>Ga0154020_10005395_pt1 | contig 15109 bp, 16 predicted proteins | sample Klosneuvirus_201_FD_109709 | JGI IMG/M metagenome (GOLD analysis project Ga0154020, IMG submission 109709) | Active sludge microbial communities from wastewater, Klosterneuburg, Austria - Klosneuvirus_20160825_MG | ecosystem: Engineered > WWTP > Aerobic digester > Activated sludge | place...
AGCGGCCAGTAGCCTGGCGCACGCATGTGGTTCATTCTGACCTCCTTGTCAGCATAAGCAAACGATGCTTGAACGATCAAACGATGCAGAAGATAATCTTGTACGGTAGACAAATGCGCTTGCTGTGGTGGGGAACGCCTACCTCTGGAGGACGCTCGCCCGTTGAACGATTCGACGGCGATACGCCACAACTGCTGGCGACGAATCATGCTGCATCCAGGGTTGCGCATGGAACCGGGACGAAACTCGAGATGGTTCAAGGATAGCGGAAATGCAACGCATTTTCTTGACGATTTGCTAACGTTTCGTAACCAAACGCCCACGTTGTCGCCTGCAGCGACATCGCTGTGGATGGTCGCCGGGCATCCACAGCATAGCGAGCGCTAAACAATCCGGCGAAGACAAGCAGGAAGCCAAGCACGATCAGCATCGACAGGGCAAGCGACACCTTTGACGGCAAGTCCCGCAGATTGACCACAGCCCCATTGTCGTATAAGATAGGCGACATGAGACACAGTCTGGTGTGGGGCAAATTGGCGGCGACAGGGTACTTGTATCGACGGGGCACAGGCTGCCCCTTCCCACTTCTGCCCTGCGCCAATGCAGCGCGCACCTGACGTTTTTTCCAGTTCGCATTACCAACGCGTGGGCAAGCAGATCGCTCACGCGTTTTTGTTTGCCAGCGCCATCCAGCCACGATGATGAGCCACGATTACGGAGTATGACTATGAACAAATTTCCTCCTGTCGACGAGCAGATGCGCATTCTGATGCGCGGGGTCGATTTCGGCGACGAGCAGACCTACCAGAGCATGGAAAAGGAGCTGCGTGAGCGGCTGCACGCCAGCGAAGACAGCGGGCGCCCCCTGCGCGTCTACTGCGGCTATGACCCGTCGTCGCCTGACCTGCATCTGGGGCACACGATTTCAATGCGCAAGCTGCGCCAGTTTCAGGATCTGGGCCACGATGTCACCTTTCTGATCGGCACCTTCACCGGCATGGTGGGCGACCCTAGCGACAAGGAGAGCGCGCGCCGCCAGCAGACGTTGAGCGACGCACTCGGCAAGGCCACCAGCTATGCCGAGCAGGCGTTTCGCGTGCTCGACCGCGACAAGACCAAGATTCGCTACAACCATGAATGGCTGAGCGAGCTCTCCTTTGCCGATGTGATCGGCCTGGCAAGCCACTTCACCGTCCAGCAGTTTCTGACGCGCGAGAACTTTGCCAAACGCTTCGAGAAAAACGACCCCATCTGGCTCCACGAATTCTTCTACGCGCTGATGCAGGGCTACGATGCCGTTGCCCAGGAAACGGACGTGCAGATCGGCGGCACCGACCAGTTGTTCAACTTAATGGCCGGGCGCAAGTTGATGGAGGCGCATGGGATGCGGCCGCAAGTCGTGCTGACCTTTCCGATCCTGGAAGGCACGGACGGCGTGCTGCGCATGAGCAAGTCGATCGGCAACGCCATTGGCATTGACGAGCCGCCGGGGGTAATCTACACCAAAGTGCTCAACCTGCCCGACCCCGTGATGCGCAACTACGCTGAGCTGGTGACGCGCTGGGAGCAACCCGAAATCGATGCGCTCTTCGCCGACGTTGCAGCGGGAACGCTGGAGCTGCGCGAGCTGAAGCACCGGCTGGCGTGGGAGATCGTCAGCATCTTCCAGGACGACGCCGCGGCCAACCAGGCGGCCGACGATGCGCGGCGCATGTACGAAGGCCAGGCGCCCAGCGATGCGCCGCGCTTTGTCCTGGCCGAAACGATGAACATTCTCGATCTGTTGCTCGCGGGCGGCGTGGTGCAGAGCAAAGGCGAAGCGCGGCGCTTGGTGGAGCAAAGCGGCGTGCGTCTGGATGGCAACCTGGTGGAATCCAAGGAGCTGATGTTGGAGCCAAATGGCGACGAGCGCGTCATCCAGGCCGGCAAGCGCAAATTCCTGCGCGTGGTCCCGGCGTAATTTCCGTAGGTCGGGCTATCAGCCCAACGTGTCTGTCGGTTGTGATGCTGTATGTCCGCCGCTGGCGGGATGTCGGGCTGGTAGCCCGACCTACTAATGAATTGTCAAACGCCAGAGTTTGGTTAGGGCTACAGCAAGAGCATGCAGATAAGAGCAAAGCAGCAAAGCATCTGAGGCTATCGGCGTTTATCTGCGTTCCCTTCTAATGAGCCAAACCAAAACCTCTTGGTTGACAGACCACTAGTGCACTCGGGCGTAAATCAGCCGCTGGTTAATCCGGTGCGGAGAAACCGAGTTTCTCAGAGAAACTCGGTTTCTAACTGCTGGCATATTTATGCCGTCGTGTACTAGCGCATTTTGGTGCTAACACGCAGAGGTTCGCAGAGAATTGTCGAGGTGACGCGCGCAACCGGTGACGCGTTGCGGTGTTACACTTTTGGACTACGCTCATGCTTGAGTGATTGATAAAACTTAGCAACCAGATTCAGTAGTTCACGATTTGGCCTCACACGAAGACACAAAGGACACAAAGTTGAAGATGGCGTCCTTTATGATCTTCGTGGCTTTGTGTGAGTTTCGTGAAGTACTGAAATTATCGACTCTGCGCCTCTCTGCGCCTCCGCGTCAACGTGTTTTATGGGGCTGGGGCAGGGAGCAGCTAGCCAGCAAGCGAAGGAGAAACGGCGATGGGATTATTTAGCGGGAAAAAGGGACTCGTCTTTGGCGTGGCCAACAAGAACTCGATCGCGTGGGGCATCTCCCAGGCGCTGCATGCCGAAGGCGCCGAGCTGGGCTTCAGCTACGCGGGGGAGATTCTCAAGAAGCGCGTCGAGCCGCTGGCAGAGGGCATCGGCGTGCGCTTCGTCGAGGAATGCGACGTCACCAGCGATGAGGCCATCGACGCGCTCTTTGTCAAGGTTGCGGACCAGTTTGGCAAACTCGACTTCCTGGTGCACTGCATCGCGTTTGCGCCGAGCGAAGAACTAGGCGGCCGCTTTGTGGACACCAGTCGCAACGGCTTTCGCATTGCGCTCGACATCTCCTGCTACAGCCTGATCGCCCTGGCGCGGCGTGCGCAGCCGCTCATGCCCGACGGCGGCGCGATGATGGCGATGACCTACTTCGGTGCGGAAAAGGTGACGCCCAACTACAACGTCATGGGTGTGGCTAAAGCCGCGCTTGAGGCTTCGGTGCGCTACCTGGCGTGGGATTTGGGCAAGGACAACATCCGCGTTAACGCCATCAGCGCCGGCCCGATCAAGACGCTGGCCGCGTCAGGCGTCAGCGGCTTCCGCAAGAGCCTTAACTATGTGGGGCAGGTGGCGCCGATGGGCAATGTCGACCAGGACGACGTGGGGCAGGCCGCGGCCTTCCTGCTCAGCGACCACGCCACGCGCATCACAGGCGAGGTGCTGTATGTCGATGGCGGCTACAACATCATGGGTGCGCCGGACCCGGCCATCATGGAAGGGGCCGCAAAGAACGAATAGGCAGAATGATTGCGTGGTCTATGGACGCCAAGCTGAATAGCAAAGAAAGAAGATGGACTGAGTCCACCTTCTTTCTTTGCGCCAAACTTTGCTTTTGGGCGGCCGGCTCAATACCCAGCACCGCCCTTCTGACAGCCAGTGCGATGAAGCGCTTATACCGTGCTGCGGCGTCCCATGATTAGCGATACCACAAACAGAATCAAAAATACCACGAACAACACCCACGCGATATTGGTAGCGACGCCGGCAACGCCGGAAAATCCAAAGATCGCAGCGACAACAGCAACTGCCAAAAAGATCAACGCCCATCGTAACATTGTGCTTCTCCTTTGCTTGTAGTTGATTTGAAAGCGCTTGACGCAAAACGAACCTGAAGGCTCGATGATTTAGTATGCGTCCTGATAGTAGTCATAGCGCCCCTGCATCTTATCAAGAAAACGGAAAGCCGTCTGCGCATCGAGGTACACAAGCAGGGTAGAGAATCCGATATATACATTTTCCCTCCACGTTTTGTGCCCCTGAATGTAACCGTCATTTGTAGCGGAATCCATGGCGCGACTAATTTTCCCGTTTTATAGTGGAGCTTAAGTTCTACGAGAAAGAGATCTTGCCGACCTATCAGTAAGCGGCCCCTGATTCCAACTCTGCGCTTTTGTTTGGATATTCTCCATCTCCAAGCAGACACGCACAGAGGGAACAGAGGCAAAGTGAACAACAACGGCTTTTCTATCTGTGGAAAGGAAAGCGATCAAGGAAAAGCATACAAAAGACGATGACGGCAAGTGGCGCAGCAAATCGACGTGATCCTCTTCGTGCCTCTTTGCGCGCCTCGTGGCTTCGTGATGGAGCTTTTCAAACAGCTTCTCAAAGAATGCACAATGAATAAACAGGACTTGTAGGGTATAATTCCCTACGATGATAATCCTGCCGATTTCTTTTAGTCGGTCGCCCATCCATTGTCCTGGGACTCGCGTGCATACTGATGGCAAAGATTCGCGTCATACTAGCTGATGACCATCCCGTGGTGCGGACGGGGATTCGCGCACTTTTGGAGCAATCGCCAGACATTGTGATTGTGGCGGAAGCAGATAACGGCGCCGATATTATTCCGCTGGTCAAACTTCATCAGCCAGATGTGTTGATTCTTGACATTGAAATGCCCCAACTGTCCGGCATTGAAGTAGCCCAAGCGATTAAGGAACACAATTTTCCAGTGCGCGTCCTGGCGCTTAGCGCCCACACCGACCAGCAGTATGTATTCCGCATTCTTGCCAATGGCGCGGCAGGCTATCTGGTTAAAGATGAGGCGCCAGAGATGATCATTGAGGCGGTGCGCGGCGTAGCTTCCGGTACGGAAGGATGGATCAGCCGCCAGGCCGCTGCACAAATGAGCGTCTTTATGCGCAAAGATAAAGAGAAGGACCTGACGCCGCGTGAACAGGAGGTCCTGCACCTGGTGGCAGATGGCAAAAGCAATCAAGAAATCGCTTATCTTCTGCGAATCAGTGAAAGCACAGTTGAAAAACACGTCAGTTCTCTGCTCACTAAGCTAAACGTCGCCTCGCGCGTGGAAGCTGCGGTGCAAGCAGTACGAAAAGGGTTGGTGTAAGCGCCAGCATTCAATAGTGGAAATCCCTACCTTCGATTACGATCACTCCCCGTATCAAAAAGCATCCTCTGCGTATATCCTGATAGGGCAACAGGCTCTTCACCTGTCGCCGTTTAGTAAAGGCTACAAATCAATAATGCGATGGACGCTTTGCGTAAACAGGCCGAGTCCTGCCGTTCCATTGCATCACTATCAGGAGGAGAATTCAGATGATCAAGCTGCTTGTAGTCCATCATGTGCGCATGACATGCGAGTTGCTTGCTGCGGTCCTGTGCGAAGAGCCGGACATCCATGTGCTGAGCTATGCGCAGACCGAGGATGAGGCGCTGTCGCGCGCGGCTGAGCAAAAATACAACACAGTGTTGATCGATGTCCATCTCCCCAACCAGGGAGCGCTGCGTCTTGCCAATGCCTTGCGTCAACTTCAGCCAGACATCAAAATTCTTGTGATGGGAATCGTCAATTCAAAATCCGCCATTCTCCACTGTGTGGAGGAAGGCATCGACGGTTACCTGCTGGAAGAAGAAGGCCCATCCGATCTGGTCAAGAAGCTACGCGACATTCACAATGGACAATTTACCATCTCCCCGTCTGTGGCGTTTGCCCTGATGAACCGCATTGCCGATCTGAAGCAGATGACGAAAGAACTGTACGGGATCAGCCATCAATATAGCGACGACCTGTTCGCCGAGCTGACGCCGCGCGAATGGGAAGTCATCCGTCTCATTGAGAAAAACTACAGCAATCAACAGATTGCGGAGGAACTGATCATCACCCCGGGCACCGTCAAAAATCACGTGCACAGCATTCTTAACAAACTGGATGTCCGCTCGCGCGAGCAGGCGGTGCTGCTGATGCGCCAGCTACTCAGCGGCCAGCAACCAAAGCTCACCGGCGAGCATGGCGAGACCAGGATGGCGTGTTCGCTGCTGAATCGCACGGGCAGAAATGATGTGCCTGAGCGCATCGAATACATCAAGAACCCGTTGCTCTCTGCCTGACGCAAACTTACCTGGCTACAGGGGCTGGCTTTTACATCCCAGGTAAGCAACTTTCTCTTTGTCTCCTTAAAACTCTCCCTTTTTTCCTCTTTCTGAGCCTCCCTTGGAATGGATTCAATCTATTCCAAGGGAGGCTCAGCCACATTGGTCATTTGGAGAAGCTATGCAGGAGAAGCTATGCAGGAGAAGCTATACACTGCCGCTGCGCTGGACAGAGCCTTCTCCTGCAGCAAGGTTCTATGATGTCTGCATGGCCTGTACGTTGATAGACTCAGAAAGCTTGGTCAGCTTCTTGTCCGCTGCATATTCCTCGTCAAGGGTGGCCTGTAGCAGACCGGCCGCTGCGGTGTCATTAAGCAACACGGCATATTGGTGCACTGTACCATAACCGGCAATTTCGTAGTGTTCTACACGCTGCGCCGCGGCGATCAGGCCAGCATCGATGGTCTCTGGGTCTCCCTCTTGCTTGATGTGCTCTTCGCCCTCTTTGATGAGACCCTCCATCCCCTTGCATTTTTGACCGCCGGGTGCGTAGTCCAGTCCTTCGAAAATCTGTTCGAGGCGCTGGCGGTGAGTTTTAGTCTCCGCCAGGTGTTGCTCGAAAGCCTGCTGCAACTGCAACGAATGGGCAGCTTTGGCCATCTTGGGCAACGCTTCCACCAGTTGCGTTTCAGCGCTGTATAGGTCCTTCAACTGCTCGACATAGAGTTTAGTCAAATTCTCAAGCTTCATGATGTCCTCCGTTATTACTTTTACTTGTTACTCTACTTGTTACTCTACTTGTTACTCTTACTTAAACTTATTGATTGTCTTCAAAGCAACCCTTCCCCACAACGTTGTGGGGAAGGGCATAGGGGGTCTGCAATTTTACATCTGACGTGGAGGATCAGGGTCACTGGTTTACATCAAACCCCAGTTGGCTCCAGAACGCGTCCGTGTCAGTGACAAACTCATCCGGCATGATTGTGGCATCGGGATAGAGACCTGGATCATAGATGGGCGCACCGGCCAGCGTGTCGCGATCAATGGTGCTGTTGAAGGCCATCATATCGCCATCCGCTGGGGTGGTCGTGTCGAGCGCCGTGAAGGGAACCACATAGACGGCATTCGGGTCGCCAAGCGTGCCAAAGTCAAGGATGACATACTTGACGCGGCTGCTGCCCAGGTCGACCAGCACATCATTCATGACAGCAGGTGCGTCGCCCAGACCGTTGATCGGATAGCCCAGGAAGTCCGACAGCCACATGACGCCATTGGAATCGACTTCGGTAAAGTCAACGCCCGAGTCAAACTGATTGTCACGCCAGAACGTGTTTACGTCATCGTCCCAGGCGGGGTTGGTCAGATCCGGCCAGTCGTTGCCAACATCCGGGAAGTTTTCGAGCGCCTGCTCATCGAAGTTCAGCACGAGCTTATCATCCGGCCCCCACATGAAGGCGCTGAGGGGAACAATGATGTCCTTGTCGCCCAGGTCGAGGAAACCACCGTACTCGACAGAGGCAAAGAGAACATCGCCGGTGCGCGTGTCGATCAGCAGGTTTTCCAGATCGCCTGACACTTCACCGTCACGGTTGTCAAAGCCATAGTCCAGCAGCGTAGAGCCACGAATCAGCGCCCCTTCGGCGCCACTGACGCCAGCCAGCCCCATGTGTGTGGCGGCTGTCGCATCGACATTGCCCATTGCCTCTGTGTCAGTCATGGCTTCTGTATCGGTCATGACGCCAGTATCAGTCATGACGCCAGTATCGGTCATAGCGCCGGTGTCGGTCATGGCGCCGGTGTCGGTCATGACTTCCGTATTGGTCATAACATCAGTGTCAGTCATGACTTCCGTCTCGGTAATCACCTCAGTGACCTCAGTCTCGGTAATCACGTTCGTATCGGTCATGACCTCAGTGTCAGTCGTGACTGTGGAATCATCAATGGTGGATTCTGTCGGGACCAGTTCCTCAGTTGCAGAGGCTGGCGTCTCGACCACCGCGGGTTCCGTATCCATCTGATCGTCGCTTGGACCTGAGTCGCCACAGGCGGCAAGCGCCAGCAGACCAAGCAGCAGAATAACTACAAGGGAGATTCGCTTCCAGTGGGTTGATTGCATCTTGTGTGCTCCTTTCATGTTTACATTTAACAACCACATGCATCTTAGAAAGCTGGCGGCGTCACGAAAACCATCGAGTCAGGTTATGGCGTTCGCTGACCGCTTCAAGTGAGGCGCCCTGAGTGGACCGCAACTTGGAAGAGCAGGCCATGCCAGGGCAGTCACCGTTGCTGTAAGCGTAGCAGAAGCGGGCAAGGGTTGCATGTACATGGCATAAGCGGCAGGTACGAATCAAGTCATACTCTGCCAGTGGCCTCTTTATCTTTCAAAAACTGACTTGAAAATAGTTTCTGAACGCAAAGGCGCGGAGAAGCAGAGGCGCAAAGGCATTTTCATGTTCGATTGTGCGCCGTAGGGGCATGGACACTGTTTGAAAAGGCGTCCCTTTGACGCAAAGATGCAAAGGAGCGCAGAGAGAAATGCAAAAAAGCCCAGTGAGGCCGACTTTTTCTTCTCTGCGAGTCTCTACGCCTCCGCGTCTCAGCGTCGAGATTTGCCCTTTTCAAACAGTGTCCAACAAAGAGCTTTCTTTAAGGAGGGGCCGCGCAGGAGATACGCAGGAAGGCTACGGACAAGGAAGGGAGAGCCAGGGATATACCCTGGTTTGTTACTCACCTTCACCCATTTACCTATGGAGTCATCAAGTTATCCGGTGTACCCTGTCATTACCTCCCTCTGATCACTAACCTTGCCTGACAGATCGTTATAGGTTTGCACTATCATCCGTAAAGGAGAGAACATGAACGAGCAAAACAACAGGACGCAGACAACGCCAGGAACGCAGCAGAAAGACCCAGTTGAAGAAGTCAAGCAGAAAGTAGGACAGACTGCCCAGCAAGCGCAGGAGCAGGCAGGTGCAGTGGCAACGGAGGCCAAGGCCAAGGCGGCTGATCTGGCCGGTGAAGCCAAAGAGCAGGTCGGCGCCGTGCTAGACGACGCCAAAGAGCAGGCGGCCAAAGTCGTAAACCAGCAAAAAGAAGGTGCATCTGAACGGATGCATGGCGTGGCCGATGCGCTGCGTCAGTCAGGCCGGCAATTTGAGGATCGCCAGGAATCCACCTTTGCAGGCTATATCAACACAGCCGCCGACCAGGTCGAAGAGTTTGCCGGCTATCTGGAAAGCCGCGACCTAGGAGATATGTGGCAGGGTGCACGCAACCTGGCGCAACGCCAGCCGGAGCTTTTTGTCGCCGGGTCGCTGGCGGCAGGCTTTATTTTGGGTCGCTTTCTGAAGAGCACGCAGAATCGAACGCCAAGTGCGTCACAAAACAGCTCGGTCGAATATCGCAGGTACATGGCAGAGCGAACCGGTGGCGCCAATCGGGCCGTAGGTGCAGGTTGGAGCGGCGGCGAACAACCACGCTACACCAATCCCCAACGCGCTGGGTACAACAACCCACTTGAGGATGGCGGCAAATCTATCCGCGAAACCTATGGTGGCGTGGGAGGCCCCAGCTATCCCCAGGCGCCGGGCGAAACAGTGCGCGGCGTGCAGAATGATCCCCTGCAGGATGACCCCATGTATCACAAGGGTGCAGATGCCTTCAACGGCGAGCGTGCTACGAAGAATCCTGGCGGCGCCGCTACCGCCAAGGGAGCGGGCCCGGATTGGGAGGTTGGCAAGGAATCCAACGCGCTCGATCCTGAGCACAGCAATGACCCGCAGAACATCGAAGAATCGGCGCAGCAGAAAGGAGAGAAGAAATGGTAACCCGAGGAACTGAAAATAATTTAGATCCTGCAGTGACGCCACAGCAAAGCGAACCATCGCTGGGCTTGCTCTTTACGGAGATGACCGAACAGGTGAGCGTGCTGTTGCGCCGTGAAGTTGAACTGGCGCGCGTAGAAACACAGGAAACCATCTCCACTGCCATCAAAAGTGCAACTTCTATGATTGCAGGGGGCGTCATCGCCTATGCTGGGCTGATTGTTTTGTTGATGGGCATTGCCTACGGGTTAGCCTCTGTGATCCCGTTGTGGGTTTCCACCCTGCTGGTGGGCGCCATCACCCTCATCGTTGGCGGGCTGATTCTTATGGCAGGCCGGCGCGCCATGGAGGAAGTCAACCTCGTCCCGGAGAAAACAATCAAGAGCGTGCAGAACAATGTAGATATGATCAAGGAGAAAGTGCAATGAGTCCCAATACCAGCAGTGAAGAAATTCGACGCGACATTGAAAAAACGCGCGGCGAGTTAAGCGAGACCGTCGATGCCATTCAAGACCGGCTACAGCCCGATAACTTGCGCCGGCAGGCTCAAGAAGCGATTCAGGACACCTTGACGGACACAGCAGATTCGATCGTCGACTACGTAACCACAAATCGTGCACAACTACAGTCCTCGCTGGTAGAAACAGCTAAGCGCAACCCGTTGCCCACCCTGCTGATCGGAGCGGGCGTAGGATGGTTGCTGATGGACATGCTGAGCAGCTCTTCCGACCGCAAGGGCGATTATCCTATCCAGCGTTACGATCAGGCGCGCGCCACGGAGGCGCAGCGTGGCCCCCGTTACGATTCCTACACAAACGAATATCAGGCGCGCCAACAAGGTTATGGCGGTGCTGACGCTTACCGTTCCTATGGATACGGTGAGACGAGCGGACAGGGGTCAGGCGATGGCTGGGCGCAGGAAGCGTTACAGACTGCGCAGGACAAGGTCGCAGGCGCGGCCGACACCGTACGCGAGGCCGCTGCGCAGGTCGGTGGCGCTGTCCAGGATGCGGCGGCTTCTCTCGGCGGTAAAGCCCAGAGCCAGGCGGGGCAGTTCGGCCACCAGGTGGCTGAAGGTGCAGGCCGCGTGGGTGGAACTGTACAGGAGCAGGCGGGGCAACTTGGCCATCAAGTGGCTGAAGGGGCAGGCCGCGTGGGCGGAACCGTGCAGGAGCAGGCGGGACAGGTGGGCCATCAGGCGCAGGTCTATGCGCGCTATGCACAGCGCACCACACAGCAGACTATCAGTGACAACCCCTTGCTGTTCGGCGCTATCGCGCTTGGGGTGGGCGCGGCCGTTGCTTTGATGTTGCCGCACACACGCCAGGAAGATGAATGGCTGGGCGAAACGAGCGACCAAGTGACCGAACGCGCACGCGTCGCGGCGGAGGATGTAGCCCAGCGCGCCCAGGCCGTCGTCAAAGAGGTGGCGCCGGAAGTCAAACAGGCCGCGCAGAAGGTAGTCGAAGAGGTTAAGCAGACCGGTCAGGAGAGCCTGGAAAAGGTCAAGGAAAGCGCACTCCAGGCAGCAGAGCAAGTGCAGGATAAGACCCAGGCGACGGTAAAGAGCGAGGCGGAAAAGGCCAAGCAGGATGTAGAAACGCAGGCCAAACAGGGCGTCAATGCAGTGAAGCACAACTTGAACAATTAGGGTGACGCAGCCTCGCACACAGATATATAGATATATAGACCGCGGATTTGACGGATTTTCACGGATTTTTAGCAAAAAAATCGGGTCGACCGGATCTCGTGTAGTTACGTGCCGGGGACGGGCTGAACGTTGTCTGCTCAACCGAAGCACCGCAAGCCCGTCCCCGGCACCTAAGGCCCCACCACATGAATTCCGGTTGAGCCCAAAAATCATCCGGCGCCGTCCGTCGAACCTGTGGCTGATCGGAATCACCTGAACAGTTGCCAGAACAAAAAAAGGGAGCTCACAAGCGAGCTCCCTTTTTGGCGGAGACGACGGGATTTGAACCCGCGACCTTTGGCTTGACAGGCCAATATGCTAACCGCTACACCACGTCTCCAGGTCAATCATGCGACTGCATCCATTGACGTTGTGAAGAATAGCACGGCCCCTTGCCACTGTCAAATCAAAGGGGATTTGGGCGCAAGAATCAGGGCGCCGGCGCGCTCAAGTCAGCCACAAGTTGCGGCATCACCGTAAAATCAGGATGGTCGCCAATATGGGCAAAATCGTGCGACCACAGCACGTCTGGCCCCTGCACCAGGAAGAGGCCTGGCATCTGCCACGGGTCGCCGACCGGTTTGCCAATGAGATGACCTTTGGCGCCCGCGCGCAGACCGCACGCTATCACCTCCGGGCCAAACACTTCGCCGATAGAGCCTCGCTTGAGATCGAATGCCGCATAGAGTTGTTTTGCTGGATCGGAGACGGCACGCGCCTCCGGCCAGGCACTGGCAAAGAACGCCTCGCCTTCCTCAACCGACCCCATATACACAAAAAGCAGGGGTGGATAATCCGCCATGGATGCGGAAAGCGTACGGAAATCCTTTACCATTTCCCGGCAGAAAGGTCAGCCAAAGTGGCGCAAGAAAACCATCATCGTCGGTTGCTCGCCAAGCTGCACGCGCAGCGCGCCCGCCGCCAGATTGACCCCACATACGGGTCTGTCAAGCACTGCATTCGGAATCGATTTCATAGTTCCTCTCTCAATAAATAAAACGTCTTATGCGTTCGGCATCAAATTTGCTACACTCAGGATAAGCGAAAGCTGGTCTACCCTGCTGTTGGCTATCATCCGGTGTCTACACCGGGCATCCTGCTTAAGAAAGGCGGAAATCCTATGCAGCGTATTGCTTGCACCCCCACCCTGATTCTCTACAACGCCCGCGTCTACACGCAGGACGACGCGCTGCCCTGGGCGCAGGCCGTGGCGATCCAACAGGATCGGATTGTCGCGGTCGGCGCTGATGATGAAATTCTGCCCTTGGCCGGCGAAGATACGCGGCGCATCGACGCGGATGGCCGGCTCGTGCTGCCCGGCTTTTGTGACGCGCATATCCACTTGTCCCACTATGCGTTGGGGCTGCGCGAAGTGCGTTTGGCGGGTGCACGCACGCGCGCTGAGATGCTGGAACGCATCCGTGAAGCCGCGACGCGGGCCGCGTCGGGCAGTTGGCTGGTCGGGCAAGGTTGGAACGAAAGCTGGTGGGGCGATACGGACTTCCCGACCGCCGCCGAGATCGACGCGGCCACCGGTGCAGCATTTCCTGCCATTTTCTACCGGAGCGACATGCACAGCGCGGTGGTGAATTCGGCGGCGTTGCGGCTGGCCGGCGTCACCGCACAGACGCCCAACCCGCCCGGCGGCGTGATCGACCGCGACGCCAGCGGCCAGCCCACAGGCTTCCTGCGCGAGCTGGCAATCGATCTCGTCGCGCAGCACGCACCGCCGCCGAGCGCCGACGAGTTGGATGCGGCGATCTCCGCGGGCATGACTGCGCTGCACCGGCTGGGAATCACCGCGGTGCAAGCGCAGCGCGTCAAAGACGGCGACGACGGCCCGCGCGAGTGGGCCAGCCTGCTGCGCCTGCGGGAAGCAAGTCGTCTGCACCTGCGCGTGGCCTGCAACGTGGCCGCGCACGAACTGCCTCATCTGGCCGGCTTGGGGCTGCGCACCGGCTTTGGCGACGATTTTCTGCGTCTCGGCCACGTCAAGGTCTTTACCGATGGCAGCTTGGGCAGCCGCACCGCGTGGCTGCTGGCGCCCTTTGTCAAGCTCCGCCCCGAAGAGACGGACAACACCGGCGTCAGCGTCACCCCGCCGGCGCAGATGGCGGCGGAGTTTCGCCGCGCCACTGAGCTTGGCTTCCCGATCAGCGTGCACGCCATCGGCGACCGCGCCAATCGCGTGGTGCTGGACATCTTCGAGGAGCTGGCCGGCAGCGGATTGGCGCCTTCCATTCCGCACCGCATCGAGCACGTGCAGATCATCGACCCGGTCGACCTGCCGCGGCTGGCGCAGCTTGGCATCACCGCCAGCGTGCAGCCGATCCACGCCACCGATGACATGGACACGGCCGACCGCTTCCTGGGCGAACGTGCGGCGCATCTGTACAACTTCCGCTCGCTGCTTGAGCAGGGGACGCTGCTGGCCTTTGGCAGCGACGCGCCGGTCGCCGACCCCAACCCGTTTGTCGGACTCCATGCCGCGCTGGTGCGCCAGCGCATCGAACGGCTGCCCGCGGCGTCCTGGTATGGAGCGGAGTGCATTTCGTTGGAGCAGGGAATTTACGCGTATACGTTAGGAGCAGCGCGTGCAGCCGGCTGGGAGCAGGCGATCGGCAGCATCACCCCCGGCAAGCTGGCCGATCTGATCGTGGTGGATCGCGATCTATTCGCTCTGCGCGCGGACGAAATCGCCGCGGGAGCGGTGGCAGCGACCGCCGTCGTGACGACTATTTTTGGCGGTGAGCCCGTGTTCAGAATATAGCTGGGTAAGGTGCTCGTTGGCAGAGGAAGAGAATCGGACCTTCGCTGCGCAGTATTTCGGCTGAGGACGCCGCGCGGGCAACGCTTATACTTCGGATGAGAAAATCTGCGTCACCAGGGACTGCACCTTGCGCCCGCCGTTCTGCAGGATGGGCGGGCCGTGGCCAAAGACCATCACGTCGAAATCTTCGCCATATTTCTTGGCCAACTTCCAGACGCTGCGTTGTGCGTTGTGCATATCCGGCGTAAAGAGTGGGGGCGGCAGTTGCAACTTACCGCCCCGGTTGTTGAGTGCGTCCCCGACAATCAGGAAGCGTTTCTCGCGGTGCAGCAGCGAGATGTGACCCGGCGTGTGACCCGGCGTGTGGATCACGGTGAAGCCCTCCGGCGTCTGCTGTCCATCGACGTAGAGTTCGTCCGGCGTGACCGGCAACACGTTGAATTGAGGGGCAAGACGAAGCAGGGCAAAAACCGGGCGCAGGAGGAGCGAGGCAGGCACGCGCTTGGAGGGATGCTCCAGCAGCACCTTCTCCACCGAATGGCAGCCGACCACTGCGCCGGTGGCCTTTTTCAGCTTGGCAACGCCCCCCATGTGGTCGGCGTCGCCGTGGGTAATGATCACGCGTCGCACGTTGTGCAGCGCATAACCTTTCGCGGTCAGTGCATCAAGCAGCGTGTGCACGTGAGTAGGCATCCCCACGTCAATCAAGGTCAAGCCGCCGCTCCATTCCCACAGATAGCAATGGACGATATCGCCGATCTCATCGATTTCCCACAAACCGGG
>Ga0154020_10005396_pt1 | contig 15109 bp, 5 predicted proteins | sample Klosneuvirus_201_FD_109709 | JGI IMG/M metagenome (GOLD analysis project Ga0154020, IMG submission 109709) | Active sludge microbial communities from wastewater, Klosterneuburg, Austria - Klosneuvirus_20160825_MG | ecosystem: Engineered > WWTP > Aerobic digester > Activated sludge | place...
ACCTGCACGGTGAAGAACAGTCCACGAATGGTCTCCACTTGTCGGGCCGGGGCAGCGCCGGGCACGTTGTAGTAGGAAGCAGCATCCGGTGTTGGAGTGAAACGGGCCACCACCTCTTCCGCTGTGGCGGGGTAGTTCACGAGTGGATCCGCCTCGGTGCTGGCCGCAGGTGTTACCGGGATCACCACAGGGGTTTGGATCACGGTCGGTGGTCTGCTCGTCCCACTAGTTGCAGCAGGCTGAGTGGTTCCGGTCATTGTGCCAGGGGAAACAGGCTTCGGCTGCCCCGTGGTAGCTGTTGATGGAGCTGGCTCCAAAACGGTATTTGCGACACCGGCGGACCGTTCCGTAGTTGATGCCGGTGCTGCATTTGCAGCGGTCGCAGCTCCTAATTGCATGTTCATCGCTTGCCCCAACGGGATCCGCTTGCCATCGAGGTAAGCCACAACGAACGCATCCCGATAGCCACGATCACGCACGTTGTCCTTGGCGTTGTTCGCTTGTTCGAATGCCATGAAGAGCCCAGCTGTGTAGCGCACCAGGTTGTTACCGACCCGCTCACCCATGACCGGGGTCATATCACTGAACACCTCTTCTGGAACAGGATTGCGGAACGCTCCGATCTGTACCTTGAACACCACGCCGACAGGGATCGTTGCATCCATCGGGATCTCCACTTCGTTGCGCTCACCTTTTGGACGCAATTCAAAGATGTCCTCGACCAGTTCCTTCGGGAAGCTCATGGCTGCAACGGTCGCACGAGCCGTTACCGGTGCTACACGGTCCGTTCCGAAAGGCGGAGCAATGACGCGGGTGCCAATGGTTCCGGCATCGTTCGTCGTGCTCCGTTCAACAGCGACTGTGGCGGGTTTCGGATCTGCAACACTGGTCGGTGCTGGGGGCAATGAGGTATAATCGACCGTTCTCGGTTCCGTAACAATGATCGCAGCAGTGCTCTCGGTTTCCGGCACAACGGGTGCAGATCTTGGCGCTACAGTGGAAGAGATCGCCAGTGGAGCAGGGCGACCAGCTTGATCCCTTGCTTCGGACAACAAGGTCTCGGAGCGTCGCGTGCGCATTTCCAAAGCCATCAGTTCTTGGGACCGTTCCGCTGGCAGGGCCTGAAGGATCACTGCGGCCTGTCCATCGTTGATGCCCGCAGCACCCCGCAACCGGGAGGCCACATTGTTCAGTGAATCAGCCCTGGCCTGGAACAAGGAGGCGCGCGCCATAAGGACTTCGTTGCGTGCGGCCCCTTCGGTTGCGGTCATGCGACCCGCGCGTACCTCAACGTCCGTATTGGTCACTTGCTTCTGAAGAGTGTTCCCCAATTCGCGGTTGATCTTCTCCGCATTCGAAGCTTCCGCAGCACCATCATATTGCTCCAAGGCTTTGGCCCTCATTTGGAAGTACCTGCTTTGATCTTCATCGGTGATCACTAAATTCTGCTCTTCGGGCGAGAGGTAGTAATACTTCACCAGACGCGCCTGAGCCTTCTTGGACTGCTCGGAATCACGGCGCTGCAGCTCCAGTCCACGTGCTTCTTCAGCCAGGGCCAAGGAAGCATCATGCAAGGAATCGGAATTCGCTTGGGCACGTAACGCTAAGACCATCAATGACTCCTTGTCCCGCTTGCGAGTAGAAGCGTTCGCACTGTCCTCCAAGGCCGTGGCAATGTCCGCAGCTTCCAAAGAGCGCTTTTCCATTGCCGCGGAACGTTCTGCGGTGGACGTACGCTGGATGGATAGCAGATCTGGATCTTCACCTGCATCCAACTTTACCAAGCCCTTCGACTCCTCTGCCAGCATATCCTCGAAGATCTGTGCAGGGATGCGTGCAGATGCTGGGACACTCGCCTCGGTGCGGCGCACCTCGGCCAATGCTTGTTCTCTAGCACGCTCAGTGCCGGTGGTGGACGTTGCTGAAGGTGGTGCCGCAGCCGTCGTCGAGCCAGCTGCTCCTTCATTGACGGTGGTTCCCTGAACCGGTGTACCAACCGTGCTTGCGGCCTCTTGTTCAGTGGTTCCGCTGGATACGGCATTGCTGATCACATTGACCCCATCCACAGTTGATGTGACCGGTTGCGTGCGCGCTATATCAGGTGCAGTTACGGTCGCCGATCCTTCGGTACGTTGAGTAACCGGTCCGGATGTTGTTCCCGTGGATGTGCGCGTGGGTTCGGGGACGCGCGCCAATACCGGCTCTGGAATGCCCAAGACCTTTCGCGCAATGGTCTCGTAATCCACGGTCTGGCCACGAACAAGGTCCGGACCAACGAGATAGTTCTTAACGGTCAAGGCCTTATCCAATTCATGCAACGCTTCCAGTTCTGCTGTATAGGCAGCCCTGTAGAGACTGTCACGTTCGAAAATATTGTCAATGCGATCAGCGCGCTTGCGAAGTTTGTCCGCTTCGCTGAAGCGTTGCTTCGCCTCTTCCTGTAGGTCACGCGCTGTGAGAACCAAGAACTCATCGGGTGGTAAGCCCAAGCTGGCAATTCGTTTGTCCAACACTTTCATGCTGTCCATGGCGGTGCTCCATTCCTCATTCATCAGGTATGCACTGCGTTGTCCCAGATCAGTGCGAATGATCAATACCTCATCGATCAACTTATCCGCGCTCTTCCTCCGCTTGTCGAATTCCTTGCGTTCCAATTCCTCTATGCCATCTTCCAGTGAATCGATCTGCGCGGTCAGGTTTTCCAAGCGGGCCAGATCGGCCATTTTGAAAGCCACAGCATCATTCAACTTTCGTGATCGATGTTCGATCTTGCTCGCATAGACGTCTTCCTGGTCACGTTCCACTGCAACAAATCGGTCCTTGATCGGGTCTTCGCCCAGTGGATACTGCACCCTAGTGGGTTCCACGCGAACTCCTCTGCCTTCATCCAATGGCCGTGTGCGCTCACTGGCAATGCTTTCCCGTTCAGCTAGGATCCGTTCCGAGTTCAGGATATGTTCCTGCCTCATCTGGCGCAACCGTTCCAACTTGGGTAGCACACGATCCCCTTGTTCAGGACCCAATTCCAGCACGGTCGCTTGGCGCACCATCTCTCCACGCAGGCTGTCGGCCAACATCAATTCCAGACCACTGAGCCCTTCGGCCCGTTCGGTATCGTCGGTCAATGCTTCCAAGCTCTTCTTGTCCACTTCATAGCCCGGGAAGAGCATCTCCACAATGGTCGCGTCCTTGGTGGCCTCGAAGAAGATCAACGGCACACGCTCCATATCCACGCCGTATTGGGAACTTTCTTCCGAAGAAAGAGTCTCTGTCGTGGTTTGTCCAGAGTCTGACGAGGACGCACTGGCAGCCGTATTGTTCCGCACTTGCTGTTCAATTTGGTCCAGCTCTACTTGCAGACTATCCCGCTGTTTGCCAGTCTTGGCTGCACCAAGGGCTTGGACCAATTCTGCACGCTTGTTCTCCAAAAGGAAGCTTTGCATTTCTTCATTCGGGGTTGGGGTCAACGTGGGTGCAGAAGCTTCTTCAGGATCTACGTTCAACTCGTTCTGTACCGCTTCTGCAGAAGCGGTGTTCTTCACCTCTTCCTCGGTCCGTGCATCTGGTTCGGATGTAACGGTTCCTACGCTTGCCTCATCCTTGCCTGTTGGAGCGGGAACTGGAGTATTCGCTTCGGCAACATTGTTCTCCGCTGTTCTCGCATCATCGTTCACTGGAGCCTTGATCTCCTTGGAAGGATCGCCGGAGGATCGACCAGAGCTCGTTGTTGCTTCCTGATCGGTATTACGGTCTATCGTTGGCACCGTAACGTCACGAACTTCCCCCGGATCCAGTCCTGCTTCCGGCACTGTTGCGGTCCGAGTGCTGGTCTTGCTGGCATCGCTGGAACCATCACGTTGCTGAACACGGGTATTTGCAGGTGCGCTACTGGCCGAGGCGACATCAGCGGTACTGTTCCAATTGAATGCCCGTGCCTCGGCGGCAGCTGCGGTGGTCGTCACGGCCGCATCAAAGCGCTCGTCTATGGGCAATGCGGAAAGCAGGCTCTCATTGCCTGCGATCCGTTGGCCCAATCCGGCCACTTCATCCTTGTTCAATTCGGTGGCGGTCAACCCGCTCGGCCCTTCTGCTAGATGCGCAGCCAGCGAAGCTTGTCCACGTAACAACGCGGTTTCACGATCCGCATCCCGTGCCTTGATGAAAGCGGCTTCGACCTCTTGATGCAAATATCCGAGTTGCTCTTTGTTCTTTGCTATGGAGTTGGTGAGTTCCTCCTTGCGTGAATTGTTCTTGGTGCCTTCCAGTTCTCGTTCTTCCCTTGAAATGCGGTCCATCAATTCATTCTCCTCTCCGCGTTGAGCGGTGGCCGCCCGCAATAATTTCTGCGCACCCTGATCCTGTTCACCCACCGAATTGCGCATCCGATCGGCGACAGTAATGTTCCCATTGGCCGCTCTTTTGGTATCGAGCCTTTGTTTTAGCGTGGTCAAATGGGTCAACGTTTCCTTTGGCTGTTTCGCAGTAATGGCGTTCTGCAGGTCCGTGGTCAATTTTTCAGCATTCGTGGCACGTTGCCGGGTTGCCATGGCTTCAGAATCCAGGTCTTGACCGGTGCGCAATGCGGCCTTTGCCCGTTGGGTGGAGATCCGTGATCGATCGCGCAACGCCGCCGCACCGACCATCATTGAATTCTTCTTCTCCTCGTCCGTTTCCTTCTCCACGGCACGTGTTACCAATTCAGCTTCTTGGGCGGCCCTCTCCGCTTCGGCCACTGCTGCTACTGCCAAACCAAATGCCTCTTTGCTCTGTATGTCAAGGTTGCTGGCCAACTGTTCCGTTTCCGCTGCATCCGCGCGTGCCAGGTCTATTGCTTTGGCTTCCGTGATATCGCCGGAGAATCCTGCTTGTGTAAGCGGATCCGTGGGCGACGGTTCTGGCGCAACTACGGCCGCTACCGGTGGTGCATCCGTGGTGATGTCCAAGCGTGCACGCCGTCGGATCTCGTCCATCATCAACGCTATCATGTCCTCCTCCAAGGGTGAGTCGAAGAAGTTCCGGATCACAAGCTTTTCCTGATTCCCGGTCAACCCCAATTCCAGTTCTTGCCGATACGCCCGCGGGCCGGAAGATCTGGGTATGCTTACCGCTCCTTGGTGGGTTTTGCCCGATGGACCGCATTGTACCAAGAACTTGAATTCGCCACTGCGCGGAATGGACAGAACGTAACTGCCATTGATGTCTGTCCGCACGTCGGCCACCCGTTCCCTGGTAACGGCATCCTCCACCGTGATATGGGCTTTCCGATCTGCGGGATCAATGTTATTGATGAACGTCCCTTTGAGCACGGTGATCACCACGGGCATTTGCGCAGTACCCACTCGATAGACATGCAATTTGCCTTGCTTACTATCCCTTCCACTCGCAAAACAAGCTTCCTTGTTCTCGGGGTCCACGATGTAGAACACATCATCATCAGGGGTATTCACCGCGAAATCAAGGTTCTCCGGTGGCCCGAACACATCCAAGCCCTTATCGTAGGCCGATCGGAAAATATCATAACCGCCCATGCTGTTGTGGCCTTTGCTACTGAAGTAGAAACTCTTGCCATCGGAATGCGGAACAGCATAGTCCTCGTCCTGATCGGTGTTGATGTATCCGCTAAGCTTCACAGGGGTAGCGAAGCCTGTACCCACCACTTCAGTGCGGTAGATGTCGCGGCCGGTCTTTCCATCCTTTCCATAGCTGCTGAAATAGATCGGCCCGCCATTACCCGGCAGGTAAACAAGGAAACGCTCCTTGCTCTTCTTGTCATAATTGCTCTTCAGCTCCTCAGGCAGCACCACGATCTTTCCACCGATATCGCTGATGTCATAGAATCGGAAGAATTCATCATCGGCCACTTCCAACTTATTGCGCACGGTGATCTCCTTCAGGTTGCTCAACAATTGTTGTCCGTTGCGGCACTGGGCATCCAAACCCGCCACGGAGAAACCATCCAGTTCCTTTTTCGACCCCGTACCCTGATACCTTTGATAGGCGACCTGTGCTTCCTTGAAGAGGTAGTTGAGCTGGTAGGCACGTCCCAACCAGAACCAGGCATCCGGTGGAATGGCCGGGTCCTCAACGGCATACTTCAAATGCTTTACGGCTTTTCCCTTGTCATCTCCACTGAAGATCAGACAGGTGCCGTAGTGGTAGTTGAGGATCCGGTCAGTGGGGTTATTGCTTACCAATTGGCCGTACAAAGGCAAGGCCTCGATGAAGTTCTTCTGTTTGAAGAACGCATCGGCCTTCGCCCGCACTTGTAGATCACCTTGGGCAAAAGCCGAAAAGGTGAAGAGCAGGCCCAATAATATGCCCGAGGTACGGGTCCACATCCGAGAGTGGGCGCTTATACCCCAATATGGACGCACTTGTTTCATCGTGTATCCGCACGGCCAGCGAACGAAGTGCGATTCTCCTCTCCCTTCAGGAGCCTACCGATGTTCTCCCTGTGGGTATAGATAACGAGCAGTGAAAGTACCACCGAGAACCCGATCTTCACGCTACTGTCCTCGTGGTAGATCAACACAACGGCAAGGGGGAAGGTGATCGCGGCGCAGAGCGAACCGAGCGATACGTAACGGGAGGCCAAGAAAACGATGGAGAAAACGCCCATGCAGATCAACGCTGCACCGGGGTGTACCGCAAGGATCCCACCCAATGAGGTGGCCACGCCTTTGCCGCCACGGAACCCCGCGAAGACCGGATACAAATGGCCGAGCACCGCCGCCAGTACCAAGGCTACACGGAACCACATCCACATATTGGTATCGGGTTCCAGATCCGTGAAATTGGGGAGAACTCGCACCGGAACAAAACCCTTGGCGATGTCGATCAACAAAACAGGCACGCCCGCCTTTGGGCCCAACACCCGGAACGTATTCGTGGCACCGGCGTTCCGCGATCCATGCTCACGCACATCGATCCCATGGAACGACCTGCCCCACCAAACACTGGTGGGAATGCTCCCGATCAAATAGGCGATCGCCATTGCTACCGTTCCGTACACCCAAGGGAAGTCCATCGTTCAAAGACCGAAACGTTCACGGAAGTCATCCGCTTTCTTCTTGTTCGTCAACATGTACTGGTACGGTGCAAGACCCTTGCTCCCATCCATCTCGCGCTTCTCATCCTTCACTTCGCCGATCATAGTATTGAACGTCGCATCACTGCTATATGCGTAAAGGTAATTGCGGCTATACTGGAAGAAATAATAGGATTGGTCGTCCAGCATCAGCAAGATGGTCATGATGTCCCCGCTCCGTTTCCGTTCCAAATGGACCTTTCCTTTCACGTATCGGTAGATCGGCTTCTTCAAGATGCTGGCCACGCCAATGGGACCATCGCTCACCCAGCTTTGTTCCGGTCCGTCCCAACGCATTTTCACATCGGCCAGCACCATGGTCTTCATGACTTCCTCGGGCAGTTTCTTGATCTCTCCCTTGATGCTCAACTCGCTGATCAGCTTGTCCGATCTTTCCAGACCCAAAAGCTCTCGAAGCATTTTCTCGTAGTAGGTCTTCGTTACGTCCACTGGCTTCAGGTCGGGGTACGCGCTCATTTCCGTGGCCATCCGGTCCATGGCGTTATCCAAGAAGAAGAAGTCAGCCAATAGCACTTCTTCCGTAGTGGTCTTGGCAGCTTCCGCCTCGAACCGCAACGATCCCACGCCGGTGAGCTGTACTCGACCCAAGTCCACTGCGTGATCGATACGGCCATCGCCCATGATCACGCAGTTCTCCACGGCCAAGCTCACGAGGTCTCCGGGCAACTCCCGCTTTCGGATCTTGTCCTTGTTCGAGATCATGTATTCCTTTCGGCCCTTATCGAAATACAAAAGCCCTTTGGCAGCGATCATGTCCCTGTCCTTTGGTTCTTTGGTCCGGCTAAGGAACGTTCCATAGGTGCTGAACGGGTCCTCGTCCGTGAGGTAAACACCGGCGCCTATTCGCACACCTTCATCGTCATAGAGCGAATCAGCGACCGGAATGAACACATCCAGAGGATCTATGAGCGAGGTGAATTTCATCCAATTCCTAGCCAATCCCGGGCAGCCATGTTGGATCCGCGTGCTACCATCGAAGATCAGTTCCTTTTTGCTCGCCTCCAAGATCACGGCACCGAAGAAGTCGAATGCAGGGCTCAGCTGGAAGTCCTCTTCCTTGGTGATCTTGCCTCGTGCAACGGTCTGGTAGGTCGTATCCACGGAGATCTTCGGCAGATTGATCTTGAATGTTTTGCCGTTCTCATCCACGTAATCCATGTCGCCTGTGGCCGTGTAATCGCGTTTCGCCTTTACATCCACCGTGGCGTTGTAGATGTTGTGGTTCTTGTTCACGAAGTTGGCCGTGATGTGCGCGTTCTTCAAGGGGTCCATCGCAGCGTTCCGACGTATGCGCAAGAGGCTGCTGTCCGGCGCGATCAAGGCATCTGCAACCCGTATGAACTGCACTTCGGAAGCGGTGATCAAGTGTTTCTTCAGGTCATAGCGTGCTTTGGGCGCCATGAAACTGAGGGAGTCCTGTTCCGGCCTGATACTGATGAAATTGGAACCCGAGAGTTGTAGGTCGTCGTTGATGGAGGCGGCTGCCTTGTCGCTTTCCAATTCGATATCCCCTTGGTCCATGTACCACCGAAAGCGGTCCATGAAGCAGATGTATTGGTTCACGGGGAATTCCACCTTGGTCTCATTCCCGTTGCTCACGAATTCACCTACCCGTCCCTCCAGGTCCACGTTGGCGTTCACATTGTCCGTGCGGAAGGCGATACCCGCACTGTCCCCTTGCTCTGTCAAACGGAAGTCGGACGTGTCGGCCTTGATGCGCATGGTCTCGAACTTGAACAGTTCAGAATTCAGGGTGGCATTGCTGAAATCTGCCAATCCCGCTCCGGTCATTCCTGTTGGCTTTAGGTCGGTGGAACCATGGAGCAAGGCCTGCCCGCCGAACATCGTCATGGGTGTCCGCAGCTTTTCCGTGTGCAGCACGTCCTTGGCCGGTTCAAGACGAACGAAGAGGTCACCGCCGCGCACCTCCGGCACTTTTCCTCCGGTGGTGGTGGCCAAGTTCACGAGCGTATCGGCACGGCCCAGCGTACTGTCCGGCGTGAAGACGAGCTTCTTGGACGAGAGCTTTGTGCTGAGGTATTCCAAGTTCCCATCGCCTTGGAGCCCCCTGCTATTGAGCGCAATATCGCTGGTGAATTTGGCCTTCGATCCGTAAAGTGGCAAGCCCGCATCACCCGTTCCACGCACAAAGCCCAACGCATAATCCGGTTGAAGACCCAAGGTTTCCTTGATGTCCGGGAAGATCCCTCCGGAGACCAATGTGCCGGGGAAGTTCAGGCCCACATTGGTGAAGTTGTCCAAACTGTCCAACTGGAACGGGTTGCTTCGGTAAAAGAACTTGTCCCTTCCGTAAACGCCACGCTGAATGGAGGACTTATCGTAGTAGACATAACTTTCCTTCGCACTGTTGAAGCGCGGGAACTCGGGGTACTTCTTCTGCTGTAGACCGCTCTTGTTGCTGCTCGCATCGATCTCCAAGGTGCCGCTCACTTGTTCCAACACGTTCTTCACGCGCACCAAAGTGGTAAGACCTTCTTCGTTCTTCTCGAAACTATCGGCCATGAAACTGACGGAATCCACATTGAGCAGATCGATAACGAAAGGGTCGTAGTGGAAGTAGTACTCCTTGCCGTAGTACTGAAGCTTCCCGGCCTGCACACTGCCCCCGAAGGTCAGGTCACGTCCCTTCTTCACGGTGATCAGTTTATCGCTCGGGTAGATCTTCACATCTTGCGAATCGCTCATGACGATGCGCGCTACACCCATGATGGCCAAGTCGTTGTTGAGCAAGTTCACGGTTGCGTTGATGCTGTCGCTGTTACTGTTGATCTGCAACACATCGTAATCCTGCTTTCCCGCGCTGTTCAATATGTGCTGCCGCATGCGCGGTGTCACTTGCACCCATTCCGTGGCTGGATCATAGCTCAAGTAGCCCTTGTTCGCCATGTCAATGATCATGGGTACCACGGCGGCCTTTTGCATCTTGCTGTACTCCGCGAACTCCTGCGCATAGAATCGGCCTTCCTTCACTTTGCTGAAATCATTCAACCGAACCAATGGATGTACGGCATCAATACCGAGCATGCCCATGTACCGCTTGTCCTTGAAGTAGTTGAAGCTCTCGAAGCTGGCTTTTGTTTGCGAACTTCCCTGCATACTGCCCATTTGTAGGACCGGATCCCCCTGCTTCCAGACGATGGTCTCGAAGTACATGTCCATCTGATGGTATGTATCGTAGAAAGGTGCCTTCCCCAATCCTTGATCGCCCTTGATCAGGCTGAGCTGCTTCTTGGTCTTGATGAACCGCATGCCCACACTGGGGTGATAGATCGAATCCGTTTCCAAGAGGACCATCACCGCAACGTCGTCACTTGCGATGCGGTCGGGTTCTATGGTGAAGTACACGCCACGGGTTATGATGAACGGCTTCTTGTTGCGGTAGAAGGTGAGATAGGCCGGTTCCTCCTTGGTACCATAACCCTGCAATTTGGCCCCTTCGATCCCGAAACCGCCTTCGAAGTCAATGCCTTCAGCGATCTCACGGATCTTCATTCGTCTGTCGTAGCTCTCAAAACGCGGGTAGCTCGCCCCTTCGGCATCCACATTGGCCAATACCTTATCCGTCACTTTACCCAAAAGGGACTTATCGAAATAAGGGTCGTTGAACAATACGGAGTCCACCTCGAACGACGATCCCTTCATCTTGATCGCATACCCATGTGTCCATGTGGCGTATGTGGCACCGGGTTTCAGACCGGCACGTTCCCATGTGACCTTTCCGCCTTTTCCCTCCCACAACTCCAACGTTGGCCAATAGACACCTTCGGTCGCGAATATCACGGCGCTATCCCCCTTTGCCGTGCACACCAGATCGGCCTTCGGGAATTTGATCTTCGGTACACTGTCGAAGACGAACGTGAACTCACTGGCTGCGCTGCGCCACTTGGTGCTGGCACTGACGAACATGGTGTTGTCCCTGAACAAATTCGCACAGGTGTTCAGGAAAGTGACCACATTTTGTTTGCGCCCGCTTTGCACTTGTGATTCCACACCGGCCAGCCACGTATCGAATTCGGCCGGTGCCCGGTTCCTGATCGGGAATGCGGTAATACTGCTGAGGTAATCCTTGAAATTCGGGAACGCATCGAACCGCTTCTTTAGCATGAAATTGGCCACCTGCACGATACGCACGCGTTGCTGTTCACTGTAGTATGGGCCGTTCCAAACGGGTGCGAAGACTTCCTCCATGAAGGGCTTACCCTCCTTCTTGTCAGCCCCTACGATGAACTCGGTCATTTCGACCAGGAAAACTTCTTTTTCCGTGGAGAACGGTTTGGTCGATTGGGCCCATGTCGTAAGTGGGAAGCCTACCAGTAAACAGAATAGCGCCGATACGGCCCTACGGCCCAATACCATGTTCATGTTCCGTGGTTTTCAATGCGTTGTGGTTTCCGGCAACCCAGTAAGGCCCATTCCCCCTCGTTCAATTCCTCGTCCATGATCAACCCTTGTGCGGTGGCGCTTTCGGCCAACACGGGGCGATCCGCTACAATGAATCCGCTCAAGAAAAGTGCACCTCCAGGGAGGAGCGAAGCAGCCATTTGGGGCATCGCGGCAAGCAAGGTGTTGCGTTCAATGTTGGCCAAGATAACGGTGAAGCTTTCCCCTGTCAGCGACCCGGCATCGCCCTTTTCCACAGTGATCGCCTTACAAGCGTTCGCAGCCACGTTATCGCGTGCGTTTTCCACCGCCTGCTGGTCATTGTCGATGGCCAGCACGGGATACGCCCCCATGCGTTCGGCCAGGATGGCGAGCACCGCAGTGCCACAACCCAGATCGCAGACCTTGGCGCCTTTCAGGTCGGGTCCTTGATGTTCACCTCCTTCTTCCACCAGGCCCAACATGGCACGCACCATCATGCGCGTGGTGGCGTGGTGCCCTGTGCCGAACGCCATACGCGGAGTGATCTCCAGCTCGTGGCGGAAACCCTCGGCCTTGGCATGGTGCCCGGCGCGGATCCGCACCTCCTTGCCGACCTCAACGGGTTGGAAGCTGCTTTCCCATTCGGCGTTCCAGTTCCGATCTTCCAGAACATTGTGCGACCAGCTCACGTGAACATGCGGATCGCGCAGCGTCAGTAATTTCGAAATGGCCACGGCATCGAAACGGACGCTTTCAATATAGGCATCCAAGCCACCGGTCAGTTCCTCGAACCCATCATAACCGAGGTCCTGGAGTTCAACCATGAGAATATCGCGCCAAGGGTCGATGGGTGCGATGAGAAATGATACGCGTGTAGTTGCCATGTTGATGGTGCGAATGACGAATGCTTTTGGATGAAAGGAAACGCTCCTTTCATTTCGATCGATCAACCGATACTCTCGGCAGCGGCCCGAACAATGGCCGCGAATTGGTCCGCATCCAGCGCTGCGCCACCGATCAGACCGCCATTCACATCCGGGTTGGCGAAAAGCTCGGCCGCATTGTCCGGTTTGCAGGACCCACCATACAAGATCGGTACCGTATCGGCGACCTTGGCCCCATGGGTGAGCAACAACCCACGGAGGTGCGCATGCATATCCTGCGCCTGCTGGGAAGTTGCGGTAAGACCAGTACCTATTGCCCACACCGGTTCGTAGGCCACCACGATACGTTCCAGGTCCGCTTCGGACAGTTCGCCTAAGCCGGCTTTCAACTGCGCCGATACCACCTCGAAGTGCCTACCGCTCTCTCGTTCCTCCTTCCGTTCACCGCAGCAATAGATCGGCAAAAGCCCTTGCGCCAATAACGCAACGATCTTCTCGCCAACAGCGGCGTCGGTTTCACCAAAGTATTGCCTGCGTTCGCTGTGGCCAACGATGCATGCTTGCACCCCAAGATCAGCTAGCATGGCTGCGCTCACTTCACCGGTGAAAGCTCCTTTTTCGGCTTGATGGCAATTCTGCGCGGCCACCTTGATCCGCGAACCTCGGGTCAGGTCCAACACCTTCTGCAAATACGGGAACGGCGGTGCTACGATCACTTCCACGGTGTTGGGCAGCCCTTCCAACTTTTCCAATAAAGCACGCACCAAGGATTCTGCCCCGGTGCTGTCGGTATGCATTTTCCAATTGCCAGCAACGATCGTTCGCATGGTGCAAAGATCGCATCCTTTGCGGAAGGTGGTCCTTTGCGCTCTGGACCTTCTTTCAGTCGCGCTTTGCCGCTTTCACGGCTTTCCTGAATTGGAACAAGTAACGCTCGGTGTAGGGACCATCCCATTCAAAAGCATGACGCGCAGGGATCCAAGCAGCTTTGCCCGCTGGCATAGTGACCAGGTCATCCGGGAGTTCCAGAAATGCGCTCGCCAACGTGATGTCGATGCGCATGCCCCACTCCTGCTCTCGGTCCAGCGCGTCCATGTCATTCTCTGTGCTCACCTCCACGATCTTGGGATGATGCAATGAACTTTTGTACTCGATCACGTGGGCTCCTTGCAAAGGCAGGCCTATCTGGTAACGACCGAGCGGATCGGTAAAGACCGAATCCCCTTCCAGCCCATCCGTGAACAACCTGACACGCACGTTCTGCATCATACCACCGCTGTCCAAGTCCTTTACGATCCCGAAAACCAAGAGATGCTCCTGAGCGCTGGATGCAGATCCCCAAGCGAGCAGGAACAACGGAACGATCGAACGGAGTGTGATCGACATGGAAAATGTGAAGGTCCAATAGTTCTCAGCGGGCTGATCACCAAGATCACTTCAGCTTGTTCGCTACGATCGTGAAGTCCAGAATATCGTTGCAATGCCATTTGCCGCGAACGGTGCCTTGTTGCAATAGCATAACCCCGGGGTTGCTCCGGATGGCGGTCTTTATTGTTTTCTCATCGCACTGCAGGATCTCCACCGGTAACTGTTGCGCATGACGGAACTCCTCACTCTTCGCAAATGGGCTGGCCGTTACGCCGAAGATGTACCACCCCTTTGCCCCCGCTTCCTTGACCAATGCTGCGATCGCCGGAATGCAAGCCGTTTCGGTCTTCTCCACATCGTACATCATTACAAGCAATACGGGTTGTGGTTCTTCCAATATGCCCATCGTTTGGTCATTCCCTTCCACGTCGGTCAACAGAAAGTCTTGCACCTGTGACGGTATTCCGGCTTCCAACTCCACGATGCGGCGATCCACGTACTCGAAGTTCGCATCATCCCAAGGGTAAGCACCGTTGCTATCGTATTCCTTCACCTCTCCCGTAGTCAGGTTCTTGTATTGCACGAATGCCTGTGTCTTCGGGGGCTTAGCCTCCATCTTCTGGTCAGTGATGCTTTTGCCCACGGCGAAAGGTCTGTAGTCACGTACTGGAAGGTGCGCATACCCGTACCACGAGAAGACCAAGGTCAACAGTGCAACCCAGCCAGCTGCCATCCATTCCGCACTAGGCGCCTGCTTGATCCGTTTGATCAACACGTACCCCGCAAAGACCACCAAGGTGAACCATACCGGCCCCCACCATGTAAAGATCCCGCTCCAAACAGCGACCAATGCCACGGAGGCGGGCAGGATCACCATGTCGTTCGCAGCGGTATTCCATTCGATCCGTTTGCGCCAGAAGAACAAAGGCAGTATGAATACCAAGAGGATCATATCCTTGGAAAAGCTTTCCCAAGGCGTCAGGCTTCGACCCACCGACCCTTTCATGGCATCGCCGAAGCATCCACAATCCGTCACACATGTAACGCCCCGCTCAACGGACGCACCGTCGACCATGATCGTGTACACTCCATTCGGATCACACGTTGCCGTATAGGCCGTAAGCCAACCAAAGAAAATGGTGAGCAACAACAAAGCCCACGTGGCCAGCTTCATGCGACCGCCGAAGAGCACCGCAAAACCCAGTACCACTTCAGCCAAACAAGCCAGGACCGCCAACGAAAGAGCGAAAGGTTCGAGGAACGGAAGGTTCAATGCGCTCTCAGCAAAATACTCCTCCAACTTGTAGGAAAAGCCCAAGGGGTCGTTCGCCTTGATCAAGCCACTTACAATGAACAAGGGACCTAC
>Ga0154020_10005397_pt1 | contig 15105 bp, 16 predicted proteins | sample Klosneuvirus_201_FD_109709 | JGI IMG/M metagenome (GOLD analysis project Ga0154020, IMG submission 109709) | Active sludge microbial communities from wastewater, Klosterneuburg, Austria - Klosneuvirus_20160825_MG | ecosystem: Engineered > WWTP > Aerobic digester > Activated sludge | place...
GATCTGGTCTTCGGTCAAAGCAGTACCGCTCGCGGCTACTACATTCTGTGTTCCAGCCTGCCAGATCATCACCACATCGACGTTCCCTTCAACCAAAACGGTAAAGTCGGCCTTACGAATAGCATCCTTTGCTTGCGCAAGCCCGTAAAGCGCAGTCGACTTGTGGTAGATGGGTGTCTCGGTGGTGTTCACATACTTAGCAGCCTTGGCATCCGCCTCGAGCAAACACCCAGAGAAACCAATCGCCCGTCCCTGCGCATCAAAGACCGGGAACATCACCCGTTCACGAAACACATCATACCCCCCGCCTCGTGGCCGATTGCCAGACAACCCAGCCTTCACGAGCTCCTCAAGCTTATAGCCTTTGGCAAGCGCATAGTCGGTAAATGTACTCCATCCCCCGGGCGCGTAACCAAGCCGGAATGCCTTGATGGTGTCGGCAGTAATACCCCGCTGCTCACGTACATATTTAAGTGCCAAAGCGTACTGAGAAAGCTGGTAATGATAAAACTTCATGGCCAAATCAGTCGCCGAGTAGAGACGGTTTTTCTGCTCTCCAGACGGACCGCGTCCTTGTCTTGGCTTGAGCTCCACACCGGCACGCGCAGCCAACATCTCCAAAGCCTCGGGGAAGCTCAAGCCCTCTACACGCATAACGAAGCTGATGATGTCGCCACCCTCATTCGCGCCAAAGTCATGCCAAATCTGTTTATCCGGACTCACGAAGAAGCTGGGGGTCTTCTCGGTCCGAAACGGCGACAGACCTCGATAATCCTTGCCCGCCTTCTTGAGCTCAACATAGCCCCCAATCACTTCGACAATATCTAGTCGTTGCTTGACCTCTTCTACATCATTCATAGCCACATTATACCTGCTCTCAGGTCGAATACCGAAGCTCATACGAAAAAACCTCCAGATCAATCAAGATCTAGAGGCGAATGTCAGACCGGAGCCTGTGCTGCGAGTGGAGCCTGGGGTGCGCCCATCAGGCTCGTGTACTTCGCGTGGTTCGTGGGGATGATGCCCTCTTCGGTGAGAGCCTTGGCGGTCATCCAGAGGACGCGGTCGACCCTCGAGAGCCCCGTGGGCCCATCGAACCTGTCGAGACGATCGAGACGCTGACCGAGCTGCCGGCGCACGGTGGTGCTGGCACGACTGGCTGCTGCAGAGGCCTCCTGGCGTGACGCTTCGGAAGTCAGATCCGAGGAGAAGTCGCGCAAGCAAGCCTCGATGAACGTCTTGGCGACGGTGATGTGGCTTTGGACGGTGTGTGACACTGGCGTATCACTTCCTTTCAGGTACGTTCCAAATGCAGCTTGCATAAGGAAATTTCAGAACTGGTAGTGTACCTGAAAACAGCTAAGCTGTAAAGCCTAATTCCTCAAGCGACTCGAGTAGCTCAGGAAGATCGTTCATCCCCTGGCTACCAAGAAAGTGGCCTTGCCCTACAACGCATAACAGCCGAGCCTGCAGCTTATGGGCTAAGCGACGAGTTCGATCTGGCGTAACAATCGTGTCATCGTCAGAATATATGCAGACTCTCTCCGAGGTGCGAGAACGGATCAACGACCAGTTTGGCTCTGGATTAAACCAGCGGCTTGCCTCGGGACGTGGCGCATCATAGAAACCGCTTACTAGATAGAGCCCTCCCACCGGCCGGCTGAAATCATACATCTCAAGCATCCTCATTGCCAGAAAGCAGCCAAGCGAGTGCCCAATGATTAGTGTCTGCTCACCACCATCCAGCCAAGTTGCCGCTGTTTCTAGAGCTGCGAGCCATGTTGGCAGGAGTGGCTTCTCGGCAGTCTCAAAGCGTGGTGCCCTAACAGCATATCCGCTAGCTTCAAGTTCGCGACCAATCCAGCCGAGCCAACCAGATGTCGGATCATCCCTCCAGCCGTGAATAATAAGCACTCGACGCGGAGCGGCTACGTCTACTTCCACGACCAAGTTGATATCGCTTGATCAAAACCTTTACGGCTATAGTCGTCGTTATACGCCCCAGTAATGATAAATGCGATAAAGGTTTTTTCGGCAAACTTCTGATCGGTATCGGGAAGGACAATAAACACGTAGGCAACTGCCGGGCTTGCACTACTTGCGCTACGCCCGACCACTTTTGTAGCATCCAAGCCTGCTACTTTAATGGTCTCGCGGGTTACGATCAGATCAGAAGAAACAGCCTTGGCGATCAGCGAATCAAGATACTTTTGACTATCGAATCTGATTGCGGTAGAAGGCGAAGTTTGCGCAGTAGTTGCCTGGTCGTCTCCTGCAACTATATCAAACTCTCGTTGAGGCGAAACAAATATTGAAGAAATTTTTTGTTCACCATATACGAGTGATAGTGCACAGTCTTTATTCACTTGAATTTCTTTCGGCGTAGGAACTTGCAGAAGGTAGCAGTCTGTTGCCACCTTCTCAGCAAATGGCTGGAGTGGTTTTTCCGTAGTATCTCTCACCGGACTAAGATCCTGTGTCGCTGTGGGGCTAGGCTGCGCGGCTGGCTTCATGGTTAGAAAGAGGGCTGTCGCAGTGCCCCCTCCCAGTACGAGTAGGGTTGCAAGACCGATTAATATAAATTACCACTTAGAACCCTTTTTCGTAGACTTCTGTGGGGCGGTGACCATAGCGGCCCCAGTTGAACTGGCAGGCATCACGCCTCCAAAGGGCACGGACTGCGATGACGTCATAGCACCATCGGCGTGAGCATCATCCGCTCGAGGAACCGGCGCCAGACGCACCGGTGCCGGGGCCAAGATATCATCAGACATATGAGAGACAGTCGGCTGTGTGACTGGCGGTGGAGCTGGCTGTGCAGGTGCTGGATCTGGATCTTGAACTGCCATGGGTGGATCGCTAGGTGGCGGTGGGATGGTAGGATCTACAACTAGCGACTGCGCGGGCTGTGGCGGCGGAGCGGGCGGAGGTTGCATCTGTGTGGTGGCTGGTTGCGGAGCGGGCGCTACTTCCTGTGGCACGAGCGGGTTTTGAAAAACTGGCACTGGGTCACTAGCCGGTGGATTTGATGGCGGCAAAGGCTGATTTGGATTTGTCTGTGCGCCCAACGGCTCCTGAGGATTCACGAATACTGGCTGTCCTTAATTATAGTCATTATAGCATGAGCGGCTTCGTGAGAGATCTGTCTAGACCAGATAGAAATCCTAAAACTATTCCCTTCTCACTACTGCCCCGCATGCAGATAGCGCTCATATGAGCTCCAGTGCGCACCCAATAGCTTCAAGATAAGTTCGAGTGCCAAATCGAGTGTTTTGCCGTCGACATCACGCTGCGGATTCACTTCTACGAGATCGACTGCCACAGGAGAGAGTCCACCCAGCCGACGCGCCACATAATCCGCTTCTCGATATGACAATCCACCTTGATTACGAATACCAGTGCCGGGGGCATACTCCATATCTATTGCATCGATGTCGTAGCTCACGTGCAGCGGCCGCCCATCCGCCCATTCGACTACGCTATTCATCACGGCACCTATCCCATACTCAAGCACGTGGTCCATATGGAAATATTTTATTCCCTGCTGGTCCAGCCATGCCTGCTCCGCATCATCAATGTCCTTGATACCAACCATACAGATCTCATGCGCCTGGTAATATGGACCGGTAAAGATCTGACTGAGCGTCTGCCCTGCTGCAATTCGAATTGGCAGGCCATGAATATTGCCGGTTTGCGTAGTTTCGAGAGCATGCGCATCCGGATGAGCATCCACATACACCACCACCGCATCAGCGTGACGTCGCTTCGTCGCGAGCATGCTAGGCGCGCCGACAGAATGATCGCCTCCCAAAGTTAGCTGCACTTCATCCGGATTAGTGCCCACGAGTCGAACCTGAAGTTCCTTCAGCCATGGCAAGAGGCGTTCGGCATTTCTTAGCGTGGCATGTGACGTGCCGCTGGCCCGGGCATGCCCCACAGGGTCGGCCCGCCTAATAGTAAAGCCCTCCTTTACAAGTAGCGATTCAAGCCCGCCTTCGAGCATCGCCTGAGGTGCCAGCTCTGTGCCGTAATTCACGCTTCCAAGAGAGGTATCAGCGGTGACCAGATGAAGCTTTTTCATACCTTATCATTATGTCACGACTTCCGATAAATCTCTCCTGCCTCGAGAAAAAATAGCGTACAATACAGGTATGTCAGGCATCAAAAAACTTGTTCCCAAAGCCGCTATCAATCGCTTCCACTATCTCGAGGCGGTCGCGGCTAGTTTCGCCTACCGCAATCCGAGTCGACACATGATCACAATCGGGATTGTCGGATCAAAGGGTAAAACGACCATGGCGAACCTCCTTTGGGCTGCACTATCCGGTGACGGCTCAAAAGTTGGACTCGTCGGTACCGCTAACATTAAGGTTGGCGCGAATGAGCGCCTCAACCCCTATCACATGACGATGCCCGGCCGGCACCGTCTGCAGAAAGTACTCGCCGAGATGAAAACCGCTGGCTGCCAGTACGCCATCATGGAAGTACCCTCTGAGGGTCAGGCGCAGTGGCGACACGTTGGGATAAACTTCGATGTGCTCATTTTTACGAATGTCACTCGTGAAATCATGGCAAGCCACAATTACTCGCTTGAAGTTCTCCATGAGCACAATCAGCGGGTGTTTGAGCAATTCGGCCAACAGAAATCAAAGATTCTCGCCGGCAAGCATCAGCCAAAAATTCTCATCGCAAATGCCGATGCCGAGCACTTTACGACGTACTTCGATCATTTGGCAGACATTAAACGCAGCTACTCAATCGACCACAAGAGTGATTATCGGGCGACTCGAATAGCTTCCAATGCCGAAGGCTCACATTTTGTAATCAATAAGCAGGCTTTCACAATACTCATACCCGGCTTAGTCAATGTGTCGAATGCAACTGGTGCGATTGCTGCCGCACTCGAGCTCGGTAAATCACCCCAAATGATCGCCCGTGGACTCGCCGAGCTCACCACTATCCCTGGGCGCATGGAGAAAATCGATTCAGGTCAAGATTTCCAGGTTATTGTTGACTATGCTCATGAAGAGACCGGCATGACAGCCCTCATGGAGAGCGCTCGCAGCATGGTGCCAAAAAGCAGTAAGATTATTACCCTGCTCGGTGCCGAGGGCGGAGGTCGCGACGTAAAAAAACGCCCCATCATGGGAAAAATTGCCATGCAGGGTAGTGACTACATCGTGATCTCTAACGTTGACCCATATAGCGATGACCCAGGTGCAATTATTCGCGATATTGCCGATGGTGCGAAAAAGGCTCGAGGTATCGAGGGCAAAAGCTTCTTCTGTATCGACGACCGTCGAGCTGGAATTGCCAAGGCTCTGTCACTGGCAGGCACTGGCGATATCGTGCTTATCACCGGCAAGGGCGCCGAACAGTCTATCGTGATACATGGCAAGAAGTCGGCATGGGACGATCGAAAAGTCGTCCGCGAAGAGCTCAAAAAAATCCGCACTGTTCGTGACTAGAGATCTAGACTGTATGGCTTGAGCTATTCAAAAAACCAATAATAACCGCTGTCCACCACAGAAGCTGAGAGAGCGATATTGCGGCAACATTCATTAGTTGCAGGCTTCGTGGCATAGCCCAAAAATCATCCGCTTGCGCCTGCTTGGTTAACTTATGGAGCCGATCAAGTACGAAGCCATTAGCTATCAAGAACACCACGGCAGCCAGTTTAACTTTCGTTCGAGGGCTCAACGTTTCCGGCAACAGAAACCCTCCTGAAATCACCAACAATACTACGCTCACCCAAATCACTTTCTGAGCGATCGACGAGACCCAGAGCAACTGTGATTTTTTTACTCGTCGAGCAACCCAGAGCGCTCCGATGATGTCTACGAGCAAAACCGCGCCAAAACCAAGCGCAAACGCCACAAGATGCACAAAGAGCGCTAGCTTCACTGCGGTTCGTCCTTATCTCCACCCCACTGCCAGCGAGGCTTTTCACCGGTCTTCATCGAAATTCCATAGAGTATGCCAGTCATAAACGCTCCGACCAAAATCGAAAGTGACACGGCAATAAACACGTTTTCAAAGACCAGATTGAGCCAAGCAATAATTCCAGCAAACAATGCTACCCAAATAAAGAGCACCGTCCAGCCCTGCCATGAACTTGGGTACCAGCCATAGCCATAACGCTTTGCGCGAAACCACAGTTTCTTTTTTGGGGTCTGCCTCATGTCCTTATTGTAAACCCATCCCCTGTCGAGACCAAGAAGCCCTCCTCAGTCAGTTCACCTAGTGCGCGCTGGATAGATTTTGCGCGATAACGCTCGACTTTCAGCCCCTCATGCAGGGTCTCGCCCTTGATCGCGCGCTCTAAGAGGATTCCTCTCAGCTGTCTGTGCGAACCTTCAAACTTGCTTTGTCGTGTGTAGTGGCGGCTGCGGCGATTTGGATTAGTGACCTGCGTTTTTAGATGAGTGCCATAATCCATCAGTGCCCAGTACCACTCGCGCGGGTGCTCTCGATCAAGTGCAGTGGTAATTAATGGCATAATTTCCGAGTCAGGTACATTATCTTGATCAAAAAAGAAGTGGTGCAAAAACACACGGCGAATGTTTGTCTCGATAAATGCAACCGGCTGACCCCAAGCGTATGCAGCGATCGCACCAGCAGTCCCCGGCCCAATGCCAGGCAATGCGATGAGCTCAGCTGGGGCACTTGGTAATCGCCCGGCATGCTCCGTAGCTACAATTCGAGCGACCTCCTGAAGGCGCAGCGCCCGGCGATTATAGCCTAGCCCCTTCCAAAGTCGTAAAACTTCCGCGGCTGGGGCATCGGCGAGGCTCGCAAAATCTGGCCAACGTGCCACCCACTGCAAGAACTTCGGCTCAACTCTCGAAACCTGAGTCTGCTGCAGCATAAACTCGCTTACGACAACGTGATATGGTGTCGGATCTTCACGCCACGGCATCGCTCGTGCGTGGTCACGATAATAGCCCCAGACGAGCTCTTGAAACTCCTTGATACCCATGTGAATTAGTATAAAAGAAAAACCGACCAAACTATGATGGTCGGTAAAGAATGTGGAATTCTCACAAGAAAGAACTGTGCTCTCGAGCCCAGTCGAGCGCCTCGAGTGCGCGAGTCCGAGCAGGCAACATAGCTTTCTGGAGAACGGGCGGCACACCGGAGTCACCCCAGAAGTAGTTCCAGGATCGTTCGCTCGGATTCACCCACAGCAACCGGTGCATGTGGCGCCGCTGGCCATCACGAAACCAGGCTGCAGGTTCGATGCCAATCTCAGCATAACCAGCCGAGAAAAGCGCCTTGATACTCGCGGTGTTACCGTAGAGCACCTCCGACTCGATGGCAGGCAGATCGAGCACGTGAACCGCGTAGTGACACCTCACCCGGTGGGCCGACTTGGCAATCTGCTTCCCCCACATATCACGGCGGAAGATCACACTACCGGAGCTGTAACGGCTCGACTTCCGATGAAGCGAGGTGATGCCAATCGGCTCACCATCGACCCGCAACGACCACATGATGGAGTCGCTGTCGGTGCGACATTTCTCAAGCCACTCGTCTTCATCCCGCTCCACCTGGGCGGAGGGCAGGCCGAGGGTTCGAGCCACCTCATAGCTCTGCATTCCCGCCGCAATCGTGACGGCATCGGAAACCAGGAGTGGCTCCATGGTGAACTCCAGCCCCTGATCTGTCTGGACGCGCAAACTAAAGCCAAAAGACATGGCGTACTTCCCCTTCATTCTAAAGGTACTCTCGGTCGAGAATTTCTCGCCGAGCAATCGATTTCCGAGTGGACTATAGCTAGCTATTCTAATCTGTTATGAGTAACAAAAAGGCCTCCATCTCGGAGGCCGATTACTCGAAAACAACGTTCTCGTAGCTCTAAGTCGAGCGACCTCCAGAATTTATGCGTGCGTCGAAACCAACCGGCTGCACGTAGCGTGCTGGCTGCTTCGAGAGCTCAATCATGTGGTTGAGAGTTATATTCATAATGCCTTACATTAAACACTCTTTTTATATTTATGTCAACGCTTATGCTAAAGTTTTTGTGTGTTATGCTAGCAATAATATAGGAGTGAACAGATGCCAAGCCCACATCAGAAACTATTCCTCATCACTGGCGGCTCAGGGGTCGGCAAGAATGCAGTTATCGCCGAGCTCACCAGGCGCTACCCTGCCCTGCAGCATGTCACGAGCGTTACCACACGCTGGCCGGCTCGCGACGAAGAGCACTTTGGAGACGCCTATTACTTTACTGATGAAACACGTTTCAAATGGCTCTCAGAATCAGGGCAATTTATCGAAGAAACTTCTGCATATGGGGCAAACTACGGCACTCTACGTATCGACCTAGAGCGAGCCTGGGCGACCCAACGCCAGCCCATCACTAGCGTGGACATTCGCGGCATCGAAAATTATCGTACCAAAGGCTATGAGATCGTGGCGATTTTTCTCGACTTCCCATCAACAGATGAGCAAAAGCGCCGAATTCTTCACCGCCAGCCAGATATCTCTCACGAAAATCTCGATGAACGCCTATCTGTTGCCGCCGAAGAGCGAGCCTGGGCGGCCAGAGAAAGTAAGGCTAGTCGAATACATATTGTCGTCAACGACAAACTCGGTGCTTGCATAAGCGATGTCGCCAATATCCTTCAGCTCAATCTCAGGTAGCGCCTGCAGAATAAACTCCCGAAAAAGCGTATAATATCCCTGTGACAATGTACCGTGTTTCCTCGATGTCACAGTAATTTTTTATGAAAAAACCTCGTAAGCCAGATTTTGTATATGACCCGATCAAAGACAAGCGGCATAGCCTGTCGAAGATGAGTCGTGTAAAAAAACCGATGCCGCGCTGGAAAAAAATCCTGCTCTGGGCAGTCGGCATCTTAACAATTGCCGGCGTTGGTTTCGGTATCTTCGCACTCGGCAATGTCGCCAAGCTTGCGCCAAACTTCTTTAAGATCGAACAAAAGCTCAAGGGCGAAGACGAAGGGCGCATCAATATACTGTTGATTGGTGTGGGCGATCCAGGACACGATGGAGAGGGTCTAGCGGATACTAATATCATCGCGAGCGTGAACACCAAAGAGAACAAAATCTCGATGATCTCTATTCCGCGTGATACGCGCGTGAAAATTCCAGGTGAAGGCAACTTCAAGATCAACAACGCCCACGCCTATGGCGATATTCCCCTCGCCAAACAGACCGTCGAGAATTTCTTAGATATTCCAATCCACTATTACATCCGCGCGAACTTCACTGGACTCCGTCAGGCTGTCGATGCCGTTGGCGGTATTGAAGTCGACAATAAGTATCTTCTCTATGATCCCGAGTATCCGTGCGACAAGAACCAGTGGAAAAGCTGCGGCTTCAAGCTCCAGCCAGGCAAACAGAAGCTTGATGGAACTACTGCACTCAAATACGCACGCTGTCGCAAAGGTACCTGCGGTGATGACTTTGGTCGTGCTGAACGACAGCAAGAAGTCATCACAGCAATCCGTGCCAAAGCCCTATCAACTGAAACCCTCTTGAACCCCGGCAAGATCGCCGCACTCATCCAGGCAGCTGGCGACAATGTGAAAACTGATATGTCTATTCAAGGTATACTCCGACTCAATGACCTCACAAAAGATGTGCCTCAGGATCAAACCATCAATGCGGTGTTCTCACTGGAGCCAAATGGCTTCCTTAAGTCTGATCCTGCCGGCTCATCAGACCTCTTGCCGATCGACTCAACGCTAACTGCTATTCAAACCTTCGCCAAGGACATCTTTAGGCTGGGTCCAATCTGGAAAGAGAATGCAACAATTGTCATCCAAAACGGTACAACAACTGCCGGTGTAGGCGGCAAGCTGGAAACAAAAATCAATGGCGAGAAGATGCCACTTCAGATTACCGGGGTAAGTAACGCCACCAAGCGAGACTATACAACCACTCAGATCATCGATTACAGCGGAGGTAAGAAGAATGCGACGAAGGCGTACCTTGAGGGAGTGCTAAAAGTCACGGCAACAGCGCCAGAAAACCCACCGGCGAAACCGTCGCAAGACTTCGTGATTATCATCGGTAGCGACTTCGCCAACTATTTGCCGACCCCCAGCTCCACAACCCGCTAGAACGGCTTTCATATTTTGTTCGCTTCCATTTGATATAATGCCATTATGAATGCAAAGCAGCTACCAACCGAGACTCCCGAATTTCGACCCCTCGCCGATCGCTTGCGCCCAACCAGCCTCAAAGAGATGGTCGGCCAAGAGAAAGTTATCGGCCAAGGACAATTTGTTCGCCATCTCATTGAAAAAGGTGAAGCAACTTCGCTCATCTTCTGGGGTCCTCCGGGCTGCGGCAAAACCACACTGGCACGCATCATTGCGCGATCAGGCAATTATCACTTCATCGAGATCTCAGCTGTCACCTCGGGTAAGGCGGATGTAATGCGCGTCATCGAAGACGCCCGTGCGATGCAGCGGCTCGGCACACAAACCATCCTCTTCGTTGACGAGATTCACCGCTTTAATAAGGCCCAGCAAGATGCTTTTCTCCCCCATATAGAGAACGGTACGATTATATTCATAGGTGCAACGACCGAAAATCCCAGCTTCGAAGTAATCACCCCGCTGCTATCGCGATCGCGAGTGATTGTACTTGAAGCGGTCGACAAGGCATCACTCACCAAGCTCATCCGTCGGGCTGCCAAGCAAACCTACCCCCAGCTCAAAACCACACCAAAAGCCCTTGAGCTTCTAGCTGAATTTGCCGGCGGTGACGCTCGAGCTGCACTCAATGGCCTCGAGGCCGCGTTCCGGGTGTCACCATCGAATCTCACAGTCGAGTCGGTTGAACAAGCCATGCAGCAAGTTGCACTCAGCTATGACAAAACTGGTGAATACCACTACAACACGATCTCTGCGTACATTAAATCTATCCGCGGCAGCCATGTCGATGCTGCGCTCTTCTACTTATTCCGCATGATTGAAAGTGGTGAAGATCCAAAATTTATTGCACGACGCCTAGTAATTCTCGCCTCTGAAGATATAGGCATGGCAGCCCCCGCAGCGCTCAATCTGGCGACATCGTGCTTTCTGGCCGTAGAGCGAGTTGGTCTGCCTGAGTGTGAATACACACTTGCGCACACCACTATTGCCCTCGCGAAAGCGCCAAAAAGTCGAACCGTGGCAGACGCCATGAGTCGCGCAAAAACGGCCGTACGTAACTACCCAGCCGCCCAGATACCCCTTGGTCTTCGTAACGCCCCAACGAAACTCATGAAAGAACTCGGCTACGGTAGACAGTATGAGTGGAAAGCCGGATTCCAAGCACCTTCTGGCTTCCTTCCAGACGAGCTACTCGACCTGAGATTTTACGAGGAAGAGTAAACTGCTCATGCTTGGTAGATAAAGCGCTGACTGATACGCTAGAGACACTCGAGACAAGGGACGCCCTCAAATGCCACGTGCTGCTGAGGGCTATTTTTTTGTGATAACTACACTAAGGCGATACTCGAGAAGAGGAATCGTCACAACACGGATATGATGTATGAGGGAGTATTGTACCGATGGATCCTCTTCTAAGAGTGGCCGACGGTGTCGCTGCCAATCCATCACCACATAGCCAAGAAAGACCAGGCTAGCGAGTAAGCCGGGTAAACCTACGTAGACTGCACCAACCCTAACGAGTGTCGGGCTCGTTCGTGCCACTCCTACTGGGTCAATAATTACGCCGTTCTCGGTTCTATCATCATCAAGCGAACTGCCATCCGTTACAGAGTAAGTAACCTTAATCGCCGAACTCGAACCAACAGTTTGTCTCGAAACTGCCGCACCACTTACTGCCTGGTAGATAGCATTTGGCTCAACGAATTTCCTCAGCTGTAATCCAGCCGCAGAAGACGATGCATCGTGGATATACTTGGTAATACTTACCGTTTCAGCCTTCGAACAATGTAGCTCAAACTCAGTGAGACCATATGGATAGCTGAAGCCGCTATCACTCTTACTGAGAGAGCTCGATGCCACCGGTACAACTGTAGCATTCTCGATACAACCTTCTGTTACAAGGGTGATGTATGTATCGCCAGTTGCAGCTGCATAACTCGTAACCTCTGACTGGAGGCGGTCAAGGATACCGTCACCGTTTCCATCGCCACCATTCGGCGCAGCGTCTTCGACAGCGTTCGATATCCCGTCGGCATCACTGTCAGTCGCAGAGCCTATCCCTAAGTTCTGAGAAAACTCACTCGTAGAACCAAAACCCGTCACAGTTGCGCCATCGATAGAGGTCGTAGTAGCCGTGAGTACTTTATCGGTGTAGTCCCCATTAATTGTAAGTGTCGCTGTCTTACCCGCACCAGCGCTCTCGCTCGTCACAGCTCCCAAGAAAATTTCACCCGGCCCAGAGCCATAGACGGTGCTTTCTTGATTGGCATAAAACTCGACGCGGTATTGATTGCTAGGACTATCGGCAACATCTAGGTCATATGTAATCGTCAGTTGATTACCAGTCTGGACAGCAGTCTTTAGTACTGGGTGATTAATGTAATTGTTTGGACCGGTATCAGTATCTCCAGCATCGTTCGGCGTTACACCTACGCTCTCAAAATCTTCAGGATTTCCATCGATAGGATCGGACTGATCTATGAGGCGTGCGATATCAATACCCATATTCGCTAATCCCAGGTTGAGATATGAAAAAACATTGATATCTCGAATGATATTTTGAATAATCGCATTTTTGCTAGGACTAAGCGTGGCGTTGAGTGCGATACTATGCAGTTCATAAACCGCAACTCCAGATCCTCCTAGCCCAGAAATTACGTTGCCCTCCCCGGGATTCACACCGCCAATTAGATTTTCCGACACCAGATACAAGACTGCTACGCCGATTCCATCTTGGAAGCTATCTTGCCTGGTGCCACTATAATCCGGACCGATTATATTGCCCTGTACTGTATTACGACTCGAAAAGAGCGTGACATTCGAAGCCTTTGCGTTTGCAATGACATTCACCTGCCCAGCACCCGGCCCACCAACAGTTGCGTTTTGGTTATGAGCTTGACCAATATAGCTAGAGCCAAGTACGAGACCAGTTGTTGGGGTGCCAGGTGCGCTCACTCCATCACGACCAACACCGATATAATTACCGAAAACAATAGCGTCGTCACAGGTTATAGATAGGGCGCCTTGTTGAGGTCCCCCAAGAATAATGTTGCGATCCTCAGGCAAAACTGAGCCAATTTGAGTGCCGCTGCAGCCTGTCCCGTCAGTATAGCCATACCCAGCTCCAGCCGGCGACGCACTTAGTCCAGTCGCATCGGTGGAAATATAGTTGCCGTAGATCTTGATATTGCTTGCATTTGAATATGCATCAATCTGAGCATTGCCAAATCCACGAATCGACAAACCCTTAAGGGTTACTCCATCGGTATTAGCTCCTATAGTCAACCCATCAACTAGCTGGGAGTTACCCAAAATCTCGATTTGTAGTACAGAATTAAGAGGCTGGGGGGCGGCTGCAGTATTAACACTTGAACCAGCTTGTGTGTATCCATCAATTGTGACGTTCTCAGCAAGCGACGGAAAAGAAGTGCTCGGGCTAATTGTATGTACCCCGCTCCCAGGAATGGCAAATTCAATGACATCCATATCGGCAGGGTTACCGTTACCATTTGCATCTTCAATTGCTTGTCGGAGAGAGCCAGCTCCCGAGTCATTCGTATTTATTACAGTAAATGTTGCTGGCGCCGCATGAGCAACTCCAGATAGCATGACACTAAGCATAGCCACCGCGAGGACAGCCGTAACAAGCCTAAGCCCGGAGGAAAAAACCCACCTCTTCATCTCCATGTATTCTACCATAAGCTCTATCTGTAATAAAAAGAAAACCACCAAACTATTGCTTGGTGGTAGATTGTTCTGTCGGGCTTAGCCGGCCATCGCGACCGTGCGAGCGGCTTCCGTGGTGCTGAAGTCGAAACCGCGACGCGCCGCTTCTTCGCGGAGACTCTCCAACACACCTTCCTTGAAGAGCGCGCTGTGCTGCTCGGGCGTCATGTAGACCTGCTCGTCGAACGGGCCATGCAGCTCGTGAAGCTGATCCGAGGCCGCCGTCGGCCGGAGTGGTGTCGAGAAGAGTGTCTCGAAGCCGAACCTGGCCTGGTTGCCGTAGTCGTCGGTGATCAGGATGCAGCTGTCGTGCGGCTCATCCGGCAAGATGAGTAGCGCCGGGCAACAGTCGCCGGAGTGACACAAGCGTGCCACGAAGATCGCGAAAGTGGGATTGGACTGGGGCATTGATCCTCCAAGAGGAGTAGGTACGGATGGGCGATACTGTACGTGGTTTCCGAGCGGAAATCAAGTACCGGTGAGGAGTGCCAGCTGCTCTCGACGCAGAGCCGGTGGCAGCCAACCGCGATTTCGGGCGTAGGCCACGATTTCCAGATTGAAGATCATGAGACCTTCGATCAGATCACGCGCCTGCTCGAGACTGAGCCGAGCTGTGTGCGGCGCCACGATGATGGCGACACCTCGTGAGCCATCACCGAAGCGCGATCCGAAGAAGGTCATGGTGCTGCTGCCATCCATGAGGTTGTGGCTCGCGTGGTGACCTCGTTCTTCGATGATGTCGGTGAGCTTCTCGAGTAGGCGGCCGAGGCGATGCAGCGGGAAGCCGACAGTTGCGCCGGCAATCCTGATGTTGAGCCACGGCTCTTTCTCGAGGGTGAAGCGGCAGTGGACCGCCACTTCAACGTTGTGCGAGACGACCATCTTGAAGCCGGGTGGCTGTGGGTCACCATGTGACGGGTGAAGATCGCGCGGTGTGAGACCAGTTCTCATCTGGGGGTTTGCTCCAATTTGTAAAGGGACAGAAACGCTATAATAACAGAAAGCGAGAGAATTATCAAGTATTAGTTTGAATTGGGATCACTATATTAAACGCCAATGTCAGCGAGCTTATAGAGGTCTTTCGCTGCAGCGTCACCGCTTACCTTGACGCGTGCATGTCTGCCACGACCCATCATGAGAAGTATGAGCTCCGGGGCTGCACCAGCAATCTCTAGGTGCACATACTTGCCATCGGCTGGCCGACCAATCCGACGAGTTATTTCATACCCACTCGATTCATCGCGCAGAC
>Ga0154020_10005398_pt1 | contig 15104 bp, 10 predicted proteins | sample Klosneuvirus_201_FD_109709 | JGI IMG/M metagenome (GOLD analysis project Ga0154020, IMG submission 109709) | Active sludge microbial communities from wastewater, Klosterneuburg, Austria - Klosneuvirus_20160825_MG | ecosystem: Engineered > WWTP > Aerobic digester > Activated sludge | place...
ATGGATATTGAACATGTAGCAGAACATACCCCTGATAAAATCTGGAAAGAAGAAATTGACCCGAGAGTAGGCATTCAAGGGTTTCAAGCCAGAAAAATTGCTTTTAACTTAGGCTTAAGTGGAAATGCATTTAAGGAAATGGTGAAGTTTGTAATGTCTCTATACAAAGCATACGAGAGTATTGACGCATCATTATTCGAAATTAATCCGGTTTTAAAAACCTCTGACGATAAAATTATAGCAGTAGATTCTAAAGTTACTTTTGATGGAAACGGATTATACCGTCATCCTGATTATGAAGCGATGCGAGATATAACGGAAGAAGATCCAACTGAAGTAGAAGCAAAAGCAGCAGAATTGAACTATGTTAAACTCGACGGAAACGTGGGCTGCATGGTGAATGGAGCAGGTTTAGCAATGGCTACGATGGATATCATTAAATTATCAGGCGGAGAGCCTGCTAACTTCCTTGATGTGGGTGGTACTGCTAATGCAGAACGTGTTGAAAAAGCCTTCCGTATAATTTTACGTGACACGAATGTAAAAGCTATTTTGGTTAATATTTTTGGAGGTATTGTTCGTTGCGACAGGGTTGCTCAGGGTATTGTTGATGCTTATAAAAACATGGGTACTATTAATGTGCCAATTATCGTGCGTTTACAGGGTACTAATGCTGAAGCCGCGAAGAAAATCATTGACGAATCAGGCTTAAAGGTTTACTCTGCAATTCAATTACATGAAGCCGCAGAATTAGTGAATAAATTATTAAAAGGTAATTAAATTTTATTAAATTTGAAATGATGAAAAATATTAAATATCTTATTTTACCGTTAGTAACGGGCGCAGTATTATCATCTTGTGGTGGTGATAATAAAAATGAAGAAATGGATCATGCCATGGATTCAACAAAAACTGAAGCTGTTAAGCCTGTTAATCCTGTGTCGGAAACCTTTTTTCAGGTTCCTTCCCCCGGAGAAATGTTAACCTTTATTAAAATGGTTGGCGGAAAAAACAATAAAAACACTTCGTTTTTAAGTTCACCTGACAATGCAAAAAATTATTCTGATGCTAAATTGAAAGCATTAAATTTTGGTATTTACAGTTGTGATTTAAGCTATTGCAGTATTTTTGATATTGGAACCGATGCTTTGAAGTATTTCAAAACAGTTAAGCAAATGGGCGACCAAATCGGCGTATCATCTGCAATTAAACCGGAAATCATGAAACGTTTGGAAAGCAATGTTGGAAATTCTGATTCATTAGCGGTTATTACTGATGATGTTTATTTTTCATCATTCGAAACGCTTGATAACAGCGGTCAGGGTACAACTTTAGCAATGGTGGTTGCAGGTGGTTGGATTGAGAGTTTGTTTATTGCAACAAATCTTGCTAAGTACGAGGCGAATAGCCCGGTTGTTGAGCGTTTAGCCGATCAGAAATATACACTTGAAAACCTGGTTGAGTTTTTAAAGAAGCACGAAGCTGATGCAGATGTTGCGTCTGTTAAAGCTGACTTTGAAGGATTATTAGCTGAGTTTGCTAAAATTGAGCAGAAAGATGTTAGCGCTGCCGGTAAAGAAGAAAAAGGTAAAAAAATTATGGGTGGAGGTACCCAATTGGTAATGACGGAAGCAATTTATAAATCGATTGTTGAGAAAATCAAAACCATCCGTAACTCTTACACTTTAACTAAATAATTATTGCAACATGAAAAATATTCTAACTATAATTCTCGCATTATTTTTAAGTTCTATGGCTTTTTCGCAAGCGGGTGTATGCGGACAGTTCCATAAAAAATGGTGCGTAATGCCGGCGCTTAAGGGCGAAAAATGGCTTTATAATGCTCAAAGTAAAAGCGGATTGTTTAACCAGGGAATGGTTTCAAAATTACGTTGTGTAATTTACAAGGGTATGGATTACCGTATTTCTGTTTGCTGTGAAACAGTATTAGGTGATAAGGTTAATTACAAAATTTTTGACGCACGTACCAATGAATTGTTATTTGATAATGCTTCAGCAGAAGACGCTCAGCTTTTCGAATTTCAAAGCATTTCTACCCGTCAGTTGATCATTGAAGTAATGGTTCCTACTGGTGCAACAGAACAAGATAAACACAAGGCGCAAGATGCTGCTTGTGTGGGATTGTTAATTGAGCACAAGGTTACCGACCGTCAAGGTTTTTCTCAATACTAGTAGTATTCAGGTATTTATCAAAACCCTTTCCCGTATCCGGAAAGGGTTTTGTTTTTATAAGAGATTCTGCCAAAAATATTTAATAGCTTTGTCTAATAATTAATTGTTATGTCGGTACACAAAGAAGTTAAGAAAGTAACTACACATGTATTACTTGAAATGAAGCGAAATGGCGAAAAAATTGCCATGTTAACCGCGTACGATTATACAATGGCTAAAATCATTGATCATTCGGGTATCGATGTGATTTTAGTCGGCGATTCTGCCAGTAATGTAATGGCCGGTCATGAAACTACATTACCTATTACCCTCGAACAAATGATTTACCATGCCGGCTCTGTTATAAGGGCCATCGACAGGGCTTTGGTGGTTGTGGATTTACCTTTCGGAACCTATCAGGGTAATTCTAAAGAGGCATTAAATTCAGCCATTAAAATCATGAAGGAAAGTGGCGCTCATGCCGTTAAGCTCGAAGGTGGTAAGGAAATAAAAGATTCAATTGAGCGTATTTTAACTGCCGGTATTCCCGTAATGGGACATTTAGGATTAACTCCTCAAAGTATTTATAAGTTTGGTACTTATACTGTGCGCGCCAAGGAAGAAGAAGAAGCGGTAAGGTTACTGGAAGATGCCAAACTACTTGAAAGTTATGGTTGCTTTGCTTTGGTTTTGGAAAAAATCCCTGCCGATTTAGCCAGCCGTGTCGCACAAGAATTGACCATTCCGGTAATTGGGATAGGCGCCGGTCGAGGTTGTGACGGACAAGTTTTGGTGACTCACGATATGTTAGGCATGACTCACGAATTCAGTCCGAGGTTCTTACGCCGTTACCTGAATTTATACGAAAGCATGACCAATGCTTTTAAGCAATATATAAAAGACGTAAAGAGCCGTGATTTTCCGAGTAAAGAAGAGCAGTATTAAAAAAACAAATCAAAATGATAAAAAGCCAAATTCAGTTTGGCTTTTTTTTTTAATTTCGTGGTCTTTCATTAAAAAAAATGGAGCATCGCCTGATTAAATACCTGTGTTATTTCTTTTTGGTTTTCCCCTTCGTTAATGGGTATACACAAATAATAAACCCAATAGCTTTTACATACAGTACAAGTTTCACTTTTAATGGAAAAATTAACGCAGTAGCTGAAGATACTGTTGCTAACTTATTGCATTTTCAAAACTCCTGCGATTGCGGGATAGGACCGGCGAATAAATGGACAGCCGTATCACATATTAATTTAGGAAGCAATTTTATCAAAACACCATTTGTGTATTATGGTCCGTTAGGCGTTATTAATGTTGCTAAAAACATGCATGCCGATAATTCTAAGCTTTATATCAACGACCAAAATATTTACCGGCGTTTCAACACAACTGCTTATACGCAAGACTGGGCAGTAAATATTTCTTCACCTGAAAAAGTGCTGGCTTCCATAAAAAGGAACGATTCTGTTTTTACTGTTATTGATGATGGATTTAGCTGTACGAAATTACAAATTACAAACGCCATTAATGGTTCAGTTATTCCATTTAATACCATTGACTGCTCCGGTAGTTTGAAAGGTAATATTAATGGAACGGTTTTATCAGCCAAATTATTAGGAGGAAAAATATATCTCTGCGGTGGCTTCACCGCGAACGACGGTTCTTTTAATGTGCTCGATTCAAATGCTGTTACTATCGATGTTACTAATGGAAACATGCAAGCACTTAATTGGCAAACTAATGATACGATTAAGGATTTGGAAATATATAATGGTAAAATTCACATTGCAGGAAATTTCACCACTGTGAAAACTACAACGTGTAATCATTTTGCCTCTCTTGATTTAGGAGGGAATTTGCTGTCTGCTACCCCTTCGTTTAATGGTAACGTTGAACAGATTGAAGTGTACGATAATTATTTATTTGCATTAGGAAAATATGCCAGCATCAACGGAAATGTAATTAACCCTCCGGGTAATTTTATTCTTAAAGCTGTCAACTTAGTCTCGAATTCAATCATGAGTTGGAATTTCCCTTTCTCAGTAATTCCCTCACTCAATGATGAGTTCGCATTGGAAAACTTCAGAAACAGATTGTATTATTTTAGCCGGGTTTCATCTGGATTTATTGATGCAGTGTGTTTGCCGCCAGTTAAATCTACCACTTTGATTGCAACTCCTACTACTACAATTTGTGAGCAAACCCAGAATGTTCCTTTTAGTGTGCCGCCATTTTTATACGCCAATAATTATAATTGGTTTTATACAGGAACAGGTGCTGTTTTGTCAATGAATAACAATTCTGTTACAATAAATTTTAATGCAGGCGCCACTTCAGGCAAATTAAGAATGGTGGCTTCGTCGGTTTGCGGTGGAAGAGCAGATACTTTATCAATAAGTTTAACAATCGTACCTCGTCCAGGGGCAACAGCAACTTTGGTGGATGATACTTTAAATTGTTTTAAACCCAAGGTGCCAATGTTGGGTAATTCGCCAACAGCAGGGGTAGGATATGCCTGGAACGGTCCATCCGGTTATACCAGCACACAAAAAAATGATTCAACCGCAAAACACGTAGCAGGAACTTATTCACTTACTGTCACTAATTTAACTACAGGTTGCACATCAACGGCCTCACTTAATTTTACGCTTGATACTTTAAAACCTAATGTGACCTTACCATTGCCGCCCTATATTATTCCGTGTAATCCCAACTTTTTGTTACTAACGGGTAGCAGTACTACTACTCCTTCTTTAATACAATGGAAGAATGTGATAGGTTCAACTTTGTTTTCTAATCCTTATTCAGTAACAACACCCGGTACTTATAAGCTTTTGGTACAGGATATGTACAATGGTTGTACAGATAGCAAATCCATTAGCGTAACCGTGTCAGTTGCCGGTCCAACTGTAGCGATTTCCAGTCACACCAATTATATTAATTTTTCGATTGCTGTTGATTCAATCACCTGTTTAACGCCAAGCGTCCAGATTACTGCTTCTGCAACGCCAAGTAACTGTTCCATTTTTTGGAAGAATAAAGCCACCAATAGTATTGTTCCTAATCCAATTACAGTTAGTTCGCAGGGTAATTATATGCCAATTGTCACCAGGTTAGATAACAGTTGTGTTGATTCATCAAAAATTGTTTATGTCAAGCAAAATATAACACCTCCTTCTGTAATAGTTATTACGCCATCTCCTAATATTAATTGTAGTTATTCTACAGCAACATTAAACGCGGTTGTTTCTCCAACAAATGCTTCATCACAATGGACAGGCCCTTCAAGTTTTGTCTCCGTTAATCCTGCCGTCGCTTCGGTACAGGGTCAGTATTATTTCACAGCCATTAACCCTGCTAATGGTTGTACGAAAAAAGATTCGGTTAATTTAGGATACGCTAATATTTTAATTGTAAATGCCGGTAACGATACCATGGTATGTAAAAACTCCGTAGTTCCATTAGCTGCCTCAGTAGCGGGAACAGTTAGTCCTTTATCTTATATCTGGAACAACGGTGCCAATACGCACAACACATCGGTAAGTAATGCTGTAAGTACTAACTATGTAGTTAATGTGAGCGGCGGTGGTTGTAATGGCACTGATACTGTCCGGGTGATTATTCCTGCAGACATTCAGGATTCTATTGTTACATCAAAAGGTTGCACGGGTAATAGTGGTAATATGGTTATTTACGCTAAGGGAGGTGTTCCGCCTTATCAATACTCGGTCAACGGCAGTGCTTTTACAAGTGTAAATACTTTCAGTAATCTGGCATTTGCAACTTATAGTATAACAATTAAAGATTCTATAGGTTGTACGCGAAACACAACTGCGAGCATTAATCAAAACAGCAATTCTACAGTTCCTGTATTTATTGCGTCAACACAAAATTTCAAAGGCGATACGGTTGTTTTTGTGGATTTAACAGTGCCGAAAGCTGATTCAATTCAATGGTTACTTCCTAATATAGCCACCATTATTGGCGGAGATATGTTTAGTCCTGTAGTGGTTTTTGCAGATACCGGAATTTTTTCTGTAACAATGCAAGCTTATTATGGAACTTGTATGATCAGTGCTTCCAAACTGATTCATATTTTGCCTTACGATTCGGCATACGCCACACTGAGTAACTACAATGGAATTAAATTGCTGAATGTTTTTCCTAACCCAAACTCCGGCGTATTTACTGTTAAAGTTGAGTTTTATAAAAAGCAAAATGCGAGTGTACAAATTTGGGATGCGAACTCGCAAAAGCATTATCAGAATAATTTTGTTGAAGCCGACCATATCAATCTCCCGCTTTCACTTTCGCAGCTGCAAAATGGAACATATATACTCCGTGTTATTGGAGAATACAGTTCGAAGCATTTCAGTTTCATTATTAGTAAATAGCTGGCCTTCACCTACCTTAAATCGTTTCAGACTAATTAAGCCGATCCTTGGAAAAAAGTGGGTGGCAGCGGCAGAATTATATAGTATCTTTACTCAGACACAAACATCACCAATGAAAAGGTCAATTGCCTTATTCTTATTTATTGTATTTTCTTCATTTGTTGCAGAGGCGCAATGTACTTTGGCCAATTACATGGCTGCGGTAAGAATTCCTATTGCTTCATTTCCTTATGTAGCCCTAAGTGCTCCGGCATTGACTGTTTCAGCAATAAATTCTGGTGCACCTACACTTGGCAACTCAAGTTATAATTGCGGTGCCGAACTTTATGGTGGAGCAAGTCCGGCTTGGTGGCTAAATGGTGCTGCGCAAAGTTTGACTTTTAATTTCACTTCTCCTGTTACAAGCTTAACATTTTTAATAAACGGAACAAATGCTACCGAAGTATTTAATATTGTTTCTAATAGTACATGTGCCATTTCTTTAAGTAATTTTTGTTCGGTTGGTTTTACTTCGGTTGGCGGAACTTTAACTGCGGGACCTACCGCCGGTTTGGGTTCAATTATTACAGTAAATAATCCTGGCGGTGCTACCCAATATGTGATGACACATAATGGCTTGGGCGCAGGATCACGCGTAACGTTATTAGATTGCTTCGTGAAAGGAACAGGCACTTGTGTTTTACCAATTGAACTAAGTGAGTTTAAAGGTCAGTGCCGCTATGATAATGTTGTTGAATTGAACTGGACCACCATGAACGAATATAGTAACGATTATTTTACAATAGAAAAAAGCATTGACTCGGAAGAGTGGAATGAAATTGGTAGAGTGAAGGGGGCTGGTATGTCAACTAACAGATTAAACTATGCGTTCCGTGATGAAAATAATTCAGCTGCTGTTACTTATTACCGGCTGAAGCAAACCGATTTTAATAAAAAGTATACTTATTCAGAGATTATTAATTTGCCATCATGCAAGGAAAAAGGAAAAGGTGAAATTATGATTTATCCGAATCCGGCCAATCAGGAGCTCACTATCAAAGCCGATATAGAAGGAATCACTGCCGGTATTTATAATTTCCTTGGGGAAGAAATCATTGAAATGAAATTAATACGTGGCGAAAATAAATTGGATATCAGTTCTATTCCTAATGGAACTTATTATATCAAATCGTCTTCCGAAAATTCCGAAATCAAAGTCCGGAAATTAGTTATTAGCAGATAAGTTATTGGATGTGTTACGATGTTGCATCTAAGGCTCAGGCCGATTTGAGATATGCTGTATTAAGAGGCGCATCAGAAAAACTGATTTACGAACTCACAAAAAAATTGGAAGAACTACGCGGAAAACCTATATATCACGCCAGTGGTTTTGCACATCCTCAACTGCTTGTTTTTACAAATGATAAACCTTACGAACCGCAATTGTTTACATGGGGACTCATACCTGCCTGGGTACAAGATGCCGACACAGCTTCTACAATTCAAAACCAAACACTCAACGCAAGAGGCGAAACTATTTTTGATAAACCTTCATTCAGGAATGCTGCACAAAAAAAACGTTGCCTGATTTATTTGGATGCCTTCTACGAACACCATCATTACAAAGGTAAAACATATCCTTTCCGTATATCTATGAAGAGCGGGGAGCCCTTTGCAGTAGCAGGCTTATGGGAAGAGTGGGTGGATAAGGAAACCGGAGAAATAAAAAATACCGTTACAATTGTTACAACTGAGGCAAATGATTTAATGGCTAAAATTCACAATAACCCAAAAGCGGAAGGCGGAAGGATGCCTGTGATTTTACCGAAGGATAAACAAGATGAATGGTTGGTGCCAATTAATAATAATGAAGACAAGCAACGCATTACAGATTTAATTCAACCATTCGATTCGCAATTAATGTCGGCTTATACGGTTGGCCGTTTAAAAGGAAAAGCAGCTAAAGGGAATGTGCCTGAAGTAGGCGAAGAAATAAAATATCCCGAATTAAGCTTTTAAGTATTCTACTTTGTATATTTTAAGAACAAACAATTTGTTTTGGGGTGAGGTTCGCAACACACTTAGTTTTTCGTTCACCAGTTTTAATTGTGAGAAATTGACATAGTTTGCTCTTTTAATAACGTACAACCACGATTTCAGTTGTTCAGGGTCAAACTCAAGGTGGTCATAAAACCGCACACTTACTATTTCGTCGCAAATCAATCTTAAGTTAAGTACATGGTGTATGTGTTCAATAATGATCCTGTATTTTTTGTTTTGATGTTTTAAAATTAAATCAGCGTTCAATAAACCGGATTGTTCCTGGCCGTGCAAAATCACACCAATAAATGGTGCTTTGTTTGCCGGCAATTTAAGTACAAGTTGCATTAAGCTAAATTATGCACAGGCCATGCCCTTTGTAGCTACAAATTGTAGCATTATAAAAAATGTTTATAAGTGATTTTGCCAATAAAAAACGGCTGACGTTAATGTCAGCCGTTTAATTAAAATTCCCTTAGGAAAATAAATAAGATAAAGGATTAGTACTTAATCAATTTAATATAATCTACTGCTTCACCACGGTTTAACACCAATGTGTAAACTCCTGCTGCGTAATCTCCTAAATCAATAGTTGTGTTTAAGTCGCCAGAACGGTTACCTAAATTACCTTTAGAGACTGTTTTGCCGCTAACATCAATTACAGTGTAACTGATTTCAGTATTTTGTAATCCTGAAATATTCAGATTATACTCACCATTACCAGGATTTGGATAAACATTTACGCCTGCTAACTGAGTGTAGTTTTTAATACCTGTTGATGATTGGATGTTAATTGCATCCAGTGCCATATCCGAAAGATAGTTAGGACCAGTAACACCTCTCCATCTGATATTCACCACATCAGATGCCCATGCGCCCAAATTGATATTAGCTGTTAACCAGGTATTACCCTTGTTTCCTGACATTGACCAAACATTGTTAGTCCAGTTACCATTTGCAAAAACATCCACGTATAACGATCCCATATCAGTTCCATACATATGGTAAGCAAAGGTTAGTACAGGGCTTGTAATCGTAGCTAAATTCACGCATGGACTAAGCATATTTGCAGTAAGGGATGTACACGGAACAGAGGCTTCCAGATAAACATAGTTTCCTACAGTAGTTCCGGGGCTATAATCAAAATCCGGACCGGTAGAACCGGAAGGCGTACTTCCTTCACTCACACGCCAGTCGTGTTGGTCGGAAGTGGTGCTGTTTTCGTTGATAAATCCGTTCCCTAAATTGCAAATCGTTGCGCCGCAATTATTCGTAGTGCCGCATAATCCAAATATTTCGAAGTTCTCTGTTAATGGTAAAGAAGCTGTTGTACCTGCAATAACCAATACATTACTTGCCGATGTATCGTTAGTGACGTTTAAGTCTGAAGTATATTTTGCCCAGGCTTTTATATTGTAATTTCCAACTGTACTTAAATTAGCTGTAGTTGTAAATGTATAAACGGCATTAGCTAAAGTAGCAAGTGAACCGGCATAAGTTTCGCTGACAATTGGCCCACCGTTAATTCTGTAGTAAACCGGAATTCCGCTGATAGCATTTACGCCTGCGTTGTACAAGTTGACTTTAACCGATACTGCGTTTAAGCTCTGACAGTTTGGAATGGTGCCATTCGGACTAATTAAATTGTTACACGCCGCATCATTCGTCATAGGACAACCAAAAGTACCGGGCGTTTTTTGAATCGCAATGGCTCTTCTGCCAACGGCTCCTAACGGTCCGCGTGCCCTTACACTGAACCAATTGGTTTGCGTGCTGAATGCATTTGGCACAACAAACGAAGTGGTGGTTGATGTTCCTACCGAATCCATGTACATAGTACCGAGTTTAAAAATATCGTAGGATGTAGCTCCTGCGGCGGCATTCCATGTTAACCTTACAGAATCAGGACAAGCCCATGTTACATTGATATTTGACGGTAAAGGAATAATAGAAAAATTAGCATCACTCACATCCGTGTAAGCACCTCTGCTGATTCTTATTAAACACTGACCTGATAATAAATTTGGAACAATCCAGTTGAAATGTCTTTGTGCACCCGGTATGGCGTTGCTGATAACTGTCCATGATGAACCACCGTTAGTTGAATACTCCAAAGTTTGATTACCTGTAGTTTCATAAGCATCCCAGCGGATAACTTCAGTTTCACTCGGAACAAATCCTTCGCCACCCATTGGATAGGTTAATGTGTAATCATCTGTTTCAAAAGTCCAGGTTACATAATAACTCTGAGGACCCATTGGTACTGATGTGCCATTTACGGTTAAAACATAATTTCCTGCAGTTGGATTAGTCACTACAATTTGTTCGTGGTTATTGCGAGAATCAACTCCCGGTACAGCCACAGCATTTAAATTAGTAGCGTTTGGTGTAAAATCAAGTACCAAAGGATTAACAGTTGAAGCGCTTGGTGTTGTTAAGACAGTGTTTAAGTTATTTACTAGAGCTACTCCTGCGCTAACTGCTGCCTGATAATCGTGCCAGTAGGTCATCACTTTTAATTTACGTACACCTGCAGGAACAACAATGTTAAATGTGTTGGTTCCGCTGGTGCTGATGCTTCCACTTGCGTATTTAGTAGTTTCAAGAGCTTTAACTGCATTGAGTGCATTTATCCTTCCATAACCATAACCGAAGTCAGGACCGGGATTACCTAAATCATCGGCAGTATTCATAACGATGGCTTTTATTAATGCACTGTTTGGTGTGTTGTTGCTGTTTAATGCTTTGTAAGCATGATACAATTGAGCAAATACACCGGCAGTACCAGGACAAGACATGGATGTTCCTGTTTTAAAAACATAAGTATCAGGATTACTGGTGGAGTAAACATTTGTACCAACTGCACCTACTTCAGGCTTTAAACGCCCGTCGTGTGCAGGGCCTCTGCTTGATGAATTATTTCTTACATCCAAATGATCTAAATTAGCAACCGCAATTGAATTTTTCGAGTGTTTGTGTCCGCCTGTTACATTTCCCCAACCTGCACCTGCACCATATCCGCAATCGGATGTACCATTGTTACCTGCAGAAAACACGTGAATAAGTTGAGGCATGTTGTTATTTTGAATATCTAATTGTTGTGCGCGTGTAGTGTAACCTGCGTTGCAACCGTCAGAATAAGATGTTGAAATAATGCGGATACCATATTTTCCGTAATGCGAATTGATACTATCGAATCCCTGATAAGAAGGAGAGGCTTCATAAACATATATGTCGGCACCCCATGCCATAGCACGCGTTAAAGGGTCTTTGTTACCTGCGCCCATAATAATACCTGCGCAATGGTCGCCATGATCGCCGCTATTACTTGACAAAAATTGCATTGGTAAGCGTCCTTTATAGTCGATGTGCGGACCAATAATACCGTCATCCTGAAGCATCACTTTAACACCTGATCCATTGTATTTTCTTCCGCCGGAGTAGGAGGTAGAGATGGCATTACTACGGTGAGAAGTACGGCCAACATTGTTTTCCGGTTGAGGAATGTCATCAACTAATTCAGCAGAACAGATAAAAGGTAAGGAAACAAAATTCATTAAATTATTTTTCTTCACCCAAACCACAAACCAATTGCTTGCTTCGTCGCTGTAAGTAATTTCGTAACCATTGGTTTCGAACCATGCTTTTACAGTTTGGTAAGGAATATTTTGGTAAGCAGTGATGCCAATCCCGATGTTATTGCCTTTTACTGCATAACCGGGATAGTTTTTTTCATTAATGGCTACCTGAAGTTCTTTTAATAATTTGTATTCAGGCTTAATGTCATAAATACCTCTGATGCCAAAATTATTTAATTGATTAAGGTTAGAACCTGCTTTAATAGCTGCAATGTATGTATTGGCAGGAAGGTAAAGCATCATTTTAATACCGGCATTTTCTAATTGTGCCTTTTGCTGATCAGAAGGCAAAGTATTAAACTGTATAAAACGGTAATAAGAACCGTTAAAAATTTCATCGGCCGCAGGTTGTTGTGATTTTGCTTGCACAAAATTTTCCTGCAAATTAATTGTACCACCGGATAATAGGATATCGAATTGTTTATTGTTTTGCGCTAAGCAAAAGCAATTCACAAAAACGGCAGCGATAAGAATTTGTAATTTTTTCATGTATAAACGGTTAAATTTTAAAAGTACAAGTTAGCTAAGCGATTTGTTAAATACAATAAATAATAATGAACAAATTGTACTAAAATGAGCAGAAAACTTAACAAGGCCGATTTAATTAATCGAAAGTCTTCTTATCCGATGCAATAACCTGAACGTTTTGTTAACGGATCTTACCTTAAATGTCGAGCACAATTCTAACATTTGTTTTGAGTGTTTGGATTTGTTCCTTTGTTAACGCACCTAGTCTTTTTTTAAGGCGGTTATTGTCTATTGCGCGAATTTGATCAACTAAAATATCTGATGGTTTGTCGAGTTGGCCCTTCTTTAAATGAACACGTAGTAATTGGATGTCTTTATTCACTTTTGATGTCACAGGACAAACAATAGTCGAAGGATGAAACTCATTCAATAAGTCTGTTTGAATAATTACAACCGGTCTTGTTTTCCCAGGCTCTGTTCCTGCTCTTGGATTTAGGTCTGCAAGCCAAATGTCGAATTGTTTAAGCTTCATCAATCAACTTTTCAAATTCGCGTAAAATATCCATTGAGTCTTTTCGTGTTAGTTTAGACTCTTTTTCAAGTTGTTTTTTTAATAGTCGCCTTTTATTGAAAAGATTATAAATGTTAACCGCTTCATTTATGTAACGATTTCTTGCAAGATTTAATTTGGAAGTGATTTTCTCCGCCTCATCATAGATGTCGTCGTCAAGTTTTAATGATAAGATTTTCATGCCTGAATATTTTTATAAAGGTATATATTAAAAGTATATACTCAAAATTTATTAATGGGAACCGTCCGGCATGTGTGCTATAATAAGAATGCGGTGTTAAAACATTATTAGTTACGCCATTGCTAGTAAGATCGACATGACGAAACGCCAATAGGTAAGAATTGAATTTACGATATTAAAGCGTAAACAGAAACTGGCCCCTAAACCATCCCCTGAAAATCAAAAACCCTTGCAAACATCTAGTTTACAAGGGCTTCTTTTTCTTTCAGCGGTCCGGACGGGATTACCTCGCTGCGCTCGTTGGACCCTGCAAACCCGAGAGTCAAAATCAAATTATTGGCTGAAGCCATTTTTGTTTTCAAACACATCTTTAAAAGCAAGCTTTCAGATTCGTTTGAAAACAAAAATTCCCGCTAAAAAGCGGGAATAATTTGATTTATCAGCGGTCCGGACGGGAACCGAACCTACATATAATTGGGGTAAAATGAGGTGAGGCAGAATTTCATTTTCATTGGTAAAATTGAATTATAGGTAAAGTCCGCTCACAACTTAGTAAGATAAAGTCAGGCATTTTTGTCAATGTTTTTGTCAATTGCTTATATTTACCCTGAATATGGCAAATGTATCATTTTACCTATTAACTCCCAAAGCGAAGGAACAGAGCCAGGTCTATGTCTCATTGAGCATTAAAAGTAAAAGCGCTACCCAAAGAATACGATTCGCCACCGGCGAAAGTTTTATCACCGAATATTGCAATATTAGAAAAGATGCCGAAGGGTTCAAAAAGAAAAAGGATCTTGTTAAGCGGAACACTGCATTATATTTTCAGTATGATTCTACTTTAAGAAAAATCCGAGATACACTTCTACTGATTGAAATGGATCTGAAAAAGAAAGGCAGTTATACTTTATCTCAGATAAAGGATGAATATAATAAGCAGGCAGGGTTAATTCACATCGATCCTATAACGCTGGATGCAACCTTTAGGGAATTTATTACTGCAACCCGATCATCATGGGGAAATGCAACGCTGACAAAAATAAACAGCACCTTCCAGCATTTAAAGGACTTTGAAGAAGAGTTTGGCTCCATCCATTTAGAAACGTTTAATACCGACACACTTTCTAAGATCAAAAACGATTATTTCGTGACTAAAAAGAAATTTTCAAATAATACCAGTAATAAATACATGGGTATTATAAAGCAGTTTTTGCGTTATGCGAAAAAGAAAAATAAGATTCCTCTTGATGTAGATTTAACTGAAGTGAAAAGCCTTGAAGAAACCGAACCATATAAAATAGCATTTCGCTTAAACGAGGTAATCACCCTTGTTGATCTTGACTTTTCAAATACATTACGGCTTGACAAGGTACGAGATTTACTATGCTTGGAGATTTTTACCGGACAGCGTTTCGGAGATATAGATAAGATTCTTAATAAGAATAATTTAAACGAGAATACAATTTCCTTTTATCAGGGTAAGGGTAATAAAAGAACATTTATCCCTTTACACCCTGAACTTAAAAAACACCTTGAAAGGTTACTCAAAAAGTATCCGAACGGCTTCGGAGAAATAATTTCAAACCAAAAATTTAATGAATACGTCAAAGAAATTTGTGAGATCGCGAAATTTAACAGGAAACACTCTTGGATAACAT
>Ga0154020_10005399_pt1 | contig 15104 bp, 15 predicted proteins | sample Klosneuvirus_201_FD_109709 | JGI IMG/M metagenome (GOLD analysis project Ga0154020, IMG submission 109709) | Active sludge microbial communities from wastewater, Klosterneuburg, Austria - Klosneuvirus_20160825_MG | ecosystem: Engineered > WWTP > Aerobic digester > Activated sludge | place...
CCGCGGCCTTTGCTACCTTGTCGCGATATTCCTGAGCTTTGATGAATTCGTCGCGAACGAGGGCTGCGGACTTTGCACGCGTTCCCGGAAATGCTCCGCCGCCGGGACGGATCGGGTTGGTGCCGTTCGCGAACTTGATGCCGCCCATATAATGGCCGTCCGCATCAAGGATGAACATATCGTCGATCTTATCGACGTTGTCGCGGAGCTTTAGATAAAGCGTCTGGCCGCTGTCTAGATGTCCCGAACCGGGCATAACGTTCGCGGTAGTAATGCCGCCGCTCTGTGCGCGCTGGAAGCTTGCGCTCAGCGGATTGACGCTGTCCAGGATGCGTACGTCGGGCTGTATCGGCGAAGAGCCGTCACCGCCCGCGGGGTTTCCAATGTGGCTGTGTGAATCAATGATGCCGGGCATTATGACCTTGCCTTTTGCATCGATCACGACCATATCTGACGAAAGTTTGACCGAGCGGGCATCGCCGACGGCAACGATCTTGCCATTCTGGACGATCACCACACCCTGCTCGATGACCGGGCCGGATATCGGTATCACTTTCGCGTTAACAAAGGCCGTTGGCTTCTCCTGTGCCGACGCATACGCGGCGGTTAGAACGATAGCCAGCAGTAACGACAAAAATCTGTTCATTGCTGTTCCTCGAAGTTAAATTGTATTTGGAGCCTAAAGAGTTAAGTTCAACTAAAACGTGCTCGGTGTCAATACGCGAACGGCATCTTTTTGTTCAAGCAAAGGCAGGGTAATTACGAATCTCTTACGGTTTTTGATGTCGGTGATGGCTGAAAGCGTGCCGCGATTGGCCGAAACGAGCTTGTGGCTTATCCAAAGATCGAGATTGGCCTTGTCGGATCCGGATGCCGTCGGCTCCGCGCTTGCGACGCCGGTCTGACGTATCTCGATGACGGCGCTTTGTTCGGTCGACGCCGTCGCGATCGAGAAACCGGCATCGTCTTTCGGCATATTCTTTTGAGTGTGAAGGAGCAGGTTCAGCACGAGTTGTACGAGCTGATCCTCGTCGCCGAGAACCTTAGGCGAGTTTGGATCGAGCACAGTTTCGATCTGCGGCTCAGTTGTTTCAAGCCGAGCAAGACGGAGAGCCGAAAGGACCACATCGTTGATCGAGATGGCAGCGGTCGTGCTTGGCTTTTCGCGTCCGAAGCGTTCCATATCCGCAATGATCTGTGCAACAAGCGAAACTTGTGCCGCGATGAGGCTCAGATCTTCGCGTGCGGCGGTCGAATGGCCTTCTTCGCGGCGCATCGCCTCGACCTTTGCGGAGATGACGTCGAGAGGTGCGCTCACCTCGCGTGCGACACCAGCGGCAAGCGTGCCCATCGCCGTGAGCTTTTCGGTCTGGAGCATTCTTTCGTTCAGCAGACGCAGTTCCTCGATATCGGCGGCCATTTTACGGCTCATCTTGTTGAAAGAGTCGGCCAACACGCCTATCTCGTCATTCGTCTTTCGAAGATCGACCTCGGCGCCGTACGAGCCTTTGGCGACCGCAACGGCAGCGAGCGTAACGCGTTTGAGCGGCCTCAGGACCGTTCGAAGGACAAGCAGAACGAGCAGGAGATTCGGAATTAACGCGGAGATAACGCTAAAGACGAGATAGCGGCGCCACGCTTCTGCGTCCATTCCGTTATGGAATGCCCACCACGAGATCGGTATCTGGAAGATCAAAAAACTCGATACCGCGACCGCGGCGATGCAGATCGCGACCTTGTAGGCGACAGGGAAAAGCCGAAATTGAGTGAGAGCGGAAGTTAGCGAAAAGAGCCGAAAGTTGAAGATCGCGTACGCATAGATCAGCACGCCCGGCAGCACGAAGATCGAACTCAGCGGGATCAGCTCGTAATTCCCAAAGAGCGGAAATACGATGTTCGCCGCTGTCTTCAAGGTTCCGGTGATGCCGAGTGCAAGCAGTACGGCGCCGAGCTGCGAACCGCTTTCGGTGGCGCGATATTTTCGATATTTGCCGAAGAGTACGATCGAGCCGTAAAAGAATAGGAAATAGACATAAACGACGAATGCGTATGCGAGCGGCGTCAGTTTTATTCCGAATTGCCCGTCGATGAATCCTGCCCTTTCCCACAATAGGCCGAAAGCTGCTGCCGGTGCGAAGACAATTGCAGGCGCAAAAAGAATTGCGGCCTTTCGTCGCGGAGTTCGCGAATTCTCAGGGAACACCCAAGCGAATATCACGAGAACGAAATTCATCAGCATTGCGATGATGAAACTCGTCCCTGCCCAAATGCCCGCGGCTTGATCCACCGGGTAGAAGTCCCAAAAAATGAGGTCTTTGACCGTCCAAAGAGCGAGGAAAGAGATGAATGCGGCAAATGCCTGGTGCGCACGTCTCCGCGGGTCGGCGGCGAAGACATAAAAGCCCAGCCCGACGAGCAGAAATACAGCACAAAGGTGAAATAGCACCAGCATTTTAATGTTGAACCGCGGCAGCTAACGACGATCCGGTATCTTCGTTCTCCGTCAATGCTTGAACCGAGACTTCGTCATTCAGCGAACGTGCGGCCTCGAGTGCTCGCATCCGGAATTCAGCATTCGACCGCAATGATCCCGCCAATCCGAGCATGTCTTTGCGGGCCGCCTCAAAGTGAGCATCGAGAAGGCGTTTCTCTCTGTGAATATATGCATTTGACGCGATATCAGGCCGCGTATGGCCGGATATTTCCCAAACGCCCTCAGCGGCCGGCGAGGCTGTCGGTTGTCTCACCGCGACCGCCAATTCGGCCCAGCGAAGGACGGTCCTGCGAAATTCGAACGCTGCATCCGGCCTGCCCGAAAGATCCACCGAATTCTCAAGACCTTGCCTGATATCGTCGATAAGGTGTTTCGTCTCGCACTGAACGGGAGTGCGGTGCCCGAGGCGTTGTACTGCGTCCCGGACGTAAAGGAACGTCAGAATGGGCCATGCAAGGCCTGCTAGAACGCATCTTGCGGCCTTTTCAGCCCTTCCATGATCTTTTGATCGAAACGAGTATTGGACGGCGAAGGGTGCGCCGCAGGCGAGATAAATGATCGCGAGGTCCAAAAGGTCCATTCTCAAACCCATATAGGATAAGCATCTTTGCCAGCGAAAGGAAGATTCGATAGACGTTTTGGGCAGAAAATATAAGGAAATGTGGTAAACTTTTTATCCTTTCGGAACAATGCTGGAAAAAAAGCGTTCTCTTAGATGTAGAAAGAGACAACGAAAGTGTTGGTTTCTACATTCTAATGGGTGTAAATACGCTCTGTTCGCAAATACAACCTAGGTATTACGTCGTACTTTTGGCATTACGATTGCGTGATAGGATGCTGGAAATAGGAATTTCCGGCAGATCAGGCAAGACATTTTTAAAGGAGGAATGTGCTGATGAAAGCAAACACAAAGATCAAAGTGGTAAAGCGGGCCGACGTGCCCGTCAGATCGGTAAAGAAACCCGTCAAAACGGCCCGTGTTGCGGCTCGCGACATGGTTTCGACGGTATCAGACTGGGTCTCAGACTTTAAGACCCGCAAGAGTGAGGAAACAAAGGCTGCGATCGAGCAGCTCTTCCCGACGGGTCCGCACCCAAGCGAATCATAGATCCTGAAGCAATAATACCCAGTTTTACACTATATCAAGGACGCTGAAGCAGAATTCGGCGTCCTTTCGCTTTTGTAGTTGGTTCGCAGGCTGTTATTCTAGCGACATTTCAACCTTTGAAACTGAACCTTTCCTATGAAGAACAAAGTTGCGATCGTTACCGGTGCGAGTAGCGGGATCGGGCGTGCGACCGCTAAATTATTTGCCCAAAATGGTGCGACCGTTGTCGGCGTCGGACGGAATGAGACGGAACTCCACGCCATTCGCGATGAGCTGAAGGACGCCGAAGGCTCTATCCGACCGCATCTAGGCGACGTACTCGAGATATCGCAGCTTGACCGCATTGTGAGCGAAACCATGGATTCGTTCGGTCAAATTGACATACTCGTGAACGCTGCCGGTGTGCTCAAAGGCGGCAGCGTCGAGGATTGTACGCTCTCGGATTGGGACAAGCAGATGAATCTGAATGTACGTTCGGTCTTTTACCTGATGCAGAAATGCATTCCGTACCTCGAAGCAGTGAAAGGTTCGATCGTGAACGTTTCGAGCGTAACCGGGACGCGTGCTTTTCCGGGTGTGCTGGCATATTGCGTCTCAAAGGCTGCGGTAGATCAGCTGACACGCTGTGCCGCACTCGATCTCGCACCGAAAGGTATTCGGGTCAACGCGGTAAATCCCGGCGTTGTGGTGACGAACTTGCATAAACGCGGCGGAATGGATGATGCCGCATACGAGAAATTCCTCGAAAGGACAGAGGAGACTCACCCCTTAGGACGTGCAGGCAAGGCCGAGGAGGTTGCTGAGTTGATCCATTTCCTTGCCTCGGAAAAGGCCGGTTGGATCACGGGAGCGACCTACGCGATCGACGGCGGCCGTGCGGAGACCTGTGCACGATAGACATCGATGGACATCAAACTGCTACAAAGCTCATTTGATGATGACGGTTCGGCCTCGGATCGCCAGCACACTGCCTGCTTTGTCGTGAATGGAAAGGTTGCGTTCGACGCCGGAAGCTTGGCGATGGCCGTGGGAGCCGACCGGGAGAATATCCGCGACGTCGTTCTGTCGCATACGCATCTTGACCACATCGCAGGGCTGCCTTTGTTCGTAGATGATCTTTTCTCCACCTTGCGCGCTCCCGTCCTTGTTCACGCCGCAAAGCCGATGATCGCGGCCCTCCGAGCTCACATCTTCAACGACATCATCTATCCGAATTTCGAGGAGATCGAGAATGAATTCGGGGCTGTGCTTGAGTTTCAGGAATATGAGTTCGGAAGGGAATTTACGGTTTCGGGCCTTTCGATCCTGCCCGTCGAAGTGAATCACAACGAACCGAGTGCGGGCTTTATCATCCGCGACGAGACCGGTTCGATCCTTTTGACGGGTGATACGGCGGATACGGTCGAGATCTGGGATGCCGCCGCGGACGTAACGCAATTACGGGCGGTTTTCGTTGAATGTGCCTTTCCTGACGGAATGGCAGAACTTGCCGCTACGGCACGGCACTTGACGCCCTTCGGTCTTAAAGAAGAGATCGCAAAGCTGAAAGGCCGTGATTTGCCGATCTACATCGTCAACATCAAACCAATGTTCCGCGAGCAGGTGATCGCAGAGATCAAAGCCTTGGATCTACCCGACGTCTTTATCTTCCCCATTGGCAGAACTATTTCCATTTGAAGCTGCACGAGCTTTTTCGCGTAGGAAATTTATCGGTTCGAATGCTCCTTCGCGATGTTCGCCGACAAAGCCGTAGAGTGTAACACGGCCATTCGGAAAGACCTTCGAGATCTTGAATGTTCGCTCGTCCCGCGTCCTTCCCGGCATGATCTCAGCGCGAAAGGTAACGTTCATTTCCGGACGCGCCCAGACGGCGGCGGCCATTGATCTTTTTGGTTTTCGGCGGAACCAACTCATTCCTCGCCTCGCTCCTTCTCGCTCTTCTTGTGCTTTTCCTTTCGAAGCGACGGATGCCGGACCGAATCCGGAACGTCCTCGCCGAAGCGGCGCGCAGGCGGCGCGGTCGGCTTGCGGATCGAATCGAACACGGGTCTTTCTTCAGGTTTTGGTTTTCGCTTCTTTGCCACGGCTAACCGCAAAGTTTAGCAGACCTCTTTCGGAATTTCTTGCAGTTTTTGTTAATATTTCGCGATAAGGTAACTTTTTTCCATCGAACAGAATTCAGAGGAGAGCAGTACGGATCCATTAGCGTGAACCGAAACGCCGCACGATCGCGACAAAATACAGCCGAGTTTCGCCGCGGCCGAATACCGTTCTGGCTTCCGGCATCCAACTACTACGTTCTTGCACTTGCGATATCGCTGTGTGCGTTCTTCCTGTTGTGGGGCATCCTGCACGACGGCGGCGAGCAGACTCCCTGGATCACATTGGGCGTCGTCGCAAGCCTCGTCCTGATATGCGCGGTATTTCTTCGCGAGATCATTCTGCGGCGGGCACGCAATCGGTTTCTCGCGGCCGAGAGGCAGTTCAACCGCAGCCTGAACGGCGTTTATCTCCGGACGGCCGTCCGTTCGCCGAAAGATGAGAAACTTAGTCTCGAACAGAATGCGGATCTGCTGCGGGCCATTAAGAAAAAATCTGATGCGGCGATAACGCTCGCGAGATTTGCCGACGGGCATCGTGAGGTCTTTGAGATGTGCGGCGAGTATCTTGCCCTCATTGACCGGGAATTCGACGGCATCGGAAAAGGCTCACCCAGATTGCCGGTGTTCCGTTCCAGCAGGAATTCGGTCGTTGAATTCCACAAATATCATTTGCTCCAATGGGCGTCGATCCGCTCCAGAGCATTGGCTCTTGAGGCGAACAATCAGCACAATCCGGGCGAGAGGCTTTCGGCCGCTCAAGGGGCGATCGATGTGCTTGAATCCGCGCTCGCATTTTATCCTTCGGAACCGGCTTTGGTGGAATCCCGCGAACTCCTCGAAGAGGTCGTGATCGGAATAAAGGCCGCAGGCCGCATCGAACAGGCAGAACGCGCTGAAAGCGAAGGCGACATCACCGCGGCAAGGCATCTCTACCGAGATGCGCTATTCTTTCTGAGCGGGCATAATATGGGAGGTCCTGAACGCGAAGAGGCCTTGCAAAGGATCAATAGCGGCCTTGAACGCCTTGCCCGTATCGATGAAAATATTTTGGACCTGTAATTCTGCATGATCTCTCAACGCTGTCCCAGATGCAGCAGCAAACGCATACGGCGGGGTTACCGCCACACCACATTGCTCTCGAAGCTTTTGTTTCGCTATTTTCTCTTATGCGACAGCTGCAACTGGGAATTCAAAGGGTTTGCCGTTCCCGGAACTGTTTCTCACAGTCCGACTTCCCGAAAAAAGACCCGCGAAAAGGACGAGGACGCGTGAGGCCGACGTTCTTCGCGGCGTTCGGTACGCTGTTGCTCTTTGCGACCTTCCTTTCCTCGAACTCAACTGCCCAGACCTTTGCCCCGGACCGGTTTGATGCCGTCCATTCCGGCGACATCGTTGAGGTCGATGTCGAGGGCAGCCTCGATCACGATTGGCGTGGAGGCCTGACGCCGGAAGGCTTTCTGAATGGATTCAATGAATTCGGCGACCCGATCAAGGCACAGTGCAGAATGCCGTCCGAGATCGCCGCTGACGCCGTAAAGGCGCTTTCTTCGACGCTTCGGGATCCAAAGATAAACGTGTTCATCGTCGATCGCTCGAATCGTATGCCGGCGGTTTTAGATGGCGCCGTTCGTGCTCCGCATAGATTTCAAATAAAGCGACCGGTCCGGCTCCGTGAGCTGATCGCACGCTCGGGCGGGATCACGGACAGTTCCGGCGGGACGATCAGCGTCTTTCGTCCGGACGGCCCAAGCTGTCCCGCTTCGGATGGGAAGGAACAGAGCGGAAGATTCGAGATCAAGGTCCCGGACCTCGTGAGCGGCCTCGACCAGGCAAACCCGTTCATTTCCCCGGGCGACCTCATCGTTGTCGAGAAGGCTCTGCCGATCTACGCGATCGGCGGCGTGCGAAGCCCGCGGCCCATTCCGTCAAAGGAGCAGATCATGCTAACGAGTTTGATCGCGATGGCCGGAGGCGTTGCAAAGGACGGTGACGAACGGCGAGTCGTCATCTATCGCCGATCGAAGGAAGGCCCCGCGAGGATCGAGGCCGATCTGAAGAAAATAGCCGTCGGGACCGCAAAGGACGTCGAACTGCAGCCTCTTGATATCGTGGAAGTTATGACGAAGGGCGGCGATTCGCGAAAGTATCCGCCCGAGATCGCAGCGGCCGCAGGTGACAAACACGCGACGCTTCCGCTTGTCACTATCGAGTGAATCAGGCACTTTTTGCTTGGTATTTGGCGGCCAAAACGCCTATAATCAAAGATTCTTTATGGAAACTCCAACAAAAAGACGTTTTGGAAGGCGAACGGTCGCTTTTTTCTGGCTTGCACTAGTGGCTGTGATCGTTACTTTGCTCATCGTATTCGAGCAGATCTCGATCCTTTATGTCCTCGCGACGGTGAGCCTGGTCTGGCTTCTGCTTACGGTAGCTTTTGCCGATCTTGAGCATGTAAATGCGGACGGCTCAGTACATCGCGATAATCCGTAAATGCGAACATTTGTCCGATATCTCGCCGCCATCCTGGTATTTGCGGCCGCGACTAGCTCCTTTGCCCATGAACTTGAGGCGGGAGCCGGGGCGAAGTCCGCGGTGACCAGATGGCGTTCGGATCGGATCAATATCGCGATCTCACGGTCCCTTCTAACGAGCGGGGCGAATTTCAAGGCCGGTACGGATGTCGAGTCTGCGATCAAGAATGCGATCGCGCATTGGGAGTCCGTTGCGAATGTCCACATCTCGTCTTTCGAGTCGAAGCGCCGAAACGCAAGTCCCGCGGGTGCACGGGGTGACGGCGAAAGTCTTGTAACGATCGCTCAAACGAGCGAAAATCTAGCACTTTTCCAACCGGCCGATACTAGTATTTCCGCAAAGACGCGGGTATTTACCGATCGGAACGGTTTCGTTACCGAGGCCGACGTCGTTCTAAATCCGTACGCGACATTTTCGACCGATGGCTCATACGCAACGTACGATCTCGAAGGCGTCTTGACGCACGAGATCGGGCATCTGCTCGGGTTGCGGCATTCGCAGATAATGGGATCGGTGATGCACGGGAACGTCGATATCAATTCGACGATCGGCCCCGGATTCGCCTTTCGAAAGGCGCTTTCTGCCGAGGATATCGCTTCGGTGCGTGCACTTTACGGGGCGGCGGGGAATGGCGAAGCATGCTGCGGACAGGTTCGCGGCAAACTCCTTCCGACGGAGACGCCGCTTGCCGGCAGCCTGATCCTTCTCGAAGACAAGAATGGCGAGATCGCTGCGGGGACGCGATTCGACGCAGCTGGAGAATTTTCCTTTGCCGGTCTCACAACCGGCACTTATGCCGTTCTAATAGCCCGTGAAGGCGTCGGAACGCTTGCAGAGGATATAGGCACCGTTTCGGTCGAGTCAGGCCTCACAACGCGGTTCGAGGCGAAACCGTCGGGTCAACTGACGCCGTTCGAGCTTGCGTACGTAGGCGTTGACGGCCTTTTGTCCACGTCGGCCGTAAAGCTCTTAGCAGGGTCAACGAATCTAATGACGATCGGCGGCCGCGGCCTCGATTCTTCGCGGGTTTCGATCTTCACGTCTTCGCCGTTCATTCGTATCGACGCGTCCACCTTGGCTGATATTGACTACGCTGAGAACGTATCGGCCATCAGGTTCCAGATCACGGTGGATGAGAAGGCCGCTCCGGGTTCTTACTCGATCTTTGTGCAGGCTCCTTCGGGCGAGCTCGCGGTCCTGCCGGGAGCCGTCTCGGTCGCAAAATAGAATTTTTCTTTCAAAATTTTTCCATATTAGGTTGCATTTTGTTCATCAGTGTGGATAATCGGTTTTGTTCACCACCCCGGTGAACATTGTCACAAGAAGTGAGGACTTGTGGCACCAGGGCGGCGCTGTGGGAGACGCCGCCCTACTCATTTCCATCAAAAATAGATTGGTAATTATTTAAGTATCGCTTAACAGGCACTTTTGCCTTTGAGCGACATTCTTGTGCGCGAAAAGGGGTTTATGAGTGAGCCTATTTTCGGAAGCAGTCTCGGCAAAGGACGGGCCGCCCCTGCGAGGGATAAAAGGGAACGGTCGTTTCACGCCCGCAGGATGCACATTCGACACGCACGGCGACCTTTTGGCGTTGGCCGTCGGCGGCAGCAAGGGCGGCCTCCACACGATCATTCTTCGCTTTTTTACAGGGCTTGCAGCGTTTAGGCGGATTCGTCAGGCCTTTTTGCTGGAAGAATGAACGCTCCCCAGAGGTCCACATGAACTCCTGTTTGCAGTCAATGCAGAGGATAGGCATATCCGGAAGCACGGCGGAAACTTGATCCGCGAGACTCCCGTCGTTGTCCAAATTGTGAGGATCCGACGTAATCATTCGTTATAAAAATATGTACCAGCAATCTCTTTCGAGTATGGCGTCAAAGGCCGATCAACAGTACACCAAGACCCAGGGGAGTTGAGCGACAAATTAGACGCTCTCGGATCCAACGGTGTAGGATAATAAAAAACGTTACAACTTAGCCTAAATCTCTGTCAAGGCTAAATTTAATGTAGGGCTAAGAAAGTCTATGAATATTCTAGTTGTTGGATCTGGCGGGCGTGAACACGCGATATGTACGGCCTTTCGCCGCTCGCCGCAGACCGAAGCCCTTTTTTGTGCGCCGGGAAATGCGGGCATCGCCGGAATCGCGAACTGCGTCAACATAGCGGCTGACGATGTGAAGGCTCTCGCGGACTTTGCTTCAGCGAACAACATTGCACTCACGTTCGTTGGAGGCGAAGTTTCGCTCGCATTAGGGATCGTCGATGAGTTCGAACGGCGCGGACTGCGGATCGTCGGGCCGAAGGCCAAGGGAGCTCAACTAGAATCCAGCAAGGCATTTGCCAAGGGCTTTATGGCGAGCCACGGCATACCGACCGCAAAATTCACTGTTTCGCACTCTGCCGATTTTGCGATCTTGGAGCTTGAGAGCGGTGACTTTGGCGGGCCGGATGCAAACGTCGTCGTAAAGGCTGACGGGCTTGCCGCAGGCAAGGGCGTCATCGTGGCGAAAGGACGGGCCGCCGCGACCGAGGCTATCAATAAGCTCGGTGAGATCGCAGGTTCCGCCGCCGCGGATAAGATTGTTCTCGAAGAATGTCTTGTCGGACGCGAAGTTTCGCTTCTGGTATTCACGGACGGAGAAAATTTTGCACTTATGCCGCCGGTTCGCGATCATAAGCGCATAGGCGAAGGCGACACCGGCCCAAATACGGGCGGAATGGGCACCGTTTCGGACGACGCCCTCCTTTCCGAAGGTGAGCTTTCGGACATCGTCGAGCACATCGTCAAACCTACCCTTCACGCATGCAAGCGCGAGAGCATACGTTTCTGCGGCATTCTCTTTTTCGGAATAATGATGACGGCGAACGGGCCGATGGTCCTCGAATACAACGTCCGTTTCGGCGACCCGGAAACTCAATCGATCCTGGTCAGGCTCGAGACCGATCTTGTCGATATTTGCGAAGCGATGCTCTCAGGGGCCTTGGACAAACTCGAGATCAAGTGGACAACGGGAAGCTCAGCCTGCGTGATCCTCGCATCCGAAGGTTATCCGGGCAAGGCACGCACCGGCGACGTCATCAACGGCCTCGCAGAAGCCGCACAGATTCCTAATACTGCGATTTTTCACGCAGGGACGAGCAAAGATACGGCCGGAAATTTCATAACAGCCGGCGGCCGCGTGCTTGGTGTCACGGCGGTTGGGCCCGATCTCAATAACGCCCTGGCTTCGGCCTACGAAGCGGTCTCGAAGATCTCCTGGCCGGGAATGCAGTATCGGAAGGATATCGGTAAATAACGCCGCTCTAATACGCCTTGATCGCGTCAAGATAGGAATCGTAATTCCGACGCATCTCGTCGAGCGAATCGCCGCCGAATTTCTCGCGCATCGAGTTCGCAAGGACGATCGCCAGCATCGCTTCACCTATCACGCCCGCTGCCGGGACCGCTGTTACGTCCGAACGCTCGAATGCTGCCGCCTGCTCTTCCTTCGTATCGATATCAACCGACCGGAGAGGTTTCTTGAGCGTCGAGATCGGCTTCATATAGCCGCGTACACGAAGTTCTTCGCCGTTCGTGATCCCGCCTTCGAGGCCGCCGGCATTATTCGTGAGCCGCCTGAAATTCCCGCCGTCGAATGCGATCTCATCGTGGACCTCTGAGCCGGGCTTTCCTGCGTTTCCGACGCCGGCACCGATCTCGACCGCTTTGATAGCGTGGATCGACATCACGGCTCGTGCGATACGGCCGTCGAGTTTGTCCTCCCAGGAAGTATGACTGCCGAGTCCGACTGGAAGGCCTCGAACCACGACCTCGAAGATCCCGCCGAGCGTGTCGCCTGCCTCTCGAGTTTCGTCGATCAGCCGTATCATCTCTTCCTGCGCGACCTCGTCAACGCAGTTCAGCGGGGAATCGACCGGAAGGCCCGCAATGTCGGTCCATTCGCGTGAAAGCGGAACTGCCTGCACATGGCCGAGCTTAATGACGTGACTCTTGATCTCGATCCCGAATTCAGAAAGGAGTTGTTTTGCGACGGCACCGGCAGCGACACGTGCGGCGGTCTCGCGTGCGGACGCACGCTCCAAAATGTCGCGAAGGTCCCGAGTGGCGAATTTCTGTCCGCCGGCAAGATCTGCGTGTCCGGGACGCGGGCGTTTTACTACACGCGTGTTCTTCGGCAATTCAACCTCGGCCTCGGACGACATTATTTCCTGCCAATGCACAAAATCGTCGTTCTCAATAAACAGTGTGATGGGCGAACCCAAACTTTTGCCGTGACGAACTCCGGAAAGGATATCCACCGTGTCGGTCTCGATCTTCATGCGGCCGCCGCGTCCGTAGCCCTGCTGCCGCCGCCACAATTCATGGTCTATCGAAGGCTTTTGGATCTCGACGCCGCTCGGCATTCCCTCGACGATCGTGACGAGAGCCTTTCCGTGCGATTCACCTGCAGTTGTAAAATTGAATCTCATTCTAATTGATATACGAGCGATATTATGCCGGTTTTTGGACCGGCGTCCGCTTCTTGAATACGAGAAGTGCGACGCTTGCGATGATCAGTACGCCGCCGATGCCGGTCTGCGGCGGTAGAGTTTCGCCTAACGCCAACCAACCGATCAAGACGGCGAGCAGCGGGGTAACGAGCGAGATCATCATCGCATTCGTAGATTCTATCCTATTCAGGAGCCAATAGTAGCAGCAAAATGCGACGACCGTTCCGACGATCCCAAGATAAAAGATACTGCCGACCGCGACCGCCGACCAATGATAATCAAGCGGACTTCCTTCGGTGAGCAGACTGTAGATGATGATCGGCGGAAGGCCGCAGATCATCTGCCAGAATACGATGACCTCGGGCCGCATCGATGCGGCCTTCGCCTTTACGAGTATTGACGACTGTGCAGCGGCGTAGGCTCCCACAACGATCACTACACAGGCCGCAAATGCCAATTCGTTATGAACGGTTAGCTGATCGATGAAGATCACCGCAACACCGACGACCCCAAGCCCGACCGCGGCGATCTTTTGTGCCGTGATCCTTTCGGCCGGCAGGAATATCCACGCGAGGATGAGTCCAAAGACGACGATCATCGCCTGAAGCACTGCGGCAAGCCCCGACGTTATGTATTGTTCGGCCCAAAAGACGCTTGAGTAGTTGATCGAAAATTGGAGCACGCCGGTCAAACCCAAGAGCCGCCACTGAGCACGATCTTTTGGGATGCCGCCGTCCTTTCGAAAGAGTACGAATGGAGCAAGTATGGCTGCGGCGAGGATGAAACGCAGACAGACGAATCCAAAAGGCGGCAGATCCTTGAGGCCGACCTTGATGAATATCCAGGTCGAGCTCCAGATAAGAGCGAGTAAGAGCCAGACAACGATCTTCATAACGGTGTCAGGCCTTTTCGTAAAAACTCAGGTGAGTATCGCCCTGTTTCAGGAGACGCCAGCGTCGGAGGAACCCAACGGTCTCCGGCATCGCCTTTCTGGCAAGGTGTTCGACGATCAGAACTCCGTCGTCCGCTAGAAGGCCGCTTTTTTCTCCGAATTCGTGCAGCACGACCGAATAGTCGGCATCATAGGGCGGGTCGTAGAAGGCGATGTCCCACGGGAGTTCGTTTGTTCTTCCGGCGAAGGTCTCGGCCTCGAAGTTCTGCACATCGGTCTCGTCCTCGGGAATACCCAACTTGTCGAGATTCTCTTCAATGAGCGCACAAGACCTCTTCGACCGATCAACAAAAGTTACGAATTCCGCTCCGCGTGAGAGTGCCTCGATACCGATCGCTCCCGAGCCTGCGCACAGATCGAGGAATCGCGTGCCCTCGATCCTCGGTGCAAGGATGTTGAAGAGTGTTTCGCGAAGACGTCCCGAGGTCGGCCGCGTTCGATGATCGGGCGGGCTTTTAAGCAATCGTCCGCCGTATTGTCCGGAAATTATTCTCATTTCTTGCGAGCTGATCTACGAGATCAGCCGACCTTCCCGAGTGCGAACGACCTTCGCCGTTCGGCCGCCTTCTTTAGAAGTTTTGTCTCGGCGGACGCTTCTTTTGAGCCAAGATAATTCTCGACCTCTTCGCGTGCGATCGAAAGGATATCGAGGTCTCGTATTATATTTGCTACTCGAAATGACTGCAGGCCGGACTGCCGCGTGCCGAGAAGTTCGCCCTGGCCCCGTATCTCAAGATCTTTCTCCGCGATCTCAAAGCCGTCGGAGCTGCGCTCCATTATCCCTAGGCGTTCGCGTGCGACGGTCGTCTTCTTATCGCCGGTAAGTAGCACGCAGAAGCTCTGTTCGGCGCCGCGTCCGACGCGGCCGCGTAGCTGATGAAGCTGCGAAAGGCCGAAACGCTCGGCGTGCTCGATCACCATTAGCGAGGCGTTCGCAACATCGATCCCAACCTCTATCACCGTCGTGGAAACGAGAACATTTATCTCGCCGGCCGCGAAAGCAGCCATGACCTCATCCTTTTCCGCCGACCTCATCTTTCCGTGAAGAAGCCCGATCTTCAGGTGCGGGAAGACTCGGGTGGAAAGGTCTTCGTGCATTGCGGTTGCGGCCTTCAGGTCGAGCTTCTCCGACTCTTTTACGAGCGGATAGACAACATATGCCTGGCGGCCGAGTCCGATCTCGCGCTCAATGCCGCGATAGATGCCCGAGCGCTGATCCTCGCCGCAGACGACCGTCTTTATCGGTGTGCGGCCCGGCGGAAGCTCGTCTATCACAGACACATCGAGGTCACCATAGACCGTCATCGCAAGCGAACGCGGGATCGGTGTCGCGGTCATCACGAGTACGTCCGGATTTACGCCGAGTTCTTTCAGACGCGCACGCTGCATTACCCCGAACCGATGCTGTTCGTCGATCACGGCAAG
>Ga0154020_10005400_pt1 | contig 15100 bp, 11 predicted proteins | sample Klosneuvirus_201_FD_109709 | JGI IMG/M metagenome (GOLD analysis project Ga0154020, IMG submission 109709) | Active sludge microbial communities from wastewater, Klosterneuburg, Austria - Klosneuvirus_20160825_MG | ecosystem: Engineered > WWTP > Aerobic digester > Activated sludge | place...
AGCCGGTATTACAAAACGATCATCAAACTTGGCCAATGCCGTGAGGTAGTAAATTTCTTCAGCCTCTTCCGGTGTTAGTCCGGTATCGTGCATCACCTTCTTTATCTTTGCTTCATCGATATCACCTACCGTCTTTCCTCTTCGATAAATTCGCACGGCCATCAATTTCTTGAGTACATGTTTTACCTTTTCCTCATCGCCTGCAGTAAATAAGCTGGCCAGGTATTTCAATGGGAAGCGTGCTTGCTCAATGGTTCCCCAAAGTTCTTCGGTACTGGTATCATACAACCAGTTGTCATTCCAGTTCTTTGCCATCGGATCCATCTTTTCAGCTTGTGCTGTATTGTCTACTTCTTTTAGTGAAGCCATTACCGGTAACAAGGGTGGCACATAAAACAACATCGGCAGTGTTCTGAATTCCGGATGTAATGGAAGTGCTAGTCCCCATTTTTTTACAAACTTATATGTAGGGGAATCTTGTGCGGCTTTAAGTGTAGAGTCGGCAATACCATTTTTCTTAGCGGATGCTATTACCTCCGGATCGAATGGATCGAGAATGATATTGAGTTGACTATCTACTAAATTGTCTTCATCTGCCGAAGCTGCTTCATGAATTCGGTCCGCATCATACAACACTACGCCCAAATACCGAATCCGACCTACACACGAGTGCATACATGCAGGGGCAAGCCCCGCCTCAATGCGAGGATAACATAGAATACACTTTTCAGATTTTCCTGAACTCCAATTGAAATACGATTTTTTATAAGGACATGCAGTAACACACATTCTCCACGCTCTGCAAACTTCCTGATTGATCAACACAATACCATCTTCTCCTCTTTTATAAATTGCTCCCGAAGGACAAGAAGCCACACACGCTGGATTCAAACAGTGGTTACAGATACGTGGCAAGTAATAAAATGCCATACGTTCCAGTTGGAACATGGCCTCTTGCTCTGCAGGGGATAACTTCAAAAGATTTGGATCTTTCCTCGCATATTCGGGTGTTCCACTCAAATCATCATCCCAGTTGGGTCCCGATTTAATGTCAATGGGTTTTCCTGTAATCAATGAAACCGGTCTTGCGGTTGGCTGATCATCTCTGGCGGGAGATTCAATCAGATCCAAATATTTGTAGGTAAAGGGTTCATAATAATCATCAATTACCGGAAGGTGCGGATTGTGAAAAATATTCATCAAGCCTCTCAGCTTCCCAGCACCCTTTAAACTAATATCACCATTTTTCTTTTCCCATCCGCCTTTATAAATCTCCTGGTCTTCCCACTTAGAAGGATAACCTGTACCCGGCTTGGTTTCTACATTGTTCCACCACATGTATTCGGCTCCTTTGCGGTCCGTCCAAATATTTTTACAAGCGATGGAACAAGTATGACATCCGATGCATTTATCGAGGTGAAAAACCATTGACATTTGTGATCTTACGTCCATAAGGCTACCTGTTTAAAATTTCTATTATTAACTTCTTCATTTAGTTACCAAACTAATTTTTCCATTTTCTTAACAATCACATGTGTATCGCGATTAGGTGCAATCGGACCCCAATAATTAAAGTGGAAAGAAAACTGTCCATATCCGCCAGCTAAAAAATTAGGCTTTAGGTGAATGCGGGTAAAACTATTATGACCACCTGCCCGCTTATTACCTCGCACTTGAGATTTTGGAATTCCTGTTGTTCTTTCTGGTACGTGGTAAACAATACAAACACCTTTAGGGATTCGTGAACTTACCACTGCACGCGTACAGTACACACCATGATCGTTGTACACCTCTACCCAGTCATTGTCTTTAATGCCAAGGTCATCGGCATCTTTCTCACTCAACCAGCATGGTTCGCATCCACGTGAAAGCGTAAGCATTCGTAAATTTTCCATGTACGTAGAATGGATGTGCCATTTTCCATGCGGTGTAAGACAGTTCAATGTCTTTGACTCCTCTTTTTTCAATGTATCGCGTACATCTCCATACGCATCTGGTTTGGGTGATGGTTTATACGTAGGTAGGTTCTCCCCATAGGCCAGATACATCTCATGATCCAGATAGAAGTGTTGTCTTCCGGTAAGCGTTCTCCAGGGAACAAGGCGCTCTACATTATAGGTATAAGCCGCGTAAGCACGACCATCGTGCATTAAGCCTGACCATAGCGGAGACGAGTTGTACCTGCGGGGCTGTGCTTGTAAGTCGGCATAATTGATCGATACTTGCTCATACCCTTCACCTAAATCTCTTAATACCAGACCGGTTTTTTTCTCTGCATTTTCGTAAGCCCTTAGCGCCAACTTACCATTGGTCAGTGTAGATAATTTTAGTACTGCATTAACAGCGCTCTTATCTTCCTTTAAGGATGGATATACTTTATCATCGATGCGCTCCTTAGGGAAATGATTGGAGTTCATCATTTCTTCATACACATCATCACATGCATAATGATTTCCATGTGCACCCAGTCCACTGGTTTTAAGACGGTCTCCTAAAGAAATAAACTTGTCATATATCTTCGTGTAATCCCTATCCACAATAGATATGCTATGCATAGTTTTACCGGGGATGGCTTCGCACTCGCCCTTATACCAATCTTTCACTTTGGGTTGTGCTATTTCTGATGCCGTATCATGTGACAAGGGTGAGCAAACAATATCCTTCTGTGGCTCTGCTAAATATTTTTTGGCCAATTCGCTAGTATGCAGAGCGAGTAGTTTAAAAATATCCCAATCTGTTTTTGCTTCCCATACCGGAGCAATGGCCGCTGAAAACGGATGGATGAACGAATGCATATCCGTTGTGTTGATATCTGCTTTCTCATACCATGAAGCCGCAGGCAAAACAATATCGGAGTATAAGGCGGATGAATCCATTCTAAAGTTTAGATCAACCACCAAATCCATTTTGCCTCTAGGCGCAATGTCGTGCCACTTTACTTCCTCTGTGTGATCTTTTGAATCCTCAGCAATAGCATTAGAATGAGTTCCGAGATAATGCTTAAGTGCATATTCATGTCCTTTCATACTGGCCAGGATAGCATTGCCCCGCCATATGTACCACACTTTCGGATGGTTTTCTTCAGCCTCCGGATCGCCTACTGCATATTTTAATTCTTTAGACTTCAGTTTTTCTAACACATAGTCTGAAATTTCTTTATCCGTTTTCGATCCCTTTGCTTGTGCTTCCTTACTTAGCTCAAGTGTGTTCTCATTAAACTGTGGATAGAAAGGCATCCATCCCATGCGTACAGATTTAAAAATTGTATCGGCTGTGTGTTGCTTGGTCCACTCATTTTTAGGCACCGTGTTGTATTTCGAAAACTGACCGTCATACCGATACTGACACGTGTTGATATAATGCCAGATCGGTGCTTGCTGAAGTCGGGATGCACTGTGCCAGTCTTTTCCAAATGCAATCGCTGCCCATGAATCAACAGGGGCTAATTTTTCTTGCCCAACGTAGTGGTTCATTCCTCCACCATTTTTTCCTATGCAACCACACAACATCAACGCCATAATTCCAGAACGGTACATGAGGTTAGAGTGGTACCAGTGGTTAACTCCTGCTCCTACAATAATCATACATTTACCTTGCGTGAGATTAGCCGTATTGGCCCACTCACGTGCAAACTGCTCTACTGTTTTAGCATCTATACCTGTAAAAATTTCTTGCCATGCTGGCGTATAGGCTGCATCTTTATCAGTAAGATCTTTAGGATAATCACCAGCTAACCCACGGTTCACTCCGTATTGCGCCATGATTACATCATACACAGTGGCTACCGGAATTTTTCCATTAACCGTTTCAATATACTTTACAGGAACACCTCTCTGCCGATGGTTGTCTAATCCAAAATCGGTAAAGGTCACTTGCAACACATCATCGCTGTCATTCAAAAGAGTAAGCTTTGGATCGTATGGTTTGTTATCCACCTCATTCTCCAGTTTCATATTCCAATTGCCACCGCTTTTCTCCCACCGATGTCCTACTGTGCCCTTTGGTATCACCAACTTTCCATTTTCATCAATGCTTAGAAATTTCCAATCACCATTTTCAATAGTTGAGAATTGTGAAATTTCATTAACTCTCACCAACTGGCCCGGTTTGAAATGATCGCCATCTTTATCAAACTTCATCAGCATAGGACTATCAGTGTATTGTTTCGTATAATCCAGAAAATAAGGAGTTTGCTTTTCGTGATGCCAATCTTTCAAAATCAAATGTGTAACTGCCATCCAAAAAGCACCATCACTGCCGGCATGAAGTGGCACCCACTGGTCAGCATATTTGCAAACCTGACTGAAGTCGGGTGAGAACACTACGGTCTTCGTACCATTGTGTCTTGACTCGGCAAAGAAATGGCAATCGGGTGTGCGTGTCATATTTAAGCACGCACCCATATCGGCAATCATTTTTGCATTGTACCAATCTGCGCTTTCGCACACATCGGTTTGCTCTCCCCATATTTCAGGAAAAGCCGTTGGTAGGTCGCAATACCAATCGTAAAAACTCAAATTGACGCCACCAAACAATTGAAGAAAACGCGCTCCGGAAGCATAACTCAACATAGACATGGCGGGTATAGGAGAAAACCCTATTACACGATCGGGCCCATATTTTTTAGCTGTGTAAATATTGGCTACGGCCATGATCTCCATTACCTCATCCCATTGCACTCTTCTAAATCCACCCTTTCCTCTTGCATTCTGATACTTTGATCTTTGTTCTGGATTGTTCTGAAGATTTGTCCAGGCCTCAAGTGGATCTCCTGTCTTTTTCTTTTCAGCACGATATGCATCAATGAGTGCGCTGCGTATCAATGGATATTTAATACGCAACGGACTGTATAAATACCACGAGAAGGAAATGCCCCGTTGGCACCCTCGTGGCTCGTAAGGTGGAATTGAACTTTCCAGCAGCGGGTAATCAATTTGTTGTGTTTCCCACACCACAATACCATCCTTCACATGGATTTGCCAAGAGCATCCACCGGTGCAATTCACACCGTGCGTGCTTCGAACAATACGGTCGTGCTGAAATCGATTTCTATAAAATTCTTCCCAATGTCTGGTTTGTGGCGAAATAATATCTTCTATCCAACTCATAACTATTTGTTAATACGTTTAAAGACTAAGACTAATAGGGTGACGATTTTAACTGCCGATCAAATATCTTTTGGTTTACACTTTCTTTTCTTCGATTACGCCAAGCGATTGAAAAAATAAACAGAAGCACTACAAAGCAAATTATTCCAGAAAAGAGAAAGTATTGCTTATAGTCTCTGCCGTGCTGTCCATACTGTTGTTCATTCGCATATTTTAAAAATGCTGTGAGGTTGTAAACTTCTTCGTCAGAAATAACCGCATTTTGATACGCTTCTTTCATTGCAGGGAAAGGTGGGCTGCTGACAATAGCCCTAACACCCGCTTCATTCATTCTTGCATACACGTCCGTAAGATCTTTGGCTAAGAGTCCTCCTCCAATCAATTTGTCATTTCTTACATTGTGGCAGGAAATGCAGGCAGGCCCACGTCCTACAAGTCGTTGGTTGCCTGTAAAAAGCATTTCTCCAATATCAATTTCGGCATCGGTAGCTTCATCAACTGATCGAACAGGCTCCTCGGGTTGGGTATTTACATTTTCAGCTGGTTTACTCTTGTCTACCTGAGCTACATAGCCGGGGCTTTTTGTTTTAATAAACTCTATAATAGATTTTATCTCCACCTCCGAGTAAGGGGCATTCGGCATGACCGTCTTATTGTTTTCATTGTATAATGCAACCGCGTCAGCATCGCCCTTATTAATCATAGCTTGCGATGATGTTATAAATTCTACTAGCCAAGCATCTGATCTTTTGGTTTGAACATCAAGCAGATCCGGGCCAATAAGTTTTCCCTTACCAATAGTATGGCAGGTGGCACAAAAGGAATTAAAAAGTACTTCAGGTTTTTGTTGTGCAAAAAGAACTGAATTGGATACTATTATAAAACAGAAAATCAATTTTGCCTGCTTCATTGCTATGGGTTGGATATGTTATGATAAATATCTATTTTTCAAATGAATAATAAAAGACTTTTTTATCTTTTATTAGATCTTGATCTTTCAACGGTAATTCTAAGACAGAAGTGGTTTGATTGGCGTCAGGTGTATTACTTAGAATTATTCTAAAGTAAACACAGACTCATCGATACTAAAAAATAGTAAAGGATGCTCCTCAGCAGTAATATACTTCACATTGCCAAGGTTATTGGTCTCATGCTTATTGTACTCATGATTTGGCTTACGGCAAAACGTGTTAACTCACCTGCCCGGTATGCAAATAATCAGATAAAGGTTACCGGCAATTTTGAAGAGGGCAAAGCGGAAGGAATCTGGGTATGGTGGTATCAAAATGGAACAAAAATGTCCGAAGGCGAATTTATCAATGGTAAACGCAATGGAACCTGGCTGACCTGGTATAGTGATAGCCACAGAAAAAGTAAGGCAACGTATGTCCATGATAAATTGAATGGACCCTACCTCAGCTGGTTTGAAAACGGAACAATAAAATCAATTGAAAATTATAAAGAAGACCAGTTGGACGGATTACAACAATACTACGACACGGCAGGACTATTAAAGGAGGAAAAATTTTATATTGATGGCAAAGAAAAATCGAAAGACTCTATTGACAATTAAATTAAAGATGCAATGAAGAAAAAAGCAATGCCCAAACCACCGAAGTTCTATGAACAGTTTGTTAAAAAGTATCCACAGGTGGCTGGCAAATATGAGGAGCTAGGTGACACCCTCCACGAGCTTGGTCCGCTGAATGATCGCGATCGTGCATTAATAAAATTAGCTATCTCTGGTAGTCACCTATTTAGTAGTGCTTTTAAAGCGCACATCCGGAAGGCGGTTGCCACCGGCATATCTCGTGAAGAGATTGAACATCTTGTCTTGTTGTTTTTACCGACCATAGGCTTCCCAACCATGATGGCCGCTATGGGGATTGTTGATGAGCAACTGGAGAAAAAGTAATACCATAGACTCTTGTTATCCAAAAAAAAGTCGCTTGATAAGTGTATGCAGTAAACCGATAAATGCTAAAGTCCACGCTATAAGCGCCAGATAAATAAAATACTTTGGCAAGGGAAACAAAAAATCTAAGCTCATCGCATCCGCCATTTCAAATGTGCTGACGGTGTACATACCCAAAGGAAAAACTGCACCCCAATACAATGGATCATAAGAAATAGGAAGTTTTTTATAAACATGTCGCCAAACAGCCAATATGACTAGCATGGGTATCCACCAGGTGCCTGTTGCCCAGTAAAAAATACTGAAGCCTTTAAGAAAAGCCAATGTTGAAAGTAGAAAGGGTGCGTGTGGGGTATTGATAATAAGCAACGAACCCGCCATGGTTGATATCGCCATTGCCCCCATATTTATCCAATAGGGTGGAGAAAGATCATCCGGTGAAAATTTAAAAAATGTATAGCGATAAAATATCAGTGACATCATCCATATATATTGCATGCCTCCCCAAAGCCACATGGAAAAAGCAAAAAAATTCATGATCAGCCTATACTCATCCATCTGCATAGATAATTTTGCACTTAAAACCGCGAGTGCCTGTGTTGAAACAACGGCCAACAGCCACGCTCCATTGATACCTTCTGCCAGAGTGGGTTTATTTTCTTTAATGGTAAATGTGGTGAAAATGGTATACGTGATTAGCAACCAGAAAATGATTCCTACAAACCAAAGCAATAATGCTACCGTATAGTTATTTTGAATAAGGATGAATTGTACGCCCAATATGCACGTAGCGGCTACGATTGTAAAAAACCCAGGCCCCTTGGCATGATCAAAAAGATCTGCAAGGAAATTCTGTTTGTACCAAATGAATCGCAATACAAACACCGCACATAAAATCAAATAAAAAAGAATGTTTAGCCAAAACATTCCGATGGAGATAAGTTCCATCCCCAACAAATAACAGGCAACTGAATTTACACCTGTTGCCATTACCAACGCGAAATAGGAAGGTGGCAAATCCTCTATCATCTTATGAATGGCCCTTATGCCGACATTGTTTGCTCGTGGTGGTTGCTGGGCCGTCATCAATTACTTGGCAGCAGCGCGTTGAAGTACCAAACAAACAATAGCAACGAAAGCAAGAAACATCCAACACGTAGTCCACACGCCTGTTGCCTTTAGGAAATACCCGAAAATGATCGGATTAAAAAAACCTCCCAGCCCGCCCAAAACACCTACAATTCCCCCCACTGTTCCTATATCATTAGGATAATAATCAGATACATGTTTGTAGACTGCCGCACTCCCAATACCCATCATGATACCAACAATAAATATCAACGTGGAAAATATCCATTTGTTCGCCTGAAAGTAGATATGGGTAACTCCACTCGCTATCAGTTGCCCTTTATTTACCACATCTCCTTTCTTGACAATTGGTTCCTGATTAAATGATGTGGTGGGTAAAAATAAAAACCCCTCCTCCGAATTATCTATTCCAAAGTAGAAGGCTATCTGATCCTCCTTGCCGGAAGCATTCTGCAGAATGTACTTGTCATCGTCAATCACAATTTCATTGGCAGAAATTTCCATTACTGTGCCCCCTTGGGTTGCCATAATTCCTTGGCCCGGTGCTCTGATTTCCATCCGTGGAACAAAAAGAAAGACCAGACAAATTAAGCAAACACCTAATACCCATAAGAGCACTACTCGCGGGCCTGCTTTATCCGACAGCCAACCCCCTACCGATCTTATCACGCTGGAGGGCAAACTAAATGCCGTAGCCATAAAACCTGCCGTAACAATGGACATCGAGTACACATTAACATAGTAGGGAATAAGCCATTGTGCCAATGCCACAAAACTTCCAAACACAAAGAAGTAGTATAATCCAAAGCGCCAGACTCTGGCTTCCTTCAAGGGGCGAAGCCGCTGCGTTATCGTTTTATGTTCGCTTGGTTTTTTGTTCTCTGTTCCTACTAAGAATATAACAGCAAAAATGACCAGTAGCACAGCATATAGTTTTGGTAAAGTTCTCCAGGCTTCAAGGTTCGCACCTTGCCCGGTTAAATTATTAAGTATGGTAGGTGCAAATAAAGTGGTCAATGCAGCACCAACATTTCCTACTCCAAAGATTCCAAGGGCAGTTCCCTGTTTTTCCTTAGGATACCAAACAGCGGTGTAGGCTACTCCGGCAGCAAAGGAACTTCCTGAGATACCAAATCCGAAACTCAGTAGGAGAAATGATGCGTAACTATTTGCCTGAGATAAAAAGAACATGGGAACTGCACAGAAAAGCATGATTGCTGCCATCACCCATCTACCACCTATTCTATCGGTAAGGACGCCAATCGGTAGCCTCATCAGTGCGCCTACTAAAACAGGAACCCCTAATAAAAATCCTATCTGGACAGAATTCCAGATAAACAACTTGTTTTCTACCAGAAAGGTAACCAATACACCATTGATCATCCACGCAGCGAAACATACGGTGAATGCCATCGTATTAAGAAATAGAATGCGATTCGACTTGGGGCTAATATCCATTTAATACATTATTAGAAACCTAATCCAGCCAGCCTCTACCTCCTACATCTCCACCTGGGTATCCTTGTTATTATCGAGTTAATAGAATTTGATATCAGCCATGCTTCTCAGGCTTTTAAGAACCCTACTATATTATTATTATTTATGCCCCTAAAGGCTATAATCAAAGTTAATAAAGTACCTGTAATAAAAGACTATTTGATCTTTTTTTATCTATCTTTGCCCTTTACATTTATTAGAAACCTATATGCAGCTATCATCACCTCACTCTTTTCATATTCCAGTAATGGGTCTTGCTTACACCATTGACAGTCCGATAAAAGTGGCCCGTTTCGGCATTAATTCAGTCATATCTATAGTTCAGGACAACCTGGTAGAAAAAATGCGTAGTTATTACTATCCGCAAATAGGAGAAGCGTATCACGCCATAACTCCAACCGAAGTAGACCATCGTGCCAAGCGGATTACCGATTATCTGAACCTGGTGAACCGAATCGTGAAAGAACAGGTGGAGAAGCTGAAGAACTCGGCATTTGAGTTGGGTTCTGAAATATGTAAATATTTTGAAATGCTTCCTGATGACAGTGATCTTAAAAAGACCTATTACAAGATGCTCTCGCTGAATGATCCTGAAGATAAACGTCAATTGGAAACCTGGTTAAGAGAAAATATTAAACCGGGAAACATTGATGTGAACATCATGACCAAACTGGATAGAAACAACAGTGATAAGCAGGGGCAGGTAATTGAAGACGGCTCTGACGCTGTGGCAGCCTTACGTGGATTTGTGCAAAGTAATCTCAGCAATTCTTCTCTGGTACTTTCGGCAGGCATGAACCCACGGCTGTTTGGCTACATGGAAAAGCGTTCTGAGTTTGATGCTAATAGTTATGGGGAATTTGAAAAGAAAATAGTCATCAAGGTTTCCGATTATCGCTCGGCCTTTATACAAGGAAAAATGCTTGCAAAGAAGGGATTGTGGGTAAGTGAATTCAGAATTGAATCTGGATTAAACTGTGGAGGTCATGCGTTTGCTACAGATGGATTTTTGTTGGGTCCTATTCTGGAAGAATTCAAAACAAAAAAAGAAGAGTTGATTAAATCGTTGTTTGAAATATATAACCAAGCCTTATTGGTAAAAGGCAAAGCAGGCTTTGAAAAAGCCCATGCGATTAAGGTTACGGTGCAGGGGGGCATTGGCACAAACGAGGAAGATAAGTTTTTGCGGGATTATTATGGCGTAGATGGCACAGGCTGGGGTACACCTTTTTTACTGGTCCCTGAAGCTACCACAGTTGATGATCAAACTTTATCGCTGCTTGGCTTGGCAACCGAAAAGGATTTAGTGCTGAGTAAAAAATCACCTTTAGGTGCCCGATTTCATTATTTGAAAGGCACAACAGCCGAAACCGAAAGGCTGATGCGTATTGAAAAAGGAGTTCCCGGTAGCCCTTGTACCGAAAAGTATTTAGTGTCCAATACAGAATTTGGCCCCGAGCCTATTTGTACAGCCTCGCGTACGTATCAAAAGAAAAAAATTGATCAGCTTAAATCTCTGGCATTACCTGAAGTGGAGTACAACCAGAAAGTAAATGAAGTACTGGATAAAGAGTGCCTGTGCGTGGGGCTCAGTAATGCAGCCGTAAAACAGTATAAAGTAAAACCCTTTAAAAAACTTGATGGGATTAACATTTGTCCCGGGCCAAATATTGCCTATTTCAGTGAGGTTGTTTCGCTCCAAAAGATGGTAGATCATATTTACGGACGAACAAATATTATTGCAAGGCCTGATCGGCCTAATATGTTTATTAAGGAGCTTATGTTGTATGTTGATTTCTGGATGGAATTCCTCAATGAAACAAACGAAACTATCGACAACAAACGCAGAGTGTACATTGAGAACTTTCACAAAAATTTGCTGGAAGGCATTACCTACTATCGCCAATTGTCTGATAAAGTGACTTGCGAGTGGCAATCGTTAATCGAAAAACTTTATGAAGGTCTTGGTAACGCAGAGAAACAATTGGAAGGGTGTTTGCAGACACACTAAGAGAAAGTTTTGTCGTTGTCAGATTTGTTAGGCAGAACAAATATGTGTAATTAGTCCGCCTGACTGTATATATTGAATTATGTTTTCAAAAGCTTGTGAGTATGCCCTTCGGGCAGTGCTATATGTTTCCATCAAAAGCGTTAATGGTTCCCGGCTTGGTATTCCTGAAATTGCCAAAGAAATCGATGCCCCAGTTCCTTTCACGGGAAAAATACTTCAGACTTTAGTACGGGAACAAATCATTTCATCCATTAAAGGCCCCAATGGTGGCTTTTATATTGATCCAAAATCTAAACCCGTTTTTCTCAACAATATTGTCAAAGCGATTGATGGCAGTGATGAAGCGCTTCAGGCTTGTACCCTCGGACTAAAAGAGTGTTCGGATAAATTCCCATGTCCGATACATGGAGAAATTAAAATTTACAAGAACCACCTGCGGAAAGTGATGCGGGAAACGACCGTACAAAGTTTGGCTGATGATCTTACCAAAGGCAAGACCTTTCTGAAAAATGTCGTAACGAGAAAATCAACTCGCTAACCGCTCCGCAGCAGGTTCCAATCTTACAACTCGCTCCCTGGGCTTGGCAAAGCACGCGAGTGTATTTCGAAGAAGTGGATAAACAATGATAAGAAAACCCGTAAATAGTAACACCCCTGAGATTGCAAACGTAACAAAGTAGGGCACCAACCCTTTCATCATCTGACTAAATGGTACCCCATCTGCGCTCATTTGCCAGCGTGCCCGGCCCACACCTGCTAAAAATAACGAGGCCAGAAAAACAAACAAGGAAACATTAACCAACCAGGTGGCCCGTACTATCCGCAGCCGGTATGGTTCCAGACTTCTACAGGTATCTTTCATCACGTCAAAGGCTACAGCCAGTAATAGCATCGTATTAATCCCAATTGTAGTACCCATAACGTGCATTACAGTAATGTGTGTTCCGTGTGTATATACATTGATTGCTGGAACCGAAATAAGAATGGCAATCAGAAGATTTAAAAAAATCCAAAAATCCGCTATCATTAGAAATCTGTATGGCAGATGGTTGGTGTTCTTGCGCGCTGCTGTTACCGAACTTCTCCATTTGTAAATTATGCGACCAAGAATAAAAAGCTCAGTCATACTAATCAGGTACCCAATATGCCGGATGTTCGGATTTACCGGTAACGTATAGATGTGATGGCTCCAATTAAACATGAGGTTGAATAAGCCGAGGAAAAAAAGGCCAAAGGCCATGGGCGAACGTGCATAGCTTTTGTCCTGACTTATTTTTTCCATTAAGTAAATCCCTGCGCCATACACCAACATGTTCCAGCTTCCCACCATCGAACCATACGATTTCCATTGCACCATCATGTCACGTACAATATCTTTTCTGAAGTAGGAGAACACCCACAGATAAGATTCTGAAAACGTAAACAAAAAGCCAATGGCCCCGGTTAGCCACATCCAAACATACACCGGTTGTTGTTTGACTGATTTAATTGAGCCAACCACCTGCACAGCAAAAAGAATCCAGCCCCCTGCAAGGATGAGTGCGAGCAGGGGAGGAAATTCCCAATACTCTCTTCCTCCAAACATTCCCATAACATAGCTAAGTAGGATCAGGATTGCTGCAATGACGAATAACGTTAGTTGGAAACGTGACAATCTGGGAGCAAATAATTTTCCTCCCTTGTGCTCTCTAAGATAAAACAACACACCTCCTGTGGCAGTGAATAAAATCCAAAAGACCACGGAACTAACATGTAGAGGTCTGATTTTTTCAAAAGACAAATACTGTTTGAACAACCCCGGAAAAATATATTGAAAGGCACCTGTGGTTCCAAACAACATACCGGTAAGCAGCATTACCAGACCACTGAAGATGAGCCATCTTGGTGCATCTATTTTATTGGGACTCAATTGTTCCATTCAGGTTAAGCTTAAAATTTTTCGGATCTGCCTTTCCCGATGCATCTACGTTCTTTAAAAAGGCAATCAAATAATCCAGTTCTCCTTCCGACATCTCAAACGAAGGCATCACATTAGTACCTCCGCGTACAAACGCTTTGATATAGGCTGGGCCCTTGCCGGTTGCAGAATAAATATTAGTCAGATCAGGGCCGAGGAATCCACCCAAGCCATAAATCTGGTGACAAGCTGTACAATTCTTTTGCTGCCAAATCTTCTTACCCTCCATGGCGCTAGTGGTATTTTTATCTTCTACGTCTATCTCGTGTCGATAAATATAGCCCGAATACAGTCCATACCCCAAGAGAAGGACTCCATACATCAGAATTTTTGTCCGTTCGGTCATTTTGTAAAATAAATAAAAGAAGCGCAAAAATACTTAAATAAAAGACAATTTTATCTTTTTTTAGTAAAATGGATGAAGGCAAGAATGTGGCGTACACCTACATTTCGTATTCGCTTACGTAAGTTGAATAACCATTTTCAATGAATAGATTGGCAGCTGACCTTTATATATTCGGTTGGTCTTTCGAAAACCTTCCAGCCTGCTATTGATATTCGGTTTGCAGAAATTGAAATCCGGCTAAAAAATAGGATAAAACTCAGCCCTTGCGCGTTGTATCGATTGGATAGTTAGCGTTGTGAAGTTCCTCAGGGCAAGTGGGTGTTAATAACCGTACCTTGAGTTTCCCGATTAGTTCCCGAAGACTGAACTTCTCTGCTCGAATAGCTTCTTGTATATGAACCGCACAGGATGGTCCATAGATGGTTAGCGTTGTCTCCGGATAATGCTGGTTCGTATCGAAGTAGGTAACAATATCTGTTGTGCCATCCCAGGCAAGCATCAACTTGGTTAGGGTCTTTTCGGTTATTAGCGGAAGGTCGCATGCTATAACGAGCCAAGGTCCACTATACTCTATCATGGCTGAGGCTATTCCACCTATGGGGCCAATTTGAGAGTAGCGGTCAACGATATAAGGTTGATCGAGGAGTGAAGGAACTTGCTCCAGGCTGCAGGAGAGTTTTGCAGGAAGGTCAGCCCCTTGGCAAAGATCAAGAAGCCACTGGAACTGGGGCTTGTCATGAAACGGGTACATATACTTATCACGACCAAACCGTTCGCTTCTTCCACCTGTGAGAATCAGTCCCCGAATATCTTTCATAGATCTGGATACGTATATTATTTGGGATCCAACCTTGGTCTACAACTATCTAAATTCAATTTGTTGTTACGATTGGTTTATTACTCATCAAATTATTTGGCCGTAAAATCCATCAACTATTGCTATCCTGAATGAACGCTAATTGAATATAAAGATAGGAAAAGGATCAGGAGCAAAGTTTCAATTTTGTTTTTCATACAATTTTCGTTTTTGGATTTCCTTTTAAGATATACCACCAGGAAATTCCTGTAAACAGAGCCGTAACACTTATTCTAAAAAGCATAGCCTTTACAGTTTGTATCTCATAGATTCCTCCTGAGTTTATATGATACAGTAAGCCCAAAAATCCAAGGATCAGCA
>Ga0154020_10005401_pt1 | contig 15099 bp, 14 predicted proteins | sample Klosneuvirus_201_FD_109709 | JGI IMG/M metagenome (GOLD analysis project Ga0154020, IMG submission 109709) | Active sludge microbial communities from wastewater, Klosterneuburg, Austria - Klosneuvirus_20160825_MG | ecosystem: Engineered > WWTP > Aerobic digester > Activated sludge | place...
CAGCGACGACAGCGAGCGAGCAAGCAAGCAAGCAAGCGAGCAAGCGAGCAAGCAGGCAAGCGAGCAAGCAGGCAAGCAAGCAAGCAAGCAAGCAAGCAAGGGGCCGTCGAGCCATCGCGCGCGTTTCCGGACACGGCCCTGCGCATCCGTCCATCGTGCGTTGGCACAGGCACGGGGGGTTCCCATCCGTCCATATGCCGTTCTAACGCCTGTCAGTATGGGGCCGTTAGTACGTGGACGTCAGTACGGCTTACATTGGACGTTAGTACGGGGCCGTTAGTACGTGGACGTTAGTACGGGGCCGTTAGTACGTGGACGTCAGCACGGGGTACGTGGACGTTAGTACGTGGACGTTAATACGTGGACGTTAGTACGGGGCCGTTAGTACGGGGCCGTTAGTACGGGGCCGTTAGTACGGGGCCGTTAGTACGTGGACGTCAGCACGGGGTACGTGGACGTTAGTACGTGGACGTTAGTACGTGGACGTTAGTACGTGGACGTCAGTACTGGGCACGTGGACGTTAGTACGTGGACGTTAGTATGGGGTGCGGGGACGTTAGTACGGGGCCGTTAGTACGTGGACGCTAGTACGGCATATGAACGAGCGTGGAGAGTGTTAGCACGAGGCCGTTAGTACGTGGACGTTAGTACGTGGACGTTAGTACGTGGCCGTTAGTACGTGGACGTCAGTACGACTTACATTGGACGTTAGTACCGGGCCGTCAGTACGGGGTACGGGACGTTAGTACGGGGCCGTTAATACGGGGCCGTTAGTACGTGGACGCTAGTACGGCATATGAGCGAGCGCGGAGAGTGTTAGCACGAGGCCGTTGGTACGGGGCCGTTGGTACGGGGCCGTTGGTACGGGGCCGTTGGTACGGGGCCGTTGGTACGGGCGTTAGTACGGCATATGAACGAGTGAATCGGCCCGGGATCTCCGGAGGCTGTTAGTCGTGAGTCAGGCTGCCATCGCCTGACCGTGTTGTTGATAGTGCGCCGCCTCGAATTCGGCGGGTGGCACGTAACCGAGCGGCTCGAGCAGACGACGGTTGTTGAACCAGTCGACCCAGACGAGTGTCGCGTACTCGACGTCGTCGACGTTGCGCCACGGACCACGACGCCGAATGACTTCGGTCTTGTAGAGGCCGTTAATGGTTTCGGCGAGCGCGTTGTCGTACGAGTTACCGACACTGCCGACCGAGCGCTCGAGGCCGGCCGCAGCGAGACGCTCGGTGTAGCGAATCGAAGTGTATCGAGTGCCGCGATCGCTGTGATGCACGGCGCCATTCGCGTTGTGCAGTGCCTGCTCGAGCGCATCGCGGGCGAGGTCGCTTTTGAGCGAGCGCGACACGCGCCACCCTACGGTGCGACGTGAAAAGACGTCGACGACAAACGCGACGTACGCAAAGCCCGACCACGTTGCGACGTACGTGATGTCGGCGACCCAGAGCTGGTTCGGCCTTGTCGCCGTGAATTCACGATGGTTCGGCCTTGTCGCCGTGAATTCACGATGCACGAGATCAGGTGGCCGCGTCGCCGTCTTGTCGATCGACGTCGTCGCCTTGAATGCCCGCCCGCGCACCTCCTGACATTCGCTCCGTCCTCTCTGCGTTTGGAGCCTCCGGCAAATCCGGGCCGATTCAGTGCCGTTAGTACGGGGCCGTTAGTACGGGGACGTTAGTACGGGGACGTTAGTACGGGGACGTTGGTACGGGGACGTTGGTACGGGGTTAGTACGGCATATGAACGAGCGCGGAGAGTGATGGCGCCCGATGTTGGATACAATGACTGGATGCTGACCCGCGCCGACGATCTCGCGACGATGTCCGTGCTCGACGAGAACGGAAATCCCATCACGCTCGGCACGCTGTGGCATGACAAGACCGCGGTCCTCGTGTTCACGCGCCACTTTGGTTGAGTACATTGCCGCGAGCACGTGGTGCAGTTGCACCGCGAGGGTCAGCGTATCCGCGATGCGGGTGCGGAGCTGTTCGTGATCGGCAATGGAACGCCGAGCTTCATCGACGGCTTTCGCGACACCACGAAGTACACCGGGCCGATCTACACCGATCCGTCACTGGCCGTGTACAAGGCGGCCGAGCTCAAGCGCAGCGTGGGATCGACGATCGATCCGCGTGGCTTCGGCAAGGCGCTGCGTGCCTTCGCGAGCGGCCATCGTCAGGCGTTGGTGCCGCAAGGTGATCAGTGGCAGCAGGGCGGCGTGCTGGTCGTGAAGCCGTCGAACGAGATCGTGTGGCACTACGTGTCCGGACGCGCGGGCGATGATCCGAGCGTCACGCAGATCGTGGACGCGATTCGCCGCGCAGCGTGATCTGCGCTGCGCTCAGCCGTAGCGCTCGGCGTTGCGCTCGCGAGCCTTGCGCGCTTCTTCATCGCGGTTCTTGGCGGGGGCGTTGGTCTCGAGGTTGTCGACGAGCTCGCGCGTGATCTTGGTCAACGCGGCCACCGCACGCTCGAACGCCTTCGTGTTCGCTTCACTCGGTTTCCGCGTGCCGCTCACCTTCCGGACGTATTGAAGAGCGGCAGCGGCGCATTCTTCGTCGGTCGCGGGCGGCTCGAAGTTGAAGAGCTGGCGGATGTTCCGACACATGTGGGCGACCATAGCGCGGACAACGTTGTCTGCGAATCTCGCAGCCGAGATGGCGCCGCGTGTCGCGAGCACGCCACAGCCGGCAGAAGGTGCCGACCGGGGCTCGCGTAGTTGCAACGCGCATGTGCGGCGGATTCCTCCCGTGACATGGGATCTCCGATTGCACCGAGGTGAGTCGTGATGCGTTGGTTGCGAATCATGAAGCTCCTCTTGGCCCTGGTGGTCGCGGTCGGAGCGACAACGGGCTGTGACACGGTGAACTGCTTCGACGGCGCGGGCCTCGAAGCGAAGTACGACGAGGGTGCCGATCGGGCGTACGCCGAGAACACCGCGCGCTACGAGGAAGGCAAAGCTGACGGCCTCGCGCTGACCCGGGAAGACGGCGAGCGCGACGGCGCCGAGGAAGGCTACGCGTCGGGGTTTTCGAGCGGCTACAACAGCTCCGAGGGCTACACCGCCGGTTACGACGATGCCTACGCCGACGGCGCGCTCGACGGATCACACGACGGCTCCGCGTGCTCGGCCGGCACCGCCGATGGCTACGCGGACGGCAGCGTCGCCGGCTACGACGACGCGTACAGCGACGGCTACACCGATGGCTACGGCTCGGGCACCCAGGCAGGCGCATCGGATGGCGAGGCCGCGTGTGAAGCTCCGGCGGTCGCGCGCATCGCGGGCAGCGGGACGAACGGCGCGCTCGCGACGGTGAAGGATCGCATGAAGACGATCGCCCCCGTCACGCCGCCGAAAGCCGAGGAACAGGACGACGTGGATCCCGAGGAAGCGCGCGTGTGTTACTCGCGCGGCTACGAAGACCATCGCGATGCGAGCGCGTACGCGTCGGGCTACGCCGAGGGAAAACGGTTGAACCCCGAGTACCAGGCCGGGTTCCGCTCGACGTACGACGTTGCCTACGCGAACGGCGTGCTCGACGGGATCGATGCTGGCTATCGCGACGGCGCCCTCGATGGCTACGACGCGGGCTATGCGGATGCGGCCGGCGCGATCTACGACGGTTGCTACGCGGACGGTTACGACACCGGCTACGCCGACGGCGGCGATGATGGCTTCGACGCGGGCTACAGCGACGGCTACGACAGCGGCTACACCGACGGGTGGAACGGCGTCACCTGCAGCTGACCGTCGCCCCTAGTTGCACGTGCCGTTGGAGCGAATGCGCGCGACCTTGAACGAGGTAGCGCCGGCCGCCTCGAACCACGCCCACACGATGTCGCCGCTCGGCGTGGTTCGGAACGGATCATCTCGCTCGCCCCACTTCACCGTCGCGGTGACATCCGCGGGTGCGTAGACGAGACCGCCCGTCGGCGAGAAGCGCCCGATCTTGTACGTGCGTGCGTTGCCCGAGACCTCGACCCACCCGATCACGTACTCCTCGGCACCATCGCCATTCCATGCCGCGATCGCTGCGTTCGCTTCGTTGCCGGGCGTTGTCGTCAGCCACGTGACCGGACTCGGCGTTCCGTTCACCGCGATCGATGCAAAGCCGATGTCCTGGTTCATCGAGGTCGTCGAGTACGACGACTGCCCCATCGTCGCGGCGTTCTGATGCGCGTTGAACACGAGCTTCCATCCGCTCGCCGCCGGTGCCATTCCACCGAGCTCGCCGGCGACACTGCCGTTGCACGCGCCGTCGACGCTGGTGACCTTCGTCGAGTGATCGAGATAGATGCCGCCGATCGACGCGGTCGCGAAGTCGGTGCCGTTGGTTCCGGGGAAGCAATCGGTCACGCACGCGGACATGAACTTCTTGCTCGTCGGTTCGAAGCGCAACAAGTCGCTCATCGAGTGCGAGCAGCCCCACGACCAGCCGTTCGTGACGGCACCGGTCGCGGCGTTGATCCACTTCATCGAGTCGCCTTCGTGCCCGTTGAACATGCCGCTCACGCCGTGGACATGAAAATACGCGCCGTACTTTCCATCGCCGAACTCGAGCCGGCTCTCGCCGATGCCGAAGTCCGTCGGTGACCACACGGTGTCGACGAGCGGAGAGTCGCGGGGCGTGCCGCCGTTCGCGTCGAAGCGCGTGAGCTTGATCGACTTCGTCGTTGCCGCCGAATCCCACAGCAATGCACCGAAGTGTCCATCCGGCTCCGCGGCGAGGCCGCGCAGCACGAACGCTCCGACGTCGTAGGTGGCGACGAGCTGATCGTTGACGTCGAGCTTCGCGACTCGAGCCATCGGCGATTGCGGCGTGCCCGTCGTGTATCCGACGAGCGTGCCGCAATTCGCGAGAGGCGCCGTGAACACCGGCGCGACGCGCAGACTCTGTCGTCCCCAGATGCGGTAGTTCGAATCACCGGCCATCACGCCTGCGGGCGCGGTGACCGTCGCGACTCCGATGCGATCCACGAGCGGTGTGCCCGGCGGTGGACCGTCGATCATCGGTTGCATGCTGCCGTCCTGCGGCGATTGATCGTCGCCACCGCCAGCATCACTGGCACCGCCGCCGCCGCCACACGCAGCTATCGCAAGGACCAGCGCGGTCGCCCTCATGTCCCGATCCTACGCCGAACGGCGACCGGGCACTACCGACGGAAGTAGAGACCCCCGCCGCCGAGGAGAAGAACGATGAGGACGATGATGAGGATGGTGTACATGTCTTCTCTATCGAGCAACGCCCGTGCCGCTCGGATGCCCCTTCACGTGGCCGCTGAGACGCGGCGCTGACGTGCTGCGATGAATTCCCTAGCGCGTGTTTGTCGCACACGTGAGCGATCGATACGCCACCGCACGCCTGGTGAGACAAGACGAGGACCTCGCACCGGTGCGGGCTGGTCAGCGTTCTTGTCGGCGACCGGGCGCCCAATCGACGATGCGATCGGTGCGCGTCTCCAAGAAGCGCGCGAGGCGATGGTAGTCGCTTCCGGTCTGGATGAAGCGCACCTCGGTCTTGAGCGTCGCCGGATTCACGAGGTCGCGGAACGGAACATAGGCGAGGTCGAGCTGGCCCATCACCGAGACCAAGTGGCCATCGAGGTTCTCCTCGACGAGCGCTCGATACGCGCCGATGCCGAGCTGACTGCCGAGCATCACGTCGAAGGCGTGCGGCACCGCGCAGCGCGACTCGTAGCCGAGCTGCAGACCGGTGACCTTCTTCTTTCGCTTCGTGCGCTCCTCGTACCGCCTGGTCACGAGCATCGCGACGAGCTTGCCGAGATCCATCCGGCCGAGCGACAGGTGCCCGTGCTCGTCGCGCGGCAGATCCTTGATCTGCGACTCGGGCAGCATCTCCGCGAGCCCTTCCGCGAGGACCACGGTGCCGTAGTGTTTCCCGCGCTTCTCGCGCGCCATCATCATGTCGACGATGCGATCGACGAGCGCGTCGAGCGAGAGGCACGGCTGGCCCTTCTCGTCAGTCGTCGAGAGATCGTCTTGCACGTCCTCGACCGCGAGCACGAGGTTCGCTTCGCCGGCGATCGCGACGCCGTACGACAGCCAGCCCGCCTTGCGGCCCATGGTCTCGACGACGAAGTAGCTGCCGGTCGACATCGCGTCGGCGCGCAGGTTCTGGAGCTCCTTCGCCATCACGTCGACGGCGGTGAAGAAGCCGAACGTGAAGTCGATGCCGCGATAGTCGTTGTCGATCGTCTTCGGCAGGTGCACGACCTGCACGCGACGCGCTTCGGGCGGCAACCGCTTCTGATACTCGTGCAAGAAGTTGGCGGTCTTGAGCGTATCGTCACCGCCGATCGAGATCAGCGCATCGATCTCGAGATCGACGAGCGCGTTGTAGACGTTGCGCAGCCGCTGCGTCTTCTTCGGATCCTCGAGGTCGGCGGGCTTGTCGATGCCCTTGCCCGGGTTCGCGCGCGCGGTCCCGATCACGATGCCGCGCGTGTTGCGCATGCCCGACAGATCCTTGAGCTCGAAGATGCGGTAGTGCTCGTCGGGCAGCAGACGATGCGTGACCGGGTGGTAGTTCTCGAGGTTCGAGTACCCGTGGAAGAACCCGATCACCTGACGATCGTCCTCGAGGAACGAGATCGCCGCGGACGAGATCACGGCGTTCGCACCGGGCGCAGGGCCACCCGAGAACACGATCGCCACCCGCTTGATGTGATCGCCTTTTCGTACTGACATCGGGCGGACCTTACCCGATGCATCGACGACTTACGTCGCGTTACTTGGCCTTCGGCTTCGTCATGACGATGAGGTGGCCGTTACGAAACGTGCCATCGGGGTAGCCAAACCGAAACGGAAGCTTTCGCTTCGGCTGCGCCGCGAACAGCTTCGCGTACGCCGGCGAGACATCTTTGCCCGCGGGCATGTTCGACGTCGTGAAGCTCCCGTACGTCTCGTACTCGAAGCCCGCGGGCGTGCCGTACTTCGGCGCGAGGCCCGTCGTGTCGCTGACCATCCACGCGACGTGATCGATGATGTACTTCCGCATCGTCGAGAACTCGCCGAACGTGAGCAGATAGCTCGCCGCCTTCGTCATCCCCGCGACGGTCCCCTTCGCCTCGAGGTGCGCGAGCGTGCCGGGATACTTCTTCAGGTGCGCGTCGTTCAGGTTCGCCATGATGTGGCGATAGACCTGCTTCCTCGCCGTCCCCGTCTTGTGAAACACGAGCTCGATGTTCGAGAAGAACGAGTTACGCGCGCCCGCACTCTCGGCCTTCGCGCCCGCATCGATGTCCGCTTGCTCGAGATACTTCAGCGAGCCGTCGTCCTTCACCTCGAAGTAGCGCAACGAGTCCGGCTCGTAGCCATTCACGACGAGCGCGGACAACCCGAAGATCAGCTGCGTCGGCAGCTTCGCGCCGCGCATCGCGCCGATCATGTTCATCGTGACCGAGTAGTTCGCGCGATAGAACGACGACAGCTCCTTGGTCACCACGCCGAGCGCGCTCTGGATCTCCTTGGGCTTCAGCGTCGACAGCGTGCGCGGATCGCCCGCCGGCTCGAGCGAGATCGTGGTGATCTCGTCGGCGTCGGGATAGATCGCCAGCGCGGTCGCGAGGTCTCCGCCCGCGAACGGATAGACCACCTTGCGCGGCAACCCCGCCGGCACGTGCGCCGCGAAGAACTCGCGCGCCGGCGCTCGCCAGCGCTTGTTGTAGTCCTCGACGACCGCGCGGATCCGCTTGCAGTGTGCCTCGTACACCTTCGGCGCGACCTTGTCGGTCGTCCCTTCGGCGCACGCGCCGACGACGCTCAGCGCCTTCGCCTCGGCGATGAAGTCCACGCCGTCCGCGTGCGCGCGCGGCGCAGCGAGGGCGATCGCGATGAATGTGGCGATGGAAACGAGCCGCATCGGCGGACCATGCCATCAGCGCGCACGGAAAAACCGGGGTCGGACCCCAGTTTTTGTTGTCCCGCCGGCGGACAGAGCCCGTTTAGCGACGGCGGCGGCGCAGGATCACCGCGCCGAGCATCGCGAAGGGCAGCAGCGCTGCGGCGTCGGGGCCCGCGCCCGCATCGCACGCGCAGCCCGCGTGGGTCGCGCCACCATCGCCATCACCATCGTCGCCACCGTTGGGCGGCTGGCACGTGCCGTTCGAGCAGACCTCGCCCGGATCGCAGACGCCGGGGCCCGGCTCGTCGACGTTGCCGTCGCAGTCGTTGTCGACGCCGTCGCAAACCTCGGTCGTCGACGCGGGCGTGTTGCACGCGCCCCACGATCCACCCGAGCACGTCTCGCTACCGACGCCGCACGCGCCTTCGCAGCTGCGCACGAGGCCGTCGTCGACCTGACCGTTGCAATCGTTGTCCACGCCGTCGCACTGCTCGGCCGAAATCGATCCGGCGATCGTGTTCAGCGCGGTCAGCAGCTCGGTCGCGTTGTCCGCTTGGAAGTAGCAGTTGCCGGGCGCCGCCGGATCGGTGCTCTGCGGGTTGCAGCCGGCCTTCGCCGTGCCCGCCGCGACCGCCATCTGGTTCAGCGCCGCGGTGTCGACCTCGCTGCCGAAGCCCACGACCCACACCGTCACGCCTTGCGCCTGCAGCGCGGCCGCCGCGGCGACGCCGTCGAAGCGGGTGGTCGCATCGTAGGGAACGCAGTACTGCCAGCCGTCGGTGATCAGCACGACGTGCTTCGCACCGCTCGCGCTCGTGAGCGTCGGCTCGGCTGCCGCGACCTCGAGGGTCTCGGCCATCGGCGTGTAGCTTCCGCCTTCCGGAGGCGGCGTCGCGAGCGCACCGAGGATCGCGCTGCGGTTGCCCATCGCGGGCGAGACATCGAGTCCGCCGGGCGAGCACATGTTCGGCTTGGGGAACGTCATCAGGCCGAACTCGGCCTTCTGCTCGTACGCGGTCAGCACCTGACCGATGCCATCCACCGCGATGCTCCACTTCGTCGCACCGTTGATGGTGCCGGTCTGCATCGAGCTCGACTTGTCGAGGATGACCATCACCCGCGCCGCGGAGCACGAATCGGCATCCGCTACCCGAGGGGCAACGAGCGAGGTGGAAGCGAGAACGAGGGCGGACAGCGAGGTGACGAGACGAGACATGATCGTACACGCGCCTCGAGCAACGTCTGCGCCAGCGATTTCTCGACGAGCATCGGCCGATCTCGCGATCTTGCCGATCGGCCAAGCGACACTGGCCACTCGTGTTGCCAGCGCCTGGAGTTGCTCGACATCGCCCGCGCCATACCTCCGCGGCCATCTGCAACCTGCTGTCACCAGTGACGAATCGGGCAATCGCGTGCGCATCGCCCGGTGCGCCGTCGGGTAACGCCCGTCCGAACGTAACGCCCCACCAAACCCGTCCGGGAGGTAGTGTGCGGCCGGGATGCGTAAAGCCACTCTTGCGTCTTCACTAGCCTTCGGCCTCTCATTCGTCGTCAACACCGGCCTCGCGGCCGTGGCCGTCACGGGCCTCGCCGCCTGCGGAGATGACGGCGTCGACCTCGACGTCCCCGACGAGTGCAACCCGCTCGGCTCGAGCACGCACTGCCTCGTGCCGTGGCCGTCATCGATCTACGAGGTCGCCGACGACACCGAGACCGGCTTCCGCCTCGAGTACCCCGCCGGCGCACTGCCCGTGAACATCGACGGCGTCCCGGTCGAGCCGGCGCTCTACGCGAAGCACGACGGCTTCTCCTCGGCCGCCCCGATGATGGTCGCGTTCGACGTCGGCGTCGACGGCGCGAACCTCGTCCACTTCAACAACATCGGCGACTCGCTCCTGCCGTCCTCGCCGACGGTGATCATCGATCTCGACACCGGCGATCTCGTCCCCCACTTCGCCGAGCTCGACGTCCGCGGCTCCGACACGCCCGCCGACCAAGCCCTGTTCATCCGCAGCGACAAGCTGCTCAAGCGCTCCGGTCACTACCTCGTCGCGATCAAGAAGTCGCTCAAAGCCAAAGACGGCAGCAACCTCCCCGTCTCCGCTGGCTTCAAGTCGCTCGTCGACAACCAGACCACCACGCACCCGCTCCTCGAGCGCATCCGCGCGCGCTACACGAGCCTGTTCGCCGCCCTCGAAGCGAAGGGCATCGACAAGGCCGACCTCGTCGTCGCGTGGGACTTTCACACGCGCTCGCAGAAGCAGGTCCAAGCCGACCTCCTCGACGCCCGCGCCATCACGCTCGCCGCCGCCGGCACCAACGGCGCCTCCCTCGACTTCACCGTCACCACCTCCGTGCCGCAAGGTGACACGCGCATCGCGCGCCGCATCGACGGCACCTACGACGCCCCGCTGTTCCTGACCAACGCCGGCTCGTTCGCTCCGTCGACGACGCTCATGCGCGACGGCACTGGCAAGCCGATGGCGATGGGCCTCTACAAGGTGCCCTTCACCGCCATCGTCCCCGCGTGCGCGCTCGAGCCGAGCCACCCGCCCGTCGGCATCATCATCTACGGCCACGGCCTGTTCGGCGAATCCGATCAAGCGGCCTCCTCGGGCACGCGTAACGCCGCCGCCGAAACCTGCAACATCGCCATCGGCACCGAGATGCGCGGCATGGCCGCCCGAGACGTCCCCAATGTCGTCCTCGCGCTCAACGACGCGAACAAGGGCTACGGAATCTTCGACGTCCTCGTGCAAGGCATGATGAACCACCTCGCGCTCTCGCAGATCGCGCGCGGCCCGATGGCGACTCGCCTGTTCACGCAAGACGGCACCTCCGCCACCGCCACCCTCGTCGACTCGTCGAAGGTCTACTACTACGGCATCTCGCAGGGCGGCATCATGGGCACGACGGTCTGCGCGATCGATCCGCTGATCAAGCGCTGCGTGGTCCAGGTCGGCGCGATCAACTACTCGATCCTCCTCGAGCGCTCGCGCGACTGGCCGCAATACCGCACCACGCTCACGGGCGCGTATCCCAACAACTTCGACACCGCCCTGCTCGTCTCCCTCATGCAACAAGAGTGGGACCGCACCGAGCCCACCGCGGTCGCCGACGTGATCACCGACGGCGGCTTCGGCGGTGAAGAGAAGCAAGTCTTCATGCAGATCGCGATCGCCGACGACGAAGTCTCGAACCTCGGCAGCGAGTACCAAGCACGCACGATGAACATCCCGGTGATCACGCCGTCGCCCTACGTGCCCTATGGCGTCGACTCGACGAACCAGCCCGTCGGCAGCGGCCTCATCATTTACGACTTCGGCAAGGGCCCACTCCCCGCGGGCAACGAAGCGCCGCCGGACAACGACGTGCACTCGTCGATTCGCAACAAGGGCGCCACCACGACGATGATGAAGCGCTTCTACGAGACCGGCGAGATCGTCCAGGTCTGCACGGCCGAGAAGGGCTGCGACTGCACCGTCGCCGACGCCTGCGGCCAGATGTTCTGAGCCAGTAGGTCGCCTCGGCTCTCAATTGAAAGTCGGTGGGTCGTCGCACTCCACCTCTTCCGCGGCTTCGAGTAGGGCGAGTATCTCGATGCAATTCGGGTGGTAGTGCCTTGCTAGATCACTCGCGAGATGACCAAACGTGTCGCCGGGCGGCGGGGACAGGCGACGCATGGCTCGCGCGCCTCCCTCGAGCAGACGACGAACCGCGGCCACGTGTCCCGACCCTGCGGCATGATGCAGCGCCGTCCAACCATCGGACTCGGCATGATTCGGGTCCGCTCCGTGTCGAAGCAGCCAATCGATCGAGATGACGCTGTCGTCGCACGCAGCCAACCTAAGCGGTGTCGCGCCGTCGAGATCCTCGACATCGACGCTCGTGAGGTTGCTGGCTCGATACGCGATCTCGAGAATCTCGCGGTCATTCGCATAGACGGCCCAGTGGAGCAGTCCGCTTCCTTTGTCGTCCAACAACTGCGGATTTGCACCGCGCTCCAACAGCACGATGGCGACGTGGTGGTGCCCCTCGGCCAGAGCAGCGTGCAACGCCACACGACCGTCCGCCGCCCGCTCGTCGATGTTCGCGCCTGCGTCCAGCTGTCGTACCAACTCCGAGACACCTCCGGCCTCTGCGATGTCGACCAGAGTCATGCCAGCCGTAGTCTAGTCGCGAGTCTGTCCGTCGGCATCAGGAGACTGAGGACGAGATCCGCTCTGAGCGGCTCCGCTCTGAGCGGTAACGCCACGACGGCGCGGTGATCTAATGGAGTCCATCGACGCGAACGAGGTCCCCGATGACCCACGGATAGTTCACGGGATCGCCGTCCCAGAGCGGCTCGTTCGTTTCCGCGGAAACGTCCAGCTCGCGGTGTCTATCGACCAGTGCCTGCATCCCGAGCCTTCGCGGTGCTGGGCGCGGAGGCGCATCGGTGACCAATCGATCGTGATGATCGAAGAACCTCGGCTGCTGGAGCTCGTCGAGCTCCACCCGATAGCCGTACTCGTGGACAAACCGATGGTGATGACTGCAGAGGCCGATCAGATTCCCGAGCGAGGTCTCGCCACCGTTGGCCCAGTGATGGATATGGTGACCCTCGACATAGATACGATTGCAGCAGCCCGGGAATCGACACGTGGTGTCGCGCTTTAACAACGCGCGCTTCATCGAAGCGGGAATCGAGCGAGTCTTGCGACCCACCGACACGGTGGTGCCGGAAGCGTCTTCGACCATGTGGACGACACCGCAGTCGCACGCGAGGCGGCGGGCCGTTTCCGCGGAAACGCAGGTGCCATCGCTCGTGACCGCGAACGGATCGGGAGCACTGAGCGGGTTGACGAGCGTCTCGGCCGCCACCGTCACCACGAGCTCGGTCGGAACTGCATGCACGCGATCGCCGCGCAGCACAGCGCGCGCGATCGAGACCAGCGCATCGGCGCGATCGAAGCGAGCCTCACGCTCTCGCTTTGGAATGGCACCTAGCGATGGAGCATCGAGCGTTGCCGAGGTTCCCGCACAGACGCCGTTGGTGCCCGGCGTCTCGGCACCATCGCCCGTTGTCGCGGCACGATCGCTCGTTCGAGCCCGCGCCACCGCTTCGAGCGCCGCCCAGATCGCGGCTGCTTCCTCGGGATGGAAGACACCGTCGATCTTCACCATGCCGTCGTCGAGATCGAAGCGACGCAGGTACCGTCGGTCGCGATCGTAGGCCTCGTCGGGTTCCTTGGACGCGCGGACCACGGCGGCGTACTTGCGGCAGATGCGCTCGAGCTGCGAGCCGGTCGAGTACTGCGCGTCGGTGAGGAGCGTCGCTTCGTTCGCAGGCGTCGCGACGCGGGTGATCGCGCGGACCTTCACGTACGAGATCGAGCCCCGGCGGAGCGCGTCATCGATCAACGGGAGCTCGGCGAGCCGGCGGGCGACGCGAAGATGCTCGCGCGCGGTGCCCATGTTCCAACCGACTCGCCACGAGAGCCAATCGGCGCACGAGCGAGCGCCTTGCTTGTACCAACCGCCCGCGGCGTCGAACTCGCGCAGGTCGGTGAGCAGCGTGTGGGTGGCAGCGTCGAGGTGTGCTGCGTGAGTTGCGATGCGCTCGCCCAATGATTCGAGATCGACGGACATGATCATTGACTATCATCCGAGTCTGACACTCACGATCTCGCGCAATACCGATCTCGTTACTGCGTTCCGCGAGAAGAACACGATGAACCACCGACGAGAACGCTCAGACCGCGTTGTGGATTTGTGACCAGCCGCGCGCGCAGATCATGGAATGGAAGACTCGTGCGCGATGGAGCGCGCCTGCTCACAAGCTCCCCAACGCTTGCCCTCGCGCAAACGTTCCGTTTGGAGATTTGATTTTTCCAAACGATCCGGAGCGTTCCCACACGAAAGGAGCGCGTTCTCGATCGGTGTCGGTGACGAGGAATCGAGAGAGGAGCAATTGCGACCTAGTACCGCGAACAACGTCGTCGGAGCAGGCGTCCGGGTGGCTCAGTCGCATTGATCGTCGTGGAGACACCACACGGGCGACGCCATGGCGACGACCGTCATGGGTCGTCCCGCAACGCGAGATCGACGGCTACGCGTGCGAGCGCTTCCGTGATGCGCTGTCGCACGTCGCTGATCTTGATGCGACCTGCGGCGAGATAGGCCGCCGTATCGTTCTCCGGGGACTCCTCGTCGAACACCAGCCCGAGGATGGCTTCGGCCTCGAAGAGGAAGCGAAGGGACGGTGTTGCCATGAGCTCGTCCCTCGAGATCGGACCTTCGGCGTCCTCGTGACCGTCGAGAGCATAGACGTGGACTTGTCCCGAGAATCGTTCGAGGAGCTCGGCCGTCGTGAGCTCGTTCGCGAGGAACGATCGCAGGACACGAAGCAAGGACGTGACTGCCTCGCGATGCTCGAATCGGACGCTGCTCATCGGTCGGAAATCCAAGACACGACCAAGAGCGCGATCGCTACGCAGTGGCACTCGACCGCGCACGCAGGTGCTACGAGCTCGGGCGCGAGTGCCTGCACGTCAGTGAACGACGAAGCCGCCGCGCGGGAATTTGATCTCGGGCTGGTTCTTGTCGCGGTCCTTGCCACCACCGCCGCCGCCGTCCGAGGACGAGCCTTCGCGCTCGGCGATGCGGAGCAGCACGAGGTTCTTCATGTTCTTCTCGTCGATGACCGAGCCGCGCTCGGGGATCTTGATCCCGTTCGAGGTGAGCTCGGGCGTGAACAGGATCGGCGCGCCGGCGCCGTTGTAGCCGAGCTGCACGAACACGTCGGTCTCGAACTTCGTGCACTGCTTCTCGCAGCAGTGGAAATCCTTGGTGACGCGATAGAAGCCCTCGAGCGGCAGGTCTTGCAGCGAGCGCGGATCGAAGTCCGCGGGGACCGTGGTGCCGTTCTCGGAGAACGTGCAGCGGTTCTGGTGCCACTTCGCGGGCAGGTAGACACCGGGTCCGGGGTCGCCGTGGTTGTGGAAGTAGACGAGTCGGCCGGCTTCGATCGGGCCGATTTGCTTTGTCGTCTTGTAGAGACCGCAGTCCGGGAGTTTCTTCTCGCTCACGTGGAGAGGGTAGTCTGAGGCATGGCACGCGTGAAGAGCGATGCAGCGCTCGAAGAGCTAAAGGCGTACGGGTTGGCGTTTCCGGGGGCGCATCCGAAGGCGCCCTGGCCCGGCCACAACGACGTCGCGGTCAACGACAAGACGTTCGTGTACTTGAACGC
>Ga0154020_10005402_pt1 | contig 15098 bp, 13 predicted proteins | sample Klosneuvirus_201_FD_109709 | JGI IMG/M metagenome (GOLD analysis project Ga0154020, IMG submission 109709) | Active sludge microbial communities from wastewater, Klosterneuburg, Austria - Klosneuvirus_20160825_MG | ecosystem: Engineered > WWTP > Aerobic digester > Activated sludge | place...
CGCTTCCGCGATCAGCCGATCTTCCAGGACATCGTCAGCGGCCGCCTCGAGCACCTGATCTTATCGATGCCCGCCATCGAGCACCGCACCAAGGAGGAGGCCCGCCGCGCCTCGGAGAACGTGACTGGCGTAGCCTTGGTCGCGCCCTTCACCGCGGTGATCGCGCTCCGGAAGGTCGATGATCGAGAGCCCGCCCGCATCATCGAGAGCATCCTCTCGTGCGACATCTACTCCAAGCACGTGATCGTGGTGGATGACGGGGTGGACCCGGGCGATCTGCGGCAGGTGCTCTCGGCCGTCGCGCTGCATGTCCAGGCCGACAAGAACCTCACGATCTTCAGCGGGCGGCAGGGGACCCCGCTCGACCCCTCCTGCCCCAGCTCCGATGGGAAGGTCGCCAAGATGGGGATCGACGCCACCACGCCGCTCCGCGATCCGCGGCCGGTGACGCGCAATCGGATCCCGGCCGAGGTCCTGGACCGGATCGATCTCGCGGAGATCTTGAAGAAGCGCTGATCGATCGCCCCCCGCCGTGCTACATCTTTGGCGTGCCTCCGCGGCGAGCTCACCTCCTCGCAGCCCTCGCCCTCCTCAGCGGCTGCGACGGTAGCAAGCGCTTCATCGCCCAGGAAAACTGGGTCCAAACCCCCGATCTGCGGATCGCGCTAGTCTCCTTGAACAGCGAACATCAGGTCGTCGCGCTCGACGGGCCCGAGCCGCTCGATGTCGTGCTCCCGGAGGCCTTTCAGCGCACCGACAAGGGTGAGGTGTGGCTCTTCGGCTACACCGTGGACGATGTTCGCGCTGCCTTCCCCTCGCTCGCCGGCAAGAGTAGCAGCGAGATCGCCGCGCTCCTCCGGCCTAGCTTCGCGCTCGACGGACAAGCGCTGCCGCCGGCCCGGGAGGTGCTGCGGGCCGACCTCTCGAAGGACCTCCCCACCCGCCTCAGCTACAGCGCCGCGAGCTGGGGCCTGTGGACGAGCGCGGTCGCCCGCGGGACGGTGCCCGACGTCCAGCTTCACATCGACCAAAGCGCGCTGTGCGCGGGCATCGACCAGGCCACCATCCTCGGGCCGGAGCGCGAGCACCTCGATCAGATCGTGGCCGTCGATGATCAGGCCGCGATCGTCGTGAGCTCAGCGCTCCCCTACTCGAGGACCGAGCCGCTGCGCCTGTATCGGCTGAGCGGGACCGAGATCACCGGGCTCGCCCCCCAGACCGTCACCGGCAGCGTGGCCCGTCCCATCGCCTGGGACGCGACCCAGGGCACGGGCTACGGCATCGCCCAGCACCGCCTCTTCGCCTTCGACGCGAGCGGAGCGTCCCGCCCACCGCCTCCACCCCCGGCGGGATACACGAGCTTCGAAGAGGTCGCGGTGGGCCGTGACGGGTCGTTCTTCGCCCTGCTTTTCTGGGGGATCGGCAACCTCGGCCAAGGGGTGGTCTACACGCGCCAAGGTCAAACGCTGGAGCTGCTCACGCCCGGCATCGACCAGCACCCCACCGACCTGTTCTTCGCGGTGAACGCCAGCCGCGCCTTGGCCTACTCGGTGTGCTGGGGCGCCGTCTACGACGGGCACTCTTGGGCCACCGCCTTGTTCGACCAAAACTGCATGACCAACACCGGGTCGCGGCGCACCTTGCGCTTCTTGGCGGGCGATCCCGAGACCCTGATCGGCGTCGGCAACGGAGGCTTCATCTCCCTCCAGGACGGCAGCGGGGAGTTCATCGAGGCCCGAGTGCCCGAGGCCCGAGGCCGGACCCTGTGGACGGCGGCCGGCCTGCGCGGCGGGCGCGTGCTCGTGGGAGGCGATGGGGGCACGCTCTTGGTCCGCACCCTGGGCACCTGGTGCAAGCTCGCGGTGGATCCCAGCCTGCGCGTCTACGCCGCTTCGGCCTCGCCCTCGGGGCAAACGGCGTATGTGCTAGCGGGACCTCCCGGCCTCCGGCCCGATCTCACGGGCGGTCCCTCGACCCTGATCACCGTGCGCGTGCCCCTCGCCCGCTGAGCGTCTTTCAGGCAGACTCCCGCCGAATGAAGACCTACGAGACCGACGTGCTAATCGTCGGCGGCGGAGGCGCCGCCACCGCTTCGACGATCGCTGCTCACGAGGCGGGAGCCCGCACGATGCTCGCGGTGAAGGGCCGCTTCGGGGTGCCGGGGGTGCGCGGCTCCGGCGCGACCTCCAACCCCTTGGCGGACTTCTGGACGATCCGCACCGTGGGCCCCAAGGGCGGCTTCTTCAACCCGCCCGAGCACGTCTACCAAGACATGCTCCAGACCGGGCTCGGGATGGCCGATCCGGCGCTGTGCCGCATCTTCGTGGACGAGGTGGCCGAGGCGCTGAAGCGCCTGCGCGGGATGGGCATGAAGTTTCAGAGCCAGATGCTGGCGACCATGCCCGCCAACCCCGAGGCGGGGAAGACGAACAGCATCGTGGCCGTGCAAAAGGCGGTGATCGCCGGGACCAACACCCAGGTGATCGAGCACGCCAACCTCACCGATCTCCTAGTGGAGGACGGCCGGGTCAAAGGTGCGGTCGGGATCGACGACGAGGGGCAGCCCTTCGTCGTACACGCCGGCGCGGTCATCTTGGCCACCGGCGGCGTGGGGCAGCTCTTCCGCTACAGCTTCAACCCGCCGGGCAACACCGGCGATGGCTACGCGATGGCGCTGCGCGCGGGGGCCGAGCTGTTCAACATGGAGTTCATCCAGCAGGGCTTGGCGACGACCTGGCCGGTGCAAGCCATGGTGATGCTCTATGAGATGCCCGAGCCCTACCGGATGTTCAACCGCCACGGAAAGGGCTTCATCGAGCAGTATCTGCCGAGCGGCGTGACGCTGGAGGAGGTCAGCAAGCTCAAGGCCTACCACTGGCCGGTCAGCGGGCGCGACGCGGCGATCCACCTCGATCGCGCGATCCACGGAGAGGCGCTGGCCGGGCGCGCGACCGAGCACGACGCGGTGCTCCTCGATCTGTCGCGAGCCAAGCGCGGCTTTCAGCCCGAGATGTTCACCGAGCACATGCTGCAAAACGGCATCGATCCCTCCCGCGATCTGCTGCAGATCCAGATCCACCACCACACCCAAAACGGCGGCGTGCGGATCGATCCCGACTGCCAGACCAAGGTCCGCGGCCTCTTCGCCTGCGGCGAGACCTGTGGTTACCAAGGCGCCGATCGCTTGGGCGGGACGATGCTGGGCGGCTCGCAGGTCTTCGGCTGGCGCGCCGGGAGGAAGGCCGCCGAGCTCTCCAAAGAACAGCCGGGCCAGGTGAAGAGCCCCTCGGTCTATGACGCGCTCCTCCATGAGCCGCTGGCCAAGCTGAAGGAAGCGCGGGGCTCGGCGCGCCCGAGCGATCTCTTGCGGCCGCTCCAGACGATGATGTGGCGCAATCTCTTGGTGGAGAAGAGCGCCGCGTCCTTGGCCGAGGCGCGCCGTTTCGTCGACGACGAGCGCGACCGCTTGGCGCGCGGCGTACGCATGGGCGATGGCATGGACTACGCGCTGGCGTTCGAGCACCACAACCTCTGCGACGTGGCCGAGGTGATCATCGCCGCCGCTTCGACGCGGCAGGAGACGCGCGGGTCTCACGTGCGCGCTGACTTCCCGGAGCGCAATGACGCGGAGTGGCTCACCAACCTGGCGGTGCGGCGCGAGCGCGGCCAGCTCGTCTTGGAGAAGCGCTGGTTTGGTCAGGGCTGGGTCGACCAGCCGGGCGATATCCGCATCAAGCCTTGGGGCTAGCGCTCATCTCAAAAGCCGCCAGCGCGTTCCCAGTGCCCGGTGCCCTGTTCACATTCCCCGGTCCGATTCTCGTCCCCCGCTCCCGGTGCCCTGTTCCCGGTTCCGATTCGACGGCGCAGTCAGAACGGGGAGCAGGGGACAGGGAGCGGGGGACAGCAATCAGAGCGGGGAATGTGAATGTGAACAGGGCACCGGGAAGTCGGACTCAGGCGCGCTCGTCGGCCGTGGCGGCGGCTGCAGTCTTCGCTGAGGCCATGTCGGAGGTGCCTTCGACCTTCCACGCCGTCGGTAGCGCGGCATTCGCCGTCGATCCTGCGTTCGAAGCCTTGGCTTACCGGTTTTTGAGATGCGCTCTAGCGCTCGGCGCCACCCACACGTCGACCTCCGCGCTGGCCCGCGGCCAAAACACCCGCTTCTCGATGGTGAAGCCGTTCTTCTCTGCGACCCGCTGAGAGCGGGTGTTGTCGGGCCGGATGATGGAGATCAGGCGCCCGAGACCGAAGCGCTCCCGGCCGAGGTCGAGGCAAGCCCGCGCGGCCTCGGTCGCGAAGCCTTGTCCCCACTCCTCTGCGTGGAGCCGATAGCCGATCTCCGGCTCGATCTGGCCGTCGATGTCCTGGTCCAAGATGCCGGCGAAGCCGAGGAAGCGACGGTCGTCGACGTGCTCCACCGCGAAGAAGCCATAGCCTCGCGCGGCGTAGCTAACCTCGAGGCGCGCGAGGATCGGCGGGACCTCCTCGGGCCTCATCGGGCCCTGGATCCGATCCCACATCACCGTGGGATCACCCAAGAGGGCCTGGAGCTTTCCCAGGTCGCCGGCTTCGAAGCGTCGGAGGATGAGGCGGGGCGTGGTCAACATGATCATGGAATCGACCGGCGGCTCGAGTATAGCTTTGAGCGTGGCACAGCGGCGCATCATTGTGGGGCTCACCGGCGCTTCGGGCGGCATCTACTTCCTTCGTACCCTGCGGGCCTTGCTGACCCTCGGGCATCAGGTCGACGTCGTCATGTCGAAGTACGGCCTGCTCACGCTGCGGGAGGAGACCGGCTTCAGCGCCTCGCAGAGCGATCTCGGTGCGGCGCTCGTCGATCGCTACGGGGCTGAGATCGAGCGCGGCACCCTGACGGTGCACGGCCACCAAGACCAATCGGCGCCCATCGCCAGCGGCTCCTGCCAGGTCGACGGGATGGTCGTCGTGCCTTGCTCGATGAAGACCTTGTCCGGGATCGCGCATGGCTCCGCCTCGAACCTGATCGAGCGGGCCGCCGACGTGACGCTCAAGGAGCGCCGGACCTTGGTGCTGGTCCCCCGCGAGAGCCCGATGAGCCTCATCCACCTGCGCAACCTGGTGGCGGCGGCCGAGGCGGGGGCGGCGATCGTGCCGGCCAGCCCCGCCTACTACCAAAAGCCTACGAGCTTCGATGATCTCGGGGACTTCATCGCCGCCCGCGTGCTCTCCGTCTTGGGCGTACAGAGCGAGCTGTTCGCCCGGTGGCAGGGCCTCGCCGCCCCCGGCGACGAAGAACGTTGACAGCACCCACTGTAACGGTTATGACTGTCTCATAACCCGGTGCACAGGTCCCTCGTCGGACCGTGCCCACAGCCGGCGGTGCTGAGCCGCCTCCGAGGTCCTCATGTCAGCTCTCAACAGCGCCGCGCGCGCCAGCGTCGAGCCTCGCCCAGCGAACGGCGAGCGAACGACGCCTCCGAGCCCGAGCGCACCGCCCCTCGACGCCGAGCGCCTGGAGTCCTTCCGCAGGGCGATCGACGCCATCAAGGACCGCGTGACCGCCGAGCTCGGCCCCGAAGACGTGGACTATGTCGTGAAGCTCGATCGCCGCTCGCGCCTCCTCGAGCTGACGGGACGCCTGCTCATCCACTTCAGCCTCGAGCCCCTCTCCTTCACCGTCGGGGTGCTCGCGCTCTGGCTCCACAAGCAGCTCCAGGCCACCGAGATCGGCCACCCCGCCCTGCACGGCGCCTGGGACGGCCTGCCGGGCGCCGAGGCCTACGCCTCGAAGACCTACCGCTGGGACACGCCGATCGACGAGGAGTCCTGGCGTTACGGCCACAACGTACGGCACCACCAGTACACCAACATCGCCGGCAAAGATCCCGACATCCACTTCGGCGGCGTACGGCTCACCGAGCACGCGGGCACCAGCCCCACGGGACTCTCCGTCTGGGCCGAGCTCATCTTCGCCTGCTCCAACTTCGGCCTGGTGATGAACGCCCACTTCAGCGGCCTCATCGATGCGTACTTCGGGAATGGGCGAGCGGAGGGCCTCGATTTTCTCCCCGATCGTTCGCGAGCTTCGATCAAAGAGGCCCATAAGAAGGCCTTTCGTAAGTATGTACCGTACTATCTGAAGAACTATGTCCTCTTCCCCGCGCTGGCCGGACCCTTCTTCTGGAAGGTCTTGCTCGGCAACTGGCTGGCCGAGACCCTGCGCGACCTCTACACCGCGGCCACCATCTACTGCGGCCACGTCGGCGCGGAGGTCTCGGCCTATCCCGAGGGGACCCGCGCGCATGGACGGGGTCAGTGGTACGCGATGCAGGTCGAGGCCTCCAACGACTTCCGGGTGAGTAAGCCCTTCTCGATCCTATGCGGGGCGCTCGACTATCAAATCGAGCACCACCTCTTCCCGCGCCTGCCGCCGAACCGCCTCCGCCAGATCGCGCCGGAGGTCGAGGCCGTGTGCCGCGCCCACGGCGTAAACTACCGAGCCAAGAGCTGGGGAGAGACCCTCCGGGGAGCGCTGGCCCACGCCGTCACGCTCAGCAAGCGGGGCCGCTCGGCCATCGCGGAGCTCGCATGAGCGCTGGTCTGGCGGACGCAGAGTTGCTAGTCGAGGCCCCACCGATGGCGAAGGAGGAGAAGGAGTACACGATCGACGAGCTGGCCGCGCTGAGCGGCGTGCCGAGCCGGACGATCCGCTTTTACCAATCGGCGGGCGCGCTCCAAAAGCCCCAGATCCGTGGGCGCGTGGCCTTCTATAGCGACCTTCACCTCGAGCGTCTGAAGCTGGTGGCCGACCTCCAAGATCGCGGCCTGCGCATGAAGGCGATCGGCGAGCTCCTCGGTCAGGTCGATCGCGGAGAGCTCGACCTCGGGGAGTGGCTCGGCTTTGAGCAGCAGCTCGGCGCCTCCTGGGCCAACGAGAGCCCGAAGCTCCTCACCGAGGCCGAGCTCGACGAGCTGATCGGCGGGCGCCGTCCCGGCGTGCTGGCTCGCTTGGTCCGGCTCGACCTCATCGATCGCCAGGGCGAGGCCTTCTTGGTGAAGAGCCCGGGCCTGCTCCAAGTGGTGATGCGGCTCGAGGTCGCCGGCATCGAGCTCGAGGTCGCCGCCGATGGGATCGCGATTCTGAAGAAGCACGCGGCGCGCGCGGCCTCGGATCTGGCCGACTTCTACTACAAGCGCGCCCGAGACGGCTTTGGGCGCGCGGCCAGCACCGAGGAGCTCGGGCAAGCCTTCGCCGCGTTGAGGCCGCTCAGCCAGGAGGCCCTGCGCATCCTATTTGGGCAAGAGATGGACGGCGCGATGCGCGAGCTGATCGAATCGGGCAAGGCCGCGGCGCTTCCACGCAAGCGTGGGTCGAAGCGCTAGCCGCGTGATGCTGACCGGTCTTTGCCGGCCCCCTATCACCCTCGAATCGAAGCTCCCCCGCGCGTCTTCGCGCGAAGTGGCTGGCGCGTGAAGCGCGACTGGTGCCACGACAGAATGCCCACGCCGCCAACAAGTACAGAGGAACAGATGCCCTATGGTGCTCAGTGATCGGCACCAGCCCTAGGGCCTACTCCTGGGTCCAGCCCGGCGCATAGCGAAACTGCGGCTCGGCCGGCGCGGGCTGACCTTGAGGCGTGGCGGGCGCGGCGGGCTGCTTCTCTCCTGGCTTGAGGAGCTTGAACTTCTGACCCTTCTTGACCTCGACCTTGAGCGTCAGGGTCGCGGGATCCTCGCCGCTGTGCGTCGGGAAACGCCAGCCGCGAGCCACCGAACCGAGGCAGCCATTGAGGCGGTCGGGCGCCTTCAGGTCGGTGTCCGTCTTCACGGTGAGCACCCGACCGTCGGTGCCGATGCCCACGGTGATCGAGACGGAGCCGGCGCGATCGGGGAACTCGCCGGTGTACTTCTGGGTGCAAGCATCGATCTGGGTCGCGCTCCCCATCAGCGCCTGCCAGACCTTGAGCTGAGCGGCCTCGGGGCTCTCAGCGGCGGGCTTGGGTGCGGCCTCCGCGGTGGGCGCGGCCGAGGCCTCAGGTTCCTCTTCCGCCGACGCTGGAAGAGCGAGCAGCAGTGCAGCGGAGAACAACAAGCGATTCATCGCTCGATCCTACCGCGGGCCTGCGCGGCCTGGAACCGGCCCCCGAGGAATCTCTCGGCGGCTGCTTGACAGTCCGAGCAGCGCTCGCGTTAGGCTCTACGAGATGCTCTGCTCCGCTCACGGGCGCGCGCTCCCCGGCTCTTGTTGTTGCCGGCCGGTGGCGTCGCGCCCTAGCGTCGGGTAGCTCAAACCTCCCCCTCCGCGCGACGAGCACCGGCCCCGGCGACCGGGCTGAGCCCTTGTCTCGGCCCGCGTTGCCTCCGCGTCTCCCCCTAGGTCTTCGCCGGAGGTTTTTGTGCTCAAGCTCGCTATCTTCAGTCTGTGCTCCCTCACCCTCGCCTGCTCCGCGCCCAGCGGCCCCAGCGAGCGCATCACGCTGCTCAACGTCTCCTTTGATCCCACCCGGGAGCTCTACCAGGAGGTGAATCGCGCCTTCGCTGCCAGCTGGGCCGAGACGCACGCCGGGCAGATCGTCGAGATCAACCAATCCCACGGGGGCTCCGCCAAGCAGGCGCGAGCGGTGGTCGATGGCCTCGAGGCCGACGTCGTCACCTTGGCTCTGGGCTTCGACATCGACGCCATCGTCCGCGCCGGCCTCATCGACCCCGGCTGGGCCACCGAGCTCCCGAGCGGCAGCGCGCCCTACGCCTCGCCGATCGTGTTCCTCGTGCGCGCCGGCAATCCCAAAGGCATCCGCGACTGGGACGATCTGGTGCGGAGCGGGGTCGAGGTCATCACCCCGAGCCCCAAGACCTCGGGAGGGGCGCGCTGGAACTATCTGGCGGCCTGGGGTCACGCGCGCGCCAAGAACGGCGACCCGGCCGAAGCCCGCGCCTTCATCCAGCGGCTCTACGATCACGTCCCGGTGCTCGACTCCGGGGCGCGCGGCGCGACCACCACCTTCACCGAGCGGCAGATCGGCGACGTGCTGATCGCCTGGGAGAGCGAGGCCCGTTTGGCCCTAGAAAAGCTGGGCTCTGAGAGGGTCGAGGTGGTGGTTCCGAGCAAGACCATCCTGGCCGAGCCGGTGGTCGCGGTCGTGGATCGGGTGGTGGACCGTCGCCAGACCCGCCCGGTTGCTGAGGCCTATCTGCGCTTTCTATACTCCGAGGCGGGTCAGCGGATCATCGCGGCGCACCACTTTCGGCCTCGGACGCCGGAGCTCGACGGGCTCGGCCTCAGCACCATCAAGGACTTCGGGGCCTGGAGAGCGGCGCACGACATCCACTTCGCCGATGGCGCGATCTTCGATCAGATCAGCGCGCGGAGCCCGTGAGCGCCCGGGCAGGCAGCCCGCTCCCGGGCAAGGTCCCGGCCCTGAGCTGGACGATCGCCAGCCTGGTGCTGGTGGTGCTCTTGCCGCTCTCGGCGCTCCTGGCCAAGGCCACGGAGCGCTCCGCGGCCGAGCTCTTGGCGATCGTGCTCAGCCCCCGGGTGCGGGCGGCCTGCTTCCTCAGCGTGTTTGCCTCGTTGGCGGCCGCGGCGCTGAACCTCGGCTTCGGCTCGGTCGTCGCCTGGGTCCTCGTCCGCTATCGCTTCTTTGGGCGTGAGCTGCTCGATGCAGCGATCGATCTGCCCTTCGCCTTGCCGACCGCGGTGGCGGGCATCGCCTTGACCACGGTCTACGCCGAGACGGGCTGGCTCGGCGCACCGCTCTCGGCGCTCGGGATCCGGGTGGCCTTTACGCCGCTCGGCGTGATCCTGGCGCTCACCTTCGTCGGCTTCCCCTTCGTCGTGCGCACCCTGCAGCCCGTCCTGGTCGAGCTGGACCGCGACATGGAGGAAGCGGCCGCCACGCTAGGGGCCAGCCGCCGACAGATCATCCAGCGCGTCGTGGTCCCCGCGCTCACGCCGGCCGCGCTGACCGGCTTCACCTTGGCCTTCGCCAGGGGCCTCGGCGAGTACGGCTCGGTGGTCTTCATCTCGGGGAACCTGCCCTTTCGGACGGAGATCGCGCCGCTGCTCATCATGAATGAGCTCGAGCAGTTCGACTATCCGGCGGCGGCGGCGATCGGCGGCGTCTTGGTGCTGATCTCCTTGCTGCTCCTGGTGGCCCAGGCCCGCTTGGCCGTACGGAGGGCGCCCCGATGAGCCGCGACCTGAGCCTGGAGGACGGCGAGCGTGGACCGGTCTTGGACCCCGGGCCTCGCGTGGCCTCCGCGGCCCGCTCCGAGCCCAGGATCGCCCGCGGAATCCTGGTCGCCCTGGCCTATGCCTACGTCGGTGCGCTCATCGTGGTCCCCGTGGCCTCCGTCCTGGTGGCGGCCTTCGCGGCGGGACCCAGCGCATGGTGGAGCGCCGTGACCGATCCGGACGCGCTCGCCGCCTTGCGCTTGAGCCTCGAGGTCGTCGCGATCGTCGTCCCGCTCAACACCACCTTCGGGCTGGCGGCGGCCTGGGCGCTCACCAAGTTCCACTTCCCCGGCCAGCGCCTGCTCACCGCGCTGATCGACCTCCCGCTGGCGGTGTCGCCGGTCGTATCTGGGCTCCTGTTCGTTTTGCTCTTTGGGGCCCATGGCTGGTTCGCGCCGCTCGTGACGGCGCTCGGCCTCAAGATCATCTTCGCGACCCCGGGCATCGTCCTCGCCACGGTGTTCGTGACCTTTCCGCTCGTCGCACGAGAGCTCATCCCGGTGCTGGAGAGCCAAGGCACGGAGCTCGAGGAGGCCGCGATCAGCCTGGGCGCCAGCGGCTGGCAGCTCCTCTTCCGGGTCACCTTGCCGGCGGCCAAGTGGGGCCTGCTCTACGGGGTGGTGCTGACCACTGCCCGCAGCTTGGGTGAGTTCGGCGCCGTCTCGGTGGTCTCCGGCCACATCCGCGGCGCGACCAACACCCTGCCCCTCCACGTGGAGGTGCTCTACGGAGAATACAACTTCGGCGCGGCCTCCGCGGTCGCGTCTTTGCTGATCGGACTTGGGCTACTCACCTTGATCGCCAAGCGGGCCATCGAGCGAAAGCGGAGGACCTCATGAGCATCGAGATCGCGCATGTTTCCAAGCGTTTTGGGGGATTTCAGGCCCTGGAGGACGTCAGCGTGGAGCTCCGCTCGGGCGAGCTGAGCGCGCTCCTCGGCCCCTCTGGCTCGGGGAAGACCACGCTGCTCCGGATCTTGGCTGGGCTCGAGGCGCCCGATCAAGGGGCGGTGTACTTCGACGGGCGCGACGTCACCCAGGTCGCGCCCAAGGACCGCGGCATCGGGCTGGTGTTTCAGCACTACGCGCTGTTCAAGCACCTCGACGTCTTCGAGAACGTGGCCTTTCCGCTGCGCATCCGGGGACGGCCCGCGTTGGAGATCAACGCGCGGGTCCACGAGCTCTTGTCGCTGGTGCGCCTCGAGGGCCTCGGCCGGCGCGCGATCGATCAGCTCTCGGGCGGCCAGCGGCAACGGATCGCGCTGGCTCGAGCCTTGGCGGCCGCGCCGAAGGTGTTGCTCCTCGATGAGCCCTTCGGCGCGCTCGACGCGAAGGTGCGGCAGGAGCTGCGGCGCTGGCTGCGGCGGCTCCATGATGAGTTGGCGGTGACCACCATCTTCGTGACGCACGATCAAGAGGAGGCCTTCGAGGTGGCCGACCGGGTCGTGATCACCGACCGCGGTCGGATCGCTCAGGTGGGCACCCCGGCGGAGGTGCATGAGCGGCCGGCCAGCCGCTTCGTCTTCGACTTCCTCGGTCAGGCCAGCGTCCTCCAAGGCGCGGCAGCCGAAGGGCGGGCCCGCTTTGGTCCCTTCGAGGTGGAGGCGCCGACGGCGCTGGGGCGGGCGGAGCGATCGGTGGTGGGCTACCTCCGGCCGCACGAGATCGAGCTGTCGCGCGAGGACCTCCGGGAAGGGGGCCTGGGCGCGCGGATCTCACGGATCCACCCGGCGCGGGCGGGGATGCGGGTCGAGCTCGTCGCCGACGGGGTTGAGGCGCCCATCGAGGCCGAGCTCGAGCACACCCGCTTCGACGCGCTGGCGCTGACCCCAGGCGAGCGCGTGCAGGTGCGGGCGCGGCGGATTCATGTGTTCGCGGCGGAGGCGTAGGACACGTCTTGGTGGCCGGCTTGTCTCTTGATGGTCGCGGGCGCTAGAACCTCAGGCATGCCACCGAAGCAGCGGTCCACCTCAGCTCGAGTCGCCGCGCTTGCGCTCCTATGCCTGGCCGGCTGCGGCGAATCTCAGTGCCTCGCGCTGCTGATTTGCAGGTTGACGGTGAACGTCAAGGTCCCAGCCCAAACGGCCGGCGTCGGCGAATATGACCTGGTGGTCCGATACAACGCGACCTCTTTTCGCGCGCACTGTCTCGACGCGATCTGCACCGCAACCGGGGCCGACGCCTCAGCCGAGTGGAAGGTATCGGCGGAGGGTGACCTCCTCCTCACCGAGGACCTTCGGGGAGTCCCAGCGCCCGATAGTATCTCGGTGTGGGCGACCCGAAACGGCATGGTCGTCGCGAACGCGACTGTGAGTACGTCCAAGCACACCACGATGCTCTGTGGAGCAACGTGCACCAATCCCACGGCCGCGGTGACGCTCAGCAACTAGAGCTGTCGGCTCAGGCCGCGACGAATTGCCGCTCCACCAGCCTCCGGTACAGCCCCTCGGTCTCCTTCATCAGCGCGTCATGCGAGCCGAGCTGCGCGACCTTGCCCTCCGCCACCACCGCCACCCGATCGGCGCTCTTCACCGTGGAGAGGCGGTGCGCGATGACCAGCGTCGTCCGGCCCTCTTGCAGGCGATCCAAGGCCAACTTCACCAGGTGCTCGCTCTCCGCATCCAGCGCCGAGGTCGCCTCGTCGAGGATGAGGATCGACGGGTTCTTGAGGAGCGCGCGGGCGATCGCCACCCGCTGCTTCTGCCCGCCCGACAGCTGCGCGCCGCGCTCACCCACCAAAGTCTGGAGCCCTTCGGGGAAGCCGTCGATGAACTCCAGCGCGTTGGCCGCGCGCGCCGCTTCAACGACCTCCTCCTTGCTCGCCTCGGGGCGGCCGTAGCGGATGTTCTCGAAGATCGAGGTGGAGAGCAGCACCGGCTCCTGGCTGACCACGCCGATCTGTTGCCTCAGCCAGGTGGCGTCGAGGCTCCGCAGATCGCGGCCGTCGAGCGTGACCTTCCCCGCCGTGGGGTCATAGAGGCGGAGCATGAGCGAGGCCACGGTGCTCTTGCCGCTGCCCGACGGTCCGACCAAGGCCAGCACCTCGCCGGGCTCGAGACTGACCGAGAAATCCCGAAGCACCACCGCCTCGGGCCGGCTCGGATAGCGAAACTCCACCTGCTCGAGCGCGATCCGACCCGCGATCGCCGCCGGCCGCTCCCCGCCCACCAGCGGGATGCTCGGCGTTCGATCCAGGAGCGCGAACACCCGATCGGCCGCGCCCGCCGCGCGCATGAAGTCGGTGAAGAGATCGCCGATGGCGCCGATCGAGAAGGCCACCGTCAACGTGTAGAGGATGAAGGAGGTCAGCTCGCCGGGGCTCATCTGACCGCCGACGACGAGGCGCCCGCCGTACCACAGCACCAAGGCCACCGCGCCGTAGCCCGCGATGGAAGCGCCGCCAGTGAAGTAGGAGACGTTCTTGATGCGCGTCTTGGTGACTTGGTAGGAGGCGTTGACCGAGGCTCCGTAGCGGCTCGACTCATGGACCTCCTGGGTGAAGGCCCGCACGGTCCGGATCGCGCCGATGGTCTCCTCGGCCACCATCGCGGCGTCAGCCAGGGCGTCCTGGGCCTTCTTCGAGAGCTTGCGCACGCGGCGCCCGTACACCACCGCGCCCAGGGCGACCGGGGGGACCACCGAGAGCATCAGCGCGGTCAGGGTGGGCGAGATGTAAAAGAGGAGCGCGATCCCGCCGATGGCCATGGCCCCATGGCGGAGCCCCATAGAGACGTTCACGCTGACCGCGTTTTGGAGAACGCCGGCGTCGGCCGCCAAACGGCTCATCAGCTCGCCGGTCGGACGCTCGTCGAAGAAGCCGATCTCCTGGCGCATGATCCGGGCATAGAGATCGGAGCGGAGCCGCGTCACGATGCGCTCGCCGGCGGTGGTGAACAGATAGTAGCGCAAGCTGCCGGCGATGCCCTGGAGGGTGAAGATCGCGACCATGGCCAGCGCCGCGCGATCGATGTCCTCGGTGTTGCCACCCGACAGCGCTTTGTCGAGGATCACCCGGATCGCCTGGGGATAGAGCAGCATCATGCCGCTCCCGATCAGCAAAAACAGGGTCCCGGCGGCCAGGGCCTGCCACTCGCTCTTGGCCATGGAGACCAGGCGGACGACGCGCGCGCTGCTCGAATCGGAGTCGCTCATGACAGCTTGAGCCCGTACCTTTCAAAGCGCGCGAGATCTTCGGGGATAGGCGCGCTGAACGTGAGGCCCTCGAGCTCGAGCCGCAGGGCGTGGAGCAAGGTGCGCTCGGCCCGCACGACCTCGCCCCCGATCCGCACGACCTGAGGCCCACCGTACAAGCGATCGCCGACGATAGGCGCGCCACGGTGGCTCAGGTGGACCCGGATCTGATGCGTGCGGCCCGTGAGCGGCTCGGCCATGACCGAGCAGAGCCCATCGACCGTAGCGAGGCGGGTGAAGGTCGTCGTCGAGGGCTTCCCGGTCGTCACGACCCGCCGCGCCCGCGGCCGCTTGGGATCGTCGCCGATCGCCGCCTCCACCGTCCCCTCCGGCGCGGTCCCCTCCACGATCGCGACGTAGCGCTTCTTCACCCGGCGCTCGCGGAAGGCCTCCGAGAGCGCACTGGCGCGGGCCGCGGTCTTGGCCAAGAGCACCACGCCCGAGGTCTCGCGATCGAGGCGATGGACCACGAGCAGCTCGGGATACTTCGGCCGGAGCCGCTCGACCAAGGCCGGGTGGAGCGAGGTCTCGGTCTCGTTCAGGTGATCGCCCGGCGCCTTGTCGAGCACCAGGATCGAGGCGTCCTCGAAGATCACCCGGATCGGCGGCAGCTCGGTGGGCGTCAGCGCGGGGTCGCGGAGGTGGAGAATGAGGCGGTCGCCGAGCTTGGCGCAGGCCTCAGGATCGCGGAGCCG
>Ga0154020_10005403_pt1 | contig 15095 bp, 11 predicted proteins | sample Klosneuvirus_201_FD_109709 | JGI IMG/M metagenome (GOLD analysis project Ga0154020, IMG submission 109709) | Active sludge microbial communities from wastewater, Klosterneuburg, Austria - Klosneuvirus_20160825_MG | ecosystem: Engineered > WWTP > Aerobic digester > Activated sludge | place...
CAAGCTTTTGTTTAATGCATACAACAAATCTCTGTAATTGGTAACGCCAAATGAATCCAATAACTCTTTCAATGATTTGCATTCGGGTTCGAGTTGTTCAATATTTTGTTCTACAACTTCTCTATAACACTGAGGATAATTCAGCTTGAGTTTCTCTATCTTTTTGTGGTTTTTATCAATTCGGTAAGCAAAAGTATATCTTCGTTTTTCTAACTTACATATTCGCATATTTATTCTAAACACCCTGTTTTCAAAACGTTTGCACTTATTAAAAATCCCTTTTACACAATCATCCAATCTGTTTATTCTGCAAAAAAAGAATTTACAACCACAATCATATGGAATATTCCTGCAGCGCAAAATCTGATCGCTACAATAATCCAATCGTTTAATAGTGAAATTTCTTAATACCGACGTATTATTCACCGTCCAGTTCATAATACTGTCGTGCGGTGTTCTATTGCCTTGAAAAATTTTAGCTTCGGGATTCACAGTATCGGTTGGAATCATCATAACCAAATCTTTGCCTTTTAAAAGATTAACTTTATTTCCTTTACAATCATTGGCTTCTGTATACATCATCCCCTGTGTTTCAATGATTTGCCCATTGGATGTAGTGGAGAGATTGTCAAGTATCATTTCGGATTTTAAAAAGGCTTCCTTGATTTTAAGTGTTACTATTTCTCTACAGGATTTTGGAAGATGAAAAGAGCCTGCTTTCACAAACACGATGCTTCCTTTTTTGCAACGTAAAAATGTATCCCTCTGATTATTAATAATAAATATTTCAGGTTTAATTTCTGTTTGGCTGTATAATTCCCAAATGGATGGTAGAAACTGAGAACTATCCACCGGCACCTTCCTAATATATGATATTGAAATATCCACTCTCCGGTTTTTAGCTTTACCTATTTCTGTTAAATTATTGGCAATCGGTTTTTCTTCACCAAATGCTTCGGTTGCAAATAACTTGGCATCTATCCCCTTTGAAATCAAATACTCGGTGGTGGTCTTTACCCTTTGCTCTGATAATTTTACATTATAAAGGCTGTCTCCAATATTGTCGGTATTTCCTTTAACAAATACTTTGTACGTGGCATAATTTTTAATACTGTCTGCCAGACTATTTAAAAGATTGAGGCTTTCCGTCGTAAGGACATGTTTTGCTGAACCAAAATAAATACTGTTTTGAAGCATCCCTTTTTGTCCAAAAGCTTGAAAAGCACTGACACCGAAAAAGAGAAGGGTTAGAGCAATTTTTCCCCGGTAACACATGATGAATTAAACGGAAGTTACCATTTAAAATTGTGATAGAGATTGTTTAGATACCATACATTCTCTTGTTAATTAAAAGGCAATTCAATTATTTAAGCATAAAAATGATATTACTTATTTTTGGTAGAAACTTTATTCTTCCATTGTTTAAACCATTTGGCAAATGCTTTCCAGGATACATTCTTATTGTTGCTTTGGGCGGCAAATAGTTCCTTTTGGTATTCAATGGCATCTTTTGGCATAAGCATAAATGTTCTTTGGGCCTTGCCAATTATTCCCGGAATTAGCAACCATTGATCATTGACAAAAACAATGGTATGGGTTGTTGATTCTGACCTATCCGGGCTATACAAATAAACATGCAGGTGATCTTCTATGCTAATAGCTTTAAGCAGCCTTTTATTGTTCATTTTGGGGTTGTTTAAACCACTTTGGGTAAGTGGAGTAAAAAGTACCGACATGATTTTATACGCTTCCGCCTCATCGATCTTGCCGTCCTCTCCATGTCTCAGCATATTGCGCATATTTTCAGGTCTTAGTTGAATTATATAATCCACTTTACCTGAATCTATTCCATTTTCAAGCAAAAAATGATCACCGGCATGCACAACAGTAAATGATTCATTTGTTGAATCGATGTAGATTCCCAGCCTTTCAAAAGTGCCTTTAAAAAAATCGGCAAGCTCTTGTTTATTGAGAAGTCCTTCCCAGGTTTGCTTTAAAGTAGTTTGCGCCTGACCTGTTGTTTGTAGCAAAAACATCACGAATAAAGAGCTGATTAGTTTTTTCATAATTGGGTTATATGATAAATTATACAATAGTATTTAAATGAATGAATCTTTCGTATGATAATAATCAGTCCGTCAGTGTAGCATTCGTCATTTGTTTACCAAACTTGCTCATTTATGGCTATTTTCTCTGATTATCAAAAAAAAATCGTACTATCTTTGCAGCCTCAATGATTGGTCATTCTTATTTATCTAATGCCGATGTAAGTTCCATCGACGCACTTTACCAACAATATCAATTACAAAAAGATTCGGTTGATTTTGGCTGGCAAAAATTCTTTGAAGGTTTTGATTTAGCACAAGGCCGTGATGGTGCAGAATCGTCGGTAGTTTCTGACGATATGCTTCGTGAAATCAATGTTTTAAACTTGATAAACTATGGCTACAGAACCCGTGGCCATTTATTTACGGAAACAAATCCTGTTCGCGACCGAAGAAACTACTCGCCTGATTTGGATATAAAAAATTTCGGTTTAGAAACTTCCGATCTCGATAAAACCTTTAATGCCGGGATAGAAATAGGTCTAGGACCCGCCAAACTTAAGGACATTGTCGCGTTTCTTCAACAAACATACTGTGTTCACATTGGTGCTGAGTTTATGTATATTCTCAATCCCGAAAAGAAAAAATGGTTGTTGGACAAAATGGAATCAACCCGCAATACGCCAAACTTTACAATTGAAGAAAAAAGAAGAATACTTGAAAAATTGAATCAAGCTTCCATTTTTGAGAATTTTTTGCATACCAAATATATTGGTCAAAAACGTTTTTCACTGGAAGGTTTGGAAGGCTTGATACCGGCGTTGGATACCCTCATTAATACCGGTTCGGATATGGGTGGTAAACAATTTGTATTGGGAATGGCTCACCGCGGTAGGTTAAATGTTTTGGCCAATATCATGAGCAAAACCTACGAGGAAATTTTTACCGAATTTGAAGGTAAAGCATACTCTGACGCAGTTTTTGAAGGAGATGTGAAATACCATATGGGCTATAGCAGTAGTTTTAAAACTCCCAATGGTAAACAGGTTAATCTTAAGTTGAGTCCAAATCCTTCTCATTTGGAGGCTGTAAATACTGTAGTTAAAGGGATGGCTCGTGCCAAGCTTGATTTTATTTACGAGCATGATCTTAATGCGGTAATTCCAATTCTTATTCATGGGGATGCCTCTATTTCCGGACAAGGAATAATGTACGAAACGGTGCAAATGAGCAACTTGGAAGCCTATCATGTAGGAGGAACCATCCATATTGTTGCCAATAACCAAATTGGATTTACAACCAATTATCAGGACGGCAGGTCCTCTGTTTATTGTACCGACATTGCCAAAGTTACCAAATGCCCTGTGTTTCATGTAAATGCCGACGATGCCGAGGCCATTGTATTGGTTATGAAATTGGCTGTGGAATACCGTCAAAAATACCATGAAGATGTATTTATCGACTTACTCGGCTACCGTAAGTATGGTCACAACGAAGGTGACGAACCAAGATTTACACAGCCTTTGTTATATAAAGCAATTTCAACGCACCCAAGCCCTAGGGAAATATACACCAAACAACTTCTTGAATCGGGGAGTATTGAATCGGATCTTGCACGTGAAATGGAGCAGGAATTTAAACGATTGCTTCAGGAAAAACTAGACTACGTTAGAGCGGATAACAAGGTTGAGTCGAACTTATTACCTAAAAATGTTTGGGCAAAATATAGAAAATCAGAATTAAAGGATTTTGAAAAGTCACCTGATACTGCTGTTTCAAAAAAAGAATTTACCGAAATTGCACAAAAGATAACCTCCATTCCTGCCGAATATAAACCCATCAGTAAGGTTGTAAAATTATTTGAGGATCGTGCTGCCATGATTAAAAGCGATAAATTTGATTGGGCAATGGGCGAACTAATGGCTTATGCTACCCTTTTATCAGAAGGCTTTGGAGTGCGTATGTCAGGACAAGATGTGGAACGCGGAACCTTTAGCCACAGACATGCTGTTATTAAAAAAGAAGATACCGAACTAGAGTATATTCCAATCAATAACATCCGTGAAGGCCAAAAGAAAATGGAAATTTATAACTCCTATTTATCCGAGTACGGGGTTTTAGGTTTTGAATATGGCTACAGTGTAACCGCCCCGGAGGTTTTAACACTTTGGGAAGCACAATTTGGTGATTTTGCCAACGGTGCCCAAATTATGATTGATCAGTTTATCAGCAGTGGTGAAACCAAATGGAAATTTTCAAGCGGACTGGTGCTTTTATTGCCACATGGCTATGAGGGTCAGGGTCCGGAACATTCATCTGCGCGTCTTGAGCGGTTTTTGCAATTAAGTGCCAATGCCAGTATGCAGGTAATTAATCCAACTACACCGGCTAACTTGTTTCACGCGCTTCGCCGTCAGATGCACCGCGATTTCAGAACACCCTTGGTTGTTATTACTCCTAAATCATTGTTACGCCACCCGATGTGTGTTAGTTCGATACAAGATTTTACCCAAGGTGGATTTAAAGAAGTGATAGATGACCCAACGGTAACGGCTAAAAATGTTAAAAAGGTTGTGTTATGCACAGGTAAAATATACTATGAATTGCTTGCTCGCCAGCAAAAAGAGGAGAGAAAGGACATTGCGATTGTTCGATTGGAACAATTGTACCCTATGCCTTTAACTCAATTAAATGCTCTGTTTGACAAATACAAAAAAGCAGAATTTATTTGGGCACAAGAAGAACCGAAGAATATGGGCACTTGGCTTCATTTGCACAGGTATGATTGGCCGGTTAAATTGAATAGAGTTAGTCGCGAAAGCAGCAGTACTCCAGCTACCGGTTACGCATCAGTGCATGCCAGAGAGCAAGCTGAGATTTTGGATAAAGTGTTTGCTTGAGGTTTTAATCTGAATAGTTAAATAAAGGGCCACAGCAAGATTTTTAGCCATAAAGCTTGTGTTTATTTATCAACTAACTTAGGTTTCTCCGCAAAATTCTCAACGGATTATCTTTCTTTGAACCATGTACACCCTGCCCGATCTTCAATCCATTTTTGAGACCAACCCTGAATGGGAAAGGGCATGGAAACTTCTTCACGAAGAAAACATTTCGGTAAATCTTACAGGTAAGGCCGGCACGGGCAAATCAACGTTTATAAAAGCTGTTGCAAGTTTTTCCAAAAAAAAGGTATTGTACACAGCACCTACCGGATTAGCTGCTCTTAATATACGGGGTGTAACATTGCACTCCTTATTTGGCTTGCATTTCGGGCCTTTGTTAATGAACGACCCGCGTTGGTATAGTCACAAATTAAGTGCAGCAAAACGAAAAATACTCGATAAGGCAGAACTGCTGGTAATTGATGAAATTAGTATGGTGAGAGCCGATGTTTTGGATGCCTTAGATTTGCTTTTAAGGAAAAATTGTAATTCGGATCAACCTTTTGGAGGTAAACAACTTTTGTTGGTAGGTGATAATTTTCAGTTAGAGCCGGTAGTAAAACGGGAAGAATGGGAAATTTTATCGGAGCATTACGAGCATCCATACTACTTTGCCTCCGCGGCATTTAAGGAAATACAGTACGAGGTTGTGGAGCTCAAAACCGTTTATCGGCAAACGGACGATTATTTTATAAGTTTATTAAATAAGTTTCGAATTGGCGGGGTCAACCCTCCGGATTTGGATGAAATAAATCAGCGAGTAGCTGATTCAAAACCGGTGTTTGAAAGTCAAGATTTTAGTATCATTTTAGCCCCACGCACTGCTGCAGTTGCTACAGAAAATTTCCTTAAACTTACTGCACTCCAATCACCCAGACACACATTTAAGGCAAAAATTGAAGGTAAATTTAATCCGGGAATATTTCCAACCGAGGAAATACTGGAATTAAAAGTGGATGCACAGGTTATAATGGTTAAAAACGACAAAAACCGCCGATGGGTAAATGGTACCCTTGGTAAAATTGTCTCCATTTTTGACGATGAAATAAGGATACGTCTGGAGAATGGTAAAGTAGTAGAAGTAGGTCGAGAAACCTGGGAACAGATTGAATATAAGTACGATGCTAAAACGAAGAAATTGGATGAAAATGTTATTGGCACCTTTGTACAATTCCCGGTGCGCTTGGCTTGGGCAATTACTATTCACAAAAGTCAGGGGCTTACATTTAACCGTGTAATACTAAATATGGAAGGAGGCGCATTTGCAGCAGGTCAATTATATGTGGCCTTAAGTCGATGCCGAACTTTGGAAGGATTAACGCTTCTACAAAAGATAAAACCATCCGATATAATCGTTAAACGCGAGGCATTGGAATTTGCCGGTTTAGGAAAATATTTAGAACTGTAAATTTTAATCAAAAAGTTAATTTTGGAATAAATGGTAAAAGCCAGGCGGGATAAGGGTTTGGCGGGGTTAATTTCTGATTTGATTTGTCAACTCTTAAGTTGACAAATGTCAGCCTTCCAAAACCACCTTTTTTACCCCAAAAATTAATTATGTTTTCTAAAACCCATTTATTTTTATAGACTTGCAGAAGAATGAAGCAATTAGTTATCACTTTCACGCTTTTGGTATGTGCAGCAACAGTTATGGCACAGGACAACAAAGGCACCTTCACCGGAAATTTTCAAGCTTCCTACAATGTTTTTGTTATAGATTCTAATATAGGAGTGACGGAGAAAACTTCTCCGCAATACGGTACGCAAAAATCAAGTGCAGAAGCATTTTTGTATATGAATTATACAAACTTCGGTTTCAATATTGCGGCACGTTTTGATCTTTTTAATAATTCAAATCTTTTAAACCCGAGTGGTACATTTACCGGCTCCGGTCTGGGATTTTGGCAAATTTCAAAGGATATTGAAAAGTTGAATTTAACTGCTGGTTACTTTTACGAGCAATTTGGATCAGGTATAGTTTTTAGATCGTATGAGGACAGATTAATTGGTATTGACTATGCCATTCAAGGTGTGAAAGCCAAGTATGATGTGAATGAAAATTTAACCTTAAAAGCCTTTACAGGCCGACAAAAAGGGTTTCAGGAAAACAGATTTGGTTTCGGCAACCAAATAGTAAAAGGTTTTAATATTGAAGGACGAAAAACCATAAAATCTGTCAATATGGATGGAGGTGCATCCATAGTTAACCGCACATTAGACAATGAATCTATGAATTCCATTGTGTCAGAGATAAACACTTTACCTGTGAGCGCAAGGTTTTACCCAAAATACAATACTTACGCTTACAATGCCTACTTAAACATGACTATCAATAATTTTAACTACGGTTTAGAATATGTAGGAAAAACTAAAGAAGCTGTTAGAAACCAAATAAATGGTGAAATGGAAAACAAACCGGGTGAGGTAATAGTAGCCAATGTGGGATACGCTAAATCTAAACTTGGTAAAAAGAAAAAAGCCGGGTTTGGACTAAATCTTCAATATCGCAAATTAGATAATTACGCCATGACCTTATCGCCCAATGTAAGAGCATTGGAAGGCATCGTTGGATTTGTACCCTCATTAACACAGCAAAGCACCTATCGTTTATTGGCAAGGTATGCTGCACAGGCAATTACTACCGGTGAACAAGGTTTTCAAGCTGATATTAATTTTACAATCAATAAAAAAAACTCCATAATGATTAATTTGGCCGATATAAAGCAATTAAACGGAGAGCAATTGTACCAGGAGTTTTATATTGAATATGCTAAAAAATTCAACGATAAATTTAAAGCCAAGGGTGGAGTACAATCTATATTTTATAATCAGGAAATATACCAAGGTAAACCCGGACATGCCAATGTTAAAACCATTACTCCTTTTATTGAAATGAATTATAAACTCGACAAAAAAAATTCGTTGAGAATGGAAGCTCAGTACCTGGAAACAAAGCAAGATTATGGAAGCTTTGCCAATGTAATATTGGAATGGAACAGCTCACCGCATTATTCATTTGCTGTGTCGGATATGATAAATACCAAACCTCACAGATATGAGGACAATCCGGCACCCGACAAGGTACTTCATTATTATTCGGTGTTTGGAAAATATAGCATCAATACCACTGCGTTTACTTTGGCCTATATCAAGCAGGTAGAAGGTGTAAATTGTTCCGGAGGGGTTTGCCGTTTGGAGCCGGCATTTAGTGGAATTCGTTTTACCCTTACCACCAACTTTTAATTGTACCCTTTAAATTATGGTTGAAATTGAGACATTCCGAAAATTGGCATTAGCCATGCCGGGTGCCGAAGAACAGCCGCATTTCGAGAATCAGTCATTCAAGGTAAAAAAGAAAATTTTTGCCACACTTAATATTAAAGAAAACCGCGCTTGCGTAAAGTTATCTGAAATTGACCAATCGGCATTTTGCAGTTTTAGAGAAGATGTAATTTATCCTGTGCCAAATAAATGGGGTAAACAAGGCTGGACTTTAATAAACCTTGCTAATGTTGAGTCGGAAATGTGTGAAGATGCCCTTAAAACTGCGTATGAAACAGTTACTGCGGGTAAAAAGGGTTAACAGTAAAAACTGAATTCTCGTTTAAAAAGTTATTTCTACGTTTAAAAAAGACATACAAAGATGAAAAAACTATTCCTCATGTTGTTAATGACCGGCAGCATTCTCTATGCAAAGGCTCAATCAGAAAATCCTAAGTACGATAAGGTGCTGGCTGATTCTCTCGGAGGAGATGATTATGGAATGAGATCCTATATTTTGGTAATACTTAAAACCGGACCAACCAAAATAGAGGATAAAAAAACCTCGGATAGTTTATTTAAAGGTCACATCGAAAATATTGGTCGTTTAGCATCCATTGGCAAGTTGATAATCGATGGTATGGGTCGGCAGCAATACCAACTTACTTGCCCAATCATGAAAAAATAGAAAAGAAAAAGATGTAAGATATTTAGGCTAAGTACTAAGCTGTTACGCTCAACGCTTCAAGCATTCTTACTCCGATATCTGCCGGAGAGCTTACAACGTGAATACCGCACTCGGCCATAATCTTCATTTTAGCTGCTGCTGTATCATCGGCACCACCAACAATGGCACCCGCGTGACCCATTCTTCTTCCCGGAGGGGCTGTTTGGCCGGCAATAAATCCAACCACTATTTTCTTGTTTCCGGTTTCTTTTATCCAGCGAGCGGCCTCGGCTTCATAGCTACCGCCAATTTCACCAATCATAACAATTGCATCGGTTTCAGGGTCGTTCATTAACAATTCCACCGCGTCTTTGGTTGGAGTACCAATGATAGGATCTCCACCAATTCCGATGGCTGTAGAAACACCTAATCCGGCTTTAACTATTTGATCAGCTGCCTCATATGTAAGTGTACCTGATTTAGATACAATACCAATTCTACCTTTTTTGAAAACAAAACCCGGCATAATACCAACTTTGGCTTCTCCCGGAGTGATTACTCCCGGACAATTTGGTCCAATCAATGTGCAGTCGCGTTTTTTGATATACGCTTTTACAGGTATCATGTCTTTCACCGGAATTCCTTCAGTAATACAAACAATCACTTTTATACCTGCATCGGCAGCTTCCATAATGGCATCTGCAGCAAAAGCAGGTGGCACAAAAATTATTGAAACATTGGCGCCTGTTGCATCAACGGCTTCTTTTACCGTATTAAAAACGGGTTTGTCTAAATGCAGTTGTCCACCTTTTCCGGGTGTAACACCTCCAACTACATTGGTTCCGTATTCTATCATTTGTCCGGCATGAAATGTGCCTTCACCACCTGTAAATCCCTGAACTATAACTTTTGAATCTTTGTTTACTAATACGCTCATAAATTGCCTCAAAAAAGAGGCGCAAATGTAATTTTAAAAAGAGGCTTATGCAATGTGAATTAAAAATTTGATGAGGTTGAGGGATTTTAATTTTCTATCAAGCAGTTGACAGGCCATAGCTTAAATGTATAATCTATCTCAAAACTCCCTAAATCAAGTAAAAAGTATCAACATATCAAGTTAATATACCTAAAGGTGGGTATCAGCTAGTTGAATTATGAATTTAATTTTACAAAAGACAATTGGCTCTTTTTTAGATTCAAAATTTTAGCTGTTGTCAACAGCGATGGAATTAATTTAACTGCAAAGTCCTATACAAATATCTTGTCTAGTTATTTTATTAAGAAACTAGTTTTGAGATGAGTTAAAATGTTTCCTTTATAATAAATCAATGATGTTAAGTATCACCTCCGTGATAAATGAATTTACTTATTAAGGATAAAATATACTTCCCAAATCTCAATGGCTTGCGATTTTTAGCCGTTCTGCTTGTCATTGTCCCGCATATTGAACAACACAGGCTATGGTTGGGTATGTATAATTATTGCGATAAATTTAAATTTATTGGCATTATGGGCAAACTGGGTGTAGTGTTGTTTTTTGTTTTAAGTGGTTTTCTTATCACTTATCTTTTACTATCTGAAGAGCACGTTTTTAAAACAATCAATATCCGTAAATTTTACGTACGTCGTTTTTTGAGAATATGGCCATTATATTTTCTAATAGTTATTGTTGGTTTTGCAGTGTTGCCTAATATCTCATTATTTACATTGAAAACGTTTGAGAAAGATGTTATTTTTAATGATATTGAATTGAAATTAATGCTTTATCTAGTATTCTTACCTAATCTAGCGCTGCCTTTATTAGGTAAAATACCTTATATTTCACATACCTGGTCAATTGGAACTGAAGAACAATTTTATATCCTTTGGCCGTTGATAATAAAATATTTCAAAAAAAACAGATTAATAACAATGGTTCTATTGATCATTATCTATGTCCTACTACTATTTTTGTTCAGAAGTAGCTGGTTTATTTCAATTTTTAATACAAAAATCATTGCTCGTTTTTGGGAAAAATTTAACATAGACTGTATGAGTATTGGGGGTATTATCGCTTATTTACTTTTTAAGAAAAGCAAACTTCTGAAATTGTTAATGAATGTATATTTTTTCTATTTTACATTAATAATTACAATAATATTTTTATTTATCGGTTTAAAAATCCCATACATACAATTTGAAATTTTTGCCATACTCTTCGGAATAATAATATTAAACTTTGCTGCAAACCCAAAGATTAAATTATCTTTGGAGAGCCCTGTGCTTGTATATCTAGGCCGTATATCTTATGGGTTATATATGTATCACCCAATTGCAATTGTTTTCATTTTATATATTTTAAAAACAAATGGTTTAGAATTTGACTGGCTTATCTACCCATTGTCGCTTTTAATGACTATCCTTTTATCGAGTTTGTCATATAAATATTTTGAAACATTCTTCTTAAAAAGTAAAGAACGATTTTCGCGGGTATTGAGTGGTGTTAAATAGCAAGTAGAAGACAAAAATCTCCACTTAAGGAAGTCTCTTATCGTAGGAATTCGATTAAGTTTTTAGACAATTTTAACATCTAGCACTTTGAGGATTTCTAGTCAAAATGTCTTTAATTTATTAAGTTGAAGTAATAGTAATTAAATTGATCAACTCACTTACTTCTATACCGCATGCCCAACAACTACATTTACCCTTTCATCTTCTTTTATTGCTCCAAAACCACCGTAAACATTATTTACCCTGTGATAGCCGTTTGCTTTTAGCAATGAACATGCAATAACTGAGCGATATCCTCCGGCACAGTAAACATAAACATCTTTTTCTTTATCTATAGAATCTAAGTTTTCTTGCAAATGCGCCAAGGTATTGAATTCTGCTCCTTCTACATAGCTTTGCTCATATTCCGAAGGCTTGCGAACATCTAAAATTCCAATATTTTTCCCGTGTTTTTGTTCCAAACTCAATTCTTCCGTATCCACTGAAATAAGTAAATCGGTGCGTTTACCGGAATTTAACCAAGCATCGTAACCACCTTTTAAATAACCGGCAATATTATCAAAACCAACACGGGCCAGTCTGATAACACTTTCCTGTTCTTTCCCGGTTTCAGTTACTAGCAATATTTTTCTATCCAATTCAAATAAAGTAGCTGCCCATATTGCATATTGTCCATTCAATCCAATACTGATGGAACCTGGGATAAAGCCGTTTTCAAAAACCAATGGATCGCGACTGTCAATAATTAAACAACCGTCTTTTTTCAATTGATCAAATTCATCCACCGAAAGTGCTTGCATTCCCTTTTGCTCAATTTCGTTGATATTAGTATATCCGCCTTTATTTAAACCGGCATCTTTAAAAAAATACTCCGGTGGTGGTGTAATGCCATCTAATAACTGCTTTATAAATTCTTCCTTCGATTGATCAGCCATGGCATAATTGGAAGATTTTTGCATACCTATGGTGCTAAACGTTTCTTTTCCCAGGTTTTTGCCACAAGCAGAACCGGGTCCGTGGGCAGGATAAACAATCACATCGTCAGCTAATGGTTTTAACTTGCTTTGTAATGAATCGTATAACCAACCGGCCATTTTGTTAGCATCCAAATCCGGATTCCCATCCAATAGATCGGGGCGTCCCACATCACCAACAAACAGAGTATCTCCGGTAAACACACAATGATCTTTTCCGGATTCGTCTTTCAAAAGGTAACATGTGCTTTCGGGAGTGTGACCCGGAGTATGTAAAACTGTGAGAGATATTTCACCAAGTTTCAAAACCTCACCATCTTGAGCTATATGTGCTTCAAAACCTGTTTCAGCGCCGGGGCCATATACAATAGTAGCGCCGGTAGCTTTAGCTAAATCAACATGTCCCGAAACAAAATCGGCATGAAAATGCGTTTCAATTACATACTTAAACGTATGATTATCGGCCTTCGCCTTATCAATATAAACCTGATAATCTCTGATCGGGTCAATAATAGCTACTTCGCCATTGCTTTCAACATAATAAGCGGCCTGTGCTAAACAATTGGTGTACAGTTGTTCTACTTTCATAAAAAAAAGGAATGAATTAAATCCTTGTGGGGTAGCAATACTAACAACCCTGACAAGAAAAAGTTATTAAAAAAAATTATGCCGTGTGCACGGTAAATTCAAAAAATTCCATCACCTGATTGGCTAGTAACTTACGACATGCCTCGTCTGTTTTGGATTTAGCTTCCTCTTCGGATGCTGCTTCAATTTCCATGGTGATATGTTTGCCAACACGTACATTTTGAACCTGCGGCAAACCAATAGCGGCCATGCTGCCCGTAACTGCCTTACCTTGTGGGTCAAGTAAATTTTTGTGCGGCATTACATTTATTTCGGCTATGTATTTCATTACTGCAAAACTACAAAAAAGATCCTTATTTCCTTGCAATCACCGATATCAACACATACCCTAAAATTATTAGCGTTAAAGATTGAATGCCTAAAATAATCAATAGTGCTGTACCCAATACTATAACCGCGTATCGGTAAATATTGTCTTTTAATGTGAAGTTTTTAAATTTCATTGCAAGTAACGGAATTTCCGATACCATCAAAGCACACAATACAACAACCAACCCACCAACAACCCATTGATTGAGCAAAAAGGCCAATGGTCCTTCTTTATCAACAAATGGCAAGGAGGCAATGATCATGCCCGTACTTGGCACCGGAAGTCCCAGAAAAGAATCGCTCTGACGGGTGTCGATATTAAATTTTGCCAATCGTACACAAGCAAAAATACCTATTAATAAACCTGCCGGAGAAAATTCACCCAAGAAATTGTATGACAAAAGTATAAAGGATGGCGCCACACCAAAACTTACAACATCCGCCAGACTGTCCAGTTGTTTTCCTAACTCTGATTGTACTTTAAGCAAACGGGCTACAAATCCATCCAAAAAATCAATAATGGCTGCGCCAAAAATAAAAATGGAAGGAGCAACATACAGCCAGCGGTCATATTGTGAAAAATCCGTTTCATAATAATCCGGAATATTTCGTGCAGCAACCCAGCAGGCAAGCATGCCACAGGTTAAATTTCCAAGGGTTAACAGATTAGGGATCCAGTTTTTAATTGCATTCATCACAAACAATTTTAATGTTTAACAGATTTTACAATAATATAGTCTAACACATGACTTTGGTATCTACTATAAAAATAATTTTGCGGCACTTTTAAAATTAATATGTTCAAATTCCTTTTAACCCTATTTTTCACTGCTTTCTCCTTGGGATTATTTGCCCAAAATTATACAATAAGCGGTCGAATTTCCGATTCAAAAACCGGGGAAGACCTAGTTGGTGCCACTGTTGCTATTCAAGGTACAACTTCCGGAGTTAACACCAATTCGTATGGTTTTTATTCTTTAACAATTGCCAAAGGGGAGTATAAGGTGTCTTTTAGATATCTTGGCTATGAAGAAATAATTAAAACTGTGTCGTTAACAAAAAACACAACCTTTAACGTTGAGCTAACCGAAAAATCAAAAGATATTGACGAGGTTGTAATCAGCGCCAAAGCTGAAGAAGCAAAGGTTGAGAACAAGCAAATAAATGTGATAAAACTGGATATGCAAACAGTACGACGCATTCCGGTGGTGTTTGGTGAAATTGATATTTTAAAAACTGTGACCATGTTGCCGGGCATTATCAGTGCAGGTGAAGGCAATTCTGGTTTTAGTGTGCGTGGTGGTATGCAAGATCAAAATTTGATTTTATTGGATGAAGCCACTGTATATAATGTTTCGCATTTACTAGGTTTCTTTTCGGTATTTAATGGGGATGCCATTCGCGATTTGGATGTTTACAAAGGCGGAATACCGGCGCAGTACGGTGGTAGATTAGCTTCATTGATTGATATTAGAATGAAGGAGGGGAATAACAAGAAATTTGCCGGAACCGGTGGTATCGGTCTGTTATCAAGCCGACTTACCCTTGAAGGCCCTATTGTTAAAAACAAAGGCTCTTTCATTGTCTCGGGAAGACGTTCGTATGCCGATATATTTTTACCTCTGGCTCCGGCTGAAGAAGTCCAAAATAGTCAATTGTATTTTTACGATTTCAATGCCAAGGTCAATTACCGCCTAAGTGATAAAGATAAATTGTTTCTTTCGGGCTATTTTGGCAGAGATGTATTTAATTTTTCAAC
>Ga0154020_10005404_pt1 | contig 15095 bp, 12 predicted proteins | sample Klosneuvirus_201_FD_109709 | JGI IMG/M metagenome (GOLD analysis project Ga0154020, IMG submission 109709) | Active sludge microbial communities from wastewater, Klosterneuburg, Austria - Klosneuvirus_20160825_MG | ecosystem: Engineered > WWTP > Aerobic digester > Activated sludge | place...
CCTCACCTTTGAGCTCACACTCGATCGCGGCGGTGTGCGGGCGCAGTCTGCCGACATCGACGTGGCCGCAAACGGCAGTCATCTGACCATGCTGGAGTTTCTTCCGACGCTCGGATATCGCGCGACGTACGAACTGATCGATCCACGCGAACGACAGCAGATGCAGCTGGGCGCTGGAACGGCGGCCATGCACGAGCTGTCGGCGATCGATTCACTCGTATCGCAGCAGCACCGCGAAGGCGTGTCGCCGCCGTGGTACACGGTGCATGCGGTGGTGTCGACGAGCGACGATCAATGGCCGCTCGCGCCCGGGGATCGGGTGCGCGAGTGGAACGATGCCGGTCGGCGATACGCCGAATACGTGGTGGACCGGCCGATACCGCCGCGATTCGCGGTCAACTCCGGGCGATATGCGGTTGTCCGAGCGGCGCATCGAGGCGTCGCGATCGAACTCTGGTATCACCCATCCCACGCGGCCAACGTGGAGCGCATTCTGGCCGCGACCACCCGGACGCTCGACGTGATGGGCGCGCGCTTTCACCCGTATGCGCTGCGCACACTCCGGTTGATTGAAATTCCCAACGGATGGCCCTTTGGTGCGTTTGCCATGCCCGGCGTCGTGTATCTCACCGAAAACCGCGGGATGCTCACCGATCCGCGCACGGAAGATGTCGATCTGCTCACGCGGCGTGTGGCGCACGAGGTCGCCCATCAGTGGTGGGGACACAGCGTCGACCCACTCAACGTGCGTGGCGCCTCGACGATCGTGGAGTCGCTTGCCAAAGATGCCGAAGCGCAGGTGGTGGCGTCGCTGCATGGCGCCGACGCCGTCGTGCCGATGCTGGCGTACGATCATGACCGGTATCTCGCTGGTCGGGCCAACGAATCCGGTGGTGAACACACGCTGGTGACGGTGCGCGATCAGTCGCATCTCGTGTACGGCAAAGGTGCGCTGGCCATGCATGCCCTGCGCATTGCGCTGGGCGATTCGGCGGTCGATGGTGTGCTCCGGACGCTGCTGTCGCGCGAGGGCGGGCCGTCGGGCGTCGCGACCGCGCTCGAGCTGCGTGGTCTGTTGCGGGATGCTGCCGGCACCGACACGGACCGCGCGCTCGTGGATGAGTGGTTTTTGCATCGCGTGATTCACGATCTCCGGGCCGATACGGCCTCAGCCGTTGCCGACGGAGCACACGGCTACCGGTTGCACGCCGAGTTCCGTGCGGAGCGCGTGGTGACCGATTCGGTGGGCGAACGCGTGTCCGCGGCTGACGGCGAACGTCTGGAAGTCGCGGTGTACGGCGCGGGCGCGCGGGCGGACACCCTGCTGCGTCGCGATGTCGTGCCGGTTCGTGCCGGTCGTCTGGTGTACGACGTCGTCGTTGGCGAGCTGCCGGGTCGAGTCGAGATCGACCCACGGCTGCTGCGCATCGATCGCGAGCGGTCCAACAACACGCGCCGTGTCACGGTTCGGCGGGAGGCGGCGCCGGTCGTACATTAGGGCATGACCGCCTTCTGTCCGCAGGCCCCGCGACGTGCGTTCGTCGCATCAGTGATCGCATCAGTGATCGCATCAGTGATCGTACCACTGATCGTTGCGCTGACGTCGTGTACACCGGTCACGGCGGCCCGTGCGCCCTCTGCCCAGCCGTCGCCACCGGGGACGCGACCCGCACTCGAGTATGCCATCGGTGCGGATCTGTCGTTTGTCGCGCAGGCGGAGTCGCTGGGCACGGTCTTTCGCGATGGCGGCGTGGCGAAGCCCGCGCTCCAGATCTTTCGCGAGCATGGCTACAACTGGATCCGGTTGCGGCTCTTTCACACCGTGGCGAACAGCCGGCAGCCGCTGCCCAACGATCTGCCGTACACGATCGCGTTGGCGAAACGGGCCAAGGCGATGGGATACCGGTTTCTGCTCGACTTCCACTACTCGGACACGTGGGCAGATCCGGCACACCAGGAGATGCCCAAGGCCTGGGCCGCGCTCCCGGTGTCGGCGTTGCCCAGCGCGGTCGAGCAGTACACGCGCGATGTGATCGTTGCGCTGCGTGAGGCGGGGGTGATGCCGGAGATGGTGCAGATCGGCAACGAAATATCGGTCGGCATGATGTGGCCGGCCGGCAAACTCCCCGAGCAGTGGGAGATGCTGGCGTCGCTCGTCTCCGCCGGTATTCGTGGTGTCGATGCCGGGGTGGGTACCGCCGCGCGCCCGTTGATCATGGTGCACATCGACAAGGGCGGAAATCGGGAGAACACACAGTGGTTCTTTGACAATCTGTTGCAACGCCACGTCGCATTCGATGTGATCGGGCAGTCGTACTATCCGTGGTGGCACGGGTCATTGTTGTCGCTGCGCGAGAATCTGGCATTCATGGCGGAGCGCTATCGGAAGCCGATCATCGTGGTGGAAGCCGCGTACACGTGGCGTCCAACGGAGTATCTGAATGCGCCGGCTCCCTTTCCCGAATCACCCGAGGGGCAGCGCGATTTTCTCGACGCGGTGCGTCAGGCGGTGCTGGACACTCCACACGGTCTTGGCCGCGGAGTTTTCTGGTGGGAGCCCGCCGTGGCCGGGGGCGGGCTTCGCGCACGCGGGATGTTTGACGACGCGGGCAACGCATTGCCGGTGATCACCGTGTTCGACAAGTATCCGAGAGGGACGCCTGCGCGACGATGAGGGACGGGGGGAACATACCAGTTGTCGGTTTTTTCAGTCGTCAGACAACGGCTGAGTTCTGGGTCTTCAGTCTGAGTGGTCGGTTCTCAGTACTGACAACTCACCACTCGAACTCACAACCCACCACTCAGCTGTTGTCCGACGACTGACAAACCGACAACTGGCTGTCCCCGCTACGGTGCCTCCCCCATCTCCTCCCCCATGCGCACCGCCGTCCCCTCCGTCCAGGGCGCCGTGAACGCAATGGTCTGGCGCGGGAACAGCATGACCACGGTCGAGCCCAGCAGAAAGCGTCCCATCTCGTCGCCCTGACGCAGCGTCACCGCGCCATGATCGTAGCGCCACTCGCGCAGCGTGCCGGTTCGCGGCGGATTCACCACACCGTGCCAGACCGTCGCCATGCTTCCGACGATCGTCGCGCCCACGAGTACCATCACGAACGGTCCACGCGGTCCTTCAAAACAGCACACGACACGCTCGTTGCGGGCGAAGAGACCGGGGACCCCGCGTGCGGTGGCGGGATTCACCGAGAACAGGGCGCCCGGCACATGGATCATGCGCACGAGCTGACCGTCGCACGGCATGTGAATGCGATGGTAGTCCTTGGGACTCAGATAGATCGTGGCGAACTGACCGTCGGAATAGGCCGCGGCAAGGGTCGCGTCGCCGCCAACGAGCGCCGTCGTCGTGTACTCGTGGCCCTTCGCCTGAAAGATGCGATCGCCATGGATGGCTCCCAGTTGACTGATCGCCCCGTCCACCGGGCAGAGATAGTCGGCTGTCGCGAGCGGCCGAGCGCCGGGGGCGAGGGCGCGCGTGAAGAACTCGTTGAACGTGGGATATCGCCCGATGTTCGGCTCGGCCGCTTCGGCCATGTTGACGCCGTATTGTCCAACGAACCAGCGGATCACCGATGTGGTGAGCGCGCCGACGCTCGCGCCTGCCGCGCGACCGGCAAGTGACGTCAGTGCCTGTTTGGGCAGCAGATACTGGAGACGAACGGCGAGCGGTGTGGACATAACGCACGGAACATAGCGACTCGCTTGGCGGCGCGTGACGGACTCGCCGGGTGGTCTCGGCTCCTTGCACATCCCGCGGCCGGGCCGCAAGCTCTTCGCGTTCGCCCATGACCGGCACGAACATCCGTCCAGACCCGCGACACCAGAGGACGCGACATGGCAACTAACGCCCACGGTGCTTGCCCGACACATTCGCGACCGCCGGCCTGGCGCGCGCTACTGATTGCGGGCGCCGTTGTGTTCGCGTCGGGTGCTGCGACACCCACGCACGTAGCAGCGCAGTCAGCGCGCACCGCGCGTTCGGCGCGGCCGAACATCATCTACATCATGACCGACGATCACGCGGCCCACGCGATCAGTGCGTATGGGTCGCGCGTGAATCGTACGCCGCACCTGGATCGATTGGCGAAAGAAGGGGCGCTGCTGTCCAGCGTGTTCGCCACCAATTCCATTTGCACGCCCAGTCGCGCCGCGATCCTCACGGGTCAGTACTCGCACCTCAATGGTGTCACCGTCTTCAATCGCTTCGACAGCGGGCGGATGACGATCGCACGGCTCATGCAACGCGGTGGCTACTTCACCGGCATGATCGGCAAGTGGCATCTGGGCAGCGATCCCCAGGGTTTTGATCAATGGGAAATTCTGCCGGGGCAAGGGGTCTACTTCAATCCGATCATGTACACGGCCACGAGCGAGAAGACGTACCGCGGGCAGTACGCCACGGATGTCATCACGGATCGTGCGTTGGCGTTTCTGGGGTCGCGCCCCAAAGACAAGCCGTTCTTCCTGATGGTGCATCACAAGGCCCCACATCGGCCGTGGGAGCCCGACTCCGCTCACGGCGCGCAGTTTGCGTCGCGTCGCATTCCGGAGCCCGTCACGTTCTGGGATGCCTACGCCACGCGTACCGATGCACTGCACGAGAACCAGCAACGGGTCGCGACGGATCTGACCAATCGCGATCTCAAAATCGTGCCGCCGTTCGGTTTGGACTCGATGGCGTTGATCAAGTGGCGCTCCGTCAAGCCGGAGTCCGTGACGACCGTCATCGAGGGGCGATCGGTGACGCTCACCGGAGAGGCGCTCGCGCGCTGGAAGTATCAACGCTACATGCAGGACTATCTCGCGACGGTGCAGTCGGTCGATGACAATGTCGGCCGCTTGCTGGCCTACCTCGACTCGACCGGGTTGTCACGCAACACGATGGTGGTCTACACCAGTGATCAGGGGTTCTTTCTGGGTGACCATGGCATGTTCGACAAGCGGTTCATGTATGAAGAATCGATCCGCATGCCATTTCTGGTTCGCTGGCCGGCCGGTATCAAGGCCGGTTTGCGCAGCGATGCGATGGCACTCAACATCGACTTCGCCTCCACGTTTCTCGACGTGGCCGGCTTGCCGCCGTCACCCGAGATGCAAGGACGAAGCATGATGCCGCTGCTACGCGGCCGTGTCCCCGCGGATTGGCGGACGTCGATGTACTACCGCTACTACCACGATCCGGGTGATCACAACACCCGCGCGCACTATGGTGTTCGGACGCGCACGCACAAGCTCATCTTCTTTCCCACCAAGCAGCAGTGGGAGTTGTTCGATCTGGTCAACGACCCGTATGAGCTGCACAATCTGTACGGTGCGCCGGGGCTGGGGCCGCTGACGGCATCGCTGACTGCTGAGCTGGTGCGCCTGAAAGAGGCCGTACGGGACGATGATCAGTTCGCCAACGACCAGTTTCCCAATGGCGTCGATGGCACGGTGGCGCGACTGCGCGGCAAATAGGCATTCGGCGGGGATTGCCGAGGCCGCATTCGACGCGCATCGTGTGGCGGGCGGCTCGAGCCGCGACCGACTCTGACACTGGGATGAACGATGAAGCGACGCCTGCTGGCCTTAGCGCTGATGCTCTGCGCCGTCAGCTGCACCGATGACGGCGTCACCGGAACCTCGACGCTCCGCGGGACCTACACGCTCCGCACCGTCAACGGCGCGGCTCCACCGGTGACGCTGTCCACCACGGGCACCACCACGGTCGAGTTGCTCAGCGACCAACTGTCGCTCTTCAGTGGCGGTACGTTCGAACGGCAGGCCCGGATGCGCACGACGACGAACGGCCAGGCCTCCACCGCGACCACGATCGAGACGGGCAACTGGACACCCCTGTTTGGTACATCGATCTCGTTTCGTACCAACGAGACGCAGAACACGGCCGTCGCCACGTTCAGCGACCGAAGTCTGACGTTTATCGACGTGGGCCGGACGTTCATCTTTACCAAGTGATGTGCACGGCAGCGGGTGCGATCGTCGCCGTCAGTGCGCGTGCTCGTGTGATCGTGTTGTGGTGCGCACTTGCGGCGGCACTGCCCGCGCCAGCGCTGGCCCAAACGCCGCCCGCTGCGCAGAATCCGTCACCGATGGCAGAGGCCACGCGTGTGCATGAGCGACTCACGCCGAAAGCGCTTGCCGGAACGGTGCGAACATTCCCGGGGCCGGCCGGGAAGGTCGTGGAGCTCTGGATTCCGGAGCGGGCACATCGGCACGAGCAGTTCGATCTGCTCATTCACTTTCATGGCGCCGCGTGGATTCCGCAGCAGGCCTCCGCGGCCGGCAAGCAGGCATCGGTCGCTGCGGTGCTCAACCTGGGCTCCGGCTCGGGCATCTACGATCGATCCTTCCGCGACCCGGCCGTTTTTGATTCGTTGCTGGTGGCCATCACGCGCGAGGTCGCCAGCACCACCCAACGCACGTCCGTACCCGGACGCCTCACCCTGTCAGGCTTTTCCGCCGGTCACGGCGCCATTCGCGCGATCATCGGCGAGCCGAGACATGAAGCGCGTGTGCACGCCATTCTGCTGCTGGACGGCATGCACACCTCGTACGTTCCCGAGGGGAGAGTGCTCGACGCCGGTGGCGCGCTGGACAGTACGAATCTTGTGGCGTTCGCGCACTTTGCACGTGCCGCGCGGCAAGGCGACAAACGGTTTCTGGTGACGCATTCGGAGATCTTCCCCGGGACCTTCGCCAGCACCACCGAGACGGCCGAGTGGCTGCTCCGCGCCAGCGGGGTGAAGCGACGGGCAGTGCTGCGTTGGGGGCCGCGCGGCATGCAACAGTTGAGCGAGGCGCACGACGGGAGATTCACCCTGTTGGGGTATGCCGGCAACTCGGCGCCGGACCATATCGATCAGTTCCACGCGATGCCAGAGCTGTTGGCGCGACTGCTCAAGTAGCGCCGCGAGGGATCGGGACTCACTCTTACGGCTAATAGGCGCGGGACGCGTGCAACGTCATGATTGAACGGTTCCTTCCCGTTCCTCATGGAGAGCTGTTATGCGCGCGCCACTCATTCTTGGTATCGTCCTGCTCGGCGCAGGGGCTTTTCTGTTCTTCAATGGCGGCTTTTCCACCCGCAAAGAGGTGCTCAAGGTTGGCGACCTCAAGGTGTCCGCCAACGAAGAACATTCGGTGGCGCCATGGATTGCCGGTGCTGCGGTGGTCGGCGGCCTCGCCCTGATCGTGATGGGAGCCAAGTCAGCGAAGCGTTGACCGCACGCTCACGGCGCGATTGTTGGGTTTCACCACCGGCAGCACGATCTTGGACGGTCGCGCTTTCGATCGGTAGATGCGCTGCGTCGCGGGGCGGAAATCGCTCTCCTTCGCCTGGAAAATGTTTGGCACGAATGTTTGCGGATTGCGATCGATCAGCGGGAACCAGGTGCTCTGCACCTGCACCATGATGCGGTGCCCCTTCTTGAAGGTGTAGGCCTGCGTGTGCAGGTCGATCGTGAATTCCTGCGGGACATTCGGTACCAACGGCGTCGGCTTCTCAAAGCTCGTGCGATAGCGACCGCGGAATACATCGTTCGCCACCATGAACTGGTAGCCGTTCATCTTGAGATCGGTGAGTCCACTGTCGGGATAGACGTCGATCAACTTGACGATCCAATCGGCGTCACTCCCCGAGGTGGCCGCGTGCAACGTCACCGTGAGATCGCCGGCGATGGTCACATCTTCAGTGAGCGTGGGCAATTCCCAGCTCAGCACGTCCGGACGACGGTGCACAAATCGCTGGTCTTCAGTGAGCCACCGAGACCACGTCGAACCCGGGCCATAGGTCATTTGCACGGGCCGTTGGCGATAGGGCACCGGTTTGGCGGGATCGGAGACATAGGCGTCGTAGGCCGACGGACCAGTGGCGGACGGCGGCTCCCACCCGAGTGCACCGCCTTCCCGCATGTACAGGCTGCGCGGTGAGACGTCGGTCTTGACAGGCCAGGCGTCGTACCGGCGCCAGACGTTGGATCCGGCTTCGAACACCAGCGCTTCCGGCAATGCCAGCGCCCCGCGCTCGTTCAGGTAGTGATTGAAGAACGGCGCCATGACGGAATCGCGGAAAAACCGCGCGGTCGGTTGGCCAAACTGGATGTTGCCAAGTGCAGTGCCTTCGCCGCCCATCCACCCGCCGTGATTCCACGGTCCCACCACCAGAAAGTTCTGTCGCGCCGCGTCGTGCTTCTCGAGTTCGCGATAGATGGTGATGGGGCCGTAGAAGTCCTCCTGGTCCCACCAGCCACCCACGTTGAGCGTGGGCACGGTGACGCGTGTGAGGTACCCCTTCATCGCCTGCTGCTGCCAGAACGCGTCGTAGTCAGGACGCGCAGCGAAATCGTTCCAGGTGGGGATCGTCCCTTTCAACAATTTGCTGTTCACGTTGGCGAGTGAACCCAGTCGCAGGTACCACTCGTAGGTGTCGTACGCGTCCATGGCAAACTGTTTGACGTCTTTTCCGGACTCCATCATGGTGGCGTATTCGAATCCGTAGCTCAGACGGAATGCGCCATTGTGATGAAAGTCGTCACCCATCCACATGTCAGCCGGCGATGCCTGTGGTGAGACCGCGCGCAGCGCCGGATGCGGATCGAGCATCGCCATCGCCGCAAGCCAGCCCGGGTACGACACACCCGTCATGCCGACGCGGCCGTTGTTGTTGGCAACGTTCTTGACCAGCCACTCGATCGTGTCGTAGGCGTCGGTGCTTTCGTCGATCGCTTTCGGATTGGTGCGATCACGCCGCGGCGCTCGCTGCATGACAAATTCGCCGTCTGACTTGAACTTTCCGCGAATGTCCTGCGCGACAAAGATGTATCCGTCCTTCACCATGAAGTCCCACGACCGGCCCACATAGCCGGACGACCATCCGCCGATGCCGTAGGGCGTCCGCACGAACAGGAACGGCCGCGGCCCGCCGGGTGCACGTGGGACAAACACCTTCGTGTAGAGCTTCACGCCATCCCGCATCGGGATCATCGCCTCGGTCATGGTGAACGACGAGTCCTGCTGGGCCGGCAACACGAGCGGAGCGGCGGCCAGCACACAGGCAACGGCGAGGGCGCGGATGACGGTCATGACCTGATGCGGTGTGGGTGGAAACTGACGGCGCGTGCCGTCATAACATGCGTGCGGGCCAGTGGCGCCGCCACGATCCCCGCTGCGGCCTCGGCCGCGTGTGCGGCTGGCGAAGTCGGCGACCGGTCACATATTCCCGCCATGACCTTTCGAGCCAACAACGAACTCGCGCTGCATGTCGCCGATCCTGCGGCCGCGGCAACGTTCTACACGACCGTGTTGGGCTGCGACGTCGTCAGCACCTCCCCCGACTGCATCGCGCTTACCAACGGCATGCTGCGGCTGTACTTGCTGCGCGATCCCGCGCCGACACACGCCGCCGTCGTGCCATCGTTCGATGTGGCAGATCGGGCCGCCGCGCTCGCGCAGTTGCAGGCCTCCGGCTGTACGTTGGTCCCCGTGGGTCCGCACGCGAACGGGGAGTTCTATGTGCGCGATCCGTTTGGTGTGGTGTTCGACGTCGTCGAACGAGCACTCCCGACATCGGGATTCACGGCCGAGTATCGAGTCTGACCTCGACGCGCGGCCACGGTTCACTTCGTTCCGACCTCACACGTGCCTCTCAAAGAATATCCGGATCACCACGACGCCGAACTGGTGCTCAAGCTGTACGAACTGCGACGCGAAACGGTGATGCGCGCGTCACGCTCGGCGATCATCAGTTCGTTTCACCCCACCTGCCTTGACGATACGCTCGCCATCACCAAGGGCGACCATCCGCTCAACGCGGCGTTTCGCCAGTGCAATACGTACTGGGAAATGGTCTACGGCATGGCCAAGCATGGCGTGATCCACGCCGAATTCATGCTGGAGAGCAACGGGGAAGGGCTGCTGCTGTTCTCGCGCATCGAGCCGTGGCTTACGGAGTTCCGTGCGGCGGTCGGCCCGCTGGCGTTTCGCAATGCCGAATGGGTCGCCACACAAACCGAGATGGGCAAAGTCATCGCCGAACGCTTCCGCAAGCGCATGCAGGCCTCGCTGGCGGCGCCGGCCCCCTGACCCATCTATGGCGTGATGACCCGCCGGCGCTTCATGAGCGCTTCGATTTCATCCATCTCGCGAGGCACGAGTGAAATGCGCTCGAGACCTTTGTCCGTGATGACATAATCGTCCTCGATGCGCACGCCAGTGTTCTGGTACTTGAGCACCGTCGCGCGCACCTTGGCGATGAACGCCCGATTCTTTGGCGTATCGGGCAGGACATCGAGCGCACGCGTGCTGACGTAGATCCCCGGTTCGATCGTAAACGCATCGCCTTCCTGGAACGTCGCATCCGGCCCCGCGCCCTGCATCGGATCATGCACGGCGAGGCCAATGCCATGCGTGATGCCGTGAATCATCCACAAGTTGGACTGCCGGCACGGTGCCGGATTGGCCGAGCAGTTGACACTCCATGGCGGGTCGAACGTGGCCTCGACGCTCTCGATCAGACCAAGCGCCGCCAGTCCCCGTGCGCGGAGCGCCACTGACGAATCGGCGGCCGCCCGTACGCGCATTCCCGGTTTGGAATAGCGTTCGGCCGCATCCTGCGCGTCACGCACCAGCTGGTAGAGCTGTCGTTGTTCTCTGGTGTACGTGCCGCTGACAGGGATCGTGCGGGTGATATCTGCCGCGTACCCGCGAAACTCTGCAGCGGCGTCCATCACGACGAGATCGCCGGGTCGTACCGGGTCGCCGTCTTTCATGTAGTGCAACGTCGTGCCGTTGATGCCGGCGCCCACGATCGATCCGTAGGCCGGCCGCTCAGCGCCGCGGCGCGTGAATTCATACTCAAGGGCAGCGCGCAGTTCATACTCGTGCATCGGATTCGCCGTCAGCATCGCGGCACGATGGCCCTCCGCGCTGATCTCGGCCGCCTTGCGAATGAGCGCCAGTTCGGCGGCCGACTTCTTCGCACGGACCTGCAGGACGTGCGGCATGCCGTTGCGAATCGGCAGTGTCGGATGTTTTGCCACGAGCGCCTTGAACGCTTCCTGACCGCGCGTCAACGTGTCGTTTCGCGCAAAATCCGTCGTCTCGACGTCGGGAATGTGGTAGAACGGCAGTCCCACCGCGGCGAGTGAATCCAGCACGCCGCCGAGCGCGGCGAACGACCGGCCCGCCATGCCATACCGAGAGAGACTGGTGAGCGAGTCCACGCGCTGGCCGTAGTAGAACGCGGTACGGGCATCGAGTGGCGTCAAGAACAGCGTGCTCTGCGGGATCTTGTTGCGCACGACCATCACCAGCGCCGCGTCCGGTTCGTTGAGTTCCGTGAGATACCGGAAGGCCGGCAGTTGATAAAACGTGCTGAAGTCGTGAACCAACGCGCGTCCACCAAACGCGATCACCACACCGCTGTCAATACGCGCGGCGAGTGCCGCTCGGCGCGCGGCCGTTTCGGCCGTGCCGATTGACGATTCCGTCTGCGCGTGAACCGTTGGGGCGATGGCCGCTGCCATCACCGCCGCACCTATCAGGGAAGAGAGTCGCATGCCCGAATATGCGAACGTGTGCACCGTATGGCGAGGCGGCCGTCACGCCCGTCCCATGCGGTCCCGCTGCAAAGGCGTGCCACAACGTGCCGCCTGGACGCCGCCTATTCGTTTCGCGGGGGCCCGATCAGGACGCGAATGCGTGTCCCGTCGCGCTCCGCGCGCGCGTTGCGCAGCGACAGCGACAGTCCGGTGGCGGTGATCGTGAGCGTGTCGCCGGCCATCCGCACCGTCGGTTCACCGATACCGGCAACCTCAACCGCGCGAATGCCGTTGAACAACGGGTGCGTACCGGCAGCGACCGTGAGCGCGTCGATATCGGCGGAGGCTTCGTCGATGAGTCGTATCATGCCGGCGGCATTGCCGAGCGTGAGGAAGCGCGTGTGCAGCAGCCCGCCGTCGGTGCGCTCGACGTTGAGCGGATCGAAGCCCTGCGGCCAGAGTGGCGCTCCCTCCGCCGCCTGCACGCGGATGCGGTAGCCCGTGCGCGTGTCAAAGGTCGCCCGCCGCGCCGCGCGGTCACTCGCCAGGGCCACGGAGTCACGCGTCGCGGCACGCATCGCCGACATCCGTTCCGCTGACGGATGCACACAGGGCTGCACGTTCGCAGGCCTCGGGAGTGCGCCCGCGAGCATGTCATCGAGCGACTGTGCATCAGATGCTTCGAGCGATGACTTCCACGCCGGCGCGAACTGATCGAGCAGCAGCGCGATTGCCGGGCCCGTGGTGTAGGTACGCAGACGCAGCGCGGCAGGCGCAAACTCGGATACCGGAAACGGCACGGTGCGTGTCTCAAGAGCCCGAAGCTGCACGTACGATGCGAGCCCTTCGTTGAGTTCGGTGGCGCGCTCATATCGCGTGAACGCGCTATCCAATCCGTCAAATCGCGCCGCTCGCAACGTGAGGAACGCCCGCGCCCAACACGCCGCGTCTGTGGACTGTCGGGCCTCGCTGGCGCGCCGCAGCGCATCCGTCTCCAGACGTCGCACGCCAAGCCGTCGGGCATCATCGACCGGATACGTCAGCAGATCGCCTTCATTCCCCGACCATCGCGGATGTTTCGCACGCTGATAAACATGAAAGCTTTCGTGCAGCGCGACGGCTGCCAGTTGCTCGGCGCTGACCGCAGTACGCTGCCGATCGGTCAGGATCGTGGCGGTGCCGTGCCCGCCAATGTCGGCACTGGAGTTGGCGGTGATCGCCGGATGCCGTCCGGTCATGGTGTAGAGGCTGTCCTTACCAGTCCGCGAAAATTCGACGGGAGGCGAGGGATGCCGGAAGAGCGTCGTGCGTGTGCCATCGAACACGGCCAGCGGTATCGACAGCGGAGCGAACCCAGGCCAGTCGATGCGCGCACTGTTGCGCTGCACGGCGCGCTCGATGTCCATCGACGAGACGGTCGGGGCGCCGGTGGCCTGCGCACGGACGGCGAACGGAAGGAGTGGCAGCAGGAGCGCGCAGCACAGACGGCGCGAGAGGCGGCGTGGCATGATCGTCAGTGGCCAAGTGAACGGGATGGGCTCACACGGTAGATGCGAAACGATGCAGCCTGGCGCGACATGTTGCGGGCCGAGCCGCGCCCTGATGGGCTGGATCGTGCGTGTTGTCGGATGTAGCGGACCGCGCGCGCCGATTGACGGTGACCCGGTGCACGTCGCAGTTTCTGCGACATGCCACCCACGTCTGCCGGATATTCTGGCACGCCACTCGCGAAGAAGCTCGGCATTACCGCGGGCACACGCATCGCCACCACGGCAGCGCCTGCAGAGTACCGCAGTTGGCTGGCACCACTCCCCGACGGAGTGGTCTTCGCCACGTCGGTGACGGCATCTACGGATATCGTGCATCTGTTCTGCGAGCGGCGCGAACGGCTTGAAGGCGAACTGACGCGATTGCGGACCACCATCCGTCCCGATGCGATGGTCTGGGTGTCATGGCCGAAGAAATCCGCGAAGGTCCCAACCGATATCACGGAGGACACCATCCGCGCCGTGGCACTGCCGATGGGTTTCGTGGATGTGAAAGTCTGTGCGGTGAGCGACGTCTGGTCCGGGCTCAAACTGGTGATTCGGAAGGAGCTGCGATGAGCACTGTCTCCCTCGGTCAATTCGCACACGACGCTCCGTAATGCGATCGTGGCGAGCTCCATCTTGCGTCCTCCCCGTCCGCTCGCGAGCATAAAGATGTAAACGAAGTACATCTTTAACCATCGGCTCATGATCGCGGTGCGCGGACTTGGTGTGGTAAGCGTTGTGCTGGCGCTGGCCGGTGCGGCGGTGTCCGCGCGACAGGGCGCGACGCGTCCTCGCGCGGAATCCTTCGGACCGCTGCGACGGGATTCGGCCAGCGGGCGCGATGCGATCGCGCGACTGCAGGCTCGCATCAACGCCGGCGACGTGGTCCTCACGCGCGATAGTGCGTTCGGCTATTTGCCCTCGTTGTTGCGGGCGCTCGAGATCCCCGTGTCCTCACAGGGACTCGTGTTTTCGCGCACCAGTCTGCAAACCGACAAGATCGCCCCGTGGTCACCGCGGGCGATCTACTTCAATGATGACGTCTACATCGGTTACGTGCAGGAGAGTCACTTTCTCGAGATCGGTGCGGTCGATCCCGTGGCTGGTGCCGTGTTCTACACGCTCAGTCAGGAGCCGGCGGCGCGTCCGTCGTTCTCGCGCGAAACGACAACCTGTTTGATGTGTCATCAGTCGCGCGCGGCCACCGGTGGTGTACCGGGGTTCATGGTGTTGTCCACGATCTCGGACCGGCATGGATATCCGATCGTTGGTGTGCATGAAGGCACCACCACCGATGTCACACCCGTTCGTCAGCGTTTTGGTGGATGGTACGTGACCGGTACGCACGGCACATCAGGACATGCGGGGAATGTCTATTCACCGTTGCTTGGGCACGAGGTATCCGACAAGCAGGCGTATCGCGGCAAAGTCAACATGAGCACCGAGAGTGCGCGCACGGAGCTTGCTGACAAGTTCGATGCGTCGCCGTATCTCAGCGGACACAGTGATGTGGTGGCGTTGATGGTGCTGGTGCATCAGACCATCGTGCACAACCTCGTGACCAGCGCGCACGAGACGGCGAAAGACGTCGAGCGATTTGGCACGCCGGTTGGCGACAGCGCCACGCTCGCCCGGGCCAGAGCGGAGGCGACCGGGCCGAATGCGCGGATGACCGCGGCCGTGGACCGGCTGTTGCGCGCCATGCTGTTTATCGACGCGGCGCCGCTGGATGGACCGATGCAGGGCACCACCGCATTCGCGAAGGAATTTCCACGTTCGGGTCCGCGCGACCGGCAGGGGCGATCACTGCGCGACTTCGATCTGTCGCGCCGGCTGTTCGCCTACCCGCTCAGTTTTCTGATCTACTCGGAGAGCTTCGACGCGCTGCCCATGCCGGCCAAGCGCGAGTTCTATGCACGACTCTGGGAGATACTGCACGGCACCGATCCGCATCCGGATTTTCAGCAACTGTCCGCGGACGACCGTCGCGCCATTCTCGAGATTCTCGACG
>Ga0154020_10005405_pt1 | contig 15094 bp, 15 predicted proteins | sample Klosneuvirus_201_FD_109709 | JGI IMG/M metagenome (GOLD analysis project Ga0154020, IMG submission 109709) | Active sludge microbial communities from wastewater, Klosterneuburg, Austria - Klosneuvirus_20160825_MG | ecosystem: Engineered > WWTP > Aerobic digester > Activated sludge | place...
ATTCGTCTCCGGCCAGTAACTTTAATTCTAATCTAACCATAACCTTTATTTTTATTGATAAATATAGTACAAAATTTCAGTGGACCAAAATAAGGGGACTTTACGGTGTTCATTCTCAATATTGATCGCCTGGCTTAGACAAGGATTCTTATATGAATATTTATACATAATAAACATTATGTTAAGTAAAAACAGGACAAATAAAAGGCATTCCTGCCTGCTATTAGTGATTAAATTTTTGTTTTGCTGCTCTTCTCTACTTTAGAATATGCAGGACATCGCTCGTGGCTCTTGCACGACACCACGCTAATGCTGATGAATAGAGCCAATAAGGAAAGTGTAAAAATCTTTTTCATGTGTGTATTTGTCGCATAAATTTAGGGAATTCCTTTTATTTGCAAAACAATTTTTATTCACAAGTTCAGGTTAATCCTTTAAGTACACAATGCCCATAAAATCACTGCATGCCGATTGGAACGAACTACTGAATAAAGAATTTAGCAAAGACTATTTTATTCGGCTTTCGGAGTTCGTGAACTCAGAATACCTATCCAAGTCAATATATCCTCCAAAGCAGCAGGTGTTTAATGCCTTTAACCTCTGTTTGCCTTCCAACCTGAAAGTTGTTATTATTGGCCAGGATCCTTACCACCAGGCCGGACAAGCCAATGGTTTAAGCTTTTCAATCAGTGATGGCATCAGAGTTCCACCTAGTTTAAAGAATATTTTTAAGGAGCTCGAACTGGACATTCCCGGTTTCCGCTCCCCGGCTTCAGGTAATCTTGAACCTTGGTCTAAACAAGGCGTTTTACTTCTTAACACCTTGCTTACAGTAGAAGATTCTAAACCAGGATCGCACCGTGATTCAGGCTGGCTGCAATTTACCGACGCGGTGATTACTACACTAAGTGAGCAAAAAGTTCACCTTGTTTTTATGCTCTGGGGCAATTATGCCATCTCCAAAGAAACTTTAATTGATGCTTCCAAACATTTGATACTCAAGGCAGCACACCCTTCTCCTTTGGCGCGTGGTGCGTTTTTTGGAAACAAACACTTTTCAAAGGCCAATGCTTATCTATTAACAACAGGCCAAACGGAAGTGAACTGGTTGCTTACCTAGCGGGTCCGAAGGTTTTGCTTTTCTTTTTTCCTGTTGAATCCTGTATGGTCCAGGTGCCGCTTCTGACAAATCCATCTCCGCCCTTTGCAGGAAACTGGATTCCGCTTTCAGCCAGTTTTCCATTGCTGTGGTAAGTGTTGAGTTTGTATTTCTTACTTTTTTGATCCTGAAGAAAGAGCTCTGATTCAATCTGCCCGTTGGCAAACCAGGTTTTTTTCTTAAGAAGCAAACCGCTTCCCTCATCATATTCTTCAGTATGTTTTAAAAGGTTGTTCGGATAAAATTCGGAGTAACGTTTAATTCTACCCTTGTAATAGATGATCTGACGGCGCTGATTGCCACTTTCATAATATACCTCCAGGTTGGTGTGGCTGGAATCGATTACAGCCATAACCCTTTCCATCTTACCGTTTTCCCAATAGTTTTTAAACAGGTTGAGCTGCCCATCCCTGTAAAATCCTTTGTGCAGGAGGTTTCCATTTTTGTAATGGTCCTCCTTCCAGCCCTGCAGTTTTTCTCCGTTTGGAAATCGCCTTATGGAGTCTCCATGCAAAGAAGGAATAAGTTTGTTGTACATAGAGATCTCTCCTATACTATCAAGTACCTCCGCTTGCAGGTAACGTTTTTCTTCGGTCTTATTAATCTGGTTTTTCTGTTTTTTTTTCTGAGCCTGTAGCGCGCCGGGAAAACAACATGCCACCAGGAGAAGCGAACTGAATATTTTAAGATACTTATTCACCGCCTGTTATGCAATAAGACTTGAAACGTGATGCAGCTTCATAGCAATGTGTGGAATGTTATCTTCAAGGTAGACTTCCCCCACTGAAACAAAGCCCAATTCCTTGTAAAAGTTTTGCAAATGGTTTTGGGCTGAGATTTTTATATCGAGGCCGGGATAATCCTGTTTGCATTTTTCAATAGCGCGTTTCATAAGGCTTTGCCCCAGTTTTTTTCCTCGAAAATCAGGGTGAACCACTACCCTACCGATACGGGGGTAATTTGAAGCCTGATCCGGGGCTAAGATTCGCGCGTAAGCAATTAAGCGATCCTTCTCTAAAACCATCAGGTGCTCGGCAATAAGGTCGTTTTCATCCACGTCCTGATAAGGACAGTTTTGCTCCAAAACAAACACTAAACACCGTAGGTAATAGATGCTATAGAGTTCAATCCCAGTAAGTTCCTTAAAATATTTAAAGGTATAATTCACTTCAATATGCGCCTATACTCAGCAGTACTAAAGTACAGGCTTCTGTGCATTCTATACCTATACGAGTGGCTTGCTCAAAAAGTTCGGGATTTTCGGTGCCTGGATTAAAAATAATACGCTTTGGCTTTAGATTGAGAATGTAATTGTACCAGGGTTTTTGGTTAGTCGGGTTTAAATACAAGGTCACTGTGTCTATGTCTTTCAATTCGGGCTGCCCGGTCAGAATTGGCTGCCCCTTGATTTCACCGGCCTTTAGTCCGATTAAAACTACAGGATGACCATGGTTTAAAAGACTTAGTGTAGCCATATTGCTATAGCGTTGTGGATTTACAGAGGCTCCTAAAACAAGGGTTTTTTTATTCATGATTCAGTGTAATTCAGGTCTTTATGAAAGGTTTCTTCGAGTTTATAACAAGCAAGATAGGCCAAGGCAAAAACAAACAGGCCAATAAGAACGGAAGAATTGACCCATCCCATTGAAGGGTTTAAGTGAGCGTGTGCCAGACTCATTAAGGTTACCGAGCCACGCACAAAATTGGGTGCCGTAGTGGTTACTGTTGCCCTTATGTTGGTGCCAAATAATTCGGAAGCGCTGCTCATAAACACGGCCCAATATCCTGTTGCAAAACCGATCACAAAAATAATGCTGTAAAACACAAACACCGAATGGGAGGCAAACAGAAAATAAGCTATAGAGAGTAGAAAGGTTAAGCTAATAAATAGATAAAGCACTTTTTTTCTGGATTTAAGCAATTGGCTGAGCAATCCGCTTAACACATCTCCTATGGTAATGCCGATATAAGCAACCATTATAGGAATCTTCCCTTCCTTTGGCCCATTTTCTAAGCCAAGGGCTTTGCTCATTTCAGGGGCAAATTGCACCAAAAAATACATCACATACCAAACGGGCACGGCAATCAGTATGATGTTAAGGTATTTCATCAGCAATTTGGGATGGGAAAAGAGGTAAAAAAAGTTCCCTCGTTTTACCTGATGTTTTTCTTTAAGTCCGGCGAACATGCCACTTTCAAAAACCCCAATACGCATGAACAATAACAAAAGGCCCATACCGCCGCCTATAAAGTAGCTTAACCTCCAGTTATCGAGCATAATGGTAGTGAAGCCTGCCACCACAGCCCCAAAAAGGCCAACAGAGGCCACCACCATGGTGCCGATGCCCCTTTCTTCCTTTTTCATGGTTTCGCTTACCAGTGTGATTCCTGCCCCTAATTCCCCTGCCAAACCAAATCCTGAAACAAAACGCAGGATAGCGTACCAGTTGGTATCTACAATAAATCCATTGGCAATATTCGCCAGTGAATACACCACTATACTACCAAACAAAACAGAAAGTCTCCCCTTTTTATCACCCAATACACCCCAAAAAATACCACCCACCAGCATACCGATCATTTGTATACTTAGCAACTGCGAGCCAATAACGGCTACTTGTTTGTCGCGCAGGCTTTTATCAGGAAAACTTTGGGCGAGTATGTCCTGCAAACTGGCAACGCGTTCCATTCCAAAAAGCACCAGGTCATATATATCTACAAAATACCCCAGGGCCGCTACAAGCACCAGTTTGTTCGTTAGAAGTTTTCCGAATGCCTGCCTCATGGTTGAGCCAGTAATTTTTTACTTAAAGTGCCACTTGAAGTAAGGAGTTGAATACAATAAAATCCGCCCTGGAGTTCAGGCAGTTCAATGGTAAGATCCGACTGGTGTTCTATTTTTCTCTTGTAAATAGTTGCGCCATTTGAATTCAAAATACGCAGTTCATTTAGAGTTACACCAGGATCGTTCAGGCGAATACTGAGTCTGTTCTGAAAGGGATTTGGCGAAATTGTGATGGCATTGTCCTCAATTTGGTTCTCTTCCTTTATTCTAACAGGAATAGCGCATAAGTTTGGCAAACCCCAGCCGGTGAGGTTATCGGGGTTATTTGCTTTGGATGCTGTTTTCCTTAGTGTATCCAGAATGGTGATGTTACTGAAGGATTTATGTGCCTGCCAGTAACACGCCACAGCGCCTGCCAGGATAGGTGCTGCAAAGGAGGTGCCGTTAGCCGGGAAAGGGATGGTATCGTTATAACACACCCAGGCCCCTACGCCACGCGCTACCAGATCAGGCTTGGTGCGTCCGTCGAAGGTAGGACCTTTACCACTGAAAGACGCATAAACGCCAAGGCTATCAACTGCGCCAACTGCACAAACACTATCTGCATCGGCTGCAACGGAAATGTATTGCCAGAGGCCAGCGCCCTCATTGCCAGCCGAATTAACCACAAACATTCCTTTGCGGGCAGCTAAATTGGACGCAATACTCATGGGAGCAGTTCTGCCATTTAGTGTGGCGTAACTGTGATTTTGATTGGTTTTATCAAAGGTTGTATAACCCAATGAGGTGGTAAGAATGTGGGCACCAACACTGTCAGCGTATTCCGCAGCGCGAATCCAGTTGTATTCTTCGGATATGGTTTCAGATCCACCCTCCTCGGTGTTAAACAACCAGTATTCCGCATCAGGAGCAGAGCCAATCAATACCCCGGGCAGGATGGCAGCCAGGCAGGACATCACCATAGTGCCGTGCGTGCTGTTGTTATAAACGTCTGTACCTCCATTCACAAAATTACGGGTGCCAAGTATTTTTCCACGGGCCCGGATGCTATCAAAGAACTGATAACTGTTCACACCAAAAAAGCCGGCGTCCATAACGGCTATGGTGATGCCGGTTCCTCTGAAGCCCTGATTGTGCAAGCAGTCCACGTTGAGTTGTTTGTTTTGCCAATAGGAGTTCCCGTAATTGTAAATGCCTGATGTGGTTTTTTCGTTGCTGTTCAGTGTTTTAGCTGTTGAAACATGAAGTGGAGGTTCAGTAAATGTGACTTTGTATTTGTTTACCTGAAAGGTATCGTTTACAAAAGGCAGGGCTTTTATGGCATTAACGCTGCTCAGGTTGGTGCTGCTCAGCACGACCCCATTCAACCATTTGGAGGCAAAAAGCACCTTAACGCCCGGGAAATTTGCAACCTGGCTGATGTATGAAGGGTTCACCGGCAGATCACTGCTTACAACAGGTATTCCATAAGCCAGCCTTCGGTTAATTGACTTTTGAGTTAAAAAGGCAGAGGGATTGCCAACTGTATAAGGCGTTCCGGTTTTATTGGTGAATCGTACCCAGTATTTTTTTGGTGTTTGCGCTTGCAGGGCAGTTCCAAAAAACAATAACACTAAAACGCTTGAAATTTTCAGAAAGTGTTTATTCAGTTCCATAATTAATAATGCTGAGGGTGTAGATGACTCCTTTTTTAATTCTGTTTTTGACCGGCACGTTTGGTACTATGTTGTTTGATTCAATATTAGTATAATGCCTAAACACTAAACCAACATCAGCGGCAAATTGTTCATACTCCAGGTGGTTGTATATGAAATTTGAAGTATCGGTTTTTTGCTTAACCTTCAACACTCTGCTAAATGAAAGCCCCTTGATGTTTTCGGCTCGGTCAACATACTCATAGGAGTAAGTGGATTTTCCAAGGGAGTTATAGGCATTGCCATCCCAGGAGGCGTTTTGAAGTGTTGGAAAAATGAGTTTGGTGTATAAATTGTTGTTTTCCTGCACCTGTATCCTGGTGGTATTCGCTTTTACAAGCCAGGCTTCTTTCACCTGCCAATCCAGGCTGTCGTATGGCATGGAGCTATTAAAGTGTTTGATGTAGCGTTGCAAACGATAAGCTTTATCACCCTGATTATCAATGAATTCTTCAATTAATTTTTCTTTGATGCGGTATCTGAAATACAGGGTGTCTTTTGGAACTTCAGTGAATACTGTGCTATCGACCTCATATTCCACAAATCGACCAATGCTGAGCGGGAAATACTCCAAACCCTTCACTGTGGCCGGTTCAGGTACTTCTTCTTTGCATGAAAAAATACCAAGCAGGACAAGCATGGCAGCCAGGGTGTTTTTTCTCATCTCTTAAAGGTATTGAAAAAAGCGCAAGTTTTAAAGCCAGTGGAACTGTCGGAACATCAAAATTTATAGTCCTTGTAGTTGCGGGTAAATTCCCCATCCTCAAATTTTGGATTCACCTGCAGAAAATGGTAGTTGTATTCTTCAAACAATCCTTTATCGTCAATAACTCTTACTGAAATGGGTACAAAGTAAAATTTGTCAATGTAGAGCGTAACCGATCGGCAATAGGAATTGGGTACCTTAATGATCTGACCTTTTTTCAATGGGTCGAAATAATCTTTGAATTTTGGGTTCCTTTCAAGAATCATGTATTCCGAAACAAAAAACTTCCTGGCAATAGAGGTGATGCTTTCACCCGGCTGCACGGTATAATCTTTGTAGGAAAAATCTTTGTTATTGATAATGATCTTATAACAGAGGCGGTTATTCACCTTTTCTTCACCCACCAGTTTAAAATACTCGTCGAAATGATCCCTGTCTACCTTTCTCAGGGTTTGCTGTATGACACTGGAGAAATAATCGTAACCCATTTCATTAAGCGTGTGGTGTTGGTCCTGACGCATGAGATCACCCATTGGGTCTAGATTAAGTGTGATGTATGGAAACCCTCCCGGATTGACCAAGGCTTTGTTGTTGTTTTGTCCTTCAAGATACAACACCTCTATCCCTTTAATATAGAGGTAGATTTGCCTGGGGTTTTTATTGAACTTTACGGCACTTTCATAATGGTTGAAGCCCTTTTTTCCTCTTTCAATAATCTTAAGGTGGTATTTTAAACTTTTTACTTCGCGAATGGCCTTAAAGCTTTTTTCGAGAACCTCTTCACAGGTAAAATCGTGTTTAGGCTGAAGTATAACAAACGGCAGTGAAAGTGCTGATATGCTGAGGAATAAACGTAGAAATAAAAGAATCATCAAGTGGTAAAAATACTACAATCTGCTCAACAGAAAAATATGTCCCTTAATTTTTAGGTAGTTAATAAAATCAAAGGCTTTTGTTAACACTACGGCTGCTGCAGATTGTGCAACAAGGTTATATTTGCGTTTGGGAATGAACATTCAGGAAAACATTATCAGGGGTATTTTAGAATTGCTTTATAAGCATGACTATCTTGTTCTACCCGGATTTGGAGGATTTGTTTTAAAATCCCATGCTTCGGTCTTCTCAAGTACCGGAACTGCCTTATTACCGCCTTCTAAAAAATTGGGCTTCAATAAACAACTTCGTCAAAATGATGGCGTGTTGCTGAATTGGCTGCAAAATGAGTTGGCCTGTGATCACGCTGCTGCCCTTATCCACCTTGAAGAATTTGCCGATTACTGCAACAGCATCTTAAACAATAAACGACGACTGAGCATTGAACGGCTTGGGTTTTTTTATCTTGATTTCGAGAACAACCTATGTTTTGAGCCCAGAACTGATGTAAATTTTCTTTCGGATAGTTTCGGTCTGGCTCCAGTACATTTGAAGGAAATTGTAACAGAAGAAGCCATACGGCAGGAATCAAAAACCAAGGTGTTTGTTGACCGGCCGGCCCCTTCCCCTGCGGAGGTACCGCAAATCCTCAAACAACCTACCTCTATCCGGAATGCCAGAAAAGGGCTGGCCTATGGCGCCTTTGCCGTTTTTGTGGTTTTTATCTTAAGTTTTATTGTTACCTCAGTGGGTGTTCAGGGACCTTTGAAAGCTGCCTTTTTCAGCAGTACTGATAAACCTGAATATAAATTTACAGAGTACGACCCCATCTCAGTTACTGAAAATGAACCTAATCAGGTGATGTATATCAGTACCTCTGAAAAGGAGGGTTTATTAAAATTGGATGAGGATGTTCGCTTTGTGGTTTCTTCCTTAGTTAAAAAACGTACCGATGACAAAGCCGGACTTAAACCTAAGCAAAAGGCATCTCAATCGAGCGGCAGCTACCGCATTGTATTTGGATGTTTTTCTGTTAAAGGAAATGCCAGTAAATATGCAAGAAGACTTGAGGAAAAACAGTATGATGTTAGCGTTACAAAATTAAATGATAAGGGTTTGTATGTTGTAGCCTTAGGCGGATATACTTCAAAGGAAGCCGCCAGATCAGAGTTGAATTCGATAAAATCGCTCTTTCCACACGCCTGGATCAAAAAACTTCCATAAACTTATTGGGGTTTTTCTTCCTGTGTCTCGTTTCCTTGTGATGCCTTATTTTTTGAGAGTTCCTCGTTTTTGTTTCGTTTCCTTATCAGCATCACACTTCCCATCAATACGGCTGCAAATACAAACAGACCAAGCGTTCCCCAAATAAATCCTGAAGTGGACTTTAACACCACTAAAAACACAATGCTCACTAAAAAAACTGTGGCCAATTCATTAAATAGTCGAAGTTTAAAGGAGCTTAGTTTGTAAACGCCTTGTTTTTGCTGTTTCAAAATACGTTGGCATTCCAAATGATACAGCATTAGTAAACCAACGGCAATTAGTTTTAACCACATCCAGGGTTGAGTGAGCAGCGCCGGGTTAAGAATCAGCATCCACAAACCAAATACCAGACTCAGAATCATGGCGGGCCAACCAATAAAATACCACAGGCGTTTTTGCATGAGCTGCAATTGTACTGTGAGTACCGATCTGGCCTCTGGTTCCTTGTCTTGGGCTTCGCGGGCGTATATGAACAAACGGACAATATAAAATAAAGCAGAGAACCAACTTACCACAAAGATGATGTGGAGGGCTTTTACATAATTGTATTCCATGCTTTAAAAGTAAGTAATAATGAGTAATTTCGCTTGAGTTTTATAACAGAACCAGTTTCTTCTTACTGTAACCGCACTTATGACCTTCATGCAAGCCAAAACACCATCTCAATCACTGACTATTAACACCGAGGTTGTTCTTCCGAACGATACAAATCATGTGGGGAACTTATTTGGTGGTAAACTCATGCAATGGGTAGATATTACTGCGGCTATTGCTGCTCAGCGGCATTGCGGGCGTGTTGTTGTAACTGCTGCCATCAACCACGTGTCGTTTGACAATCCCATCAAACAAAATTCGGTTGTGACCCTAGAAGCCAAAGTTAGTCGAGCCTTTTCAACCAGTATGGAGATCTACGTGGATGTGTTGGTTGAAAATACTGTGACCGGAGAAAAAACAAAATGTAATGAGGCTATACTCACTTTTGTTGCCATCGATCAAAATGGTGCCCCCCTGCCCGTTCCGCCATTAACACCCGAAACAGAGCTGGAAAAAAAGCGCTTTGAAAGTGCCTTAAGAAGAAGACAATTATCGCTTATTCTGGCGGGTCGAATGAAACCCGAACAGGCTTCAGAACTGAAAGCGCTATTTGTTCAAGATTAAAAAGAAACCTTTAGTTTCCTGAATGCAGATCCAATTTGGTTTTGGGCCGGCTATTGTACTGCCAATTAAAGCCTTTTAATCTGGCATTTGGTACATCAATTTCTTTCAGAGGCTTAAGTGCACCTGCTGTTTTTGGTTTTAAACTCACCCGTTCAACTTCATTGTTTTTGAACCACAAAACAGCTTCATTACAGGCTGTAGAATTGAGTCCCATGTATTTGTTGTTGTTTTTTGGGAAGTAGAGTATTTCAACATTCCCGTTAACAGTTACTTTTCGTATAGTATCCTGACTTAAAACACCGGTGATGCTTTTGCCTGACAGTTGGTTGTACTTATCGGTTCTTAGTGAATCAACCTGCTGTAGCAGCAAAGCCTGACCATCTAAACGAAAGCCGAGAATAGAATTTTTGCCCATAGTGGCATTCATGTTTTTGGCACTGGCTTGGGAAAGTTTGGTCCAGATGATAGGAGCATAATAAAAATGCAAAAGCGAATCTTTTGAATTGTAGGCGGCAGAATCGGCTTTTGCCTGAATTTGTTTGTGCAGCACACGAACATGGTGATAGGCCAATACAAGGTTATTCACACTGTCCAGGTCTTTTTGATAGAGTGTTTCAGCTGCAAGGAAGAGTGTGTCTTTTTCCATGATTCTTGCATAAATGGCCTTACCTGTAACCCAGGCTTCGTGGCTTTTTTCGTGGTATTCTGCCCTATCACCAAAAATGATGGATTTCTCTGCCGTATCAGTCATGGTAACATTGGTGAAGGCTTTTCCGGTTTTGTTCAGTCGGTCGTATACCAAACTGTCGCCCCTCAGTTTTTGCTGAGAGGTAACAAGAACCGCATTTTTACTAAACCTTGATATTTCCTTGTTGGTATCGTACCAACCGTTCTCGCAATAGATGTAATCACTTTTGGCTTGTATAATGCTGGGACCTAAAAAGTACACTGTTTTATTTGGGATGCGGTACTTGAGGGTATCGCTGTTCATGGTATAATCAGGGTTGGTAAGCACCACATCAAGATTAAAACAAGCTTCCTTACCTGATGAATAGTAGTGGCCGTGTTTGCTGGTGAGTGTGTTTTTTTGGTTTACAATAGTGCCTCCGTTGTAGTACGATGCAATGGAGTGCCCAAGGTCAAAATTCATTGAGGGTGTGGTGAGCACCATGTCTTTTTCGACACACCTAACATTGTTTTGAAGCGTGGCCATTTTACTTTTTCCATCATAAAGTAAGTGTTCGGCAGTGACCCTGATGCTATCGCCCTGAGTGATGAGGATGTGGCCACTAGCCATCATACGATTTTCTTTCTCATAGATATAGGCCGTATCACAATACAATAAAGCGCCTTCGTGTTCACAGATCACATTTCCTTTTAAAACACGCGCATTGTTTTTAAATTCATCATAGCTCAAACTTTCTGCCTGCTTTATGCGTATTAGGGCCGGTTTTTTTGCGTTGCCCGAACTTTTTTGGGCGCCAGCAGAATATGACACCAGCAGCAGCAATACAACACAACAAAAGGTATAGTTCATCAGTTTAAACATTTCTTTCCACGGGTTGCCAAACGCTGCTTTTTATGCCTCTCAAAAACCTGAAGAAACCCTGTAGCAAAGCCAGATTCATCAGGTAAAAATGGCTGGCGAATTTTAAGATAGGGTTTTTGAACTTGATCATTCTGTTCAGCCAGGGAAGCAGAAGCCCGAAGACCTGCAGGTAAAACAAAACGATAAAAAACAGGGAATTCATGGACAGAAAATAAGAGCAAATAGCGGCCAGAAGAATCAAAAACGGGGTTAGCCAACGCAGCACTTTGTGCGACCAGAAGACGAAGGTTTTAGCTTTCCATATTGGCCAGAGGTTATTTCTAAAGTGCAGAAGATTTTGAAAGTTGCCCGAAGAAATTCGAACTTTTCGTCGGTATTCACCCGAGGCATTACTGTTTACATCCTCTGTGCATTCAGCGCCCGGACTGAACATGGCAAATTTTTTGCTGTTCAGTACTTTAAAGGTGATAAAAAAATCATCTACAATAAAATTCGATGGAACAGGTACAAACAGACTTTTTCTTAACGCATAACACCCGCCTTCGGCGCCCATAATGAGTTGAAAGGCTTTACTTTCTGCCGCTTTGATGAGGTTTTCAAAACTCAGGTATTTTTTTTCCTGGAAACCTATGCCATCGTTGTTTTTTGATTCTTTGATGATGTTGGCGGCGACTAACCCCACTCTTTCATCCTTGAACCATTTAACCAACTGGTAAAGGGTTTGGTGCTTAAACATCACATTGGCATCTGTTAATACCAGGATGTTTTTCCCGTGTTCCTGTACAAGCCGATTCATAATACCAATCTTCCCTACTCTGCCAGCAAAGCGCACAAGTTGCAGGTTTGGGTAACGGCCGCGTAATTCATCAACTAAACGGTCGGTGGCATCAGTTGAAGCATCAGAACCAACAACGATGTGTATTTTTGAACTTGGGTAGGCGGAATTAAACACAGAATGTATTTTTTCCACTATCACTTTTTCCTCGTTGTATGCTGCAATGAGCACGGATAAATCCGGTAATTCTTCCTGATGTTCATATTCCTGCAGTTTTACCCCTTCCTGCCGAAATACCAGAAGCATTAGCATTGGGTAAATCACATAGGTGTGAACAATCAGGGCTATACAGAACCAAAATATGAATTGGAGTAGTTCAAACATGCACTAAGCGTTTGTAAAATGCGGTTAGAGAAGAAACCACTTTTGAGTTATCAAATACTTCCTCTGCGAAGCTTGAAGCCTGTGTTTCCAGCTCCATTCGTAAAACCGGCTTTTTTAAAAGGTCAATCACCGCTTTACTAAAATCCTCCGCATTGTCGGCAATCATAATGTTTTTTTGATGCGTATAGTTAATGCCTTCAGCGCCGATAGAAGTACTTACAATAGCTTTCCCGTAGGCCATACCTTCAATGATTTTTATTCTGATGCCACTGCCCGACCAAAGTGGCACCACCATAACTTCATGTTGTTTGTAAAAAGAGGTGGCATCAGGCACATTTTCCACCAACAACAGGTTAGGAGCAATGAGTTTGTGGAAGGAGGGTGGCATTCCTCTGCCGGCGACGATAAAACGCGCTTCAGGGACGGCTTTGTGAATTTTGTTCCAGCAATGGTTTAAAAACCAGAGTACCGCTTCGCTGTTCGGCAACCAATCCATGGAGCCAAAATAAAACACCGTTTTTGGTTTGGGCTGAACCGGCAATGGCCGTTGGTATTGATCAATGTCAACCCCTGTTATGCAGGTATAATTCGGTTTAAAACAGCCCAGTTTTTGAAGTTCAGCTCCATCGGTACTGGTAATGGTAACAATGGCATCACAGGCATTAAACACGTTTAATTCAAAGCGCTTGAGGCGTTTGTTCTGCATTTTGAGATAGGCCTTTTTTATGGGGTTTTTTTCAAGCAAAACATGGCGGTCCCAAATGTAATGTTCAATGTTATGCGCTCTGAGTACTACCCTGGCTTTGGTATATTTTCTTATGGTGGGAAGGTATACACCCATAAACACCCCTTCGAGTTGAATAATGTCGAACTCGTGCTTTTTAAGTACATCACTGAGTGCCACTTCAAAGGCCTTAAAATTAAAACGCGACACAAAATAAGATTGTGTGCTGATTAGATTCAGCAAGGCACCCATCAGGCTGGTGCTGGTGTTGTGATATACCGAACGGTACTGTGTTTGCCTGCGAAACTCCTCAGGCACTCCTGCGTCGGGCTTAAAGTGTTTTTTTGTGTTGATGCATAAAAGTTGCAATTGAACACCATTGGTTAAAAAACCCCGTGCCATGTTGTAAATTGCTATACTGCTGCCGTCGTTTGCCGGAAACGGAGCCTTATTACATATTTGCAAGATTCTAAGCAAGGGTTTTGCGATTAAAATATTTTTTTAACCAGTCCGAATAAACTGTAATGTCGAACATTACGGAATCAGTGGCAGCTTTATAGGTGAGAAATGCGCTGAGTGGCAAAAAAATAAGCGGCGGGCTCCAAAGCGCTTTCCAAGGCACCATACGGCCTTCGATGGCCAGGTTAAGAAACAGCTCGGTGAGAATGTAATAGGCTAAAAAAAACACAACTGAAGTAACAACAGGTAAGCCTAGCCCTCCTTTGCGAATAATAGCTCCAAGCGGCGCCCCAATAAAAAACAAAACCAAACAGGCAAAACTCACTACCATTTTTTTATGCCATTCAATGTCGTACCGAAGTACGTTGAATTGCTCGTTAACAATGCCGTGCTCTGAGCTGTCTATATTCCCTATTGCTATGCGTGAAGTGTTGAGCGCATTCTGAAGTACAGTCTTGTATTGTTCAGCTGAAAGGCTTTTGCAAAAATCCTGCACTTTAACCAGCGGAACTGCTGTGGCGGAATTTGACATCGCAGCGGATGTTCGAGAATAAAAGTAGTTAGCCGCCTGATGACTCAAACTGTTTACTCTGCGACGTATTATGCGAGAGGTAGAGTCGGCAACCGAATCCAGTTGCCAGATGTTCATCATTTCTTCATTGCCCTTAAAAAGTTCCTCTGGGGTGCGCTTGAGTTTAAAATCCTCAAGTGGAACGTTAACCTGCAGGTTTCTGAAGTTTAGTTGCGTAAGCGTTTTGCCTATTTTATTGCCATAAGGGTCTTGTGTTTCTTCATACCGGTTGCCATTGCGCAACAACAGAATCATTTCAGAAGTATCCGAGGTAATGGTGATTCTGCCCGAATTGGCATACAGTTGTGTGGTATTGCCCATACGGGCAGTGTGATTATAAATGTAAATGTCCTTAAGAGAATCCTTGTTCGCCGATTTTTTTCCAACCCTAATGCTAAAATTCTCGATGCCATTGTAAAATACCCCTTCCTTAATGTTGACTGTAGGTTTTTTCTGCCTGATGTCGTAAAGCAGGGTGCTGGATTTGAGATGAACGTAAGGCAGGATAAAGTTGTTGAATAGAAACGTTAGTCCGGCCATAATAATAATGAGCACAATTAAGGGGCTCATGATCCTGAACAGGGAAAGGCCAGAGGATTTCATCGCTGCCAACTCGTAGTTTTCGGCCAGTTGTCCAAAACACATGATGGAGGCCAGTAAAACGGCAAGTGGTATACACTGGGGGATAATGGCAATCCAGGCATAAGTAAACAATTTTATCAGGTCCATACTGCGTAACCCTTTGCCAATCAAATCGTCAAGGTAAGTGATGACAATTTGAACCAGAAAAAATAAAAACACACTGGTGAAAAGGGTAACAAAAAAAGGTGGAAGGAAGGAGCGGATTAAGAGGGTATGTAGCCTTTTTAGGATCACGGTTGAATGGTTAAAAATACGGCTAATTGCCATATTTTAATTTAGGATTTAATCAAACTTTGTTATTTTTGTTCACATATGATTCAAGGAAAGAAAATAATTTGTGTGTTGCCGG
>Ga0154020_10005406_pt1 | contig 15093 bp, 11 predicted proteins | sample Klosneuvirus_201_FD_109709 | JGI IMG/M metagenome (GOLD analysis project Ga0154020, IMG submission 109709) | Active sludge microbial communities from wastewater, Klosterneuburg, Austria - Klosneuvirus_20160825_MG | ecosystem: Engineered > WWTP > Aerobic digester > Activated sludge | place...
ATCCCGCTGGCCCAGCTGGCGCGCCACCAGTACCCGCTGGCGCAACGCCTGGCGCTGCGCATCGCCGAACTGCGCGACCGGGCGGCGAAGGCGGCGTTCACGCAGCTCGTGCTGGACGGCGGCTGGGACGTGGCGGCCAGCGCCAGCCACGAATTTGTGTTGGACCCTGCGGTCTACCCGGTGCCCGGCAACAAGCGCTACCAGGGCAAGTGGAGCTTTCGCAAGCACTACTACCCGGTGCTGGCCGACCTGGAAGACGGCAGCGAGGAGTGGCGCTGCGCGGTGGCGCTGGATGAAAGCACCCGCGTGCTGCACTGGGTGCGCAACCTCGACTCCGACCCGGTGGCCGGCTTCTGGTTGCCCACGTCCTTCGGGCGCTTCTATCCCGATTTCGTCTGCCAACTCGCCGACGGCCGCCTCTTCATCGTCGAGTACAAGGGCGAACACCTGCGCGCCGTGCCGAAGGAGATCGAGAAGGCCCAGGTGGGCGCCGTGTGGGCCGCACGCAGCCAGGGCCGCGCCGTCTTCGCGATGGTCTACAAGCAGCAGCGCGGCATGTCGATGGCGCAGCAGATCGACGCGGCGCTGCAGTAGCCGCGGCCGCCGACGGCTGCCCGGGAACCTCAACCCGGCATGTCCGGCTCCACCAGCTTCGCCAGCTGTTCCAGCGATTCCTGCCAGCCCAGCACACACATCTCCAGCGGAATCGGCTCGGGGATGCCGGCCTGCTCGACCTGCAGTTCGGTGCCGCAGGACAGCGCCGTCAGGCGCACGGTGACCTCCATCGTGCCGGGCAGGCCGGCGTCGTCGAAACGGTCGTTGTAGCGGATGCGTTCGTGGGGCACCAGCTCCAGGTACTCGCCGCCGAAGCTGTGGGCGTGGCCGCTGCCGAAGTGGCGGAAGCTCATGCGGAAGCCACCGCCGACACGCGCGTCCAGGTGGTGCACCTCGCAGGTGTAGCCGTAGGGCGGCAGCCACTTGGCCAGCGCCTGCGCTTCGGTGAAGGCGCGGTACAGCTTCTGCGGCGGGGCCCGCAGCACGCGGTGCAGGCGGACGGTGCGGTCGGTCATCGGGGTCTCCTTGGGGCGTGCGCCCGGGGTGCAGCCGCAAGCGTAGGGCAAGGCGCGGCCCGCGGTGACGCGGCGGCGGCCCGCCGGGCGCCCAGGCCCGGGCCCCACGGATGCAGGGTGCCCCGAAACCGGTCGGCGCCCGCGCGCGGCCCCAGAATGGCGCTCGCCCCACGAAGGCCCCGCCGCACCGTCGCCAAGGACACCCCATGACCCTCAGCCTGCTCAAACATGCCGCCGCCGCCGCGGCCCTCGCCGCGCTGTGCACCACCGGTGCCGCCGTCGCCGCGCCCGTCTGGATCACCATCGGCGACCAGGCCCACGCCGTGCTGCAGAAGGTGGCGCCGCATGCGCGCACGCTGGCCAGCGCCCGTGTGGCGGTGAACGTGCCGGTGCAGCGCGGCGGCAGCCAGCTCAAGCAGGCCCACGAAGGTGTGCATGCGGTCGAGGTCGACGAGGACATGATCCCCACGCTGTCGCTGGCCGTGCACCGCCAGCTGCGCAAGTGCGGCGGCTTCGTGCAGCACGGGACGATGGCCGAGGCGCTGGCCACGCTGCACCGGCTGCAGAACCCCGGGGCAGAGCAACTGCTGCTGCCCAGCTACGCCATCGACAACGTTGCCCAGGTGCAGGCGCTGCTGCCGCAGCTGCAGGCCAGCCACCTGCTGTCGACCATCACCGACCTGTCGGCCTTCCAGAACCGGCGCTACAACAGCACGCACGGCGTGGCGGCGTCGGACTGGCTGCGCACCAAGTGGCTGACGCTGCTGCCCTCGCGCACGCAGACCGGCAGCCGGCCGCGCTGGCGCCTGAGCCAGGTCACGCACACCTGGGCGCAGAAGTCGGTGGAGTTCGAACTCATCGGCACCGACAACCGGGGCGAGACACTGGTGCTCGGCGCGCATCTCGACAGCATCGCGGGCAGCAACATCGAGGCGCGTGCGCCCGGCGCCGACGACGACGCCAGCGGCGTGGCCGGCCTCACCGAGATCATCCGCGTGCTGGTGGCCAACAACTTCCAGCCCCGGCGCAACATCCGCTTCATCGCCTACGCCGCCGAGGAAGTGGGCCTGCTGGGCTCGGCCGCCATCGCCAACGCCGCCGCGGCGCGGCCCGACCGCGTGGTCGGCGTGATGCAGCTCGACATGACGGCCTTCAAGGGCAGCGCGCAGGACCTGTGGATCTACACCGACTACACCAACGCGGCGCAGAACCAGTTCGTCGCCAACCTCGCGGCCACCTACCTGCCGAACCTCACGGTGGCCTACGACGCCTGCGGCTACGGCTGCAGCGACCACGCGTCCTGGCACAACCGCGGTTATGTCGCGTCCTTCCCCTTCGAGGCCGCGGACAACGCCTACAACTTCGCGCTGCACACCGCCAACGACACCACGGCCACCTTCGGCAACCAGGCCAACCACGCACTGAAGTTCACCCAGCTGGCGCTGGCCTGGCTGGTGGAACTGGCCAGCGACGGCACGCCGGCAGCCGCCGCCGCGCCGGCACCGGCGGCTGCGTCCCGCTGACGCGGTTTCAGGCCCGGGCGCCGGGCGCGCGGCGGCGCGGAGCGCGTGCACGCCGCCGCTATCGAATCCCCTGATAGGAAGGTGTCAGCCAGCCGTCAGAATCGTTCGCAGACAGCAACGAGGCGGCGATGGAGAAGATCTGGCTGAAGCAGTACCCCGCCGGCGTGCCGGCCGAGGTGCGCGCCGACGCCTACCCTTCGCTGGTGGCGCTGCTCGACGACAGCTTCCGGCAGTTCAGCGCACGGCCAGCCTGCCGCTGCATGGGGCGCGACCTGAGCTACGGCCAGCTCGACGACCTGTCGCGTGCGCTGGCCGCCTGGCTGCAAGGCCGCGGCCTGGTGCGCGGCGACCGCGTCGCGGTCATGCTGCCCAACCTGCCGCAGGTGCTGGTGGTGGTGGCCGCCATCCTGCGCGCCGGGCTGGTGGTGGTGAACGTCAACCCGCAGCACACGCCGCGCGAACTGGAATACCAGCTCAAGGACGCCGGCGCCAAGGGCATCGTCGTCATCGAGGACGCCGCGGCCACGCTGCAGCAGGTGCTGGACCACCTGCCGGTGCCGCATGTGCTGCTCACCGGCGCGGGCGACATGCTGGGGCCGCTGAAGGGCCCGCTGGTCAACCACCTGGCGCGCCGCGTGCGCCGGCGCGGGCCTTCGTTCCAGCTGCCCGGCGCCACGCGCCTGACCGACGCGCTGGCACGCGGCCGCCGCATGGCGCTGCAGCCGGCCGCGGTGGGGCCCGACGACATCGCGCTGCTGCAGTACACCGGCGGCACCACCGGCCCCTGCAAGGGCGCCGTGCTGCTGCACCGCAACCTGGTGGCCAACCTGCTGCAGAGCCGCGCCTGGTACCAGCCGGCGCTGGCACGCATCCCGGCCGGTGAACAGCCGGTGACGGTGTGTGCGCTGCCGCTGCACCACATCTACGGCTTCAACGTCATCATGATGCTGGGGCTGCACACCGGCGGCTGCAGCCTGCTGATCCCGAACCCGCACGACACCACGGCGCTGCTGAAGACGCTGGCGCGCCAGCGCTGCCACAGTTTTCCAGCCGTCGACACGCTGTTCGCCACCTTGCTGCAGCACCCCGACTTCGACCGCGTCGACTGGAGCCACCTGCGCCTGAGCGTCGGCGGCGGCATGGCGGTGCAGCAGGCCACCGCGCGCGCCTGGCTCGAACGCACGGGCTGCCCCATCTGCGAGGGTTACGGCCTCAGCGAGGCCAGCCCGTCGGTGACCTGCAACCCGGTGGACACCACCGAGTGGAGCGGCCACATCGGCCTGCCGCTGCCCGGCACCGAGGTGACGCTGCTCGACGACGAGGGCCGGCCCGTGCCCGACGGCACGCCGGGTGAACTGGCCGTGCGCGGGCCGCAGGTGATGGCCGGCTACTGGCAGCGCCCCGACGAGACGGCACGCGTCATCACGCCCGACGGCTGGCTGCGCAGCGGCGACATCGCCGTGCTCGACAGCCGCGGCCACTTCCGCATCGTCGACCGCAAGAAGGACCTGATCTTCGTCAGCGGCTTCAACGTCTACCCGGGCGAGGTGGAAGACGTGCTGACGCAGATGCCCGGCGTGCAGGAATGCGCCGTCGTCGGCATCCCCGATGCGCGCGCCGGCGAAGCGGTGAAGGCGGTGGTGGTGCGCCAGGCGCCGACCAGCGCGCGGCCCACCGAAGCCGACGTGCGCGCCTGGTGCGAAGCCAACCTGACGGGCTACAAGCGGCCCAAGGTGGTGGAGTTCCGCGCCCAGCTGCCGAAGACGCCGGTGGGCAAGGTGCTGCGGCGCGCGCTGCGCGAGCACGCCTGAGGCCCGGCGCCGCCGTCCAAGCGCTCACGCGCCCACGGGCCGCGCCAGGCCCGATGCGCGGCGCGGCGCGGCGGCTGCGCGAGAATGCGCCGCGCCGGCCGCGGGGCCGGCACCCGCCCGAACCGAGGACGCGCCTTGCTGCTGCCCCCCATCCGTGAACTGCGCGCACGCCTGACCACGCCCGGGGCGCATGTCGCACTCGTCGAGCGGGCGCTCGCCGAAACGGCGCTGCCGGCCGCGGCGCATGTCTACCCCACGCTGCTGCCCGAAGGGGCACTCGCTGCGGCCCGGGCCGCCGACGCCGCGCTGGCCGCCGGCCGGCCGCTGCCGGCGCTGGCCGGGCTGCCGGTGACGGTGAAGGACTTGTACGACATCGCCGGCCGCACGACGCTGGCCGGCTCGGTGCTGCGCCAGGGCGCAGCACCGGCGACGCAGGACGCCGAGGCCGTGCTGCGGCTGAAGCAGGCCGGCGCCGCCATCACCGGGCTGACGGCGATGAGCGAATTCGCGTTCTCGGGTGTCGGCATCAACCCGCACCACGGCACGCCGCGCAACCCCTGCGACGCCGCGGTGGCGCGCATCCCGGGCGGCTCGTCGGCGGGCGCGGCGGTGTCGGTGGCGCTGGGCCAGGCGGTGGCCGCGCTGGGCTCGGACACCGGCGGCTCGATCCGCATCCCGGCCGCGCTGTGCGGGCTGGTGGGCTTCAAGAACACGCAGGCGCGCACACCGGCAGCCGGGGCCTTTCCGCTGTCGTTCACGCTCGACACGGTGTGCGCGATGGCGCGCTGCGTCGACGACTGCCTGACCGTCGACGCCGTGCTCGCCGGCGCGCCGCTGGTGGTGCCGCAGCGCCCGCTGGCCGGCCTGCGCCTGGCGCTGCCGCAGACCTTGCTGCTCGACGCGCTGGAACCCGCGGTGGCCACGGCCTTCGAGCGTACGCTGCAGCGGCTGTCGGCCGCCGGCGCGGCCATCGTCACGCTGCCCTTGAACGAACTCGCCGAGATCACGCAGATCAACGCGCCGGGCGGGCTTTCGGCCATCGAGGCCTGGGCCACGCACCGTGAAGCGATGCGCACGCGGCGCGGCGCCTTCGACCCGCGCGTGGCGCTGCGCATCGAAGCCGGGGCGCGGGCCACGCCGGCCGAACACCTGGCCATCCTGATGCGCCGGCGCGACTGGATCGCGCGTGTCACGCAGCGCCTGGCCGGCTTCGACGCCCTGGTCTGCCCGACGGTGCCGATCACCGCACCGCCCATCGCCGAGCTGGTGGCCAGCGACGAGGCCTTCTTCCAGGCCAACGGCCTGCTGCTGCGCAACACCTTCGCCATCAACTTCCTCGACGGCTGCGCCTTCACGCTGCCCTGCCACGCGCCGGGCGACCTGCCCGTGGGGCTGATGCTGGCCGCACCCGGCGGCCACGACGCCGCGCTGGCCGGCGTGGCGCTGGCCGTGGAAACGCTGCTGCACGGCGACTGAAGCGATGCCGATGCGCCTGTTCGTCGACACACCGCTGGCCGCCGGCACCGAGCTTGCGCTGCCGCCCGGCGCCGCGCGCCATGCCCAGGTGCGGCGCGTGCAGCCGGGCGACGCGCTGCGTCTCTTCGACGGCAGCGGCAGCGACTGGCCGGCCACCGTGCTGGCGATGGGCCGCAGCGAGGTGCGCGTGCGCGTGGGCACGCCGCAGGCGGTGGCCGGCGAACTGCCGCTGGCCGTGACGCTGGCGCTGGGCATGCCGGCCAACGAGCGCATGGACACGCTGGTGGAAAAGGCCAGCGAGCTGGGTGTGGCCGCGATCCAGCCGCTGGTGACGCAGCGCTCGGTGCTGCGCCTGGCCGGTGAACGTGCGCAGCGCAAGCAGGCGCACTGGCAGGCCATCGCGGTGGCCGCGTGCGAGCAGTGCGGCCGTGCCCGCGTGCCCGTGGTGGCGCCGGTGCGTGAACTGGCCGACTGGCTGCCGCAGGCCGGCGCCGGGCACGCGGCGGGGCTGCGCCTGGTGCTGAGCCTGCAGCCCGACGCCGCGGCGCTGCCGGCACTGCGCTGGGCCGGCACAGACCAGGTGCTCACGCTCAGCGGCCCCGAAGGCGGCCTGACGCCCGACGAAGAAGCCGCGGCGCGTGCCGCGGGCTTCCTGCCCGCCGCGCTGGGCCCGCGGGTGCTGCGCGCCGACACCGCGCCGCTGGCCGTGCTGGCCTGGCTGGGGCTGGCCGGCGTCGCCGCAGCGCCGGCCGCTTGACAGTGCCCGTCGATAGGGCACAGTGCCTGCGCAACACCCTCACCACCGGAGCAATGCATATGGGTCTGTTCGACAACGTCATCGGCGCCTTGGGCGCCAACGCCGGCGGCGGCGCAGGCCAGGCCGACCCGCTGCAGGCGCTCTTCGGCATGCTGGGCCAGGGCGGCGGCCTCGGCGGCCTGCTGCAGCAGCTGCAGCAGGGCGGCCTGGGCGACGCAGTGGCCTCGTGGATCTCCACCGGCCCCAACCAGCCGGTCTCGGCCGACGCGCTGGGCCAGGTGCTGAACCACGATGCCGTGGCCGGCTTCGCGCGCCAGCTCGGCATCAACCCGCAGGACGCGCTGGGCACGCTGGCGCAGATGCTGCCGCAGGTGGTGGACAAGCTCAGCCCCAACGGCCAGCTGCCCCAGGGCGACCTGGGGCAGGCCGACCTGGGCGCGTTGCTGGGCGGCCTGTCCGGTGGCGCAGGCGGCGCGGGTGGCCTGGGCGACCTGGCGGGCATGCTGGGCGGGATGCTCGGCAAGCGCTGAACGGCCGGCCCCCCTGAACCCCCGCATGCTGAAAACCGTCGGCAGTGTCGCCATCCAGCCCCGGCACCGCGCGTCGTGCCACTGCGGCGCCGTGGTGCTGGAACTCGCGCTGCCCGACGGCATCGTCGACCCGCGCCGCTGCGACTGTTCGATCTGCCGCCGCAAGGGGGCCGTCGTCGCCTCGGTGCCGCTGTCGGGGATCAGGGTCCTGCAGGGTGAATCGGCGCTGCGCGTCTACCAGTTCAACACCGGCACGGCGCGGCACTACTTCTGCGGCCACTGCGGCATCTACACCCACCACCGGCGCCGCTCGAACCCCGACCAGTACGGCTACAACGTCGGCTGCCTGGAGGGCGTGAACCCCTTCGACATTCCGGACGTGCCCACCAACGACGGCGTGAACCACCCGGCCGACCGCGCCGCGCCCGCAGCCCCGGGCTGAAGCCGCAGTCCTCAGTCGCGCCGGCCGTCGGCGTGCAGCGACAGGATGTCGACCACCGCGCGGTTGCACGGCGTCGGCACGCCCAGCCGGCGGCCGCGTTCGACGACGTCGCCGCTGAGCCAGGGCAGTTCGAGCCGGTTGCCGCGCTCCAGGTCGTGGTGCATCGACGAGCTCATGGTCTCGGGCAGCGTGTCGGCGAAGGCCAGGCGGTTCTCGGCGTACTCGGGCGGCAGCGCCACGCCCTCCGCGCGCGCCACCTTCACCACCTCGTCCATCACGTCGTGCAGGAAGGCGTGGGCGCGCGGGTGGCTGCGGATGCGGCCGATGGGCAGCCGCGCCAGCGTGGTGGTGGCCGACAGGCCGACCAGGAAGACGAACTTCTCCCACTGCGCCTGGCGGATGCGCGGGCTGAGTTCGTGCTCGATGCCGGCTTCGGCGCAGGCGGCGGCAAAGGCCTGCAGGCGCGGGCTCGTGCTGCCGTCGAATTCGCCGAAGACCAGCCGCGCCATCGTGCCGCCGTGGCGGATGACCCCGGGTTCGGCGATGTGCGAAGCGATGTAGCCCACGCCACCGGCGACATGGCGCGCGCCCAGGGCGGTGCGCAGCAGGTCGTCCTTGACGACGCCGTTCTGGAACGACACCACGGCCGTGTCCTCGCCCAGCAGCGTCCACAGCGACTGCGCCGCGTCGACGGTGTCCCAGAGCTTGACGCCGAAGAGCACGAGGTCGGCGCCGGCGATCTCCGACGGGTTCTCGAACACGCGCACCTGCGGCAGGTGCAGGTCGCCCAGCGGGCTGAGCACGCGCAGCCCGTGCTTGCGCAGGGCCTGCAGGTGCGCGCCGCGTGCGACGAAGCTGACCTCGTGCCCGGCCTGCGCCAGCCGGCCGCCGAAGTAGCCGCCGACGCCACCGCTGCCCATGATGGTGATGCGCATCGTTCAATCTCCTGCCCGGCTTCGGTCGGGTCTGGCGACGGGCCCCGGCGGCCCGCCCAACGCCGTCAAGTCTAGGCGTCGGCCCGCCCCGGGGGCTGCGGCTGCCCACAAGCCCGCACGCCGCATGCCGAAAGCTCAGCCGTCACGGCGTCCATAGGCGGGGTCGATGCGCAGCAGCGCCGCCGCCGCGAACGAAGGCAGCGTGGCCACGCAGGCCCAGACGAAGAAGTCGACGTAGCCCAGCTGCGCCTGCAGCCAGCCCGCGGCCATGCCGGGCAGCATCATGCCCAGCGCCATGAAGCCGGTGCACAGCGCGTAGTGCGCCGTCTTGTGCGGGTTCTCGCCGCCGGCGCCGTCGCTGCCCGGCTTGCCGTCGTGGCCGCCGGCCACCATCAGCATGTAGACCATGAAGGCGGTGAAACCCAGACCGTAGCCGAACTGTTCCAGCGCCACCGCGGCGCTGACCAGCCACAGGCTCGAAGGCTGGGCCCAGGCCAGCGCCACGAACACGGTGTTGGGCAGGTGCATGCACAGCACCAGCGGCCACAGCAGCCGCTTCAGCCCGCCGCGGCTGATGAGCCAGCCGCCGAGCAGCCCGCCGACGGTGAGCGCGGTGACACCCACGGTGCCGTAGGCGATGCCGACGTCCTGCGTCGTCAGGCCCAGGCCGCCGGCGCTCTGCGGGTCGAGCATGAAGGGTGTCACCAGCTTCAGCAGCTGGGCTTCGGCGAAGCGGTAGAGCAGCAGGAAGGCCAGCAGGCGCACGATGCCGGGGCGGCGGAAGAAGGCCGCGAAGACGGCGGCGAAGTCGGCACGGAAGGTGGCACTGCGCGGCGCCGGCCGGTCATGGGCCGGTCGCGGCAGCGCCCACTGGTGGTACGCCGCCGCGGCCACGAACAGCAGCGCCATCAGCCCGAACACCCAGGCCCAGGCCAGCGCCACCTGCCCGGTGCGCTGCTGCAGCCAGCCTGCCAGCACGACGAGCCCGCCCTGGCCGCCGATCATCGCCAGCCGGTAGCAGGTGCTGCGCACGCCGACGAAGGCGGCCTGCGCCGCCGGCGGCTGGGCCAGCATGTAGAAGCCGTCGGCGGCGATGTCGTGCGTGGCCGAGGCGAAGGCCAGCAGCCAGAAGACCACCAGCGTGGTCTGCAGGAAGGCCGGCGCGGGCACCGCCAGCGCCACGCCCGCCAGTGCGGCGCCGACGACGAACTGCAGCGCGACGATCCAGCGCCGCTTGCTGCCCAGCAGGTCGACCAGCGGCCCCCACAGCGGCTTGATGACCCAGGGCAGGTAGAGCCAGCTGGTCAGCAGCGCGATCTGCGTGTTGCTGACGCCGAGGTTCTTGTACATCACGACGGCCAGCGTCATCACCACCACGTAGGGCAGGCCCTGGGCGAAGTAGAGCGTGGGGATCCAGCGCCAGGGGCGGGCGGCGGTGAGCGGGGAAGGGGCCAAGGGCGGCAGTGCGGTTGTCGCGGCGGGCGTGCCGGGCGCGATGTTCACACGGTCGTGATGCCGGTGGGCCTTACCGCGCTGTTGTGCGGATGCTGCACCGTGCCCATGAAAGCGCCTTCGGAAGCGCGACCTTGGTTATCCCCGATGGGCCGCCTCCGCCGGCGCGGCAACACTGTGACGGTGTGCAACGCACCCTGGCGAACCGGCCCGAAGACCGGCCGCCTCCACCACCTCCGAGGAACCCTGATGAAACTGAAGACCGTTGTTGGCAGCCTGGCGCTGCTCGGTTTGGCCACGCATGCGCTGGCACAGGCGCCGGCGCCCGCCAGCGCCCAGCGCATCACCATCACGGGGTCGAGCATCAAGCGCATTGCCGCCGAGGGGGCGCTGCCGGTGCAGACGATCTCGCGCGAAGAGATCGACCGCTCGGGCATCGTCAGCGCCGAACAGCTGGTGGCGCGCATCAGCGCCAACGGCACCGGCGCCGACAACCTGTCGTCGAACGTCGGCATCCAGCTCGGCACGACCGACCGCAACAACAACGGCAACAGCAGCGCCAACCTGCGCGGTCTGGGCGCCAACAGCACACTGGTGCTGCTGAACGGGCGCCGCGTGTCCACCCACGGTGCCAAGGGCAACGCGGTCGACCTGAACTCGATCCCCCTGGGTGCGGTCGAACGCGTGGAAGTGCTGACCGATGGCGCCTCCGCCATCTACGGCACCGACGCCATCGGCGGCGTCATCAACTTCATCCTGCGGCGCGATTACGCCGGCCTGGAAGCCACGGGCTTCGTCGACATCACCGAAGCCGGTGGCGGCAACATCTACCGCGGCCAGCTGCTGGGCGGGTGGGGCGACCTGGGCAGCGACGGCTACAACATCATGGCCGCGCTGACGGTCGACACCCAGAAGATCCTCGGTGGCGGCGAGCGCGCCTTCTCCAACGGCTTCCAGCCCGAACGCGGCCTCTCGCCCGACACCTCGGGCACCCCTTTCGCCACCCAGACGGGGGCCGCCGGCACGGCCATCGGCAGCAGCTTCACGGTGCCCGGCGCCACGCGCACCTACAACCGCGCCAACCTGCTGAGCTTCCAGGGCAGGTGCAACACCCTCCCCGGCATGTCGCAATACCAGGCCGACCTGTGGGCCAGCCCGGGCGCCACCTACGCCTGTGCCTTCGACTACGGCGGCTCGGCCGTGCTGATCCAGCCGGTCGACCGCGTCAACCTGGTGGCCCGCGGCAGCTACGCGCTCGACGGCAACCACACGCTGTTTGCCGAGTTCGCAGGTTCGCAGACCAAGGCCACCAAGCAGTTCGAGCCCTACCAGATCACCACCACCGGCAGCATCGCCGGTGCGCAATACCCGGTGGGCGGCCCCTACTACCAGGATCTGTCGGCCTACATCCCGGCCTTCGACGCCACGAAGAAGATCGCCTTCCGCTACCGCTGCGTGATCTGCGGCGGGCGCACGATCAAGACCACCACCGACGCCTACCGCCTGCTGCTGGGCGCCGAGGGTGTGGTGCTGGGCAAGTGGGACTACAAGCTCGGCCTGTCGACGGCGCAGAGCAAGGCCGAGTCCAAGCTCGGCCCCGGCTACCTCTTCACCGATTCGATGGTCTCGGCCTTCGGCAGCGGCCTCATCAACCCCTGGCTGCTGCCGGGCGGGACGCAGACGCAGGCGGCACTCGACCTCATCCGCGGCGCCAGCGCCGAGGGCACGCGCCTGTTCGGCGGCAAGTCGACGCTGTTGCAGGTCGACGGCACGCTGTCGGGTGAGGTGATGCAGCTGCCGGCGGGTGCGATGTCCGCGGCCATCGGTTTCGACGTGCGCCAGGAGAGCTACCAGTTCAGCGACGGCTCGGTGACGACGCGCCCGGTCTACCAGGCGCCCTTCGACGCCGAGTTCCCCAAGGTCAAGCGCGACATCACGGCCGTGTTCGCCGAACTGGCGGTGCCCATCGTCAAGAACCTGGAAGCCACGCTGGCCGTGCGCAGCGACCGCTACAGCGATTTCGGCAGCACCACCAACCCCAAGGTGGCGCTGAAGTGGACCCCGATGGAACAGCTGCTGCTGCGCGGTTCGTACAACACCGGCTTCCGCGCGCCGAGCTTCTTCCAGCTCTACGGCGCCGAGGGCGACGCGCCGGTGCCCGGCAACATCGCCGACCCGGTGCTGTGCCCGAACGGCCCGACGGCACCTGGTGCCGACCTGTCGGTCTGCGCCATCCGCCCGAACGCCCGCCAGGGCGGCAACAAGAGCCTGCAGCCCGAGACGTCCAAGCAGTGGACGGTGGGCTTCGTCGCATCGCCGACGGCCTGGCTCAGCTTCGGCGCCGACCTGTGGGAGATCCAGCGCAGCGACCTGATCTATGAACTGACGCCGCAGCAGGTGATCGCCAACTACACCACCTTCCCGGGCAACCTGGTGCGCGGCACCGATGGCCGCCTGGACGGCCCCGGCGGCTACATCCGCGCCGGCTTCGTGAATGCCGACGGCGACATCACCCGCGGTGTCGACGTGAACCTGCTGCTCAACGGCATGCTGGCCGGCGCGAAGTGGAATGCCGGCATCAACGGCACCTACATCGACAGCCACCGTTCGCGCGTCTTCTCCAACCAGCCCTATGTCGAGGCGGCCGGCCAGTGGGACTCGCGCGACCTGTTCGTGCGCTGGAAGCACGAGGCCCGCTTCACCTACATCCGCGGCCCCTGGGCGGCCACGCTGTCGCAGAGCTACACCAGCGGCTACAAGGACGAAGTGCCGGTCGGTACCGTACCGGCGGGCTTCAACCCCGATGTCGACAGCTACACGACCTACGGCGTCTCGGCCACCTACACCGGCATCAAGAACCTGAGCATCACCGGCGGCATCAAGAACCTGTTCGACACCGACCCGCCGTTCACCGCGCACAACCTGGACTTCGCCGCCGGCGCAGGCTGGGACCCGCGCGTGGCCGACCCGCGCGGCCGCGCCTTCACGCTGCGCGTGAACTACAAGTTCTTCTGAACGCGTCACGATCGACATTGACTCAGCTGCCCGCCGCGGAACCGGCTTCGCCGGGCCGCTGGTGGACGGTCCCCTCGAGGGGGCGCAGGCCGCGGCTCCAAGTCCGCCTGCGCGGACTTGGACGGCCAAGCAAGCAACGCCTCCGGCGTTGCGTGGAGCGCTAGCGAGCTTGGGGGCGCCATGTTCTTGAAGAAGCTCGCCACGCTGCTGCCCACGCTGCTGGGCGTGACGCTGGTGGCCTTCGCGCTGATCCGGCTGATCCCGGGCGACCCGATCGAGATCATGGTCGGCGAGCGCCGGCTCGACGAAGCCGCGCGCGCCGCGCTGATGGCGCAGCTGGGGCTGGACCAGCCGCTGGCCGTGCAGTACGGGCGTTATGTGCTGCAGCTGCTGCAGGGCGACCTGGGCCGCAGCCTGGTGACGCGCGAGCCCGTCGCGGCCGAGTTCGCGGTGCTCTTCCCGGCCACCGTCGAACTGGCACTGGCCGCGCTGGGGCTGGCGCTGCTGCTGGGCCTGCCGCTGGGTGTCGCCGCGGCGCTGCAGCGCGGCTCGTGGTTCGACCAGGCGGTGATGGCGCTGGCCACCGTCGGCAACAGCATGCCGGTGTTCTGGTGGGGGCTGATCCTGATCATGTTCTTCAGCGTCGGGCTGGAATGGACGCCGGTCAGCGGCCGCATCGGCATCGAGTACGACGTCGAGACCGTCAGCGGCTTCATGCTCGTCGACAGCGCGCTGGCCGACCTGCGCGGCCAGGAGACCGGGGCCTTCACCAGCGCCGTGCTGCACCTGCTGCTGCCGGCCACGGTGCTGGGCACGGTGCCGATGGCCGTGGTGGCGCGCATGACGCGCAGCGCCATGCTCGACGTGCTGCGCGAGGACTACATGCGCACCGCGCGCGCCAAGGGCCTGGGCCCGGCGCGCGTCATCGTGCACCACGGGCTGCGCAACGCGCTGATCCCCGTCGTCACCGTGCTCGGCCTGCAGGTGGGCAGCCTGCTCGGCGGCGCGGTGCTCACCGAGACCATCTTCTCGTGGCCGGGCATCGGCAAGTGGCTCATCGACGCCATCGCGCGGCGCGACTATCCCGTCGTGCAGGCCGGCATTTTGATCTCGGCGCTGGTCTTCATCGTCGTCAACCTGCTCGTCGACCTGCTCTACGGCGTGGTGAATCCTCGGCTGCGCGGGGGCGGGCATTGAGCGCCGGCGGGCCCCTGGCCGCGGCGCTGCCGGCCGACACGCCGCCACCTTCGCCGTGGCGCGAGTTCGTCACCGCCTTCACGGCCAACCGCGGCGCCACGATCGCCTTCTTCGTCTTCGCCGCCGTGGTGCTGGGCGCCCTCTTCGCGCCGGGGCTGGCGCCGCACGACCCGCTGCAGCAGTTCCGCGAGCACATGCTGACGCCGCCGCCGTGGCAGGCTGGCGGGCTGGCGCAGTTCCCGCTGGGCACCGACGAACTGGGCCGCTGCCTGCTCAGCCGGCTGCTGCACGGCGCCCGTGTCTCGCTGCTGATCGGCTTCGCCGCCGTGACGCTGGCCCTGCTGCCGGGTGTGGTGCTGGGCCTGGTGGCGGCCTTCGGCAGCGGCTGGGTGTCGGCGGCCATCATGCGGCTGATGGACGTGCTGCTGGCACTGCCGGGGCTGCTGCTGGCCATCGGCGTCATCAGCATCCTGGGGCCGGGGCTCGTGAACACCGTCATCGCCATCGCCGTGGGTGCGCTGCCCGGCTACGTGCGGCTGACGCGCGGCGCGGCGCTGGGCGAGCGCGCCAAGGACTACGTCACCGCCAGCCGCATGGCCGGCGCCGGACGGCTGCGCCTGATGTTCCACACCGTGCTGCCGAACTGCCTGGGGCCGCTGATCATCAACGCCACGCTGGGCTTCAGCTCGGCCATCCTCGAAACCGCGGCGCTGGGTTTCCTGGGCCTGGGCGTGCAGCCGCCGCTGCCCGAATGGGGCAGCATGCTGAGCGCGGCGCGCGACTACATCGAACGTGCACCCTGGGTGGTGACGATGCCCGGGCTGAGCATCCTGGGCACGGTGCTGGCCATCAACCTGATGGGTGACGGGCTGCGCGATGCGCTCG
>Ga0154020_10005407_pt1 | contig 15086 bp, 12 predicted proteins | sample Klosneuvirus_201_FD_109709 | JGI IMG/M metagenome (GOLD analysis project Ga0154020, IMG submission 109709) | Active sludge microbial communities from wastewater, Klosterneuburg, Austria - Klosneuvirus_20160825_MG | ecosystem: Engineered > WWTP > Aerobic digester > Activated sludge | place...
CAGGAGCGATTTACCCGCGGCCTAGCCAAAGCACAGCGGGCAGAATACCGGAAACTACTCCTGGCCCTTCATGCACACCGCAATCGCCCGGTTACGGACCTGACACCTGCCATGCAGCGGATTGCCAGAGCCATGCGACATATTCCAGACCAGCAAAAATACCTCAAAGCGGCCACCGGACTGCGGGTTCAGCGGGGACAGCGTGAATTTATCGCCAAGGGGTTGACCGTGGGACCGAAATATCTCCCGTATATTGAACAGGAGTTCGAGGCACAGGGAATTTATCCGGAAATCGCGCGCCTTGCCTATATCGAATCTTCATTTAATCTTCTCGCTCGTTCTAAAGTCGGCGCATCGGGAGTTTTTCAAATCATGCCGGAGACCGGACGCCAGTATCTGATCATGACGGATGGTGTTGACGAAAGAAACGACCCCATCAAAGCCAGTCGTGCCGCGGCAAAACTGTTGCGCTACAATTTTCAGACCCTCGGATCATGGCCTCTGGCGATCACCGCCTACAACCATGGCGCGGGTGGGCTGAAAAAGGCAATCCGGGCCACGGGACGTCGCGACCTGATCTACCTGGTGAACAACTACTCAAGTAAATCGTTTCAATTTGCCTCTTCAAATTTCTACGCGGGATTTCTTGGGCTTTTGGCAACTCTGAAGGAATCTGACCGCATTTTCCCAGAGGTAGAGAAAGTTGAGCCGCTAAAATTTAATTCTGTACGGCTACAGGCCTACACAAACATAGCCACCATTAAAAAGCGGTATAATCTTAGTACAGATGATATCGCAGTTTTTAACCCGGACATGACCCGAGCATTTATTCGTAGCAACGGTACACTGCCAAGAGGCTATGTCATTAAAGTTCCGGCGAGAGAGAAATCTTCCGTCGCGATGCTCACCGGTCACCAATAGGATCAGAACCTCGCTTCGCTTAGCGATCCTGATCTTCGCCACGGGAAAAAAGCTGCCACCATGGAAGGAAGGCAGGTTTGATGTCCGTATCCATCCAGCGCGCAGCCCTGATCATTTTAACGTCGATTCTTTGTGCAGGTGCGGCCTGTGAAAAGAAAAAGTCGGTCGTCAGCACCCGGACTATTCCGGATCGCCCGGTTGAAAGTGAGCCAATTCATGCAGGCAAAAGCGGCGAACAACCGCTGGATCTCCGCGCCGAAATCCGCGAAGACGGGATATTGATCTCGATAAAAAACACCCCCGCCGATACGACGATCGAGTGCACCATGTCATCAATTAAGATTGAACCGTGCCATGACGGCGCGCTTATTGCGAAACCCGCGCCTGGAGATTACGACTTCAACGTCACAGCAATCCGCGCAGGAGCTACTATTTCGGCAGCCAACGTGAAGATAACGATACTTCCCAGCAACGCCGGTGGCGGAGCGGATGTCGTATCATTGGCGCAACAGCCTCTGGCAATGATCATTGACGACCCAGATTTCACCAACGGCATGGCAATCAAGCGTTCACAGGACCTCATCCTTAAATTTCGTTTTATCACCAAGCCGGATTGTGAGGCACAGGTTCGCTGTAACTACGACAGCCGCACCACTGCCATGTGGCCGCTTTGCGACACTCCATCATCTAAAACGATTGCCAAAGGCGTCATGGCAGCGGGACTGCAGTTTCTGACTGTACAGGCATCATGTGATACCGCGGTAGGTCCAAAGCTTGAGCTGTTTTGGTATGGGGTTCCCGACAACTACACTCCGCTTATGCTTCAAACCGTCAGTGATAGCAACAAGCGCCATATCTTTACTCTCATCCGAGCCGAGGACTGCCCCGAAAGCATGCTCACCTGGAAATGTGCCTCACCCGGACAGGATCAGTTCAGCCCGTGTGAGAAAGGCAACGTGATGGACGCACCACCTTCAGGATTTCGGATCAAGGCTGTTTGCGATTCACGTGAAGGACCGGCTTTTTCAATCTGATCTGGGAGACCACCGACTATGTGCCGACTCATAGCCTACAAGGGCGTACCGATCGCTATGGATCAATTGATTTTCGCCCCCAGAAACTCGTTGGTACATCAAAGCTACAACGCCAAAGAGCTGGAGGAACCATTAAACGGAGACGGTTTCGGCGTGGGTTGGTATATGCCAGAAATCGACAAAGTTCCTGGTGTCTTTGTCTCGACGTCACCGGCGTGGTCGAACCGAAACCTGCGAAACATCGCACCGAAAATTCTATCGCCCGTTATTTTTGCTCACGTGCGCGCCGCCAGCGTTGGCGATATTTCAGAGGCAAACTGCCATCCGTTTCAATTCAACCAGTTTCTTTGCATGCACAACGGAGGAATCGGTGGTTTCTCGCAGATCAAGCGAGAGATCCGGCATGACCTGTCTGATGAAGTATACAATTGGCTGCGCGGACAAACCGACTCGGAGCACTTCTTTGCGATTTTCCTTGATCGAATCATAAAGAAAAAAGGCAAGCACACAGCCAAAGACATGGTCACCGCTATGCGCGATACGATCAAATATGTCGGATCTCTGAAAAAAAAGCGAAAAATAAAAGAGACAACTTATCTAAATGTTGTCATTACAGACGGTCAGACCGTTGTCGGCACCCGCTTTATCGAGGCAGCCGACTCTGAAGAACCGCTGTCACTCTACTTTTCTGAAGGATCCAGGTACGTGTGCGAAGATGGAGTTTGCCGGATGGTCGACGCTGACCCCAATGAACACGCCGTTATGATCGTCTCGGAGAAGCTGACAGACCTCCGCAGCGACTGGAAAAAAGTTCCGGCCAACCACATGGTCGTTATCCACGACACGATGAAAGTCTCTTTAGAAGCGGTCTAACATTTTGCGCAAGTCATTTCGGAGGTCTGCCTTGGATTCGAGTCGGTTCACATTTTTTTTCGGCGTTGTTATGTCTTTTTCGGCAGCCATATCTTCCTCCTGCAAGCCACGTACATCAGGCGCCGAAGTAAAAGCGGACTTTGTTGATCAAAAGCCATCGGCTGGCGAAACCTGGACCGAGGCTCGCACAATATCTCTCAACAACTATGCTGCCGATTTGCTCAACTACAGTGGCAATGAACGCAAAAAACACAATGAATTGCAGCTACAAGTCGATGAAGCATTTGCCGCCGCAGGAGTAACTGGCGCTGCGCCTCTATCGACCTATAAGTTAAAACTAGGGCCACTTGATGAGTGCTTCAGCGAAGGTCGTAGCGACTACGACCTCTGGTGGTCCAGTCACAAAGATCAGATCAAGGAGCAAATTGAGCAGGCCGGATATTTTATACGCGACGTTCATATCAAGATGCTGGGACAGACCCGCGGAGCATTCTCGTTCCGCGAAGTCATTATCTGCCCCGAAGCCAAAATCGGCGCAAAAATGCGCCTCGACGGATACCAGCTTCGCATTGGAGTACCCTACTCCAGTTTCGGAAACTACCTGCCAATTCCGGCTAGCGCCGGACCCGGCAAGACCTCACTCACAAGCCTTTGGCAGGCAGGCGCACCACTTGGCATCGATCAGTTTGAAAAATCCTGGTGGGCTGACTTGCGGGCGTTATTTGACAAGCAGGAAAAAGCGCAGCGGGCTCTGAGCACTATTTGGCGAATGTTTAATCCCCTGTCTCCCATTCGCGTAAGTCTGCGAAAGGTCCTTCACGAATCTGGAACAGACATCCGCCGCAAAATTGCGGCCATCATCAGCAGCGTCGGCGGCCAGACCTCTTCCGGCGGTCTGAGGCAGGCTCTCCTCGACGAGCTGATCGGCAACCCCGGGTCCGACGGTCAGCTGGTCAGTCTGAAAGTCCTGCCACCCGACTCAATGTCTGTTTTCAATGCGCTGGACGAGCAAGGCTTAAAATTGATGGCACAAAACTGGGCATGCGCCGCCAACGACACCGAGCGCCGCAACGATATCGAGACGGAGGCGACGTCCATCATGCAACGGGAAATGGGTAATGAAAAAAACTACATCAAAAAAGATGTCAGAGCCGGCCTTGTCGCGGTCGTGAATCACCACCGGGTGGGTGTCAACATTCAGGGCAGCTCGGGAGCCTATGCCCGCTACGTACCCGTCGAAACTCAACGTGAAACACGCATCACGACCAATGTCCGCGCCGGCCTTGTGGCGGTGGACACCTCTGATGACATCTCCGTGGACTTAAACTTCGCGCTAAACGTCGGCAGGACTATGCCCACCGCCTCTTTTGACGCTGCCGTAAGGGCGGCGGCAGCGGGACGCAATCTATGTACAAAGGTCGTTCCTTAACTGCCCACTCCTGACGGGGCGCAACGCACTCGATCACCATTCAGCGAATGTAGGCGCGTACGGTGGACACCGTCAACCTCGCCGATTCCAAGGCTTTGCGCGCATCATCCTCAGTGTAAAAAGACAGTGGTGTAAGGTCTTCGCTTCCATAGAAGGCCAGCTCGCGGTCGCGTCGCAGATTTTTTGAGATCTGCGCCAGCTCCGGCAAATGGGAGTGAAGGCTATCCGGAAGCCTCGAAGATTCCTTTAGCATAACCTCCGACACATCATGGACCCGTGGCGCTTCGATCCCATATGATCGCAGCAAGGCCTTCAGGACCAGTTCGACAATCTCCTGTGCCTCGCGAACAACATCGGCCCATGACTGCTCTGCATATAAGACATCCAACGCCTTCAACCGGGCGTCTGAACGTCGCAGGTAGTCTTTTGCCAAATCCCTGTTCTGCATCATGCAACCTCATCTTTCACGTGGACCCAATAGTTCTGACCGTGGCTACTTCGACGCTGCAGTCGACCTGCAGCGATTTCCGCGCGAACCCGTGACAACACGCGGGACACGCGGAATCCCCTCTCAAAGACCACAATTCCATCGACCGCCAATTCCGCCCACAAGCCTGACACCGATTGCGCGGGATCGGCTAAGGCAACAAAATGCGCCTCGACCAATTTTTGGCCATAGGTCATCGGCTGTTCATCCCAACGCGCCACCAATGACCTGGTGATTCGAAGCCCAGAATCGCCAATCAGCATGACGTCCACATCGGACGAATCACCGGCCTCGCCCCGCGCCCATGACCCGTAAACCACGACTCCCATGAGGGAGTCGCCCAGAACTTTCCGGGCGTGCGAGATAAGGTCGCGGATAAAAGATTCTTCCATCGGCAGTCCACAGGTTCGAATACCAGTGGTCCCCGCCTCCAGAATCTGGGCGCAATATTCGTTCAAAGAACAGCCCGCCATCCTGGCGTCGTCTTTGAGCCGAACGTGGAGGGCCGACGGGACTCGCAGGATAAACGTGCCTTGTGACTTTTTATTTTGTAATTTCATGTACATACCAATGATATCACGCGGACAGCAAAAATGATATCACTGGTCATTGAATGGCTCAACTTATCGAGTTTTCGGTAGAATTGAGTGATTTATGTCGGAAATGGTGGGGGCACACGGATTCGAACCGCGGACCCTCTGCTTGTAAGGCAGATGCTCTAACCAGCTGAGCTATACCCCCAAAAAGATCTGGCCTCAAAAAACGTAGGGGAGCTGTATACCACGTGTTGGTGGCTGGGTTCAACGGCCTATTGTAAAACCTTAAATCCGCCCGCCGGAGCAGTCCTAGCTGGCTTTCCCGGATATCCGGTTACCAGTCCCGCTCTCCAGACGACTTTCGGCCCGACTTTCAAGGCCACTCTCAAGGCGACTTTCCGGCCCTGTGGACTCCGATGGGTCTTCGTCGAGATCAGCGTCCGAAAGGGTCACAATATTACTGTTCAGAGTTGTGGGGACCGCTGAGATGGCATTCTCCGCCGTCAAATCCAAAGCCGCGAGCTGCTCGTATCGCTTGCGCGCCATGCGGTAACGCATGAGCAAGAAAATCCCGATAAAGCCGGAAACGACAAACACCGCAATCCCGGCAAACATCGGACCTTCAAAGCGGTTGGGAGTGCCGCTGTCCAGTTCCAATGAAGTCATTGCACCCCAGGCTTCGGCCAGGTACGCCTGGTTTTCCTCCTGCTCGAAATGCTCAGCAATATCGGTGTAGGTAGTAAGGTAATGACGAGTCTTAGATGAAACAAGCACGTGCGCCTGCATCATGGCCACGCCGTCAAATTTGAATTCACTGTAAAATAGAATTCCCTTTCTCCCATCGGACATCTCGATGTCCGTGTTATTGCGGATCCTGTAGTCTTCGATAGCGGCAGAAACCTCTGAAAACTTCTTGACTAAATATTCTTCAAACTCTTTCGCAGTGGTTTGATCGATAAAACGAGGTGACTCGAATGCCATCACCTGGATGGAGCGCTGATAGGTCATGCCTGCCTGCTTTTGCGCCTGGAGCAACACCGTCGCCACGCCCACATTGTGAACGATTTCCCAGCCCTCAGGTGGGGTGATCGAGAATCCCTTTTCCCCGACTTCTATGCGCTGTCCGTTTGAAACAACCACCTGCGTAGCGACTTTTTCGGATACACCGGACGTGGCTGGCGCCGCACGGTCCTGAATCCTGTTCACCGGCGGTGGTAAAGACGGTTTCACAGCATCCGCTGCAGAAGGCTCCGTCTCCGTCTCTGTGACTTCAGATTCCACTGGAACCTGGACGGGCTCGGACTCGGGCACCGCAACAGCGGTCGGCTCCTCTGTCGCCCCCGATTCAGCCCGCAGACCTGCCGCGTACAACACAAGAAGCGCAAAGGCAATGGATGCAGCAATGCGATTGCCCGACACCAACTGTTTGTAAGTCCTGACTCTAAACATACAGCCCCTCCCAGGGTAACTTCAAACCGACCGACGCATTCCGGACATCATGTCCATGTGCCGGGTAATTGATGCGGCACTTCCCTCGCTGCGCGAGCGGATGATTTCCGTGATGACATCCAACGCCCCCATCTCCACCTCAAAAACACCTGAACGAATCGGATGGCTGCGGGGGACATCGGGATTGATAGAGACTTCGCTGTCGAGGATCTGCATATCGACAGGTATGGCGAATTCTGGCCGACTGATCAGAGTCAACGCGGTCTCATAGCGATGTACCGGGTGCCAGGCAGGAGGCGTGGATACAGAATAAACAGCTGCTATCCGCCAGCCCGGACTGCCATTGGGGTTGTATGCCGGTCCCTCGCCAGCAAAGAAGCACAGGTCACCCGGTTGAGGCTGATTACCCATTGGGCGCATCAACTTTTCAATTTGCGACTCCGGCGCTGACCGTAAGTCAAAATACTGCTCGGGGGTCACTTTAGCGAACCAGATGCGGGCGGGGCGAAAAACCTGTGAGTGCTCTGGCTCATCGCTGTCTGCCTTGGCATGTTCTGACACATCAGCAAGCAGTTTTGTCGCCATCCGCGTCGGCATGCCTTCATTTCTCGCCAATCGAATCGCTGATCGCAGCGTCTCGCTGGCATCATTCAGATGCGCTTCTCCACCGGAGCGAATGGCAAGGTCTGCCAGGCAAGCACCACGAAGCAAAACAAGATCCGCGTCGCGTTCTGTGACGGATGCCTGTTCGGCTTTAATGATGTCGAGCGCCGCGCGGGGTTCGCCGCATTTGAATCGCGCAAACGCACGGTAGAAAAGATAATCCGTCTTTGCGGGGTACAACTTTGCTAATTTGGAAGCGTAGATAAATGCATCGGCGAATCGACCCGACTCAAACGACCGATGCATATCACACTCTGCCTCCATTGGACTCGCGGGGAATAACTGTGTCACATGTTGAGCGACAGTCCGGATATTGATCCAGGCCTTGTCGTTCGCGCCCCGCCGCAGCAGCGCGCGCGTAATGCTTTGCCAATGGAACCAATCCCGCACTTCGCTGTGCACATCAAACAGCCGCGAGGGGCTGTCTGAAGTCCTGCGGTCCGCATGAATCTGCGCATCGAGGCCATCCAAAAACTCGAGGACATACGGGTCATCGTTAAACCCCTCAAGTCCGCGAGAAAGCAGACGGGCAGCGTCAACCTGATCGAGCTCCAGATGAATGATTCCACGCAAGGCCATCAGTGTGTCACGGTGAGCGGCATCCGTCTGCCCTACGAGGAGAAGATGATCCCGTAAACCATTGAGAGAAAGCGTCTCACCAAGATCGGAGGCGACCTGAATCCAAAGCCGATAGAACGCAAACCGCAGCGGGCACTGGTCATCATCAGCAAGGGTGTCCGATGCTACCCGCAGCGCGTCGTTCTTATTGCCGCCCCAATACAAATGGAGTGCTTCGAAGTAACGGTCTTTATCCTGACCTTGCCATAGCTTTGCGGGCATGGGCTGAGACTTCAGAAACTTTTGCAGATCAACAGGCGTGGACGCGGGCATCTGGTACTCCCTGCAACGGACGATTCTTCGACGCGGGCCGCAGCAGCGAAACAACTCGCCGCTTAAATCAAAACCCGAGATGTAAAGGAATCGGCCGGGAGGCCACCAGTCTTTACCCGTACAAAAAAATACCCCGATCAGCTGGAAGCCAGCCTCCGGGGTACAACATCAGAATCATGCTAAAAAAGTGCAGTAACTTGCAAAAACCCAAAATGGTCAGCTGGCAAGTTTGGAAACTTTGCTCCGACCTCTTGGTGCCTGCTTTTCAGCGCCGACAGCCTTCTTGCCAGCAATTTTCGCGGGAGCCTGGTCGGCTGCCGGTTGCTGCAGAGCTTTTTCGATCTCGCCAGCACGGTCAATCAGCACTTCACGGAGCTCTTCGTAGCAGTCAGTACACAAAGGCTGGTCTACAGCTACACGGTCCACTTCACCCCACACCAGTAATACCGCCCAGGTCTGCTCATTGAAATCACGACGCTTGGACTTCACTTTTTCTTTGCAGTGTGCGCAGTTACTCGAAATATGCATGGTCTGTAACCTTTCCTCGTGTCTCTCCGTGACGTTTCTCAAGGCTGACTCCTGATACTGAAACTGTGACGCCGCTTATCGGAATATTTACGGGAAACTTTAGGGTCCCCGCGATATATCCGGATTTTTCCATCCAGATCAGACAGTTACACAGAAGCCGCCGCGACCTTGCGGCGAACCTCTTGCACCAGTCTCCCCGACGCCATCAGCGTGGTCGGCGTAATCGCTGTCCGGGAACACCTTCCGGGACAGTCTCTTTACGCCAGCGACGTTACTGTTAAATTGTTACGACTTAGCTCGCAGTCTATTCTCCACAGGCACATGAGGAAGTCAACTTTTTTCTGGCTGGTCAGCCAATTCTAGTTTGCTTTGAGGTAGGGTGTGCCTTCGAAGTAGTAGCGGAGAATTTCCTGCTTGATGTTATGAAAGCGCAAGCTTTCGGTGCGGACCGTCAGAAGTGGTTTCCAGACCTGCTTCGCTTTTTGCGGAGCACCGTTCCGATAATGCAGCAGGCCGAGAAGGTAGGTCGCCTCGATGTCGCGGTCGTTTTCTGACTGCTCCAGATAGACCTGTGCCTGCCGGATTTGACCTGACCGCAGGAACCCATGGGCCAGAACTGTTAACGCGCGACCACCAGACCTCTCACCCATATCCATAGCGAGCTTGGCGTACTCTATCGCCTTCGGCAGCTTTATATTACGCCAGATGTAGGTGTCGGCGAGTTCCAGATAACATTTCCGTTTCGTCGCATCGTCTATTGCTGGATAGAGCAAAGCCTGCTCAAGCCACATAGCTGCTGTTTCGAGTTGCCACAAATCCTTAAATAAAATCCCGAGTGCCCAATACAGATGAGCACTGTCAAAATTCGTATTCAACAGCCTGACGATCTCGTAGGTGCCACGCTCCGAACTATACTTGCTTGCCGCCCTGACTAACTCCCGCAGTGTTTCAGTCTTGCCATTGGCATAGAGAAAATGCAGCTTTCGACGCACATAAGCCAGTTCGTAACCATGCTCGGCTTCGATCGCTACGGTGCGCCGGTTGAACTCCTCCCAGTTGACATCCGCCTCTTTGCCCGCATTGAGGTGATGGATGGCGTCGTCGATCACCGGCTCTTCGCCTGGTTTCATTAAATAGGCGAGGTTGATCGCTTCCTGTATGAGGTAGGAAACATTCCAGGGGTCTGCGGCCAATGCCATCCGCAGGAGTTCCAGTGATTTGCGGTAATCGCCTTTGCGCGAATAGTAGTTGGACTTGAGCCAGTATAGCTCCGTTTGACTCTCCGCCTTAGCGCTTTCATCGAGTTTGATGCCTTCAAGGATCCCAATGGCCACATCGGGGTCACCATATTGCATCAAAAATGCCGCATACTTCAGCGCGGTCGTGCGTGAACGGGGATCGAGTTCACGCATTTTCTTATAATGGGTCTCAGCGCGGGAGATGTTGCCCAGACGTAAATAAACGTCCGCAACATGTCCCTGTACTTCAGGATCACCCTGAAATTTCGCCATAAGACTGTGAAGAAGTGCGAGGAGCTCGACGCGTTCTGCCGGGTTGTCGACCAGTGAGCGAAGACGTTCGCGACCGATCAGATAATCCTCTACATTGACACCAGCTTCTTTGAGGCGTGCGACAAGAAGGCAGAACCGGATCTCCGGGCTGTCGGGATTGGCCTCATAAGCATCGGCAAACAATTCTTTCGCCAGCTTGTATTCACCCAGAGACAGGAACTGTCCACCAATCTTCTGCACGAGCGCGGCGTTCTTGCCACTACGGCGCAGGATACTGCGATAATATTCCAGCGCCAGCTGGTGTTCGCCGAATTCCTCAAGAATCTTGGCCACGAAATATAAAATGCCCTCTTCGGAGCTTTTCTCTTCGATCACCTCGCGCGCCAGAACGGTAGCCCGCCCGCGACGGGATTCGGAAAGGACCGCATCCCCCTGACCATCTGAGATTCTTGCTAACGCCAGGTTTTCATAGATTTGAATCTCGGGAGGACAATTCCCTTTATTATCAACCCACCAGGTGGAGAGCGCTTGAATTGCTGCCTCGGCGGCCTCGTAGTTTTCCTGTTCGAAAAACTCCTGGCTGAGTTTGCGATGGGTCTCAAAGTTGCCGTAAACATTATAAGGGGCTGCCTGCTCAAACTGATAAAAATAACGATCTCCCCGCTGATCGTCGCCCTTTTGGTATGAGACCTGGCTCAGACCGAAAAATGCGGGAAACCATTCGGGATCGACCTTCAGGCTCTGTTCATAATTGTAAGCAGCCCGGTCGAGGTTGTTCAGCTGCTCCATCGCAAAGCCAATTCCATAATAAGCAGCAGCACTGGGACCGTTGTTTTTAATAAATTCCTGAAATCGTGCCACGATTTCTGCACCGGGAACCATCTCTCCGTGCTGCTCCACGATCGCCAAACAGACTTCACTCACCGGCAATGCACGCCCCCGACGAATGTCTTCGAGATAGGCCTCGCGCAGAGCGGGAAGCTTTCCCAGCATCGTGGCGAGTTCGATCCGTCGCAAATGGACGACCAGATCGTCTTTTCCCGCAGGAGAAGACAGAATCTCTTCAATAACCCGCTCCGCCACGTCGTACATTTTGACGAAGATGAGTTTATTTGCTTTTTGAAGGCGTTCTTTGACGCGGGTATCCATTCAACCTCACAACACGCCTGAAAAACTTCCAGGGCGCACAACGTTCTACTCATGCCTATCGACGGTTTGACGGTCTCCATGAAAGACACTTAGAAAAGTCGGAGGCGTCGAATTAATGACACTGTGGCTGTGGTGCTAATATTTCAGGGAAAAATCGGGCCAATCGCTGGAAGTCCAAGGTCGAAAAAGGGACAAAAAAAAACGGGCGGCAGCCCACCCGTTGAAGGTAAGAAAAACCAAATTGTTGATTTCAGAACGCGCAGCTGGTCGCCAGGGCGGTCGTTACCATCCGCCGAAGCGACTGCTTTTCAGCGTCGCCCCAATAGCCAATGGTAGATCCCACCAGCTCGCCACGGCAATCGACGACAAATGTCTGTGGAATGCCATCCTGACGCTTTAATTTATTCCAGACCGCACGGTTCACGTCCTGAACGACGGGGTGATTAGGTCTGTGGGAACCGATCCAGCGCTGATAACTGTTGTTGTCGGCGTCCAGCCCGAGATCCAGAACCTGCACCCGGGCATTTTCCCGGTATTCTTCAGCAAACAGATCAACCTGCTCGGCATTCGCATTGCACCAGCTACAGCTGAGACTGAATACCTCGAAGACAAAAACGCCATTCGGGTGATCACTCATCTTATAAACAGCTCCGGCGCTGTCCCCATTTTTCCAGGGAAATTCCTTCATCCCGATCGATGGACGCCCGGCTCCCCCGCACAAAAGCGTTACAAAGGATACGAGCACAGCTGCCGCCAGACGATTTCCCTGCCTCATGATCGGCTCCCCTCTCTTGAGTCCTATTCGAAGGCCGGCATCCCCGCGATCTGCGCTCCGACAATCAGCAGGTGGATGTCGTTTGTACCTTCATAAGTGTACACCGTTTCCAGGTTGCACATGTGACGCATGGTTTTGTATTCGACCATGATGCCGTTTGCACCCAGCATGTCACGGCACATCCGCGCGGTATTCAGGGCCATTTCGACGTTATTCTGCTTGGCCATGCTGACGTGACCAAAATGCATTTTGTTTTCGTTTTTCAATTGTCCCAAACGGAGGGCCAGTAGCTGGCCCTGCGTGATCTGGCTGCACATCAGCGCGAATTTTCGCTGAACCAGTTGTTTCGACGCCAACGGCTTGCCAAAAAGGATTCGGTCTTTGGAATATTTGACGACTTCGTCAAAACAGGATTCAGCCGCACCGAGAACGCCCCATGCGATTCCGTAACGAGCCTGGGTCAGGCAGGCCAGTGCAGATTTCAGCCCTTCGCTCTTTGGTAAAAGCGCAGATTTGGGCAACTTAACATTGTCAAAATAGAGCTCTGACGTCACCGAGGCCCGCAGCGACAGCTTGCCGGTCATTTTGCGTGCTTCGAATCCCTTGGTGTTAGTCGGCACGACAAACCCGCGAATTCCAGCGCCTGTCTGTGCCCAGACGACCGCGACTTTGGCCAGATTGCCGTTGGTGATCCACATTTTGGAGCCGTTGAGGAGCCAGTGATCCCCCTTATCTTCGGCGCGCGTTTTCATGGCACCGGGGTCCGATCCCCCGTCCGCTTCCGTCAGTCCAAAGCAACCTACAACCTGGCCGGATCCGAGCTTGGGAAGCCATTCCTGTTTCTGCTCTTCACTGCCAAACGCGTGGATCGGATACATCACCAGCGCGCCCTGGACCGAGGCAAAACTCCGCAAGCCGGAGTCACAGCGCTCCAGTTCCTTCATGACGAAGCCGTAGGAAATATGATCCATCCCCGGCAAGCCGTAGCCGGAGAGATTGGAACCGAGGACACCGAGCTCACCGAGCCCCGGAATGATGTTGGTCGGGAACTCCTCGGCCAGATAGGCTTTGGCGATTAATGGTTCGACTTCGCGGGATACATAATCGCGTACGGACTTCTGAACCAGCCGTTGCTCGTCAGTCAAAAGTGCATCGGTATTGTAGAAGTCAGGAAATGGAGATGTATGCGGAACATTGGACACGGTAACCCCCGTTACAGTCTGATAAAAACCTATCTGAATTCAACTCCGGAATCATGATCGAACGCAGAGGCAAGAATCCCGCTAAAAAGAGGCCGCGTCAACCTCAGAAACCCCGGAAATGCCCCGGAAATAGAGGACACGCAGGGTCAGTATGACCATGACTCCAAAACCGAGCCCCAGGCGAAAAATCCCCTTAGCCGGGACGACATAGGCCAGATACATCAGGAGAAATCCGACCACAATGCCAGTCAGCGCTTCGATCTCGCGACGGCGCCCGTCGATCGCGCCCCGGAAAAAGGCCGTCGAAAATGAGAAACGACCTTCTGCCGCCGTCGCCGGGGTCGCCTCCAGCGGTGAGGTGTCCGGCCCTCCCCTGCTGACCTTATATGGTACGAGTTGGGGCAACAAGGCCGGTACCCCGGCCCGGTAGGCCGCAAAAGCCGGACCGAGGCTTTTTTCAAGTGCTGACTCGTCCAGACGCATCCGGTCCCAAACAATTTTCCCCAGCACCAGAATCGCCGCCGAAAATGCTAATGAACTGCGAGATGCCGCCATGAGGCCGCAAAGGGTCAGAAAGGACCCGAGATAGTAAGGGTGGCGCACGAATCGATATGGTCCCTGCAACAGGTATTGCCCGGTCCGGTAGCCGTAGCCGGCGCTCCAGATTCTGAAAAACATCCCCGCGGACGCGATGGTCAAACCAGTGACAAGTGACGTCCGGGTTGGATCTGCGAGGAACAGCGCTACCACCAGGAGGCTGTACTCCGCCATGGCCTGCGGAGTCGTATGCAGACGGGCAGCGGCGCGGTCACGCCATATTCGGATGTTGCCTGAAAAAGCCATCGCATCATTTTCGGCTTATAACGGGGCAGTGTCAAATCGCCAGCGGCGGTAATTCCAGGCCCACTGCTCGGGAAAAAGTCGGATGACCCGTTCGATCTCACCAGCCATGGCTTGGGTGAGTTCCGCTTCGTCACTTTGGCCATGGCGTGCGGGAAACAGCTCCCGTCCCAAAACACGATATTTGCCGCGGCCGACCCGCACCACAAAAATCGAGATCACTGCGGCTCCAGACAGGCTCGCGACCGCAGCCGGCCCCGCCACAAAAGGTGTCGGCCGCCCCAAAAAGGATACGACCGGAGAGGCCTCTTTATTAGCGGGCTTCTGATCCATGACAAATCCCAGCCCGTGACCCTGTCTTACCGCGCGCAGCATGTCCTTAAACAGAGATCGGCTGTCAGTCCAAAGCACTTCAACCCGCATGCGGCTGCGAAGCTCATTCAAAAACCTTTGCATGCCGGCGATTTTCGGTGGCTTGGCGAGCGGAAAAAGTTTGCGGTTCGAAACCTTCAACCCCTCCTGACCACATAATTCCCAGCTACCGAGGTGTGCCGTTATAAGCATGTGCCCCGCCCCCGCGCCTTCAGCGCGCGCCACCGCCGCACTAAGTTCTGACGAAGCCTCGATTGTCAGCGAGCCTGGCCGCAGGATTTCCTTGATCGATTCGAGGTTTGTCAGAACCTGCGCCAGAAACACCTGCCGGCAAAACTGCCGCGCGAAGGTGCTGTGGCGCGGCAATCCGTAAATCGCTTCCACATTGCGGTAGAGGTTTCGCGTCTCTTTACGCAGGAAAGGGAC
>Ga0154020_10005408_pt1 | contig 15081 bp, 6 predicted proteins | sample Klosneuvirus_201_FD_109709 | JGI IMG/M metagenome (GOLD analysis project Ga0154020, IMG submission 109709) | Active sludge microbial communities from wastewater, Klosterneuburg, Austria - Klosneuvirus_20160825_MG | ecosystem: Engineered > WWTP > Aerobic digester > Activated sludge | place...
CTTTGTGGTCTTGCCTGCGGCGAACTCCGCGGCGCCGCCCACTGCAATCAGGGTCCCGCCTTGCTCGACCCATCCCTTCAATTTGGCGACGCCGGTTTCTCCCAACGCGTCAAGGTATCCGCCGGGAGAACCATCCGGCAGGATGACCACGTTAAAGTCGCTTAATCGGACGCTGCGCAACGCGGAGACCGAAAGCGGTACAAAGTCGATCCCATAGGTCTGCTCGAGCACCGCGCGCAGGGTGCCATAGCTGGTCGCACGTGTCGGCTCTCCCACCACGAGCGCGATCTGCGGGCGCTGCAGTGCCACAACCGTGCCTGATCCCACACCCGTAATGCCTTCATCGGTATAGGCGGTGTCGAGCGGAGTGACCGCGACACCCCAGGCCTGGGCCCACGCGGCGATTTTCTCGTGAAGATCGCGCGCATTCCTCTCCACGCGGACGACAAAGGTCCCGCGCGGAAAGGAACGGCCCGCGCCCCGCAGCGGGCGGGTGGCTGCGGCGACCCGGTAACCGTCACTCAACAACGCGAGCGCGAGTCGGTATCCGGACTCTGTTTCCGGGGTGAAAAGGTAGGAGGTGGTCGCCCGGGATGGAACAGGCTTCGGATCAGGACGCCATGATTCAGTCAGACGTTGGGTCGGCAGGGGAGTACCTTCCCCCGTCCAATAGGCCTCCACCCCAAACGCGAGAGGCAGGGCCCAGGCCGTGAAATCGTAGAACTCATAGTCTTCCTTGGCCGCATGCTCTCCCCGCTTTTCGTTTCGACGACGCTTCTGTTCCTGGCGGTCAAGGAACGAATCATCCTGCGGAGTTTCCAACTCGAGCAACGCTTTGGCGACGCGTCCTTGCGGTTGCGCCAGGTCGACCACCAAGGTTCCCACGGGCAGGTCCCGACGCGCCGGCTGATTGCCAAAATAATCGAAGGTGAGATGAAGGGTCACGGGCGACGTAATGCGCTCGATTTCGACTCCGTTGCGCTCCAGGACGTCAACCAGCCGGCCCAATCGAGCCGCGTCCGCGGCCGGCGGGAAGACAAAGCGGCGAATCGGACCGGCGGCCCCTTCCTGCAGCGCATCGACAAAAAACTGTCGGTAATCCTGCAGTCGTCGGACCCGGTGTTGGGCTGCGGTTTCGAGGGTGGCGAGACTGGCGGTGACATGCATGGCGATCGATTCGCGAAGCGTGATTTCCGTCTCGTCGTCGCGCCGTTCCCGCAGGCCTCGCTTGCCGCCACCTTCCGTCTCATAGGTCATACCGGTCGCCCCATGCAGCGAGGGCCAGGAGTCCCAATAGCCCGGATAGAACACATCAAACGTGTCGCGAACGAAATACATCCATCCGTAGCGGTCGAAGGCCTCGGAATTGCCTCGCCCAAAGAGGTCGAGCCACCGCACGTAGTCATCGCGCGGAAGATTGCGATTGATCGGAAGCGCGGCCGGTGGAAAGAAATACGACGGCGTTTCTCCGTGGTGGTCCGCCACAACCTGAGGCCTCCATTCGCGAAAAGCTGCTGCCGCCGTCTTCGATTCGATTTGAGAAAGCGCGAGCATGTCGCGGTTCAAATCGAAGTAGAAGTGATTGAGCCGTCCCGATACATTCCAAGGGTTCTCCTTCTCCCACGCGAACGGCTCGGGGCGACCGATGCCATGGGTGTTGTACCACGCCACAAACCGTTCGTGTCCATCCGGGTTCTGGCAGGGATTCATCAGCACCACAACCTGATCGAGCGCCGCCAGGATTCGTTTGTCCTCGCTCGCCAGCAACAGGTACAACACATGCAGGCCGGCTTCGAACGCCGCGGTCTCGTCACCGTGGATGGAGTAGCTGAGCCAGACCACCAGCGGCGTCCGGGCAATCAGTGCGTCGCGATCCGCGTCACTCAAGCGAACACGGGGATCAGCCAGGCGCTTCAGATTCGATTTGATTTCATCGAGCCGCGCCAGATTCGCCGGCGAGCTGATGGCGTGCAGGTAAAGCGACCGGAATTCGGGGGTCCGGCCCAGTTCGAACGTCTTCAGGCGGTCGGTCGCGCCGGCGTAAGCCCGGAGCACCTTTTCGTAACCTCCATACGGGGTGTGAAACGCCCCCGGTTCATAGCCCAAGACTGCCGCTGGACGGGCCACCGCCGGACGCAGGGGGCCTCGGCTGTAAAAATCGAACTCCTTCGGCTCGGGCGGACGCGGCGTAACGCGGGTTTGTCCCGCCAATGGGGTCAATCCCGTCAGAAAAACGAAGAGAGCCGCTACGGTCAGAAGAAAGCGCATGGAAAACGTGATCCATGCAGGCAACGGGCGGAAAATTGCCGGGGCAACCTGAATTCCCACCAAAAACCTTGGTAACCTGACGCCCGCACCTACCGTCTTTCCCGGGGGAGACTGCGTTCCAGGATTCGCAACCCGTACCGCGAGTCCTCCGATCAGTCCGTGTCCCCTCCGCTTCGAACCACGATCCACATCCTTTCTCTCCATGGCGAAATCACGCAGTTACGGCGGCCTCATCTTGGTCGTAATCATCATCTTGGGGGCCGCCGCGGGCGGCTATTGGTACTGGCAGCGAGGGGCGGAGAAAGCGCCTGAAATTGCTACGACCACGCTCGCCAAGGGCGATGTGGTGCAGGTCGTCACGTCGACCGGCGACCTCCAACCCGTTGTCACCACGGATGTGAGTTCTCAAATCTCCGGGCAGATCGTTGACGTGCTCGTGGACTACAATTCCAAGGTGAAGCAGGGTGATATTCTGGCCCGGCTCGATACCGCGACCTACGACTCGCGCCTGCGACAGGCCGAGGCTCAACTCGCGAACACGCGCGCCAACCACACGTTGGTGAAATTAAATCTCGATCGATCCAAGGTGCTCTTCGAACGGAATCTCGTGTCGCAACAGGAATTGGATCAGATGGAGGCTCAGTTCCAGCAGGCCAATGCGCAGTTGCTGATCCAGACGGCGGCGGTGGAAAACGCCAAAACCGACCTTTCACGTTGCACCATTTATGCCCCTATCGACGGCATCGTCATCGATCGTCTGGCCGAGGTCGGCCGCACCGTCGCTGCAAGCCTGAACGCCCCCACTCTCTTCACCATCGTCAATGACTTGACGAAGATGCAGATCAAGGCCGCCGTGGCGGAGGCTGACATCGGCAACGTGGAAGTCGGTCAGGATGTTACTTTTACGGTCGATGCATTCACCAACCGCCAGTTTCGGGGTCGGGTGGAGCAGCTGCGGAACCTGCCCACCACCGCCCAGAATGTCGTCACCTACGCCACCATCATCGGCGTGCGCAATGACGACCTTCGCTTGAAACCCGGCATGACCGCGAATGTCTCCATCATCGTGGCCAAGCGGGAAGGCTCGCTCAAGATCCCGAACGCCGCTCTCCGTACCCGCATTCCCGAGGGCTACCTTGTCGGACAGCCGGCTGCAGCCTCGCCTCCCCCGTCCGGCAGCTCCGAGTCCAGCAAGGCCCCGGCGGCAGCGGGAGCATCCGCTCCCCGACCCGCAGGAGGCGGCGGAAACAAGGGTGGTGGCAGCGGCGGCGGTGGTGGACGCGAGGGCATGCGCCAGCTCATGGCCGATGCCGGCGTCGACTTTCGCAGCGGTCCGCCCTCCCCGGAAGCTCTCGCCAAACTTCAGGCGCTGGCCAAGGAACGCGGAATCGAACTGCCCGAACGCTTCATGGGCGGTCGCAGCAGCACTCCCGGTGCGGTGACGACCCGAACGGTGTACAAACTCGCGGGCGATGCATCCAAACCGAAAGCCGAAGCAGTGACGGTCAAATTGGGAATCACAGATGGCACCGCAACGGAAGTGATCGAAGGGTTGAAGGAAGGGGACGTCCTGATCACGAGTTTCATCATCCCCGGAGCCGCTCTCGGCAGCAGTCAGCCCGCCCGCAATCCTTTCAGCCCAAGCGGTCCCGGCGGCGGGCGTCGCGGCTTCTAGGCCTCCCTCCCGCACGCATGAAACCGGTCGTCTTACTTGAGGACATCTACAAGACCTACACCAACGGCGAGGTTCAAGTGCACGCCGTTCGGGGGGTGACACTCCAGATCGATTCGGGCGAGTTTGTCGCGATCATGGGCTCGTCCGGCTCTGGCAAGTCGACCTTGATGAACATTCTCGGGTGTCTCGATCGACCCACCAAGGGCCGCTACTTGCTCGACCAGGTCGACACGTCCGGTCTCGAACGCAACGAACGGGCCGATCTGCGGAATCAAAAACTCGGATTCGTTTTCCAGGGGTTCAACCTGCTCGCCCGCACCACGGCGGTTGAAAATGTCGAACTCCCGATGCTCTACAGTCCAATCCGGGTGCCGCCGTCGGACATGCGCGAGCGTGCCATGAAGGCGCTCGACATCGTCGGATTGGCCGACCGCGCCGATCATCTGCCCAACCAGCTCTCGGGAGGGCAGCAACAGCGCGTGGCCATCGCGCGCGCCCTGGTCAATAATCCACAGATTCTTCTGGCGGACGAACCCACGGGCAATCTCGACAGTCGCACCTCGGTCGAGGTGATGGGGGTCTTTCAGCGGCTGAACGACCAGGGCATCACCATCGTCATGGTCACTCACGAGCTCGACATCGCCCACTACTGCAAGCGCAACCTCATCGTCCGGGATGGCAAGGTGGTCCGGGACGAAGCCGTCCGCGATCGCTCCATCTCTGCCGTCGAAATGGAGAAACTGCGCAATGCCGAAGCTGCCGCCAAACTGATCCATTCCGCCTGACGCCCCCATGCGCATCACCGCCACGTCCATCATCGCGTTGCGCGCCCTCCGCCGCAACAAGCTGCGCTCCATTCTGACCGCCCTCGGCATCATTATCGGAGTCGCCGCGGTCATCGCCATGGTCAGCATCGGCAACGGCGCGAAGAGCTCCGTCGAGTCCCAGATCGCCAGCCTCGGTCAGAATGTAATCACGGTGTTTCCTGGCAGTTCAAACATGGGCGGCATGCGGGGTGGCTGGGGTTCCTCCAGTTCTCTCACCATCGAGGACGCCCAGGCCATCGAACGCGAAGTCATGGGTGTGGTCGCCGTGAGCGGCGAGGTCCGCGATCGGCAGCAAGTCCTGGCCAACGGGCTCAATTGGAATACGACCGTCATGGGCGAATCCCCGGGCTACTTGAGCATTCGAGCCTGGGAATTGGAAACTGGGGCCATGTTCACCGAGGCGGATGAGCGCAGCACCGCAAAGGTTGCAATCATCGGACAAACGGTCGCCAACAACCTCTTCACTGACGGCGACCCGGTCGGACAGACCATTCGCATCCGAAACCTCCCCTTCAAGATCCTCGGCGTGCTGAAGCCCAAGGGGTTCAACTTTTTCGGTTCGGACCAGGATGATGTTGTCATCGTTCCGACCACCAGCGCGATGCGCCGCGTGGCCCGGCGGACCAATCTCAGCAGCATCCTCATTCAGGCCCAATCGCCCGACGCGATGCCTCGGATTCAACAGGAAATCACAGACCTGCTGCAGCAACGGCGTGGCGGACGGGAGCCCGATTTTAATGTGCGCAATCAAATGGAACTGGCCGAGGCCGCCACCGCCACGTCCAAAACCATGACCGCCCTGCTCGGCGCCATCGCTGGAATCTCCCTCATCGTCGGCGGGATTGGCATCATGAACATCATGCTCGTCTCGGTGACCGAACGCACCCGCGAAATCGGCATTCGCCTCGCGATCGGCGCCCATGACCGCGATGTGCGACTGCAATTTCTGATCGAAGCCATGATCTTGAGCCTGCTCGGCGGCGTACTCGGTGTCTTGCTCGGCATCGGAGCCTCGGAGATCGTTTCCATTCAGCTGGGGTGGCCCGTCCTGGTCTCCACGATGTCGGTCGTGCTGGCCGTCAGTGTATCCGCCTTTATCGGAGTGGTCTTCGGTTTCTACCCCGCCCACAAGGCTTCGCAGCTCGATCCAATTGACGCTTTGAGGTTTGAGTAGGCGGCACGCCGCTCTTTCCCGGATGTCCCACTTTTGGGACGACTCAATCCCAGTGCCGGCTGCTTCACGGCCTTCCACCTGCGACTCGGGCTGCGCCAATTCTCTACGAGTCGTTGATCGATAAAGGTTTAGCTTAATGCCTCCACGGTGGCACGGAGCGTGCAAAGAAGAGGACTCGATGCCCCTTCCCTCGCCCTTCCCGCCGTGCTCGCCCAGGGGGAAAGTCTGCCTTGGGAAAGCTAGCCGGGTCCACAAATGGCCCGGGTGCCTTTCGTCTTCTCACCCTTCCTCCCAACGAGCCGTCTTCGGCCGCACCCGCCCGCCGTCACCTTGACAGGGCCCAACTCCTCCTCCGTCACTCTTTCCCATGCCTGCCGACGCCCCTCGCATCCTTATCGCCGACGATCAACCCGACATCCTGGAAGCCCTCCGTTTGCTCCTGAAGGGCGAGGGGTATCAGATTGAAACGGCCAAGTCTCCCGCCAGTGCGCTCAAGGCCCTCGAATCGCGCGATTTCGACCTGGCCCTGATTGACCTCAATTATGCGCGCGACACCACCAGTGGACGCGAAGGTCTCGATCTACTCAGTCGGCTGCAGACCCTCGATGCCGCGCTCCCGGTGGTGGTCATGACCGCCTGGGCCAGTGTGGACCTCGCCGTCGAAGCCATGCGACGCGGCGCGAAGGACTTTGTCGCCAAACCGTGGGAAAACCCGCGCCTCCTGGCCATCGTCCGCAACCAAATCGAACTGGGTGGCGCGGTGCGGGCGTACAAGCGACTGGAGGAGGAGAATCAGATTCTGCGCGGCAAAGGTGGTCCCAATCTCATTGCCCAATCCGCCGCCATGCGTCCGGTGCTCGAGATCGTGTCGCGGGTGGGTCCTTCGGACGCCAATGTGCTCATCACCGGTGAAAACGGAACCGGCAAGGGCGTGATCGCCCAGGCACTGCACGCGGTCTCCACTCGCGCGGGAAAGCCGTTTATTTCCGTGAACATGGGCGGGCTGCCCGAAGGGGTTTTCGAAAGTGAACTCTTCGGCCATGTGCGCGGCGCCTTCACCGACGCGAAGAGCGACCGGGCCGGGCGGTTCGAGCTGGCGGATAGCGGCACGTTGTTCATGGACGAAATCGGCAACATTCCGATGAGCCAGCAGGCGAAGATTCTGCGGACGCTGGAGACGGGCGATTTTGAACGGGTGGGCTCGTCCCGGACCTACCGCGCCAACGTTCGCCTCATCTCCGCCACCAACGCCGATCTCCAAGTCGAGGTTGCCGGGGGTCGTTTCCGACAGGATTTGTTGTTCCGACTGAACACGATTCACATCCACCTGCCCCCGCTGCGCGAGCGGCGCGAAGACATCGAGTTGCTGGCCCAACATTTCCTCAAACAACATGTGGCCCGCTACCGCAAAGCCATCACGGGCTTTGACGAATCGGCGACCGAGGCCATGCGCAACTACAACTGGCCGGGCAACGTGCGCGAACTGGACCATTCGGTCGAGCGGGGTGTCCTCATGGCTTCCGGAAAGGTCGTGCGGGGCGTCGATCTCGGTCTCAATGCCGGTCAGGCGGCTCCGCGTCTGGAGGATATGAGTCTGGAGGAAGTGGAAAGCTTCCTCATCCGGAAAACGCTGGCCCGCTGCGATGGCAACGCCCGGCGCGCCGCTGAAGAACTGGGATTGAGTCGGAGCGCGTTCTATCGTCGTCTGGAAAAATTCGGTCTTTGACGCGCTGCCGTGTGCAGCCCTCGCTCCGTTCTTCATCGATGCACCCCGCACTGAGCTAGCCCGCCGGCCCGCTCCATGCCCAAGTCGACCCGCCGTCTTTCCCACGATCAGAACGTGTTCCTGCACGCCCTGCTGGCGGGGCTGCCGGGCGTGGTCGTGTCGATGGCCTATCTCTGGGGCGGCGATCAGACGGCCAAGGAGCAATGGACGCTCTCCCTGCTGATTCTGAGTTTCTGGCTGGGCTTCGCCGCCAGTGTTCGCTCCAAGGTGGTGCGCCCTCTTCAGACCATGGCCAATCTGCTCTCCGCTCTGCGAGAGGGTGATTTCTCCATCCGCGCTCGGGGTGCCCGACGCGATGAGCCCTTGGGCGATGTGCTCGCGGAGATCAATACCCTGGGCGGAGTGCTCCAGGAACAACGGCTGGGCGCGCTGGAAGCGACCACCTTGCTGCGGACGGTCATGGAGGAAATTGATGTCGCCATCTTTGCCGTCGACGGGGCTTCCACGCTCAGGCTGGTCAATCGTGCGGGACAGGAATTGCTGGCCCAGCCGGCAGAACGTATTCTCGGTCGGCCGGCGGGAGAAATTGGTCTCGCCGAATGTCTGTCCGGCGAACCCACCCGCGTGCTCGCTCACGTGACGTTTCCGGGCGGAAGTGGTCGATGGGGTATGCGTCGCACTCTCTTTCGGGAGGGCGGGCTGCCTCATCAGTTGATTGTGATCGCCGATCTGAGTCAGCCGTTGCGGGACGAGGAGCTGAAGGCCTGGCAGCGGTTGGTCCGTGTGTTGGGTCACGAGCTGAACAACTCCCTCGCCCCCATCAAATCCATCGCCGGCAGTCTCGGTACATTGCTCAAGCGTCAAAAACGCGCCCCGGACTGGGAGGATGATCTGCGCGGCGGTCTTGAGATCATCGAAGCGCGGGCGGATGGCCTGGCGCGCTTCATGCAGGCCTATGCCCGGCTGGCACGCCTTCCCCAGCCGGTGCGTTCACCCTGCCCGATTCCGGCGCTGGTGCACCGGGTGGTGGCCTTGGAACAGCGCCTGCCTGTGGTGGTGACCGGAGGACCCAATGTCACGGTGGATTGTGATGGCGCCCAGATCGAACAGGTCCTGATCAATCTCACCAAAAATGCCGTCGAGGCCGTCCTCGAACGGGTCGGCGCCGAGGCGCCCCCGTCGTCGGTCGGAGTGCGCATCGGATGGAAACGAGGAACGCAAGGCCTGGAGATCTCGGTGGAGGATGACGGACCGGGGATCGCCGAAACGTCCAATCTGTTTGTACCGTTTTTCACGACCAAACCGGAAGGCTCCGGAATCGGTCTGGTGCTGTGCCGGCAGATTGTCGAAAATCACGGAGGCACCCTGGTCTTGACCGACCGGGGCACAAGCCGCGGCTGCATTGCCCGGATCACGCTGCCGGTCGGGCAGTCCGATCCCGCCTGAACCGGCGTTCGGGTGCGAACACGGACAGCCGGTCGGGGGGATCGTTTCGCCGGAGGAATCAGGAGGACGGTAACAGCAGAATATTGGATACGTCGACGCCGTTGCGCTCGAGCCTACCCTGAAGCACCTTCGGGCCCACCCGCTGTCCGGTCGACGCCGCACCTTCGCGCAATCGGATGCCCTTGACCCCGTCGACGACAATCGGTTGGCCATTGGGCTGCAACAGACTGCCTCCCGTGATTCCGATTTCAGTCTCAAGGGAGGTTGCGAGCACCGGAACCGCGGAGGTGAAGGCGGCAATGTCGCTGAGAAACACGGTGTCGGCCCGGATTCCCTGCGCCCAGAGTCCGGTCGCCCCGGAGGAGGCCTCGAATCGCGCATTGCCCAGGCGGAGTCCGTTCACGCGTCCCGCGGAACTGTGTACCCCGAGGGCGCGGAGGGAGGCCCATCCCTCGTAGGTGACATCCGGTCGGACCGCGCCGGGATTGTTGGCGGGACCGACCGAGTAGGCCGACATGTGGGTCGTCTCGTCTGTGTCCGCCAGGATCAACGTCGCCTGACCCTGCATGTAAAGAACACCGGGTTGTTGGTAGAGGGTCGGTGTGGCGGGTCCGGTCGCGGCCTCAAGGAGCACCGTCAGCGTCCCCTTGCCGGCAAGTTCGACCTGCACAATGTCACCCTGCGGATCGATGAACGACATGCGAGAGATCTGTCCGGGGTCGGCTGTGAGCGCCCCAGCCGTTCCTTCGAGCAAGAACTGGTCGTAGGCGTTGCCATTGGGATGGGCGATGTTCTGCCACTCAGGGCGGGTGCCGACAGAACCGGCAAGTTTGCTGGAGAGAGCAAGACCGACCACCGCCGGACGGCTCATCCGCGTGCCCCCGCTGTTAGTTAGCTCGGCCATGTAGATGCCTGCCTGGGCCACCGCCAGGGAGGGTAACACGAGTCTCGCGCTGTTGGAGTTGGGCACCGGGGTGCCGTTGTGCCACCAGCGGTAGAAAATAGAACCGGGGGCGTCGCTGGAGCCCACCTCGAGGGTCACGGCGCTGCCGAGGGTCGCGGTGGTGCTCACGGGTTGCTGACTGATGGTCGGCAACGGCACGATGTCGAGGTAGGCGGCGGCGCTGCGCACGGAGTCGATCGCATTGCTGACGACCACCGTGTAGCTGCCCACATGTTCAGTCCCGACGCGCGGAATCGTCAGCTGCGGGCCGGTTTCTCCGGGGAGATTGGCCGAATTCCATTGCCACTGATAGGTCATCGGCGCGGTTCCCGTCACCTCCACCGAGAAGGTGGCCGGACGTCCCAGCGCCACCGCCTGCGTGGTCGGCTGCCGGACAATCATGGGAGGGGAGACGACGGTCAGTACGATGGGCGTGGTGGTGGCGTTGCCAACCGCATTGCTCACCCGGAAGGTGTACGTGGCTGCGTCCTCAAGCTTCACCACGGTGAAGCGGAGCGACGGCAGCACCTCATTGGGCATCAAAATGCCGTTCTTGAACCAGGCAAAGGTGTAGGGGACGGTGCCCGAGACGGAAACGTCGAGCACGATGGTCCTGCCTGCCACCACGGTCTGGGAGGCCGGCTGTGACACGATCGCTGGTGGCTCCAGCACTTCCACCAAGGCGGCCACACTGGTGACGGAGCCGACCGAATTGGTCACCACCACCGCGTAGTTGCCTGTCTGTGACGAAGCGATGTTCTCCAGAGTGTAGGTCGATCCCGTCGCTCCAGGGATGGGCGTGCCGGCCCGCTGCCACTGGTAAAGCAAGGTCGGACTTCCCGCCGCCACCACGCGCAATTCCACCCGCGAACCGGCCGCAACCAACTGCCCTTGCGGCTGGGTGACGATGCTGGGCGGATCCAGGACGGTCAGCGTTGCCTCCGGACTGGTGGCCGTCCCCGCTGCGTTGGTCACCCGGACCGAATAGTTCCCGGAGTCTCCGGTTCGTACCGCCGCGAGCACCAGCTGGGAGAGGGTCTGTCCGTTGATCGGCACGCCATTGAAGAGCCATTGATAGGTGAGAGGGGGCGTTCCTGAGGCTTCGACCTCCAGGGTGATCGTTGACCCCGCAGCGGCCGTGCGGCTGGCCGGTGCGCGCACAAAGCCAGGTGCCACGGGCGGTGCCACCACGCCGGGGAGAGCAAGGGAGACTTGCCGGCGAAGCATGACCCCGTCGTCGTAGAGATCAAAGGTGACCGTATGCGACCCGGACTCAGTGAACCCGAGCGTGGCCTGGGTTCCCTGGGTCGAGGCAATCGCGGGTGATCCGGGGCCGCTGATTTGCTGCCAGACGGCAATGAGCGAGGAACCCGGCACCCGTCCGTCGGCCCGCCGCAGTCCAACCACCGCGGTGGTGGACGTCGCACTCTGCACCACGACTTCCCAATTTCGAAGGTCGGACATGACCGATTCCCGCGCCAGATAGGCAATCTCCTCGGATGCCAGCACGCGCCCATAGATGCGCGTGTCGGCGAGACGTCCGGCCAGGGCCCGCGTCCGCTCCTCGTTGTTTCCGAGGTAGCCTGTCCCTGTGGCAAGATCCGGCGTGCCGGCGGCCGGCGTTTGCGCCCCGACCTCAAGCTCGCGTCCATTCAAATAGAGCCGCGGCAACTCCCGGCTGCCTCGCGCGCTGTCGTAGGTGGCGGCGACATGATACCACGAACCGTTACCTACCAGCCCGGGAGGCGTGTGCCAGACACCGTCGGTGGTCGTCCAGTTTGCGAGAAACTTGACCGTGCCGGCGTTGCCATCCAGACCCGCCGCTCCGTCACGACCGACAAAGAGGTAGTAGGCCGGCGTATTGATGACCCGGGGGAAAATGCTGTTGCCCGCCGTATCCATATGAACCCAACCCGCCAGAGTCACCTGCACCGGGGCGGGGGCGGAAAACTGCATGGCTGAAAGCGTGCCGTTGAAGCGCAATCCCGGCAAGGTGTAGGGCCCCGCGTCCCGCGTCGGCCCATCCAATAGCACACCGTTCCGGCCCTGCCCGGACGAGTCGAGAACCGGACCGGACGCCTCCCCGAACGTCCAGCGTCCGAGCAAACTGGTGGCCGGCACGGACACGGCTCCCACCACGACGCTTCGATCAAGGGTGGCGGTCACCCCTCCCGCGGAAGCGGACGCGCGAATACGATAGAGCCCGGTGGCGGAAAAGGTGGTCGTGACCCGGTTGACACCGGCATCGACGAACGTGACGTTGCCGGGTCCGGAAACCTTGGACCAGGTCACCGGAATTTCAGCCTGCTCAATGCCGTTGACCCATCGGGAGCCGCGGACGGAAAGGATTACGGATTGCGCCGTCGTCTCCAACCCATAGATCTCGGCCGTCGGCGCGATCGGGGTGATCCGGGGCAGGCTGCCCGAGGGATTGACCATCCGCTGCAAATCAAGTCTTCCCCCCGACGCCACCCGGCCGTTCAGCGAGTCCAGGACCTGAACGGTGGTGAGCAGGCGGTTCTTCAGCTGCTGGGCGCCGAGCGTCGGCTCGGCCGCCCGCAGGAGCGCCAGGGCTCCGGTGACGAGCGGAGCCGCCATTGACGTACCGTCCTTCACTCCATAGCGGTCCGCCGGGATGGTGGAAAGCACCGCCGAACCGGGGGCGGCGAGGTGCACGGCGGTCGCCCCCCAGTTGGAGAAGTCCGAGAGGGTGTCGCCCAGGTCGGTCGAGGCAACTCCCACCAGATTGCTCACGGCGTATCCGATGGGATACAACAGCCCACTCTGGTCCAGGCTCCGGGCGTCATTGCCCGAGGCGGCCACAAAAAGGATGTCGGCGTCTCTCGCCCGCTGGATCGAGTCGCGCTGCAGGGTGTTGAAACTGGTCGAGGTGTAGGAATTATTGATCACGACCACGGGCACGCCTTTGAGTTTCTGCCCCGTCGCGTAGTCGGTCGCCTGGATCACAGCGCTCGTGGAGAGCGACTGGTCGCCGGTGCGCAGCCCCATCAGACGGACCCGCCAGTTGACCCCGGTCACACCGACCCCGTTGTTGCCGGTGGCACCGATGATGCCTGCCACATGGGTTCCGTGACTTTCCTGATCCGCCGGATCGTTGTCATTTCCGGCGAAATCCCAGCCGTACAGATCGTCGACGAGTCCGTTGTTGTCGTCATCAAGGCCATTTGCCGTCTCGGCGGGATTCTGCCAGATGTTGGAGGAGAGATCCGGGTGTTGCCGGCTCAGCCCTGAATCGATGATCGTCACCACCACGCTATTCGAACCGGTGTTCACCTCCCAGGCCGATGGCGCATTGATGCGGGCGAGGGCCCACAACTCTCGGGAATCAAAGTCATTCGGTACGGCATTGGAGAACGCCAGCGGATCGGGAGTGGCCTTCCAGCCCGGCTCAAGCGCACCAAGGCGCCCCAACGTCTCCGGGACCGAATCGAGATGGAGGGGATCGGGCACAAAGACCCGGACCGCCGGCGAGAAGTCGTACTGGGGTCCCGCTCGCAGCCCAAGGCTGCGCAATCGCGCGGCAAACTCGGTAGGCGATAAGGTGGCGGGTCGCTCCACCAGAACGCTATCGGCCAGAACGTAGTGTTCTTCCGCGAGGCGCAGGCCGCGGTCGCCCGACTCGAACGTCAACTCGGCCCGCACGTGCGGGTACGCCCCCGGGGTCTCGATCCACTGTATCCAGCGTTCCCGGCCTTCTGGTAAAGCGTCCAGCCGCTCGTCACGCACTCGGCCCTCGGGAAACCGTTTTCCCAGGACTTGGGCCGCTCCCGCCGCCAGTTCCTTCCTGCCCTTCGACATCTGTCCCTCCTCCGGCCCGGCGGGACTTGTCGCCGATTCGGTAGTTGCGGTGACTGCCATCGCACCCGGGGCGGCGCGGGTCAACACGGCGTCGCCCGTCACCGTCGCATCGGGATGCGAACGGACGGCAAACCAGGCCAGACCGACGGCAAGAACAACAGCCAGGCCGAAAAAGGCCCGGATTACGCGAGATTTCACAAGCATGACCGAACCGCGACGCCCCTACTTTGCAAGCATTCGCGCGGGGGGGCACTGCAGCGCTGACGCAAGTCAAACGGGGTGGAGACCGGCCTGGCACCGACACGTCAATCAGCTTTTTTCCGAGGTAACAGCGCCCCATGCGCTTGGAACTTCCTTCGCCTTGGGATGGGAAACGGAAGCTGCGACAACGCGCTCACTTTAGCATGAATTTCACGGTAGGGCCCCAGTCAGCACAGCTTCAAAGCCCCATTTCCCGTCTGCTCGCCTTTCGCCGCAACGGGTGACCCGCTCATCGCTCCCCGCACGCACTCTGGCTCGCCGGTGACGCGTTCTCCACGCTTGCCTGTCACTTTCGCCTCGGCGTACGGCCCCGTTTGCCTTCACCCTTAGACATGCTGCTTTGTCTCGACGCGCCCCAGGCGGGCCAGCTCTGCGATGCCCTCTGCTTTCGCGTGGAAGGCTGGTTGCAGCAGGACGGATCCGAGCGCGCGCCGATCGCGGTCGAAGCCTGGGTCGGAGAGCGCTGTGTGGGTTCAACCCGGCACCTCTTTGTCCGCCCCGATGTGAATCTCCAGCTGGGATGGAACGTCGGTACCCGCAGCGGCTTTTCGCTGGTCGCCCACGCCGCGGCAGGTCCCTTCGGCTGCGACGCGGTGCTCCGGGTGCTCGTCAAATCGGAAGGACGGATACTCGCGTCGACGGAACGCAAGGTGTCCTGGGGTGGATTCGACCATCGGACCAGCGACTACGGCATTTTGCTGCGCCAGGATTTTCCGCCCCTGCACCACCGCGAACACATCTATACCTCGGGGCCGTCGCAAGCCGAAGGCAGCGGCGAGGTGCTCTCACTCATCACGCGCAGCCTCGGTCCGGAGCCGGTCTCCATTCTCGATGTCGGTTGTGGCCTTGGCTGGTACGGCTCCATGCTTCGAGCCCAGGGACACGTCTGGCACGGAGCGGAGATGAAGGCGGAAGACTGCGCCGCCATGGCCGCTACCGGCC
>Ga0154020_10005409_pt1 | contig 15081 bp, 13 predicted proteins | sample Klosneuvirus_201_FD_109709 | JGI IMG/M metagenome (GOLD analysis project Ga0154020, IMG submission 109709) | Active sludge microbial communities from wastewater, Klosterneuburg, Austria - Klosneuvirus_20160825_MG | ecosystem: Engineered > WWTP > Aerobic digester > Activated sludge | place...
ACTGGGGGCTCCGGTGTACAACCCCATGGACTTTGGCGGCGTGCGCAACCGCTGAAGCGCGCAACCCAACCCCAAGGGCGCCAGCAAGTGGTAGAGGGAATGGGTATGTCTGGCGTGTCCCGGGTTTCCCAGAAGGCCACCATGATGGTGGGACGCGCTGGCGCGGCCCCCGTCACCCCCAAACAGCCAAAGAAGAGCGCCGAAACCGCGGCGGTCAAGGGCGCAACCTACGCCGCCAGCACCACCAGCGTTGGCTCCGGCAACCTCACACCCATGGCCAGGAAGGTGGCCAGCGTGCCGGTTGGCCCGTGGGCACTGGGGTTGCCTGAGACAAGCGCGGTGACCACCAGGGAACTGGCGGCCAGCGTCAAGCGCAGCCAGAAACAGTTCAGCGCCATGCTGGCGAGCGACGCGCCGGACCGTACCAGCCTGGTGGAGGGGGCCATCACCCGGCGCAAGGCGTCCATCCACGCGTACTTCCGTGGCGTTGCAGACGCCCGCACCGATCTTTTTGCCAAGGAACTCCCGGCGTCCCGTTATCCAGGCAAGGCCGGTTTTGTGCTGAACACCGGAGACATGCACCTCTACCAACCCACCACCATCCACCACGCCACCCACGGGGTCATGTTGGGCGTGGGGGACAGTGACCGGTTGGGTTTTGGCCCCTACGAATGGGACGTGCGCAGCCTGGCCACCAGCGTGGAGTTGGAGGGCCGCGTCCACAAGTTTCCAAAGGAGGCCAGGCAGCTGGCCCTGCGCGAGGCGTTGGAAGCCTACGTGGATGCCATCAAGGATGTGGCCAAAGCCAAGGACCCGGAGCGTACGGCCAAACAGCTGCGCATCACCAAGGACAACACACCTGGGGTGGTCAAGGACCTGTTGGCCCGCGCGTCTGACGCCAACCGCAAGGACTGGCTGGAGGCGCGCGTCACGGCCACCAGGCCGCCGCGCCTGCGCCGCCAGGCAGGCGTCCTGGAGGACATCCCCAACCGGCCGGCTGGCGCCGCCGGGCGCATCACCGCTGCGGTGACTGCCGCGCTGCCTGAGTTTGTCAACAGCCTTCCCCCGTCAGAGCGCGGCCGCTTCACGGGCTTCACCGTGGCGGACGTGGGCATCCCCATCAAGGGCAATGGCAGCATGGGCTACGGGCGCTACCGCGTGTTGCTGGAGCCACCAGGCGGCGCCAAACGCATCACCGATCTGGTGCTGGTGGAGTTCAAGGAGCAATTGCCCAGCGCCCTGGGCCGGCACGTGGACCAGCAGTCCACCGGGTTCTACGGCGAGGACCAGGCGGCGCGGTCGGTGGCGCTCTACCGTGTAGGGACCGGCAGCGCGGTTGGGCAGGGCTGGGGGCACGTGACGTTGCCCAAGGGGTGTTTTGTGAGCAGCCGGCACTTCACCGTCAAGGAGGTGCGCCCGGAGGAGAAAGGGGTGGACCTCTCAGGCGTGGGTGACAAGGAGTTTGTGGCCATGGCCAGGGCCCAAGGACGCCTGCTGGCCAGCTTCCAGGCGCTGGCGGGGATCAACGCCGCAGCGCACGGCGCGGGCGGCGCCAAGGACATCCTCCGGGACCTGGAGGACCGGCCGGGCTTTGTTGCCGAGAACATGGCCGGCGCGCAGCACCTGGCGGACCGTTACCACGCCGAGTTTCAGGCGTTCAGCGCGGCGTTTGCGTAAGCGGACCAGGATGCGGCGTCAGAACGGAAAATCGGTGTAGGTCAGGGACTGCCAGCTGCCGTCCTGTTTTTGCGCCAGCAGCACGTTGTGCTCAATGTCCCCGTCCTCTTCAATGCCGTGACGGGCAAACACAAACTTCTTGTAGTCATCACCCTTGAAGTAGGCCGCGGCGGAATTTGCCACGTCGTTGTAGGCCTTGCGCAGGGCCATGGCTTCGGCGGCGGTCTCCGCGCTTTCCGCAAAGTCCTTGCCCGCATCCTTGATGGTGTCCACAAACTTTTTCACCGCGTTGGCGCCGGTGGTGAGGTCAAACGTGTCACCCAGTTCGCTCTCAGACAGCTCACGCATCTCTGCCAGGATGCCCTTCATGGTGGCGTCCGGGCGGTGGCTGGTGAGGTCAAAACCCTTGCCGTAGTCCGTGATGGCATCCACGTTGGCCGCACGCAGCGCCTTCTGCAGTTCCACCTTGGTGTTGCCCACGCCACCGGGGCCATCAAACAGGGACGCGGCGCGCGTGCGAAGTTCGGTGACACGCAGCTTGCGTACGTCCTGCGCGTCAATCTTCCCGTCGCTGCCGGCAATGGCTTCGGCGGCGCGGGTGATGATGGGCTTGAGGTGCGCCACCGCCTTGCCAACGGTGACGGTGTCCACGTCCCCGCGCAATTCATGGATGTGGCGGCGGGCCCATGGGGAAATCTTGGACTCTTCGCGCGTGGTGAGGACGTTGTTGCCGGCGGCCTCCTGGATTTCCTTCTTGTAGACCTGCACCAACGCGTTGACGGTTTGTTTGACGGTACGGGTGGTGGTCATGGACGGCTCCAGGGTTGGAAAGACAAACGGGCGTGTACCAAGCGCGTCCCAACAGGATCCAGGCGACAGATGACAACGGCGTGACTTTTGTCCTGGCGCGGCAATTCAAGGTGGCGCCGCCTGGCGCACCGCACGTTCCAGCAGAAACACCGCGCGGGCCGCCGCCAGTTCCAACCGCGTGCGCGCCAACTGTTGGAGCGACCCGCACGCCATGGTGCCACCAGACGCGCGTTGGGCCGGAACCTTCCGGCACACTCCAGGACAGCCCAGGTCCACAGCGAGCACCGTGGAGGCCAGCGCGTGGCTTTCCAGCAGCGCCGCGGCGGCCAGGATGGGCAGCTCCAATGCGGTGGCGCGTTTTGTGGGCATCCTGGGATGCGAATCCGGACAACGGTTGATGAGGTCCTCCTCAAACGCCCGGTGCACGCCGTTTTGTGCAGGGAAGAGGCCGTCATAGTGCAGCGTTGCGTGGAGCGGCTGGTGCGCGTCTGCCACGTAGTGCAGCAGGTCCACTGCAAACCGCGTGATGTCCGGCGTGTGGCGCGCACGCAGCGCGGCCACCAGCGCGTGGAACGTCTCATCCACCGCGCCAATCAGGGACCCGGTGGACACAACATCCCGTTGCACGGTGGCATCCAAACTGCGTGCGGCCAGCGCCTGAAGCACGGCGGTGGCCGTTTCAGGACGCGGCGCGGGTTTGGTGACGTCGGGTGGGGGCAGTCCAAGGGCTTCAAGGTCCAGGAAGTGGCGGTGGCGTTCGGCGCGGTTGAGACGCACGCGGTCATCCGGCTCCATGGCCTGGGCCACCAGCGCGTCCTTCAATGGACCAAACACTGCGGCCGCCGCGGGTGAAAGGTGCTCCACCGTCAAACGGTTGACGTCTTCATGCGCCCGGCGCCCCCAGGCGCCGGCGTCACGGCAGCACAACAGCACCATCAGACAGCACAGCCCGCGCCCCATGGTCACACCCTGGCACACGCCGCCCGGAGGTTGCCAACGCGCGTGATGCAGTTCCAAGGTGGCGCCATGTCAGATTCCATTGTTGATGCATGGGTGCAGCACCCCACGCCGGGTTTTGTGGCCCAGCCCATGTTTGAATCCCTGCGCCGCTGGCTGGGCGTGGAGAAGGTCCCGGATGAAATCCCGTTGGACCTGACCTTGGGTGCCATGGAGGCTGCGGGTGTGGAGCATGCGTTGTTGACGGCGTGGTGGGGACCGCAGGGCCCCATCATCAGCAACCGCGAAGTGGCCGGCTGGGTGGCCCAACATCCCAAACGTTTTTCCGGCGTGGCCAGCGTGGATGTGCGGCGGCCCATGGAAGCGGTGCGTGAGCTGCGGCGCTGCGTCAAGGACTTTGGCTTTGTGGCCGTGCGCGTCCTGCCGTGGCTGTGGGAACTGCCGCCGGATGATCGCCGCTACTACCCCATCTACGCGGCGTGTGTGGACCTCAACATCCCGTTCTGCCTCCAGGTGGGCCACACGGGCCCGCTCATGCCATCTGAACCGGGCCGGCCCATCCCCTACCTGGACCGCGTGGCCCTGGACTTCCCCGAGCTCACCATTGTGGGCGGCCACATTGGATATCCCTGGACCACGGAGATGATTGCCCTGGCCACCAAATATCCAAACGTCCACATTGATACCTCGGCGTACAAACCCAAGCGCTACCCCGCCGAGCTGGTGGATTTTTTGCGTGGCCATGGACGCAAGAAGGTCCTCTTTGGGAGCAACTACCCCATGCTCATGCCGGCGGACTGTGTTTCCGGCGTGGCCGCGTTGGGACTGGATGAGGAAGCCCGCCGCCTGTTTCTGGCGGACAATGCGCGCCGGGTGTTCCGTCTCCCCGGCTGACGCCACGGGGGCGGTTGCCAAGCGGACATGGCCAGATCCAAGGTGCGCCCCGTCTGGAGGCTCCCATGGCGGACGCGCTGGTTCTGACGCAGGAAAAAGACAACATCATCACCCTCACCCTCAACCGGCCTGAGGCGCGCAACGCGCTCAACCGCCCGCTGCTGGAGGAGCTGCGCCGGGAGCTGGGCAAGGTGGCCCACCGCCGTGACGCCCGTGCGGTGATCCTCACCGGCAGCGGGGACAAGGCGTTCTGCGCCGGGGCGGATTTGCGCGAGCGCATGTCCATGTCCGACGCTGACGTGCGCATGTTCATCCCGCTCATCCGCGGTGCCATCACCGATGTGGAACGCGTGGGGTGCCCGGTCATTGCGGCCATCAACGGCGTCGCATTTGGCGGTGGGATGGAGATGGCGCTCAGCGCGGACCTTCGCGTGGCGTCACAGGACGCGTCCATGGGACTGACAGAAACCTCCCTGGCCATCATCCCCGGCGCCGGCGGCACGCAGCGGCTGCCGCGCATTGTGGGCCTGGCCAAGGCCAAGGAACTCATCTTCACCGCGCGGCGGCTCACGGCGGATGAGGCGCTGGCCATTGGCCTGGTGAACCGCGTGGTGCCCGCGGTGGAGGTGCTGGCCGCCGCCCAAGCGCTGGCGGCGGAGATTTCCAAGAACGGCCCCATTGCGGTGCAACAGGCCAAATACGCCATTGATATGGGCTTTGGGATGCCCATTGACGCCGGGCTGGCCGTGGAATGGAAGTGTTACGAACAGGTGCTGCACACCAAGGACCGCACTGAAGGTCTCAAGGCGTTCAATGAAAAACGTTCCCCGCAATACAAGGGTGAATGACATGCGCTCTGTCCACGTGATGGCGGCGTGCCTGGCCGTGGCGACGGCGCTGGCCTGCAGCAAGAAGGCCGCGCGTGATGACAAGCCACCAGCGGACGCACTGGAAGGTGCGGCCCGCAAGGCCACCGCGGATGGCGGCAACACCAACGTGGATGTCACCGCGGAGTTGGACTTTGGTGACGGCGGGACGTTGTTGGGCGTGTGGGTCACCGCGCTTGAGGATGCGCCGCAAGGGGTCCACCTGCGCTTGTCCCTGCGCGGGCCGGACGGCACCGCGGTGGGCGAAGACCGCCTGGTGGCGGCGTGCACCGCGACCGCGGTGAAGGGAACACCGGTGTTCATTCCGTTGGAGGTGGATGAAGACGGCGCGCCGGTGGCGCAGGCCGCACGCACTGCAGTGGTGGTGTATTCCGCCCGCGCGTCCGGGTGTTTGCGTCCCACGTTGCGCGTGGAGCGTCTGGCCCGCCCCGCGGAGCAGTGACCCATGCCCGAGCGTCCGGACCTGGAATACGTGGTTCCGCGGCTGGATGTGCTCCTCAAGGACGCACCCATCACCGCCGTCACCGTGAAAAAGGCGGTGGTGTTGCGTCTGGCGGTGGAGGGCAGCGTGGAGCAGGCACTCACCGGCCGCGTGTTCACTGCAGTCACGCGGCGAGGCCACTTCCTGATGTTTGCGTTGCGTGGTCCCCCACCGGAACTGGAGATGGTGGTCTCTCCCATGCTGGCGGGCCGTTTTTCTGTGGACCCCGGGGACAGCAAGGCGCCAGGAGACACGGCCATGGCCTTTGGTCTCCAGGACGGGCGCGTGTTGCGCTACCGGGACAGCGAACAGATGGGGAAGGTCTACGTCATCCCCAAGGGCAACCACGCGCAGGTCCCCGGGCTGGAGAAACAGGGCCTGGACGTGCTCAATCCCAAGGTGTTCACCAGGGAGGCCTTTCGCGCGGTGGCCCAGAAGCGGCGGGACCAGGCCAAGGTGTTCCTCATGGACAAGGCGGCCCTGGATTCATTTGGCAACGCCTACGCGGATGAGGCGCTTTGGGAAGCCGGGGTGCACCCCAAGACCATGATGAAGAGCCTCTCTGCCGAGGAGTTGGACCGTTTGCATGACGCCATGGTGAAGGTGCTGGGTGACGCGTGCGCCGAGATTGTGCGCCGCCAGCCACCGCTGGAAGAAAAAGTGCGGGACTTCCTCAAGGTGCGCAACAAACACGGCGAAGTGTGTCCCCGCTGCGGCAGCAAGGTCCGCAAGGCGGGCGTGCACGGGCATGACGCGTTTTTTTGCCCGCAGTGCCAGCCGGAGACGCGCAAGGGTTCCCTGGTGGACTGGCGCAAGACGGGCATTTGAACCGGTCAGCCCTGCAACAACTTGCGCGCATCTGAAGCACGCATGCCCAGCTGCGGGATGAAGTCTTCTTTTGCGGCAAGGCGCAACAACAACGCCTCGGTGGCGGCGTCACCCTGCCCGTCCGCGCGGCACATCCGGATGGCCTGGGCCAACGGGACGTACCCGGTGTCCTTGGCCGCCGCCGCTGCATCCACGCTGGCGGCGTAGAAATGGTACTTGAGCTGGCTCTGGCCGGGGGACGCATAGGTAGGCTCACCCAGCTCCACCACGCCCTTGGCGCCTTGCTCTTGCGCCCAGGCATCCACGGTGGCCTTCACGCGGCCCTTGACCTCTGCCGGCTTGAGCGTCTCACCCTTGTCATTGGTGATGCCCACCTTGAGGTCCGCCGTATCCAACCGGGAGAGGTCACTGTTCTCCTTGGGATACGTGACGCCGGGCTTGCGGGCCAGGCCCTTGGCCGCCAGGAGCGGGCGTTCGGCCCACTCCATCTTCACCATGGGGCCCTTGACCGGGTCATTGTAGAACAGCGCGCTTTTGGCGCGGTCAAAGTTCACGCTGAACAACTGGTTTGGGACGCTTTTGCCCGCCGGTGCGCTGCCATCGGTGGTGATGTGTTGGGTCTGGGTGGCAATGAACGTGGCCTCCCCACCCAGCAGCGTCTGGGTTTTTTCTGTGCTGGCATCCCGTTGGATCTGGTGGATGTTGCCGGGGTTGAGGTTCTTGAGCGCGCCTCTTCCCACCGTGTCCAGGGACATCCCCTGGGCGTCCGGCAGCGGCGCCACAAACGGCCTGGCCTCGGTGAGTTTGGTCACGCCCAGGTCACTGAACTTCTTTTGCAGCGCCGGCGGCAGGTCCCGCGCGTAGACACCCAGCTGCGGGATGTACCCCATGGCATCCACCGCGCGGGTGTAGGCCACGCGCGCGCGCGCGCCCTCGCGAATCAACCCGTTGTCCATGGCGTACAGCGCTTCATCCATGCGCATCACACCGGGCCGCATGAGTGACGCCACCTCCATGCCACCGCCGTCACCGGCAATCTTCTGGTCCCCCAGCTTGATGACCGCGGCGTAATACGCGTCCACCTCCATGGCCTCATGCGGCATGGTGGGCACGCACGTGTCTGAGATGGAGAAAAACGCCTTGATGCCGCCGCCCAGCTCCTCGGCAATTTCTCCCACGCCAATCTTCTCCGGGCTCACCCCGTCATGGTCCCAACGCCCGCCGGCCATCCCCACGCCCACGTAGTCTTCCCCGCGCAGCGTGGGGGCCAGCCGCGTGTCACCCATTTTGAAGACGGCGCACGGCGCACCTGACCTGGGGTCCATCAGGAACGTGGCCACCATGGTGCAGCCGTCCTGCTCCTTGGGACCGCGCAGTGCCGTGACCTCCACCGTTTGAGGTTCTTTGACGCCGGGACGGTTCACGCTCAGCGCGTACTTCTTCACCTTGAGAAACGCGTTGGGCAGGGACGGGTCCTCAATCTCCTTGACCCCCACCGCGGTAGGCTGTGCCTGGGCCACCTTTGCCGCCTCTCCGGTGCGCCGGGTCTCCACGGCGGAAAAACGCATGTGCTGCAGGGACAACGTGGCACCGCCCTTGAGGCTGGTGCCAGGCCGCGGCCCGTCTTTGGGTTGGTCTTTGACCGCGCTGTACACGGCCTTCCCAGACGGCGTGCTGGCTTTGGGCGCCGGCGGCGTCTCCACCTTGGCCGGCACCACCGGGCTGGTCACCTGGGCTTGCGGCGGCGTGTTGGAGGCGTTGGGCCGGGCAAGCGTTTTTGGAGTGATGCTCACGTCGTCACCCTACGTGGCCGCTGGTGGGTGTGCAAACACCCGCAACGTCCGTGCTATGCGGCGTGTCATGCGCCCTTTTCTCCTGTTGTGCATGCTGCTGTTGGTGGGTTGTTCGGCCAGCCGGGCCTCTCCGGCGCAAACCCAAGCCACCCCCGTCCAGGATGACTGCACGCTGGACACACCGCTGCAGCCGGGGATTCCCGGCAGCCCGGACCACCCCATTCCGTCCGACGTCAACCCCAACGGCATGAGCCAACTGGCCGTGTTGATGCGCACCATGATGGACGATCTCAAAGCCGCGCGTGTTGCCGTGGAGACCAACCAGTCCATCCCGGCCATGTGGACGCGTCACCGCAACATCCGCTGCAGCTGGCCCACCAAGCCGCAGGACCGCAACCCGCAGTTTGACGCCATGGCGGTGGCCTATCTTGCCGCCATCAAGGCCCTGGAAGCGCAGCCGCAAGACCGGAAGACCGCGTACAACACCGCCGTCCAGGCCTGCCTTGCGTGTCACGCGCAAGCCTGCCCCGGGCCGGTGGAGATCATTGAGCCGCTGCAGTTGCCCTGACAAAAAAAGGGCGGGCGCCACCATTGCTGGTGCACACCCGCCCTCCAACGTCACGCCAACGCGGCGTTCAGACGCTTTCCACAATCACCGCAATACCCTGCCCGCCGCCAATACACGCGCTGCCAATGCCATAGCGGCCCTGGCGCTGCTTGAGCGCGTAGATGAGGTGCGCGGTGATGCGCGCGCCGGACGCGCCCAGCGGGTGGCCCAGCGCAATGGCGCCACCGTCCACGTTGGTCTTCTCGCGGGACAAGCCCAGTTCTTTCTCCACCGCCAGGTACTGCGGCGCAAAGGCCTCATTGACCTCCACCAGATCAAATGCGGACAGCGTGGAGCTGGTGCGCTCCATGGCGTTGCGAATGGCCGGCGCGGGACCAATGCCCATGATCTTGGGATCACACCCGCTGATGCCCCAGCCCGTCAGGCGCGCAATGGGCTTCAACCCGCGCTTGCGGGCAAAATCCGCGCTGGCCAGCACCAGTGCCGCGGCCCCGTCACAAATACCGCTGGCCGCACCCGCGTGGATGACGCCGTCCTTCTTGAACACCTTGGGCAGCTTCTTGAAACCTTCCACCGTGCTGTCCGCGCGCGGGTGTTCATCCTTGGCAAACACGGTCACGCCTTTTTTGGTCTGCATCTCCACCGGCGTGATTTCATCATTGAACCGGCCGGCCTCCATGGCGGCGGCGGCGCGCTTCTGGCTCAACACGCTGAAGTCATCCACCTCACCCTGGGTGATCTTGTACTGCTCGGCCAGGTTCTCGGCGGTGATGGCCATGGGCATGCCGGTGTACGTGTCCGTCAGGGCGCTCCACAGCGTGTCCTCCAGCTGCGTGGGCTTCCCAAACGGCAGGCCGCTGCGCGCGCCGCGCACCACAAACGGCGCCTGGCTCATGGATTCGGTGCCGCCCACCAGCACGCACTGCGCCTGGTTGGTCATGATCTGTTCGGCGCCGTTGATGACGGCCTGGAAGCCGCTGCCGCACAGGCGGTTCACGGTGAGCGCGCCCACCCGCATGGGGATGCCCGCCTTGAGGCCAATGTGCCGCGCCAGGTAGATGGCGTCCACGCTGGACTGGATGACGTTGCCAAAAATGACGTGGTCCACGTCTTCCGGGTTCACTGCCGCCTGGGCCAGTGCCGCTTTGGAAGCCACCACGCCAAGGTCCGTGGCGGATTGATCCTTGAGTGCGCCGTTGAACGTGCCAAACGCGGTGCGCTTGGCGGCAAGGAACACCAGCTCAGTGTTTCCAAAGGACTTCATGGGGGGGGCTCCAGAAAAAGGTCCGCGGTCCAGCCCGCGGGACAGGGGTGCGGGGTTATGCCAACCGGGACGCTCCAGGACAAGCAACCAGGCGCCCCGCCAGCCTTGCGCATGGTGCTGCGTGTGGCTAGCAAGCCCACGTTGCCCCCACGTCGGTGCGGGCGTGAGGTGAGCCATGGTTGTGAACACGGTGAAGGTGCCCAATGAGATCCTCTACCTGACCGAGGACGCGGACCTTTTGCGCGGCCAGCTCTCCGGAGAGAAGCTGGCCTTTGATGCCAGCCGCGCACTCATCAACAACATCTCCACCGACGAACTGACGCCGGGCTGGGTGTGCTTCTGGTACGACGAGACGCTGGGCAACTACTGTCTGGTGGGCCTGCGCGGTGGCGTGGTGCAAAAAGACGGCATCCTCAACCGCAAGCCCGCCGTCATTGTCAGCGGGTTGTCCAAGGGCTGCGGGTCCTCCCGGGAGACCGCGCCGTACAGCGAGCAGGTGGCTGGCGCGCGCATCATCATTGCCCGCACCATTGAGAAGATCTACGGCCAGAACTGCCAGAACATTGGCCTGCTCACCTCCACGGATTTTTCGCTCATCCCGCGCATTGAGGCCGGTGAGGACATCCCCATCAGCGAGTTCACCCGCGGGCTGGACCCCATCTCCACCGGCATTGTGGAGAACGGCGGGCTGTTTGCTTACAACAAGCGGCGCCTTGCGGGTGAGGTGTCCCCGCCCGCCGTGGACACCCCGGCGCGCCCCATGACGCTGGCCGAGAAGATCATTGCGCGCAACGCCGTGGCGGACGCCAAGACGGGACGCCACGGCATCCCCGCGGTGAAACCCGGAGACGCGCTGTTCTGCAAGGCGGACCTGCGGTTCACCCACGAATACGTCACGCCCATGGCCGAGAGCCTCTTCACCGCGCAGTTTGGCAAGGACGCGCGCGTGCGTGACGTGGGCGGCGTGGTGGCGTTCCGGGACCACCTGACGTTCATTGGCCAGGTCATGCCGCAAAAACAGAAGGACATGGGCCTGCTCAAACTGGCGGACAACCTTGCCGTGGTCCAAAGCGCGTTCACCAGAAAGCAGGGCATCCGCCTTTATGATGAACTCAAAAACGCCGACGGGACGGTGGTGGGCTCGGAAGCCATTTGCCACAACGCGGTGTTGGAGGACCTGGCACTGCCCGGCCAGCTGGTCATTGGGTCAGACAGCCACACGTGCACCGCCGGTGCGTTGGGCGTGTTTGCGTTTGGCGTAGGCGCCACGGATATGGCCAACGCCTGGTACACCGGGGACATTCGCGTCACCGTGCCGCATACCGTGCGTTACAACCTGGTGGGCAAGCCCAGCGCGGACATTTGCGCCAAGGACATCATCCTCTTCATCATGGCGCAGGACTACATCAAGAGCGGCAAGGCCATTGGTCAGGTGCTGGAATTTGGCGGCCCCGCCGTGGCGCACCTCAACCTGGATGAACGCGCCACGCTCACCAACATGGCGGTGGAAGCGGGCGCCACCACCGGCGTGGTGGAAGCGGATGAGACCACCGTGGAATACCTGGTGGGCATGCGCGGCCTGAAAGCGGATGACGTGCGCAAGATGTTGCTCCACGCCGACAAAGACGCAACCTACGCGGCGGAGTTCACCGTGGACCTCACCGGGATACGGCCGGTGGTGGCGCTGCCCGGAGACCCGCGCAATGGCGTGTTCCTCCCCGCGCTCAAGGAGCAGAAGGGTCAGGTGGCCATTGATATTGCGTACGGCGGCAGCTGCACCGGCGGCAAAATGACAGACATGGACATGTACGCGTCCGTGCTGCGGGAAGGCGTCAAGCGCGGCATGAAGGTCAACGCCAACGTGGCCATGTACATCCAGTTTGGAAGCCAGAAGATCCGCGCGTATGCACAGAAGAAGGGCTACCTGGAGGTCTTTTCGAAAGCCGGCTGCAAGGTCATTGAGCCCAGTTGTGGCGCGTGCATCAACGCGGGACCGGGCGTGTCCAACAAGACGGAGAACATCACGGTATCCGCCATCAACCGCAACTTCCCCGGACGCTCCGGACCGGGACAGGTCTACCTGGCCAGCCCTTATGTGGTGGCGGCCAGCGCGTTGGCCGGGCACATCACGTCCCCGGAAGAACTGTTTGGGAAAGGCCACACCGCCGCCGCGTGACACGCGGTTGGACGGGTGTCTTGCAGCGGGCTACGCTTGGCGCATGGTTTCAGCCCGGCAACACCGCACGTTCACGCTTGAGGAATACCTGGACGTGGAGCGCAAGGCCTCCACCAAGAGCGAATTTGTGGACGGCGCGGTCTACGCCATGACCGGTGGAAGCCTGAACCACGCGTACCTCGGCGGGCGGGCTGTGGTGGCCTTGTCAGCGGCGCTGCGTGGCAAGCCGTGCCGCGTGTTCAATTCAGAGCTGCAGGTCTTCATCCCCGAGAAGAACATTGCCACCTACCCGGACGTGACGGTGGTGTGCGGTGCTCCGCAGTTCTGGAAGAAGCGGGATGACCTGGTGATCAATCCCTCGGTGGTGGTGGAAGTATTGTCCCCTTCCACCGAAGCGTACGACCGCGGAGAGAAAGCCACCGCCTACCGCACGCTTCCCTCGCTGCGGGACTACGTTCTGATCAGCCAGGAGCGCCCGGTGGTGGAGGTTTTCTCCCGCAACCAGGACGTCTGGGAGCACAAGGTCTTTGAAGGTCTGGGTGCCTTGGCCGTGCTGGGCAGCGTGGAACAACCGCTCCCCCTCAAGGACCTCTATGAAGGCGTGGCCTGGGAAACCTGAGGCCCCGCCGCTGGAATCCTCCGCTGGCGTGTGCAACACACGCGCTGTTTGGCGGGAGGGACACCCATGCGGCAGCACATTGTGACATTGACCTTGGTGACGGCGTGGGGCGCCGGCTGCGTGCAATGCGGCGTGGACCCGCCGGTGCAACCGGGCCTGTCCTCGTCATCTTCCGGCGGCGGAGGTGGCAGCTCCTCCAGCGGGGCCACGTCCTCCAGCAGCAACGGCCGCCCGCCGGTCATTGTGGGGCTGGACTGGTTGGGCACCGGCAGCGCCATGTCCACCATGCCGGCCACGCTCACCGGCCGCATCTGGGCGCCGGGCAATGCGCCGGGAATGGTCCCCGCCGGCCAGGAAATCCCCGTGGGCGGCGCGGTCATTGGGCTGACGGATGAACAGCCGCCGCCCGTGCCCCAGGAGGTCCACTGTGAGCGCTGCCTCAACCTCCCCATGGCGGGCATCACCACCTCAGACCCGCAGGGCCGCTTCACATTGGAGAACATCCCCGAGGGAACCTGGTGGGTGGTCATCCAGAAGGCGCAGTTCCGCAAGGAATGGCAGGTGACCTTTCAGGCGGGAGAGATGCGCATCCTCACCACCGACGAGGGCACCCTCCCCTCGCGCACCAACCCCGCCGCTGGGACCTGGATCCCACGCGTCGCCCTGGCGGTGGGCGTCTATGACCAGCTGGAGGACATCCTGGGCAAGATGCGCCTGGGCAGCGTGGATTCCAGTGGCGCGCTGGAGCGGGCGTCCGCGCGCGGCATCATGGACCTCTACAGCAACAGCAGCTTTGAATCTGACGTGGTGGGGGACATTGAGGACCTGGCCGAAAGCCTGGACCTCCTGCGCAGCTATCACATCATCTTTGTGCCCTGTGACAGCGGGGACGGCGCGGTGATGCGCAGCGCCAACGCGCGCGCCAACCTTGCGGAACACGTACGGCTGGGCGGCAAGCTCTACGTCACCGACTGGTCCGCCGAATGGATGGACACCATCTGGCCGGCCTACGTGCGGTTTGATGCGAGCCATGACACCGCCCCGGGCGGGTCTTTGTCCGACGGTGACGGCACACCCGGTTACGATGCGCTCCACGCGCGCGCGGCGCACCCAAGCCTGCGCACCTGGCTGGACGGTCAGATGGGGCCACTGTTGCCGTCACACCAGGTGGGCAGCATCAACGCCAGTGACTTTGAGGTGGAGGGAAACTGGAACCACATTGTGGACCTCCCCGCCGTGATGGCTCCGGTGGGGTCATCCCAACACGCCATGACCTGGGTGGAAGGAGACTGGGAAGGTGCGGGAGTCCACCCGCTCACCGTCACGTTTGAGCCGCAGGGATGTGGACGCGTGCTCTATTCCACCTACCACACCACCGAGAGCGCCCACCTGGGCCTGGTCCCACAGGAACGCATCCTGCTCTACATGATTCTTGAGATTGGGACCTGCCGCCTGCTGCGCTGAACGGCGGCGCCACCCCACCACTACGGCGTGTTGAACAGGTTGGCCGAATAGTATTGCGCGCGCGCAATGACGTCGTTGGCGTAGTCACTGCCGGTGGTTCCGCGGTCGGTTTGCGCCGGATTTGCGCTGGCCCGCTCAATCCTGGCGGGCCCTTTGTTGTACGCGCTGATGGTGGCCTTGGTGATTTGTGCGTCCGTCCAATCCGGGTGCGCCTTGGCAATCTGGTCCCGGAAACCCGCAAAAATCTTCACGCCCTGCTCAATGTGGTCCTTGCCTGTGGGCTTACCCACCGGCGTGTGGTTGTTCTTGTCCACCTGCATGACACCAAAGCCGTTGGGGTCACTCCGGCCGTACCCGTTCTTGTCCAACATGGTGCCGCCACGGGTCTCACGGCTGATGATGCCGGCCACAATGGACGGGTCCACGTTGTACTTCCTGGCCGCGTCCTCAATGTTCTGCTTGTAGCCCGCCACGCGGGACATGTCCGTGGCGGCCATTTGTTGGGAAGCCGCCACGCCGCCGGTCTTGATCCTGTCCTGGGATGCCGTGGCGCGGGTTGCTCCGGTGGTCTCCAACAACGCGGGTGAAACCACGCCCACGCTGCGGGTTTCTGCGGTGGCGGCAGCCTGCCCGGTGGCGGCGCCGGCGTTGACCGTGGCGCTG
>Ga0154020_10005410_pt1 | contig 15077 bp, 10 predicted proteins | sample Klosneuvirus_201_FD_109709 | JGI IMG/M metagenome (GOLD analysis project Ga0154020, IMG submission 109709) | Active sludge microbial communities from wastewater, Klosterneuburg, Austria - Klosneuvirus_20160825_MG | ecosystem: Engineered > WWTP > Aerobic digester > Activated sludge | place...
AGATCTTTTTGACTTTCAAAATAATTTCGAATACCCATCACGAGCGGACCTTCAGGCCCCACAACAACTAACTGAATCTGTTTTTCAATACAGAATTTGCCTAGTACTTCAAAATCGTCAATAGCAATGGAAACATTCTTTCCTACCTGATCAGTACCCGCATTGCCGGGTGCGATAAAAAGATTACTGCATAATTTACTTTGCTTTATTTTCCAGGCGAGTGCGTGTTCGCGACCCCCATTACCGATAATAAGTATGTTCATGCTTGACGATTAAGCAGCAAAGAACGCAAAAAATGAATTAAAAATTGATAAGTAACAATTGACCATATTGATTCCTATCAATTGTTACTTATCACGTATCAACGGTTAGTTTTTAGTTGGCGTATTCGCTTAAAAATTTCACCCGCATCAGGCGCAGATTATCTTCTGTAAAATCTGTATCCTCTTCTTTGAGTGCATTTACCGCATCTTCAAGGCTATCGGTTTCCGATTCTAAAAAGTAATCGTAAATCTGTTGCTGCTTATCTTCATCCAATACAGAGTCAATATAATAATCAAGATTAAGCTTGGTGCCCGAGTAGCAGATGTTTTCAATCTCGGTCAAGAGCTCATCGAACGATATATTTTTCGAATCAGCGATTTCATCCAGTTCAACCTTTCGATCAATTTGTTGAATGATAAAAATCTTAATCTTCGATTTATTAACGGATGATTTAACAACAATGTCAGAGGCTGTTTCAATATCGTTTTCTTCTACGTAGGTGGAAATAAGATCAATAAAGTCCTTTCCAAATTTATTTACTTTACCCATGCCCACGCCATTTACCGAAGCAAGTTCATCTTTGGTAGTTGGGTAAGTAGTAGCCATCTCTTCCAGAGAGGGATCTTGAAAAATTACATATGGAGGTAAATCTTTTTCTTTGGCAACCTTCTTACGAAGGATCTTCAGCATTTCGAACAACTTCTCGTCATACGACTTAGCGTTGATTATTACGCGTTCGGATGATTCTTCATCTTCGACATCCGTAGTAAAGTTATGATCGAGGGCCAGTTCGACAGCATGTGGCTTTTTAAGGAAAGCATGACCCTTCTTAGATATCTTCAACACACCAATATTGTCAATATCTTTTTCAAGGTATTGGTAGATCAATGTCTGACGAATAACGGATTTCCAGAAGTCGGCATCTTTTTGATCGCCCTTACCAAAAATGGGCAGATCGAAATGTCCATAGCTCTTTACATATTCATCTTCGGTACCCCGGATAACATTTACCAGGTGTGTAAGATTAAAACGCTCGTTGGTTTGCTTGGTAGCTTCAATAGCCATTTTAACAAACTCGGTTCCATCAAAGCGCTCGCGGGGATGAACACAATTATCACACGAGCCACAGTTTTCTTCTTTATACTCTTCGCCAAAATAGTGGAGTAGTTGTTTTCTTCTGCAAACGGGTGACTCGGCATAGAATTCCATTTCCTGTAAAAGGACTCGTGCATTTTCACGTTCCTGTACCGGCTTGTCTTTATTAAACTTCTCGAGTTTACTTAAGTCATTGTGGCTGTAGAACATTAAGCAAACGCCTTCCAATCCATCGCGTCCACCTCGTCCAGTTTCTTGATAGTAACCTTCCAGCGATTTTGGAACATCGTAATGCACAACAAAACGAACATCGGGCTTGTCAATCCCCATTCCGAAGGCAATGGTGGCAACAATAATATCTGTTTCTTCATTCAGGAAGTCATCCTGATTTTTCATGCGAACATCCGGATCCAAACCGGCATGATAAGGGGCTGCCTTAAATCCATTCACATTAATTAGTTGCGCAATTTCTTCAACCTTTTTTCTGCTCAGGCAATAGATAATACCCGACTTCCCTTTATGCTCTTTTAGAAATCGAATCAATTGCTTCTTGGTCTCCTTTTTGGGTCGAACTTCGTAATAAAGATTTTTTCGGTTAAAAGAAGAAATGAAAACATCCGCTTCTTCCATTTGAAGATTCTTCTGTATATCAAGCTGTACCTTAGGCGTTGCTGTAGCGGTAAGTGCAATCACATTCATGTCGCCTAATTGGGCGATCATCGTTTTAATTTTTCTGTATTCCGGACGGAAGTCATGGCCCCATTCTGAAATACAGTGTGCTTCGTCTATCGCGACAAACGACACGTTGACTTTTTGTAAAAACTCAATGTTCTCTTCTTTATTTAAAGACTCGGGGGCTACATATAAAAGTTTTACGGCTCCGGTTATACATTCTTTTTTTAACCGGGTAATTTCACCTTTGCTTAACGTAGAGTTTAAGAATCGTGCATTGATGCCATAGGCGTTTAACTGATCGACCTGATTTTTCATCAAAGCGATTAAAGGAGAAATGACAATAGCCAAGCCATCTTTAATCATGGCGGGTAGTTGATAGCATAATGACTTACCCGCCCCGGTAGGCATTATGACAAATGTGTTTTTCCCACTTAAGATGTTTCTGATTACCACTTCCTGGTTCCCGCGAAATTGGCTATACCCGAATATTTCCTTGAGTTTAACCTTCAATTCATCTTTCTCTTCTGCCACTATCATGTTATCGACTAATAAAATTTTGAATTCATTATCTTTGTGCCCTTTGTTAACCACACATGGCATTGAATATAGGAAAAAATATCAGACAAATCGCCAAAGAAGTTCTAATAAATGAGGCGCGGGCGGTAGAAAATCTTACCCACTTTATTGATAACGATTTCGAGGCCTGCGTGAATGAAATATTGCAATCGAAGGATCGCGTTGTGATAACCGGTATAGGGAAAAGTGCCATCATAGCAAATAAAATTGTGGCTACCATGAATTCGACCGGTACGCCTGCATTATTTATGCATGCAGCCGATGCTATTCATGGCGACCTGGGGATGATTCAAAGCGAAGATATCGTCATCTGTCTTTCCAAAAGTGGAAATACTCCTGAAATCAAAGTTTTAGTGCCCCTTTTAAAACGAAGAGGCTCCAAACTTGTTGCCTTGGTAAGTAATAAGAATTCTTACCTGGCCGAACATGCCGATTTTGTTTTAAACGCCACTATTTCCGAAGAGGCGTGCCCCAATAATCTGGCACCCACCACCAGCACTACAGTCCATTTGGCCATGGGTGATGCGCTGGCAGTTTGTCTTCTGGAAATGCGAGGTTTTTCAAGTGAAGATTTCGCAAAATATCATCCGGGCGGGGCGTTGGGGAAGCAACTGTATCTAAAAGTGGAAGATGTATTTTCAAACAATCAGCTGCCCCTTGTTAAACCCGATACACTCCTTAAAGATGTAATTCTAGAAATCTCTTCCAAGCGGTTAGGAGCTACCGCGGTGGTGGATGATGCCCAAAATCTTTTAGGGATAATTACAGATGGTGATTTGCGAAGAATGCTGCAGAAAGAAAGTAATATTGCAAAAATTACGGCTGCTGAAATAATGTCCCGAGATCCTAAGTCAATAGATAAAAGTGAATTTGCTGTTAAAGCATTACAAATCATGCAAGAGAAAAGTATTTCTCAATTGGTAGTTAAAGATGGACTGAAAGTAGCTGGCTTTATCCATCTTCATGATTTGCTTAAAGAAGGTATTGTTTAATAATTTTTGTTACTCCTAAACCTTGGAGAATACCATGAATAAAAATCTCTTTGTAGTTCTTATGGCCGGAGGTGTTGGCACCCGGTTTTGGCCTTATAGTCGCAATGCTCACCCTAAACAATTTCTAGATGTACTGGGCGTTGGCAAAACGTTATTGCAGGCAAGCTATGAACGCTTTATTCCGCTTTGCCCGAAGGAGAATATTTTTATTGTTACCAGCGAAGAGCACGCGCAGCTTACGCATGAGCAGTTGCCTGAAATAGATCCAACACAAATTCTGGCTGAACCTATGCGAAAGAATACTGCGCCTTGTATCGCGTTGGCTTGTCTGAAAATTTCAAAATTAAACCCCGAGGCAGTAATTGTTGTTAGCCCGTCCGACCATCTCATTCTCAACGATTCAGATTTTCAAGAGACCATCCGGAAGTGCTTTGAGAAAGCGAAAGACCAGGACAAATTAATTACGTTGGGAATTACGCCCAACCGCCCCGAAACAGGATACGGATACATCCAATACATTGAAGGCAAACAGGAACTTAAAAAAGTAAAAACATTTACAGAAAAACCAGAGCTCGCGTTGGCCAAAACCTTTATAGACAGCGGAGAGTTTGTTTGGAATGCAGGTATTTTTGTGTGGGGCGTGAAGGCCATTCTAGCGGCTGTTCAAAAATATTTACCCGAAATGGCGGAAGTGTTTGAAGAGGCTGCCGCTAAGTTTGATACACCTCAGGAGAAAAAAGCTTTGCAGACTGCCTACCTGCAAACGAAAAGCATTTCCATTGATTATGCCATTATGGAAAAGGCTGATAACGTTTACGTTTGGCTAAGCAGTTTTCCGTGGTCTGATTTGGGGTCCTGGAATTCACTCCATGATAATTCCAACAAAGACGAAAATAATAATGCCGTTAGTGCAGAAAGTCTTATTTATGAAACCAGAAACAGTGTAATTATAGGGCCTAAAGATAAATTGATTGTTGCGCAAGGACTTAATGGCTACCTGGTTGGCGTATTTGACAATGTGGTTATCGTGTGCGAAAAAGAGAAAGAGGACTTGTTTCGCAGGTTTGTTAATGATTTGAAGAGCAAGCCAAATGGAAATGATTATTTGTAATTCTTCTGCCGAATAGCTTCATAAATAGAAATTCCCGCGGCCACGGACACATTAAGCGAACTAATTTTTCCTGTCATGGGAATTTTAGCGAGATAGTCAGCTTCTTTTAAGAGTTGTGGGGAGATACCGTCTTCTTCGGATCCAAGTATTAAGGCAACGGGAACATTCAGGTTTATTTCGTAGAGTATCATGCTTGCCTTTTCTGTACACGCGATAATCTGCACCCCATTATCTTTTAGAAACCGGATTGTTTGCTTCATATCCTTTACGCGGCATACCGGCAAATGACTAAGTGCTCCGGCCGAGGTCTTCATGGCATCCGCGGTAAGCGGAGCATTGCCTGAGTCGCCCATAATAATTGCATCTAAGCCGGCACATTCGGCTGTACGCGCTACAGCACCAAAGTTTCTAACATCGGTAACCCGGTCAACAATAAGAAGAAAAGGCTCCCGTCCTTCACTATATACTTTACCAATAATACTTTCGAGGTTGGCGTATTGGATAGCCGCCAACTGGCAGATAACACCCTGGTGGTTTTTAGATGACAGCCGGTTTAATTTTTCCTGCGGAACAAAAGTAAAGGGAACAGAATTAGTCCTTGCTACCTGAATAAGCTCTTTAATCAAATCGTTGTTTAAGCCGGCCTGAATAAAAATCTTTTCAATTTCTCGTTTTGCCTTTATGGCTTCCATTACGGCACGTGTGCCAAAAATCATTTCCGTTTTTTCCATGAGGTAATTTTATCAAAGATAGGAAAAGCCACGATTGCTAAAACCGGCTCTTTCGTATCAGGTCTACTTTGGCAAACCAGGTTTCCATAAATCGCTTGTCGCGAATCAATACGTAATTTTCGGGGTCGTAAACACTGCCGCTTTTTACGAATGTAAAACTGGTGCGTATGCCTTTATAAAACCAAACTTCGGTACCATCATTCATGCTAACTTCATCGGGCAAGCCAAAAATCAGATAAATCATGCCACGGTCGGTCTTCCAACCTTCTTTAAATGAACTAAAATAAATGTTCGCCAGCTCCACTCTTCTAAAGTAGTTACGGATAAAATTTTTAGCCCGTTCCTGATCTCCGGTTATATCTAAAATTACTTTATCAAATTTGGCCTTATCGTTTTCGGTTTTTAGCAGCGCGTTGTATTCATCCTGCGTAGTTACAAAAATCATGGGCGCAATTAGGTCTGAGATTTTTGAGAACTTAGGGTAGATGTCATTGGCACACCGGTAAGCAAATCCTTCGGCTGCGCTGGTGTCTTGCTGAAACAGATAGAGTCCTTGTTTAGAAGGAATAAATTTATCACCAGAATTAATTTTAAATGTAGAATCGTAGAACATAAACCGATCGGCTTTCCGATCGATATCAGTAAAAGGGGGTGAAGCGGGTGCAAAATTGTCTTTATAATAAGAAACAAAAAGCGATGGTGACTCGGCACTTTTTACGGTGTATTCATTATTGACTGAAATATATTTTTTATTCAATCTTTCATTTTGCTTTTCAAGCCACCCGGTAACCGGATACTTGGATTCGATCAACTTGGTATACATCCAACTTACATTATTCGCGGTGTTCGTAATTTTTGCCACCAACAACCACGACTTAGTTGGAATAGTGAAGGAGAAACTGCCCTGCTTCTCATTACCTGCAACTTTGGTTTTGGTACTATCCAATTCGGTTAGAGGCGTACCCGTCTTCTGGGTAAAAGATTCTCTTTTTTCCCACGAAATGGTGTAGTTCTCTAGCGGTAGCTTTGTTTTTAAATCAAAGAACATGGTAATCTGATTAGCACCTTTCACCAGCATAATCGAAAACTCCGTTTCGCTTTCGGGGTTGTATTGTTCCCTAAAATTAATACCAGTAAGTGCTTGGGCTAAAGCTGGAATAGAGAATAGCGCTGAAAGTATAAGCAGTCCAAATTGTTTCATATCCATAAGGTCACTTAAAGGTAAAACGATAATTCTAATAGATTAAGCTATTTTTGCCCGATTATATTTTTACTATGGCTTCGGTATACACAACAGAAATTGCCTCAGAATCGATTCCCAGCGACAATCCCATCCATCAACGCCTTTTAAAAGCTTACGTGGTGGCCCGGGATTTTGCGTCAGGTAAACTTTTAGAAGTTGGGTGTGGCGAAGGTAGGGGCATTGATTGGCTTTTGCCGAAAGTGGCGAGTTACTCGGCCATCGATAAAATCGAACCGGTTATCGAATTGCTAAAGAAGAAATATCCGCAAGGAAAATTCATCAGTGGAAATATTCCACCGCTTTCTGTTTTTGAAACAAATAGTTTTGATAGCCTTGTTAGTTTTCAGGTAATCGAGCACATTAAAGATGATTTACTTTTTTTGAAGGAAATTTACCGGGTATTGAAGCCTGGCGGCATAGCGTTGTTAACAACACCCAACAGACCGCTGTCGCTTTCGCGGAATCCGTGGCACATTCGGGAATACACGGCCAGTGAATTGACGAATCTGGCAAAAGAAATTTTTCCGAATGTAACGATGAAAGGTATTGCCGGAAACGAAAAGGTGATGCAATACTATGATCGGAACAAAAAATCGGTTAATAAAATTATGCGATGGGATGTGCTCGGCCTTCAGTATAAACTTCCAGCAGCTATGTTGCGTGTGCCCTACGAATTTATGAACCGGTTAAACCGGAATAAACTGAAGGACTCTGCGGATGAATTAGTTACTAGTATCCGTCATGAAGATTATCTGCTTACCGATGCAGCAGATACTGCTTTGGATTTATTTTTAATCGTTAGAAAGTAACAAGGCTTAAGTTGGGGCTGACTAAAAAGTCTTTCTGTCATCGCGGTCCTGAGCCGCGATCACGTTTTCTGAATTCTCAAATGGGATACCGGGTCAAGCCCGGTATGACACTCCATATTTTGAGGACTTTTTGGTCCGCCCAACTTTTATTTTAATACTGATCGCGATTTACGCTATCATTAATTTGCAGACTGCTCAGGTGCTTATTAAAAGCATCTTCATACTTTTTACCTAATTCCGTCTCGCCATTTTCATAGAGTGTACGCTGCAGCGAGTTAAGAATAAAAATGTTTCTTCTTAGCTCCTGCGAAAGGCCAGAATTTTCTTCAATCAGGTAAGTCGCCATTTCATCGGCCCGGTCGCCTATGATTTTAGAAAGTTCAAGCGCTTTTTCTTTTTGTCCTAGCTGAAAGAGCAAGTCAACTGTAGTGGTGGCTGTATGATCGTAAGGAACCACCCGATCTGGCATTTTAGTAAGAGAGAATTCAATTACCTTATTAGCCTTCTCCATTTTGTTTTCATCGATTAAGGCCTGCGCTAAAGAGTTTAAGGCACTTCTATGATTCAAAACAAATCCTCTATAGTCTTCGTTGAAATAAACGGATTCGTCATCCAGGCCTCTGTACCGAAACTTGTTGATCATATTGTCATAGGCTTTATCTGTATCCACCAGATACTCCCGATCTTTACGCGGATTACGTACTGGTAAAATTCGATACGCGTTGCCTTCTTGTACGGCATACGGGCTTAAGTCAATATTAATTTGCGATAGCGAGGTGTTATTAAGATAAATCGGCCGCTCCCAATTGTTGGTTACCAGAAAATCTAAAATGGCTAAGTCTTTTTTCTCGAGTGCGCCTTTCGTTAACCGGATTTGCATTTGATCGACCAGTAGACTATCCAGATTTTTTGGAATTATGCCCCGGGCACGTAAGTCTGCTTTATTTATATCAAGCGTAAACACTTTACTAGGAACCAAATTACGATCGCCATCGCGCAGCTGTGGTAAATCTTTTGAAAGGGCGGTGATGTATTCTTTAGCATCGATGCTCTTCATTTTAAAGTCTGCAAAAGGAAGGTAATCATTGGGTCCACCCTGGCGGTATTGTTTTGCTGTTAGCGTATAAGGAATAGGTTTTGACTCGTAGGCTTGACGCATAGTTTGTTCAATGTACCAATCGGTATTGTAGTAACTTAAAACTACCGCCCGCATATCGGTACGAATACCTTCCACTTCCTGGGCATACCAAAGGGGGAATGTGTCATTATCACCACCGGTATAAATCACTGCTTGTTCTTCGCAAGAATTTAAATAATTCGCTGCAGAATCGACAGAGAAAAAACGATTATGCCGGTTATGATCGTCCCAGCCACCGGCCGCCATAAGTGCAGGCGCTGATAGTCCGATCAGGGTTGCTGCAATGGCAGCTGCTTTCCCATTTTTAATAACCGAACTTATTACCTCAAAGATTCCGATAACGGCCAGACCGATCCAAAAAGCAAAGGCGTAGTACGAACCCGCATAAATATAATCTCGTTCGCGCGGTTCGGTGGGGGGTGAGTTGAGATAAACAACAATAGCAACACCCAACATGACAAAGAGCAGCGCTACTACGGCAAAGTTTTTGGTGTCTTTTACAAATTGATAGAACATGCCTATTAATCCAAGCACAAAAGGGATCATAAAGAAATTATTGCGCCCTTTGTTTTCCGCCAATGCAGCGGGTACTTTTTTAAACCATTCCGAAGGCTTAAGCCAGTCGGCACCTTGTTCATCGCTTTCGCGCCCAGCGAAATTCCACATGAAATAGCGCATATACATAGTGCCTATCTGATGCTGAAACATAAAATATAGATTCTGTCCAAAGGTTGGTTTTTCTCCATCTTGCAACCCCAAAATGCTTTGGTAGGCAGCCGCTTGATCTGAACTCCAGGCTCGAGGTAGAATTGTTTCCTGGCCGGGCTCATACACATAGGTGAACTTGCGATCGGCAATTTCATATTTGTCTTTCCCCTTGGTATAAACAGGCGCACCATACTCTACATCGATAGGACGAGCGGTAAAATAGGGACCAAAGAGTAAAGGTCGGCTGCCATATTGTTCGCGCTTTAAATAGCGAATAAAGGTCATGATATCCTTCGGTGCGTTTTCATTAATAAGAGTATCGTAATTCGAGCGAATGATAACCGTAGTGTAAGAGGCGTAACCAATAAGAATAAAGGTGGTAGCCAGAATAAACGTATTCAACACAACCCGTTGCAGTTTTTGAGTGATGTAGATACCGTAAATTAAACTGCCAATTAAAAGCAGGAAGAAAACTAATGCTCCCGATCCAAAGAATAATCCAAGTGTGTTTACAAAGAATACTTCGAAGTGACCAGCCAGCGTAGGCAAGCCGGGCACAATAAAATCGTTGATAAACAATACCAAACTGCCACTAATTCCTAAGGTTGCAATTATTCCCCAGGTAGTTGTTTTGAATTTCTTGAAATAATAAATCAAGCCCAGCGCAGGCAGCGTAACTAAGTTTAGTAAGTGGACTCCGATAGAGAGCCCCACCATATACGCCATTAGCAGGAGCCATCGGTTTGCCTTGCTTTCGTCTTCGATTACATCCCACTTTAAAATTCCCCACACCACAAAGGCAGTAAAGAATGACGACATAGCATATACTTCAGCTTCCACAGCCGAAAACCAAAATGAATCTGAAAAGGTATAAGCGAGAGCGCCAACCAGGCCGGCACCCATTAAAACCCACGTTTTGGTATCCGTAATTTCTGAGTCATTTTTAATGCCCATCACTTTGCGACCAAAAAGGGTGATAGACCAAAAAAGGAACAAAATGGTGAAGGCACTTGCCAACACGCTCATAAAATTTATCCAGTAGGCTACTTTGGTAACATCGCCCATCGCCAAAAAGGAGAAAAATCGGCCCATGAGTAGGAAGAGTGGAGCACCCGGAGGATGTGGAACCTGCAGTTTGTAAGAAACCGCTATAAATTCCCCGCAATCCCAATAACTGGCTGTTTCTTCCATGGTAAGCCAGTACGTAATGAGGGCTACACCAAATGCCAGCCAACCGATAATGTTATTTGATTTCTGAAAATTCATGCTTTTTGCTTTGAATTAAGGGGCGAAAATAGAGAAAATATGTGCATTCTGAACAGACTTCTGTTGATAATCCAGTTGGCAGTTTAACGCAGGCTTTTGACTCATGTTTTAAAGTGATGAGTCATTTCTCTGGAAAGTTGAATATTGAGCTTACTTATAAACGATAATGTAGAAGATCAGCCAGAGAAAGAAAATTAAAATGTAGGATGTAGAGACAATCCACCAGGCGGCTCGTTTATCGCGTTTAGCAAAAAAATGGACTCCATTTACCATGATCAGAATGTAGAAAATCTCGAATACACTTAGGGCTCGCAAGGGATAGGCAAACCGTTTTCCTATGGTTTCGTAATCGACCAGATTCATCAACGAAAATGGATAGAAGGCCCGAATTTCAGGAAGTGTTGGGTCGGTTTCCACTACCATAAACCAACCGATTTTTAAGATCTCCGGAACTAAAAAAATAAATTCGGCCGCCATCACCACGCTCCAGCATTGGGTAAACGTAATCCGGAAGCCAAACATGAAACAGCCTACCCACAACACAAAGCCAATCACGGTAAACTTCCACAGGTAGATCAACGGAATAGAAAAAAACTGTAATGCGCTAATTATTTGTAACACGGTGCCTTCCGGCCGATCCTGAAGAAACTCAAAGGCCGCAGTTTCGTTTTCTATAAATGATTTTTTAATGTAGAGCAGTAAAATAGAAAGCAGGCAGAGAATGATAAAGGTCAATTTTTTATCCGTGGTAAATAGTGAGGTGCCTTCCGTTTCGTTGCCCATTTTCCTTTTTTATGGATACGAAGGTAAGTTTTTGTTTATTTGAAAAAGTATAATGTGCGTGCGATTCTTTTGTAAAAAGGCCCTGCTGGGGTTCTTGCTTGTGTTGGGATTAAGTTCCTGGGGTGCTCCTTCCTTTGCGCAGGCAAAGAAGGATACAACCATTATTTTAATTTCAAACGTAGCCATGCAAATGGAGATCAGCGATGCGCTCAACGATCTCTATAATTTTAATTTTGCTAAGGCAGAGCAACAGTTTCGTTGGTTTAAGCAAAAGTATCCGTGGCATCCACTTCCTTATTTCCTTTTGGGATTAAGTGAGTGGTGGAAGATTATGCCCAATGTCAAAAATACGCAGTACGATGAACGGTTTCTTGCCTACATGGACAGTACGATTCGGGTTGCTGAGAATTTATATAAAAAAAATCCGGAGTATAAAATTGAGGCGGCTTTCTTTTTAGCTGCAGCGCACGGCTTTAAGGGCAGACTTTATTCTGATGAAGACCGAAAGAATTGGGGCAAAGCGGCCGTGGAGGGTAAGGCAGCTCTCAATTACATGGAAGTGTGCCGCGAGAAAGATTACCTGAGTCCCGAATTGCTTTTTGGTGATGCCCTGTACAACTATTTTTCTGTATGGGTTCCCGAAAATTATTCGTCCCTTAAGCCACTGATGTGGTTCTTTAGAAAGGGGGACAAGGCGTTAGGATTAAAGCAATTGAAGGAAGTGTCGTACAACGCCTTTTATACCCGCACCGAAGCTATGGTGTGGCTGATGCGAATTTTGAACAGTTATGAAAATGATCAGATTCGGGCTTATCAGATTTCCGAATATCTATTTCAGACCTATCCGAACAACCCTTATTTCCACCGGTATTACGCCCGGATGCTTTATGCCCGTGGCCTTTATCCGGAGCTTGAGAAACAATCAAAATCAATTCTATCAAAAATTGACAGTGGCCAATTTGGGTACGAGGCTACTAGTGGACGCTATGCGGCCTTCTTTCTGGGGCAGCTATACGAAAATCAGCGTAAGCAGGATGAAGCTAAGAAGTATTATGAGTTGGCCGTGAAGTATTCGGAGGAAATTGGAGCTACCGAGTCGGGGTATTATTTATTTTCTTTGATCGCGTTAGGTGAGATAAACGAAAAGGAGGGGAATAAAGCCGAGGCAAGGCGTTACTTTAAAGAAGTGAAAAAGAAGTCAGGCCGTAAGAATGAGGCCTATAAGGATGCCAAGAAGCGGTTGAAGAATTTGGAGAAGGGGGATTGATTTCTATGATTACCTTTATCATCATGAAAAATATTTTTTAAGGTGGAACTGCGGGATTTGATTGTTACACCATTAGTCATAATAGTTGTTTATGTCATTGCCTATTTTATAAGACCTAAAGTAACAGACGTTAATACAAGGCCCTATTTTCTTCCGGCCTTAACGGTAAGGATTTTTGGTGCATTAGCCGTAGGCTTTATCTATCAATTCTATTATTCTGGAGGCGACACATTTACTTACCATACGCATGGAAGCAGGCCACTTTGGGAAGCTTTAATAGAAACTCCTGTTAATGGGATAAGAGCATTTTTCTATCATGGAACCTATGGTGCAGGATTGTGGAGTGTAGCCGAAAAAATTTGGTACTGGAGAGATTCAAGTTCGTTTTTCATAATACAAATTGCTACGTTCTTTGATTTGATTACATTTTCAACATACTCTGCAACAGCGGTGCTTTTTTCGGTGTTGGCATTTACCGGTGGGTGGATGCTTTACTTGGTTTTTTATCAGTCGCACCCCAAAGCATACCGAATGCTGGCTTATTGTTGTTTGTTTGTTCCTTCGGTCATTTTTTGGGGGTCGGGAATTTTAAAGGATACCGTGACACTTGCATTTGTAGGCATAAGTACGTACTGCATTTTTAAAATGATGATTAATCGAAAAATAAATTTAGCTCTTATCTTATTGTTGATCGTTTCTTTCTATGTTATTTTTTCCGTTAAGGAGTATATCCTGATTAGCCTTATTGCTGGCCTTATTGTTTGGGTAGCATCAAATTATTTTTTAAAAATTCGATCTGTAGTTTCCAGGCTTTTACTGTTGCCAACCGTCACTATTTTGTGTATTGCATTTTCGTATTTAATTATAAGTGAGGTTATGGGTGAAGATTCACGTTATTCACTCGATCGCCTTGCTAATACATCGATGATAACAGCGCGCGATATCCGCTTTGGTTGGGGTGCAAGAGCAGGAGATGGTTCGGGATATACGTTAGGCAGGCTGGATGGCACCTGGCAAAGTATGATCGCCATGGCTCCGGCAGCTATTAATGTTTCATTATTTCGACCTTATCTATGGGAGATAAAGAATCCGTTAATGATGTTATCAGCCATAGAAGCGTTAATGACCTTGTGTTTTACGCTGTATGTTTTTGTGGTTGTTAGAACCAGCATTTTCAAGTATGTAAAAGCAGAGATTATTTTCTGTTTAGTGTTTGTTTTAATTTTTGCTTTTGGTGTTGGAGTATCAACTTTTAATTTTGGAACACTCTCGAGATATAAAATTCCCTTGTTGCCTTTTTACTGGTCTATGTTGGCAATCATCTATTCATCCTGGAAAGAAGATAAATCTCTTAAGAATCCAGAAGTGAATTGAAATATTTCAGGTAGGTGCTTTGTAAGCTTTGAACGGAATATTCTTCAACCACAGTTTTACGGCCCGCTTTTCCTAAAGTAATTCTTAAATCAGCATCATCAATCAATCTTGAAATTTTGGCAATCCACTCATCGGTTTCATTGGCAAGAAAACCATTAACTCCATCATCGATGATTTGAGTGTTAACACCCACAGGAGACATTATGGTTGGAATTTCCAACGCCATATACTGAAGCCCTTTTAATCCGCATTTGCCCCAGGTCCATTCATTGTCGGGCAGCGGCATTATACCAATATCAATTTGGTGCAAATCCTCGAGCTCTGTTTCCATTTTCCAGGGCTTGCCAATAATCCCTAATTCATCCACTCTAAAATTGCCATCTCCAATAACACTTATTTCAACTCTATTACCGTATTTCTTTTTTATAGCATCAAGTGCAGGTAATGCATAATGAAAATGTTCGATGGTAGAAACGCTACCGCTCCAACCGATTGTTAATTTTTGTTTGCTAATGCTGTAATTCGGTTTATATAATTCGGTATCGATGGTAGTGGGCACAATTAAAACGTGGGCATTGAACTTTCTTGCGTAGGTAGCCAGGTATTCATTGCCTGCAAAAACCAGATTGGCCAGAGTTATAATTTTTCCTGTTTTTGAGCCATCTTTTAGCCATGAAAATTTTTGATTGTTACCTGAAATTACATCCATCCAAATGGCATCGTCAAAATCGAAAATGATTTTTGTCTTGCTCTTAGCCAAACGTTTTTCGAAAAAAACCGAGCTGGCTATAAACGCTTCGCGGGCTATAAAAATAATATCAAAGGAATTGGCTCTTAAAACATCCCTTAATCTTCTCCAGCCGAGTTTTGCGCCTAAAGTGAGTTTCCCAAAAAGACTTCCTGAAGAATAAAAACGGTTGTCTTCTTCAGCACTAGTTATTAGTGGTGACAAGGTACATTCAAATCCATTTGCAGAGAGGTATGAAAGGTACTGTTCAAATCGAAACCGCTGGTTGGGTGCCCGATCTTTGCGATGAGCCGTTAT
>Ga0154020_10005411_pt1 | contig 15075 bp, 23 predicted proteins | sample Klosneuvirus_201_FD_109709 | JGI IMG/M metagenome (GOLD analysis project Ga0154020, IMG submission 109709) | Active sludge microbial communities from wastewater, Klosterneuburg, Austria - Klosneuvirus_20160825_MG | ecosystem: Engineered > WWTP > Aerobic digester > Activated sludge | place...
GGTGCGGGCAGACCAAGGCGCGCGCCAGACGCCCTTCGCCTCCACCACTGCCCGCAGAGCGGCCACGTCGATCGGGTCGCTCACGACTGCCCCATGAAGAAGTCGATGGCCTCGCGAACCGTACCGCCCTCGTTGTTGATGTGGCCGCGCACATCCTCGAGCCGCTCGGAGTCGAGCTCTTCAAGCCAGTCCAGCCGCTTGGCGTCTAGCGCTCCCTTCTGCGCTGCCGCCCAGAGGCCGCGGTCGTTCATCGGATCGCAGGTGTCGCAACCAGGGAGGTTGCAGTTCGGCCCCTGGCAGGCGTCGCCCGTGGGAGCCATCAGCCCGCCTCCTGCGCACGCGCGTGGCGCACCAGCGCCATGAGCAGCCCCTTGTGGTCGACGTCGATGCCCTTCGCGGCGCAGTCCTCCACGTAGGCCCCGAAGCGCAACGCCTCCTTGGACAGCGTGGTCGACCGGATGACCTTCTTGAGGGCGCCCTCGAACTGCTCGGCGATGAACTGGCAGTGAGCACGGGTCTCGACCCGCTCCTGCTCGTCCTCGGCCAGCGAGCGCGCCAGGTCGAAGCCCTGCACGCCCACCAAGAAGCGTGTGCGGAATTGCCAGCTGGGGCCGCCGTAGACGCCCGGCTCCTCGTCTCGGTGCTCGACCTCTTCCACTGCGACCTTGTAGTCCGCCATCGCCATCACCCACCCTTCAACGAGACTTCGAACCACTCTTCGGGGCGACTCTTGTCGAGGCCCAGACTCATCTCATGCCTCAGCTGAATATGCATCTGCTCCACGAACTCATCGTAGTGCTTGCAGCTCGGGAACTCGATCACGCCGCAGCTCGGGAACTCGATCACGCCTCGCGTGATCCTGGCTTCACTGCGGAGGATGCGGATGTCGAGCTCGCAGCCGAGCACCTTTTTCAATGCCTTGATGGCGGCGACGAGCGCCGGGCGGTAGCCATCGGTGTCCCTGTGCAGCACGAGGGTCGCCTCGCAGGGGCCATCTTCCACTGCGACCATGTAGTCCGCCATGGCAGAAGCGTAGCGGGAGCCATGGGCGACTGCAACCCATGTCTCTTCCAATCAGCGTTTCGTGCTCGTGGTCAGCCTGGCGGGAATCGAACCCGCTGCCTCTCCCTCCCCAAGGGAGCGCGCTACCGATGCGCCACAGGCTGGTGCGGCAAGAGACTCGTGTCCTCGAGCTCGTGTCCAAGACGACGGAGCTCTGCGTCCACACCCGCAAGCCTGGCACAGAGCGTCTTGCCATCGCTCTGGCCAGCTTGGAGTGCCCCCTCTTCGTACAGCGACCATCGCCCGTCCTCGCGCATGAGCGCGCACGAGCCGTCCCGCGCCTGTCGGATGAAGAACAGCCGACCGCCTGACCAGGCTCCGAACGTCACGGGTCCTCCATCCACATCACCGACCAGCCTCGCTCCCGACACTGGAGGACGAACTGCCGAGCCCTTCGGCCGCAGCGCACCACGTGCTTGAAGAGGATCGGGGCGCACTCGACGATGACGCCGTCCTTGACGATGGCGCCACCGACGAAGTGCTTGGTCTCGACGCGGATGATGTAGTTCACGCCACCGCTTCGTCGACGAAGTAGCCGTGGCAGTAGTCCGCCCAGTCTGCCGGGATGTCCCGCGGATCGAACCGGGGGCCCATCATCGGGAGGTGCTTCGGCTTGTGCGGCTTGATGCGCAGCTTCATGCCCGCCTGCTCCGGCGTGCGGTTGGCCTTGCGGCTGTTGCACGGGTAGCAGGAGGAGACGATGTTCTCCCAGACGGTCTTGCCGCCCAGGTGCCGCGGGACCACGTGGTCGTAGTTCAGCTCCTTCATCTTCTTCGGGGACTGGCAGTACGCGCAGCGGAACCCGTCCCGCGTGAAGACGTTCATGCGGCTGAACTTCACAGCGCGCTTCATCCCCGTGACTGGACGCACCAGGCGGACCACCGACGGCATCCGGACGACGTAGTCGTCACGGCGGTAGATGACCTCGTCGGTCTCGGCCACGACCTCCACCTTGCCCGTGTAGAACATGGTGATGGCCTTGTCCCAGGAGACGACCTTGTGGGGCGCATAGGTGTTGGTGAGGACGAGCACGCGCATGACCTCTACCTCCCGCGCCTAGAACGATGGGTGGACATGATGACTCCATTCTACGGCAATCTGCCGTGTTGACACCTGGTGCGAGAGGAGAGGATTGAACTCCCACGGGCAGCTTGGCCCCGGGGCCCCGTTGGGCCCGTGCGTCTTCCGGTTCCGCCACTCTCGCAAGTTTCAGTCCCCGTGGGAGCCCGGTGGGCACTCCCCGTCGTGGGCGTAGCAGTAGTAGCTGTGGCCCTTGGCCATGTGGGCGCGGGCCCGCGTGAGCATCAGCCGCAACCCGACCTCGGACTCCAACAGCGTGGAGAGCGAGCCCGGCTCGAGGGCCTTCAGCCTCTCGGATGCCTTCATCAGCATCTCGTCGGGCAGGTCGGTCGTCAGAGCGCGGATCCGCTCGCGCATCTGGATGGCGACGAAGCACACCTGCTCCACGAGCTGCTCGGCCGTTTTGGCCTTCTCGGCGCCGCAGGTGCACGCCTCGGTCGGATCCTCGACTGTGATGCACCCGTAGACGCTGGCACTTGCGTGGACGTGTTCGACAGCCATGTGCGCAGCATGGCCGCTCCGCGCCCATCGGTCAACCTGGTGCGCACGGTCCGATTCGAACGGACACTCCGCCGGACTTGAATCGGCTCCCTCTGCCGTTGGGGTACGTGCGCATGAGTGCGAAGAGGGGGACTTGAACCCCCACATCACTAGGATCCTAGCGCCTCGGGCTAGTGCGTCTGCCATTCCGCCATCTTCGCGTCGTAACGAGTCGTGTCCAGGGGGGGAATCGAACCCCCACGCCACAAGGGCCTCCGCTTCTGAGACGGAGATGTCTGCCTAGTTCCATCACCTGGACGAGAACACTGCTGCGGAGAGTGAAGGAATCGAACCCTTACACTTTCATGTAGCCCGGTTTTCGAGACCGGTTCCCCACCATTGAGGGCCACCCTCCAAGGGTCAGCGCTTCAAGAGCGCTAGGCCGAGGGCTCCAGCGGCGGTGAGTCCTAGGACCGCACCACCCGCCTTCATCACCATCGAGCCGTCTTCGACGTTGCCTGCGCGCTTGAGCTGCGCGGCCACGTGCATCGCGATCACGGCGGTCGCGGCACCCGCGACCACCGCACCTGACTCGCGATTGCTCCACTCGGACGACATGATGCTGTCATCCTAACACATCACCAGTCGCCGCGCATGTACTCTTTGAGCTTCCACGTGCGACCCGAGATGTGATCGTTCACCTGGCCGTCCTGGCATCGGATGGTCCGGCGCTTGTCCCCCCGCATCCCCGACCCCACCTGGGAGCGGCGGTCCGCGGCGCGGGCGTTGCTCTTGGCCTCCTTGGCCGCCGCCAAGAGGCGGGCGCGCAAGAGGCCCATCGCGTATTCCCTGTTCTGGGACTGGGAGCGCTCCGTCTCGGCACGGACCATCAAGCCCGAGGGCTTGTGGAAGATCTGCACCGCGCTGTCCGTCACGTTGCGGTGCTGGCCACCAGCCCCGCTCCCACGGCACGTCTTGATCTCGAGGTCGCGCTCGTCGATCCGGAGCTCGACCGCCTCGGGCTCCCGCAGCACCGCCACGGTCACCGTGCTCGTCTGCACCCGCCCCCGCTTCTCGGTGGGCGGCACCCGCTGCCACCGATGGCCCCCGGGCTCGTCCTTGAAGATCTCCTCGACGCTCTTGCCGGACACGCGGGCGATCAGGATGCCCGCACGCTGCTCTAGGACTTCGAGGTCAAAGACCCCTCCGCGCCCCCAGCTTGCCGTAGATGGCGAACTGCTCCTCGACGAGGAGCTTGGCGTCGTCTCCGCCCTCTGCGGCGCGGATTTCGATCAAGATCGTGGACATCGTATCCTCCTTGAAAGGTAGGGGGCCACGAATGTGGCCCCAGGCACATTGCCCCTCTCGAGGCGCCCTTCGCCTGAAGGCGACGTGCAGTGGGCTCGTGCGAGTCCCGGGGATCGAACCCGGAACAACCTCCGTGTCGGGAAGGTCAGGTCTCCAGACCGTCGACTCGCTCTACTTCATGCGGCGGGCCTTGGCGACCCACTTCTTGTTGGCCGGGCTCTTCTCCACCCGGTCGCACTCCCTCTCCACCCACACCCACCCCGGGGTCCCCGCCCAGAGCTGCCAGGCCGTCCAGCCCGGCGTCTTCGTCTTGTTCCAGTTCGGGCGCTGGTCCACCTGGTGCCGACGGAACCAGGCCCGCATCATCGCCGCCGACCGCTGCCCCTTGGGGGCGTAGAGCGGGAGAGGGGCTCGAGCTGCCAGCTGGCGGGCTCGGCGCATGGCCCCCTCGGTGAGGCCGCCACCACCGTGGCCCTCCTTCACGAGCAAGAGCCCATCGGCGGCCGCCTTCGCTACGGACGAGGGCACCGCCAGGCGGCGTTCACGGATCGCGGCCGCTGCCCCAAGGGCAGCCAGGGCTGCGACCCCACCGATGAGCGACTTCAGCAGCGTGTCCACCCAGGAAGGGTAGCACCCTCAGAGGAAGTAGTCCTTGCCAGGGGGGTCGTCAGACGCCTGTGCCTGCTCGAGCTCCTGCTGGGCGTGGTTGCGAGCGCAGGCGAGCGCCAGCGACAGGTTGGCCTTGCAGTCGGCGTGCTCCAGGCACGCCCACGGAGATGGACTCCACGGCCGACTGCGGGGGCCGTCCAGCAGCTTGAGCAGCGCCGGTCCAGCATTGTCCGAACTCGGGGTGGCGAAGCACTCCAGCATCTGCTGCTTGTCGGGGAGGCTGCCGAGCGGCCAGATGCGGCACACCCGAAGGGGTCGGTACGTGCCGTTCAGACGCTGGTCCTCAGGCGTGCGCGTGACGCTGGCGAAGCGCTCCAGCGGATGCATCGCCCACCGGTTGAAGCCTACGTAGACCTCGAGCTGCCCGAGGTCGAGATCGATCACGTAGCCGAACCCGACCATCAGCGAGTCCCCGGCGCAGGCGCTGTTGTCAGCGAGCTCGAGCGTCCCGCCCTTGTTCGACAGCAGGTCATCTGCCACCAGGCGCAAAATCTCTGGGCCATCGACGCGAGGGAAGCTGAGGCGATCTCGCTGGTCGGTGAACGACACGCGGCGGAGGGCGTGACGGAGCGTGTTGCGCGCGATCTGGGTGTGCAGCTTGTTCTTGCAGAACTCGAGGACATCCAGCCCGGCCCCTTCTGGGTATCCGTCGCAGTGGACGTACTGCGCGATCTTGGGCGCGCCCTCGGACACCAGCATCACCAACGCACGTGTTCCCATGCTCCACCTCTTTCTTGAATGAACAACTCGTGGGCCGCCGGGGAGTCGAACCCGCGCGCAGTCTCGATATCAGCGAGACCAGATCAACCAGATCGTCGCAGCCCGTTTCGTAGGACACCAGGGAATCGAACCCTGCGGCTCGCTGTGTGAGAGCGTGCTCCCTTCCAAGGGGCGTCCCATGCTTGTGGCGGCCCAGCTGGTTGCACAACTGGGTCGCCGCACCCACAGGGCCGCGGCTATCTGCCTATCCCGTGGATTTCCCGTACTCGAGGGCGCCCTGCAACGGGCAACCCCTTCAACGACCGGCCCGTCAGCGTGAGAGGATTTGAACCTCCAGTCCCTCCGACCCGAACGGAGTGCTCTACCAGGTTGAGCCACACGCTGTTGCTCGCTCAGTACACGGAGGCCACACCATGCAAGATGCCTCCCCCACGCCCGAGCTCGTTGTTCACGTCGTCGTGGAAGTCGATCGAACACCTGCTATCGCAGAAGGTCCGGTCTCCCGTCACGTCTTTCCCACACCACGCACACCACCCCGTTGGACAACGGAGCGGGCGGTGGAGCCGCTTGCGCTCGGACGCGCTCTCCTCTCGCGCAGGGTCGAGGGGACAGCACAGGAGCGCCAGAGACTGATCCGTGCCGTAGCACGTCCCGCAAGCCACGCAGCGACGGCCACCTGCGTTCACTCGTCATCCTTGGTGTCGCCGTCTTCTTCTTCCTCGTCCTCTCGCATCGTGAAGTGGGCCTCCATCGCCGTGATCACGGACTCCGGGATGTTGGCGACCCGCAGCTTCGACTCCCAGCCGATGTACGGCCGGTCGCCGAACTCGCACCGTTCGCCGATCTGGAAGACCGGCGGGTCGCTGTACACGCGCCCACCTTCAGGGTGAGTGAAGTAGGGCCAGAGCTCGAGCGGGCTGTCGTGGCAGCAGCCGCAGTTGTGGCGAAGGTCGTACTTGTCGGCCTGGGCGTTCACCGTGGCCGAGCAGTAGACCTCCTTCCCCCAGCGGCCTGTGTGCCGACGGAGGTTGGGGTAGTGGCGAGCCAGCAGCTCGATCTGGTCGATCTTGTCTGACTGCTTGGCCGCCCCCTGACGGAGCGCGGCGATCTCTTCCAGGATCGTCTTGGCCATCTGGATCTCCTACAGCCGCTTGGCCTGCTCGATGTACCAGTCGCGCGCCCGATCGCTCACGGCCTTCTGCACCTGCTTCCAGGTGAGCTTGCTGGCCTCGAGCTCCGTCTCGCACTCCTTCTGCACGTCCTTGAGCACCCAGGCGAGGTACGGCCCGATGAGCCGCATCTCGCAGCGGAAGTCGCCCCCCGCCGCGGCACGCGCCCCCTGCTCGAGGCGGGCGGGCGTCAGGACCATCCCCGCGAAGTCGCTGGCGCCTGCCGCCACCGCAGGGTCCACCTGCGCAGGCTTCGCCCGCGCCACGTTCTTGTGCGCCTCCCCCTTCGCCTTGAAGGCCAGGTTCTTGAAGTTCTCGCGGCCCACGTGGTGGTGGAGCGGGTAGTAGACCACCCCCTCACCGATCCCCGAGGCCCCGAACATCTTCTTGACCCAGGGGTCCTCTTGCTCGACCTCGAGCACCCGCGCGTTCACCGCGTCGAGCGAAACTGCCAGCTCTTCGGCCGGAGCCAGCACGTCCATCTCGAACGGGTCGCCGTCCCAGGGCAGCACGTAGGTGTCGGGCAGGGCCGCCGCCAGCATGTTGAGGGCGTCCGGCTCGACGACGAGGGTGTCCGTCGGCTCGCCATTCGCGATCGCGCTGGCCGCGAACACCGCGAAGATCCGCTTGGGCGCCTGGTTGATGGCCGTGCCGCGCATGACGCCCGGACCACACCACTCGCCGTAGATGACCACGTCGCGCAGGAGGTCGTCCGTCTTCGCCACCTCCACCGCCTTCTCGGCCCAGGCGGCGAAGCCCATGTTGTCGTCCCCCGGCGTGATGACACGCTCGCGGCTCTGCGCCCAGACGTGCCCCGTGTGCCCGAAGCCGATGGCGGCGTTCGTGCCGTGGAGCTTGACCTTGCCGCGGTACGTGACCTTGCTGCGGCCGCGCGCGAGCTCGGGGTAGAGCTCCAGCGACTTCCGCACCTGGTGGAAGCCTTCGATCTCGGGCCAGTGGATGAACATGGCCCTGATGTGACCATGTCACTTCTTCTGCGTCAAGTCCTCGCTCCATGGGTTCTGGATGCGGCCCTCGTCCGCGGCCGCCACCACCTCACCGAAGAGCTTGTGCAGGGCACGGACCGTGGCGAGGCTGTAGGAGCTCATGCGGAACTCGTCTTCGCCTTCCGGCTTCTTGCACACGACCACCTCGAAGGTGTCGTTGTCGTCGCGCAGGTAGACAGGACGCACGGTCGCCATGAGCTCGTATTCCTCACCGAAATCATCCTCTTCCTTGACCGTCGCCATCACGGTCTCGGCCATCTGCCAGGCCAGCTCGCGGCGGCGGGCGAGCTCCTTCTCGCCGAGGTCGCTCACGACGACACCGGCCAGGAGAAGCCGTAGTCGGCACGGCGGATCTTGCAGCGGCGACCGGTTGCCTCGTCCCAGAAGACGATGCCCTCGTACGAGAAGGTCGAGAGCAGCTCGCGCAGACCCTCGAACGTGCACTGGTTCGGGAGCAGCGACACCAGGATCGACCCGTGCCGCACGAAGGTGTCCCGCTCGTAGCCATGGGGGTTGGCCTGGAAGTGCGGGCCCACGAGCTCGTAGGTGCCGTCCGGGTAGCAGCCCGCCTGCCAGGCCTTCTTGTGCCAGCCGTACTGCGGCTGGTCGGTCACCTCGAGCCAGTGCGGCCAGTGGCCCGTCACCTCGTCCGGCCCATCCGTGCACGGGATGGCGCCCAGCGGGGGGAGCTTCAGCTGCCCCGTACGGTGGTCGCGCTTGGCGTCGTACCGGGCGTAGAGCTTGCCGTCGATGACCGCGCAGGCCGTGCCGTCCAGCTTGGCGGACGGAGAGCCCAGGCCCTCGAGCACCCACCCGCAACCTGGAGTCACGGCGTCGAGAAGGACCGGGCGCCTCGGGTCACTGAAGTCACGTTGGAACAAGCACGGCATCTTCTTCATCGGTCTCTCCTACTGGTTCCCCCAGCACGATTCGAACGCGCGCACCCGGGACCAAAGCCCAGTGTCCTGCCTCTAGACGATGGAGGAGTCGCTGTGAAGGGAGTCGAACCCCCGCGGCGACCCTTATGAGGGGTGCCTGCATCCGATGCACACAGCGGTAGCGGGCACAACCCGCTGGGGTCAGAGGCATGATTTGAACATGCGGCCTTCAGGTTATGAGCCTGACGAGCTTCCTGGCTGCTCCACTCTGACATAAATGCTACGAACGGGTATGCCTACCACTCGAGTCCAGTCAATGGGCGGCAAGGCCTGCGGCCTGAAGACGCGGGCGGCGGCGATGGCGCGATACTACCTGAACCCCAACATGTGCATACACTGCGGAAACGTCATCGACGTCGGCAACCACAAGGTCACCGACATGCGCAAGCGGAAGTTCTGCACACAGACATGCGCGGGCCACTACAACAATCCTGTGGCCCCTCGCTACCGCCAACCACGTCACTGCAAAGAGTGCGGTCGTCAGGCCGTACGCGGCTCATTCTGCTCCACCGCGTGTCGCGTCAAGGAGGCAAATTGGCTGCGCGGAACCATCACCAAAGGTGAGCTATTTGCGAAACGCAAGAACTGGCAGTCCGCCAGGTCGACCATCCAGAAGCTGGCGAGAAGCGCCTTCGAGCGCGCGCATCCTCGCATGTCGTGCAACGTATGCGGCTACACAAACCACGTGGAGGTTGCGCACAGGAAACAGGTGAGTGACTTCGACAACAACGCTACGGTGAACGAGATCAACCACATCACCAACCTGGTTGGCCTGTGCCCGAACCACCACTGGGAGCTCGACCACGGACTCATCGAATTGGCCCCTCACGCTGGAATCGAACCAGCTGCACCAACCTTCGGAGGGTCGGGCCCATCCATTGGGTGAGGGAGTCGGTGATGCAGGTGAGACCTTCGGAGGAGCCCACACCACCCAATTTGCGCCCCCGCTTGGAGTTGAACCAAGTCAACCGGTTTCGTAGACCGGCGCTGCAATCCGTGCCCGGGGGCTTTGTCGTGACCGTGACAGTAGCAGTCCTGAGGGGAATCGAACCCCCGTTTCTGCCTTGAGAGGGCAGCGTCCTCACCGCTAGACGACAAGACCGTAGCACGCCCGCTGGGACTCGAACCCAGAACGTCTGGCTTAGAAGGCCAGCGCTGGTTCCTGTCCAGCTCCGAGCGCCTGGAGACGAGGAGGGGAGTTGCACCCCATCTGCGTGGACTTGCAAACCACGTCGCTCCTGGAGCACCTCGTCAACGCCCGAGGGCGTACCCGCGGGCAGCGTCGGGACGAACCCGGCGCGATGACTCGAGCATGTGGTGGGAATCGAACCCATCTGATCTTGCTTGGCAAGCAAGTGCCTCACCAGTCGGCCTCACATGCATGGAGCGAGTGAAGGGAATCGAACCCTCGTCACCTGGGTGGAAGCCAGGGATTCTACCATTGAACCACACTCGCGATCCTCACGTTGTCTCGTGAGTGGAGCCCCACCTCGGAATCGGACCGAGGTCTGCCTCTTACAAAGAGGCTGCATCTGCCAATATGCTAGTGGGGCGTGGAGCTGGGTCGGAGACTTGAACTCCGCCTTCGTCCGTACCAAGGACGCGTCACGACCAACATGACCAACCCAGCAAAGTAGGCCTTTCTGTATGGCATCGGTCCAGGTTCGGCGGAGGGACTCGTGACGGGCTGCTTCCATTCGAAGCCCGGCCCGTGCGCGTCATGAGCAACATCCGCTATCCGTGACCATGCAAACCGCGCCGAACAACGCGGTGGTGGACCTGGGGGGAATCGAACCCGCCGACGCCTCGATGCCATCGAGGTGCTTGCCCTTCAAGCTACAAGCCCATTCGTGGAGGTACCGGGCTTCGCTCCCGGCGCTCGACGTTGCGAACGTCGTGTTCTGCTGAATGAACTATACCCCCAAGTAACGACCTGCGCGTCCGCAGATCGGCTGGTGATGGGCACCATGCCACCCAGCGCTGGGTTGCAAGCAGCGCTCCCGTGCTTTGCTGATGGCTGCGGCACGGGTCACAACCGAGCTCTGGATGGCGACTGCTCACCCATCACTCGCGGTGGAGGCGATCGGATTTGAACCGACACCGCTCAGCTTGCAAAGCTGGCACACTGCCGTTGTGCTACGCCCCCGTGGCACGGACGCCAGGAATCGAACCTGGTCCCGCGGAGTTGGAAACCGCTCGGCCGCCATGGCCTCGTCCGTGTGGCGGAAGAAAGAGGGCTCGAACCCCAGTGCTTGCGCACCGCACCGCTTAGCAAGCGGGCTCGCTCCCTTGAGCGATTTTTCTCCCTGGTACAGCTGCGCCTCCAAAGGGAATCGAACCCTCCTCGACCCTACTAGACAGGTAGGCGTCTTCCCCAGAAGACCCTGGAGGCATTGGACGACGTCACCTCCGGACGCCGGTGTTGGATGTCAACCCATCCTGTGCGTCTCGACTCGAGCCGAAGCTCGCAGGCCTGCCCTACTGGCCATGAGCCAGCCGTCGTGGTGGACAGCGCTTGGCGTTCCTGGACGGAGTCGAACCGTCTCGCTTGGTCTTAGGAGGACCAGCGCCATCCTCTGGCAAGAACATGGGGTGGTGTACGGGTACTGCCCCCGTCAGAGACCGGTCCACAGCCGGCCGGGTTCGCTTGCTCCCTCACACCACCATCAAACACACGTGACCCCTCGTCGGAGTGGAGGGAATCGAACCCCCGAGAAACCTGAACCCAAACCAGGTGCCATACCACTTGGCGACACTCCGTCGCACACCGATCGTCCGGCTGAGCCCCGGCCCTCGTGCAGTGTCCTGGAGTCGAACCAGGTTCTTCCGCTTTTCAGACGGTCGCTGAATCACCGGACTAGCTCACACTGCGTTCACACACACCTTGGCACCCCGTAGGAGAATTGAACTCCTCCATCTGGGTTGAAGGCCCAGCATCCTGACCACTAGACGAACGGGGCGTGGAGCCGTCGAGGGGAATCGGACCCCAGCCCTTCGCTTTACGAAAGCGTTGCTCCACCTTGGAGCTACGACGGCAGAACAGCTGACCCGGAAGGAATCGAACCTTCTGTCGCCGAGCTAACAGTTCGGTGCTGGACCATTCAGCTTCGGGCCAATTTTCCGTGACCACCCAGACACCGAGGCGCCTGGGGGTCACGAACGAAACGCTGATTGTCAGAGAGCGAGGCCGATACCGGCTTGTGGGGAGAACCTTGGAACCCGGAGGTGGATTCGAACCACCATAGCCTCGTTCAGAGCGAGGTGTCCTGCCATTGAACGATCCAGGCAACGTGTCGTGGGAGTGGAGGGAATCGAACCCTGCTCTTGGCGAGGTAAGAGCTCGCTGTGCGACCTTTACACTACACCCCCGAATCGTGCTTTCCAATGTCGTCCTGCTATTGCCGTCTTTCTTCTGTGGCATTTGGTGGAGGTGGAGGGAATCGAACCCGTCTCCTTGAAGGGTAAAAGCCAACTGTGCAACCGCTACACCACACCTCCGTCGCTCTGGTTGCACATCTGTTTTCGCGTCATCGCCGTTTCCTCCGTGGGTCCGCCTGGAGTCGAACCAGGGTAGGCAGTGCCGAGTGATTTACAGTCACCCTCGAGTTCCGTCTCACAGACCCAAAATCAAGAAGGCCGCCTTGGTCTCCCAGGGCGGCCTTCGATGCGCTGTTGCGCTCGTCGTCCGCCCTACGGTCCCTCCTCCGGCTTGGCCACGGTCTTACCGAAGGAGGGGGCTGCAAGATCCTGGCGAATCTCGCCATAATTCGCGCTCTGCCACGCGCACGCCAGGACGACCCCTTCGGGGCGGCTCTGGGTGGGCGTGCTGCCATGGGCAGTCGAACGCGGGGTTGTCATGCTCCCAGCTTGGCACCTCCTCTTTCCACCTGTCAAGACGCTCTCTGTCGATTTGTAGGACACGTGGACTTTCCTCGATGAATCAGCGCTTCTTCTCGAGCTTCACGAAGCTCACGCCAGGCATCTCTCCTTGGCGACGAGACACCTCGACGAAGCTGCTGCGGTCGAAGACGAAGAACGTGTCGCCGTCCTCCACGTCCCAGTCGAGCTCGGTCAGGTGGATCGTCTCCGCGAAGGGCAACGCCAGCGTGTAGATCTCGGAGCCGCCGATCACGCACGGAGCGGGGTCGGTGGTCTTGGCGAGCTCGATTGCCGCTGCGATGGTCGGCACCACCTCCACGCCCTCGGGCGCGGGGAGGGCCTTGTTGCGCGAGATCACGATGCTCCGCCGGTTCGGCAGCGGGCGCCCGATCGAGTCCCAGGTCTTGCGACCCATGATGATCGCGTGACCCGTCGTCACCGCACGGAAGTGCTTCATGTCCTCGGACACGTGCCAGGGGATGGTCCCCGCACGACCGATGACTCCGCGATGGGCCGCGGCTACCACCAGGGTGACGCTCATACCGGCAGGCCCTTCTTCTGGCGCATGAACACGAAGTGCTGGAACGACGCGTCCTTCTGGACGTCGGTCTCCTCCGGGTCCTTCGTGTAGAGCTTGCCCATGCTGAAGTCGCCCTCCTTGGCCCGCCGGATGGCGCGCAGCGAGAGCTGCATGACCTCGATGTTGCCGTAGAGGCCCGACTCGATGCGGGCCACCGCGCGGATGTAGGCCGCGTGGAGCTTGTCCATGTGCTCCTGCGTCGAGATCCGCTTGCAGAAGTCGGTCACCACCTCCGGGTAGACCGGGTAGGCGTACGTCATGCCCGCCACGACGCCCGCGCGGCGCGACTCCTTCGACCGGCCACAAAGCTTGGCCACCTCCGCCACCTCGGAGTAGCGGTTGAGGAGCTCCTGCACTTCGGCGAGGCTCCACTTCGTGATGGCGGTGTTGCGCACGGCGTTGCCGATGATCTTCACCGCCGCCGCGTTTGCGGTCGTCGCGTGGATGCTGACGAGCGGCGTCCCCGCGCGCTCCGCCATCCGGAGGACGTCCACCGCGCTGCGCTGCCGCAGGTTGGTGTCCACCACCCGGTACGCGTCCGGATCGACGTTGTAGGTCACGGGCATCCGCTGCGTCGTGCCCGACTTGATGATGGCGTGGAGCCGGTGCTGCCCGTCCACCAGGCGGCACTCGTTGTCAACGGCGATGCCCTGGTGGCTCAGGAGCCACCGACCCTCGAGCATCTCCCGGGCGAAGGTGTCGACCTGCACCGACGAGACGTCACGGTTGCGGATGTTGCCCGTGAGCAGCATCTCCGCCAGGTTCGGGTCGATCTCCTCGATCCGCGTGTACTGGCCCTCCTGCCGCTTCGTGTTGATCTTCAGCGGCGAGATCGCCGGGGCCACGCCCGCCGTCTCGATGCTCGGCTTCGGCGCGTTCTTCTCCGGCGGCGACGCGACCAGCATCACCTCCGGCTGGGCAGGCGCTGCCTTCTCCTTCGACTCCTTCGGTGCGGTCGTCTCGAAGGCCCGCTTGGCGGCCTTCTCTGCCTCGGCGATGGCGTACGTCGTCATCGCCTTCTGGTGCTGGAGGGCGGGGAAGCACCGCTTCAGCAGCGAGACCTCGTGGGCCGTCGGATACCGTTCGCCGTTCCGGAGCTCACGAATCGCGCTCGTGCTGAGCCCGGCCTGGTTCGAGATCTCCTTGTCGACGAACCCACGCTTCTTCGCTTCGGTGGTGAGCCATTTCGCAAATGCATTGATTGCAGCCATGCCCCATGTCTAGCTCACTGAGATCACATGGGTCAAGGGTGCCCATGTCGATTTCTGCTGGCTCTGCCGGGGCTAGTGGTTTCGGGCACTTGCCCGATGCGTCCACCACCAGAAACTGGCCACGGCCGCCCCCGCTGCGACGCCCGTCAGCACCAGGACGCTGTCGTGGACCAGATCTGACACGTGCGAAATCTCGATGACCGGCTTCGCGGCGGTGCCCTGCGGCACCGTCACCGAGGCCGTCAGCTCACGGCGCGAGCGGGGCGTCACGAGGGCCCGGAGGCCCGACGCCATCAGCGCTTCCATCCCGCCACGACCTTCGGCAGCACCAGGCTGCCCTCCGAAGCCCCCTGAATCAGCATGGCCACCGTGCACCCGTCGAGGCTCTGCCGCGGGTGCTTGAGGTAGGCGAGCGACGCGGACCGCGGCACCATCACCACCAGGCGGTTGTCCAGCGGGCCCCGATCGTCGAGCAGCACGTCGTACCCGGCCTCGGCGGCGTGAGCCATGGCGACCGACGCGGGCACCGCAGCGCTCGAGTCCTTCACCAAGCGGGCGCGGTAGCCGCCGTTCGTGTCTGCGAACCCCTGCCCGCTCGGATCCGCCCAGGCGAGCTTGTAGCCCTGGAGCTCCTTCATCACCGCCGCAGCAGCGGCCGTGCGGAAGTAGACCGCGGCACGCGGGTCCAGCTCGAGGGACTCGAGCTTGGTCTCGATGCTCCGCGGCGTGTACTCGGGCATCGGCACGAATCCCATGTCCACCGCAGCGGTGGAGGGACGCCAGAAGCGGTAGGCCACCGCGGCGAGCACGACGACGGAGGTGGTGCCCAGGAGTGCCTTGGTGATGCCGGTCATGGAGTTGCCTTCGGAGTGGAAGGTGGAAGAGCTGGAGCTGGAGCCTGCGCCTGCGGCTTGTCCCCCGGCCAGTCCTGCGGCGGGATCGCTGCCACGACGCCTGCGGGAACCCGGAAGA
>Ga0154020_10005412_pt1 | contig 15074 bp, 14 predicted proteins | sample Klosneuvirus_201_FD_109709 | JGI IMG/M metagenome (GOLD analysis project Ga0154020, IMG submission 109709) | Active sludge microbial communities from wastewater, Klosterneuburg, Austria - Klosneuvirus_20160825_MG | ecosystem: Engineered > WWTP > Aerobic digester > Activated sludge | place...
GACGGAGTAGCTACCGACTGTGGCGTTGCTCCAATACATCTGAAATGGAGCATTTGTCACCCGACCGACGAATTGTGCATTGATTCTGAACTCGACGCTTGCGATTCCCAGATCATCCACGGCATTTGCTTTGAGCAGCACCGGCGATCCCGCGGCGAGAAGTTCGGAATGGTTCGGAACTATGATCGAAGCGACAGGTGGCGTGTGGCTCAAGGCATTCAGTTCGAGGTCGAAGGAAAGATCCGAACTGTCCGGCGCGGCTTGATGAACTTCCACCGCGAGAACATTTCTACCGACCTGCAGCAACGCGGGGTTGATCGCTGCTGTATGGAGGGCGACGGATTCATCTTCGTCGCCGGCAGCGCTGGAGGCACGCGTATCGAACGAGATCGATCCTTCGGGCATGTTGCTGCGAAACACTTCCGTCCCATTCAGGTAAATCACCGCGCCGTCGTCGCGAAGAAGCCTCAAGTTCAACTTCGCAATGTTCGTCGGATCTGGAACGGTGAACGAATGGCGGAAATAGGTGGTGAGGTGCTTGTTCTGGGGATCGTTTCCGAATCGTACGATCGTGGATTCATCCCCGTCCCCGTAGCCAAGAGGCGCCCTTCCAGTGTTCCACCCGGCTTCGCTCGCGTTCAGCTCCCTCCAGCCGGAGCCCAGATTGGCTCCTGTATCGTGATACTTCCACGTCGCTCCCAGCGAAATCAGCGATACGTTGCTGACGCTGGAGCTGAACTCGACCACGCCGTTCAGGGGGAGTCCGATGGGGTCTGAGCGAATTGTACCCCAGTCGTTCCATTGGTTCTGCGCATGGTGACCGGGATAAAAGATGGCGACGTAGTCCTCCGACTCGATGGAGTTCGGTTCGCCTGGAGCCCAGGCGGTGAACGTCACGGCTTCCCCGCTCGACCAGATGAACTGTCCTTCCGTTGCGGCGTCATTTAGTCCAATCCAGAGCAGCCGGTTTATACCGCCATAGCGAGCAAAGGTCTCGAAGATCCAATCCTGCTCGGCGGCATCGTTGATCGTAACCAAGTGTCCTCCGAGGGCGCTGGCCTCAGCCTCGCTCGCCTGCCAGGTGTCGTTTCGTAAAAGAACGTAGCGATGACCGGTGCTGGAGTTCGTGAGGATGGGACTGATGGTGCTGCCCGCGAGCGTTGTTGCGGTCGATAAGGATACCAATGCCACAACCAGCAGCCTTAACAGAGAGCGAATGACTCTATGGGAACTCACCGTGTATTGTTTGCATACTTGAGGCTGCGACTCAAGGCACAACCCCCTCGTGCGAGGTTACACCACATTGACCTCGTGTTGTGCGGCCGCGAGTTGTTCCACTTGAGAACAGGTGGGCTTTAGATCATCTCTTATGCAGAAAGGCCCAAAAAGGTGAACTAGGTTGTTGTGCCTCAGATCCCTCGTGTGGGTTTTATTGAAGGTGTATAAACGACGGATGAATAGTGGGGCGAAGGATGACGCGGCGATCCGGCAATTCCAGTGCCGCAAGCAGAGGCGGTGATTCCCGACCATCCGCAACCACTCTTCGTTCAGCGTTTCTCCGGGGTTTGAAAGGATGATGAGGGTGAGGCGGAACTTTGGTCACGTCGTTCACTGAGTCGCCGCGCCGGATGCGGCCGGGCGGCTCAGTCTGATCTGTTGCGGCTATCGTTTTTGCCGCGCCAGTATTCGGTGAGAGTCGCGCAGATGCGATCAAGTGCTTTGCGGTCTTCAGCCAGTTCGAGGACTTCGACGGTGGCAAAGAATTTGACCGCGTTGGGCGGCGGGTCGCCCAGGGGCTTCAACAATCCGGCGCGAACGAGCACGGGGATGTCGTGCTCGCCCCGGTTGAGGAGCACGGCGGTTTGGGCCACAGTGAGCATGGCAGGCAGGCGGCGGAGATTGAGCAGGTCGCGCGCGTGGTTGGCGATGAGCACGGGCTTGTCATCGGGTTTGCGGACACCGTTGCCGGCGTGGCCATTGACCCGTTCGTTGACGGAGACGCTCATACTTCATCCTTTCGATGGACGGTGATGGAGAAAATGATCGGGCAGCTCTTGAGAAGGGAGGCATGGCGCGGTTCGACGGTCTTGAGGCCGCGCAGGTGGCTTTCGGAAAGGCGTTCCTCGATTCGCTCCAGGCCGGAGCCGAGGATGACGGCTTCGCCGGTGGTGAAGCGGAGGGTCAGCCGCTGGGGCGGTGCGTTGGGCTGGTGGTCGGCATTGGTTTCGATCAGCGCATCGAGATAGTGGCTGGTCGAAAAACAATAGCTGCGCCGGTCGCCGGCCTGAATGCGGACGCTGGCGGTGTAGTCGTGCGAGGATTCCATGCAGGCGAGTTTGTCGAGTTCGTGATCGGTGAGGCTTTTCATACGTCAGATGCTCCGGCCTTGTCGCTGGCGAGTGGTGGAAAGTTGCAGCGCTGTAGATTCGATGGATTGAACGGGTGAAAGAGTCTTGTGCAACCGGCGCGCGGTCAGCGCCACGCGATGCGCGATCTGCCGGGCGAGGTCGAGCAGGCTGCGCTTGGGAGCTTTCGTGACGGCTTCGATGGCGGCGAGACGGGCGCTCGAATCGGTGACGTGGGCGCGAAGCAAATCCTTGTCGTCCGTGAAGACGTGACATTCGTCACGCCCGCGAGAGATGGAGACGTAAAACTGTTCACGATGCACGGCGGGCAGCGACCGCGCGGAGGCGACCACAAACACGGCATCGACGGTCTTGCCCTGGGCGGCGTGCGAGGTGACGGCGTAGCCGTGCGTGAAGGTGTTGCAATCCGAAGGAATTACCCGGCCGTCGGTCAGTGCGATGGAACCGGCCTGAACGGACTTCACATCGACCAGTTCGCCGTTGGTGAACTGCCTGGAGCGATTGGCTTGCAGCAGGAGTTTGTCGCCGGGAGCCACGTTCAACGTCTTGCTTCCCCCAACATCAAAGCAGGCAGTGCCTGCACCCAATTTGAGGGAAACTTTTGAACCGTCCTTGCGCCGAAGTTGCAACGCGCCGTCAGCCACGCCAATGACCTCAACCGACTCATCGCGTGCGAAGCCGCCTACCGCCCTATGAAAACGTAGCACCTGTCCCGCGCGATATTGTCGCACGTCCCGTTTCTGCGCCTCCGTCCACGAGAGCGAATCGAAGACGCGGAACTCGTGCTCCTCCAGGCCCAACCGTCCGCGTGTCTTCAACTCGGCTCGCACTTGCGAAGTGACGGCTTCGATTTCGGCCCAAGTCGGCGCAACCAGCAGCGCGGACTTTCGTCCTTCAGTAGCGGAAACGTATGTAGCGGCGGCTACTGCGTGGAGTTTGTCCCGTTCCAGTTCCGTGATGTCGCCCAGCTGTTCCAATTCCGCGAAGGCCGCTGCCGTCTGCTTCTTGGCGGCGAGTTCCACGACGCGCCGGTAGTCGGCCCGGTGTTGACGGCGGATTTGCGTGAGTTGTCCGAACGTATAGGGCGAATGTTCCTCGATGATGCGGAGTGCGTCGCCCCGTTTGACCGAACCATGCTGGCCGGTGTCGCCGGAGAGAATGACGCGAACACCGAGACGCAGCAGCCGGGCCATGTCATCCACACCCACGGCCCCGGCTTCGTCGAGGACAACGACGGACTTCGGAGAAAGCTGGCGACCGTCCTCACGCAAGAAAGTTTCGAGCGTGACCGAGTGAAAACCTTCCTTCCGCAAAACATCAGTTGCGGCGGCGGTCGGCGCACAGAATCGCAGAGAGTATCCAGCCCGATCACATGCGGCGTTCAGTTCCCGGAGCGCAGTGGTCTTGCCCGTACCGGCCAGTCCACGGATGCCGGTGATGCGGTCGGCGCTTTGGAGGACATGACGGATGGCTGCCTGTTGGTCGGTACTCAACCAATCCGCCGGGCGATAATCGTAGCGCAGCGGAGCGACGGCTGATTTGCCATCGGTGACAGCGGCAATCAGCGCCAGTTCCGTCATCAAAATCTCGCGGGTCGAATACCCTTTTTCCGTTGCGACCAGTTCCGGGGATTGGCGCAACACTTCCTTGAGCTTCGGCAACTCGACCTGACCATGACCGTGAGCCAATGCGGCCTCCAGCAACTCATGCTCCCAGGCCACCGACTTCCGCTCGAAGACATGAGCTACGGCATGAGCAATCGCCTGTGATTCATCGACCGACCGGATCTCTCCCCGTGGTCCATTCGCCGACTCACGCAGCCCGGCCAAAGTCGCCAGTTCATCGGACGACAACTCGGCCAGATGACGTTCGCGCACCTCCGCTGCCGAAATGTCCTTGAGCTTGCGGGCGCGAGTGTGATGCACCGCATGGGCGATCTCGTCGTTGGTGAGATGGCGTCCGAGCTTTTGTTCCATCTCGCGGATGACCTCGTTCTTTTGCTCCGACCGTTTGGAGAACCGCTGCAACACCGCCTCGCTGACTCCCTCAATCTGAAATCCATGCTCGGCCGGAACCGTGCGATAGCCGAGCGCGTGAATACGGCGGACCAGTTCGTTGCGATAGACTTCCGTGCCGAAACGAACGGCGTCGTACATGGCCCCGGCTTGAAGGGCTTTCCAGGTCTGCTCGGTGTCGTCGAACGTCGCGTTGAACACCGTGCAGTGCGTATGCAACTGCGGGTCCAGTGCGCGGGAAGTGGTGTGGGTGAAACGCGCGGCCACGAGATTGCCGGTCGTGCGATCCGTTTGCCGGCCCAGCTTGCGAACCCGTGTGGCGGCAAAGGATTCGAGTTCACGAAAGGCGATTTCAACGGCATTCTCGTGGGCCGTGACCAAACGCTTGTCGTCCAACGTCACGGCCAGCACGGAAACCGACTTGGGAGCCGAGCAGGTGAAATCGTAGAAGACGCGCCGGTTGTCCTTTTCGTTCTGGCGCAAGGTCAGACGTTCACCCGCTTGCGGATGCTGGTTTTCACAGAGCGCCTCGAATGGTTCGAAGCCAACCTCCTGCCCTGCTGCCAATCCCAGCCGTTCCGCCCCAAGACCAATCCACTGGCCGGGATGAATCTCCTGTGCCGCGTAATAATCGTTCCGGGTCAAATGCTCCTCGAAGTAGCGTTTGGCGTCGGTGAGATTCTTTTGGGCGACAACGGTGAACATGCTTCGGTTTGGGGTTGGATCAGTTCCCATTCATGCGGCGAGTCTGGCGGTTCTTGACTCTGCGTCGGTGTAGTTTTGACACAGAACGCGTATCTTCATCTGGCGCATTCTGACTTCTGTTTCCGACTGAATTGCGTCCATCGGGCACAATCTTCTGCGCGCACGAATCGAACTTGTTGGAACATCAGCAACTCGCCTCTCAACCCACAACTCACCAGCACGGTTCATTTTCATGCGATCCGATCCTGTCAGAACGGGAGCCCACCGACTTGTATGTGATACACTAAATGAACGACTCGCCCGGAGTCTCTGCGTCAATGGATTCCCCGCCGCAGGACTGTAAGTGCATGTTTGAAAGGATCGGTGATCGCTGTTCTCCCCTGACCCGGATCGTGAAGGCAACATCATCACGGCGGAAGGTAATCCCTGCCCAAATGTTTTCTGTGACGGCCCGTCACAATCGGTGCCGATCCCGCATTTTGTGACAGCCCGTCACAAACAGACCTGTCCCACCCTGTTCCTCCCTTGATCACTGGTCGCAACATCCGCTGCTTTCATCACGCAACCGCAGTCACATCATCCGGCGAAAATGTCATCGGCGACATTCTTGAACGGGCCGATTCACTTGGAGTTCCGTGTGACTTTCTTGAAATCGAAAGCCTGAGTTTTGGTAGGACACCATCCCCTTGCGCTGTGCGCGCAACGAACCGAACCGCAGTCGCGGCTGCGGCAACAAGCGACAATCGGCGGCAAAGCATTTGCCGCAATTGACCAGCCATTGCTCCGGCGAATTGCCGCCGCTGGCCGCATTTTGATCGAGTTTACAGCACTCAAAATAGTATCCGACCAAACTCCGTCACCATTCCGCCAAACTCGCCCACTGCTCGCTCACGCGATTCGGCACGCGCGGCGTAACGTGATGGCAATGGATTCAGCGCAGTCAATGCGGCGCGGCGGCAGGGCACATCACAGCGCGATGGAGCCGCACTTCGAGGCGATCCGCCAGTGGCGGCGGCAACGCAAAACGTGGAAGGAGATTGCCGGACTACTCGCCACCGAGAAGGGCATCCACGTCACCCTCTATGCGCCTTACCGCTTCATGCGCCGACGGCTCAAGCGGCCCGTGCATTGGGAGGATGAATCCACTTCCAGTCCGGCGCCGCCGGAGTCCCAACCCGCCGGCCCGAAAGGACAAGCCCTTCGGCCCGCCAACATACCGGCTCTGCCCAAATCCGATTTCAAACGTCCCGATCCCAAATCCTTCAACCCCGAAGATTACCCATGAACAAACGCATCCATCTCAATCCGCAATCCAAAGGCTCGCTCGGCAAAAGCTTCGAGATCGAGTTCCGCACCGCCTGGCTCGACTGGCTCAACATCCCGTGGACCGGCTCCGATCTCGACGACCGCCATCGCACGTTTGCCGACCGGCACCCGGAGCGGGTGCAGTCCTACCGGCTGGGCAACGACGACGACAGCAAGTCCACGTTGCTCGGACTCTTTCGCACGGCGGCACGGAGCGATGCGCCCGTGCATGTCGTGGACTGCCGCGCGCAGGCCGACGGCCTGATCGTGCAGGCGCTCCAAGAACTCCAGATGCTCGAAACGCTCGCCGCCGAAGGCATCCGCTTCACGTTCCTCCTGTTCCCCAGCGAGGACACCGAGAGCATGAACAATCTCATGGATTTGTTCTGCTTCGCCGGCGACCGCGTCGATTATGTCATCGTCCACAACCCAGCCAAGGTCCGCACCGATCTGTTCAGGAAATCAGGACTCGAAGTCGAGTTGCGGAAGTTCGGCGCGAAAGAACTCACGTTGCCGGTCGTCACCTCGATCACAATGCTGGCCATGAAACGCGCCGAGGCGAAGGCCGGTCGCAAGCTCAGCTTCGCCGAAGTCACCCACCCCGAAGCCGGACACCTGGAGCGGATGCTCGCGGGCGAGATGCAATGGGCCATGCAACGGATGTTCCCGCAGTATCACGCCCTCGCTGAATTGCTCCTGCCGCCGTCACTCGTCCCGAAGGAGATGCCCTGGACACAACCTGCCGAGAAACCGCAACCCAAACAACGCGCGCTCAACCTTGGCGAGTGACGTATGGGCAACACCGATCTGGACTGGCTTTGCGAGAATGCTTCGCCCGAAGAAGTGAAGCGCCTCATGCGGCTCGTCCATGAATGGAGCCAAGGTGACGAACAATCCTTTCCCGTCCAACTCGCCCTGCTGACGCGCGCCCACTGGCGCGCGGCGGCGATGATTCCACAACTGGCCGACGAATCCCGCAAACTCACCGAACTCAAGCTGGCCGAATACCGCCAGCAGACTTCCGCGTTGGTGCAGAACTTCTCTGACACCGCTGACGACAAGGCCGAAGCTCTCTCCACCATCGTCGCTACGCACACCAAGTCCATGAACCAAGCTGTTGCCAAGGTGCAGGTACAAATGACCAACGCCGAGAGCGTGGCGGCATTGATCCGCCGCGAACTCGAAAGCGGAACGCTGGCTTGGAAACAAGCCAGAGCCGACTACGAAGCCGAGCGCCAGAAGCTCGAACAAACCCGCCAGGAACTCGACTCACGTAATGCCCGGCGCAACTGGCTTTGGGTCGGACTCGTCCTGCTGGGCATGATCGCCCTCGGCATCGCCATCGGCCTGCGCATCCCGCGCTGAGATCGATCCTCCGTCCTTCATTCGCCCCCGGCACCCACCGGGGGCGATTTGCTTTTCATCGGCTCGGTCATTCGTCCGTGTTCATCCCGCCCCTGATCCCTGCCTCTGGTTGCTCCGCGCAACGCTCGCGCCAGCGCGCCATTCGCGCGCTGTCACGGCCTTGCTTCGTGCTCCGCCGCCCGGCGGCAGGGATCAGGGACGGATGCGTTTCGGCAGAGCGGCGGCGCTCTCTCGGTTGGAGCGAAGAGAGCACCACCGCTCTTTCAACACGAAACGCAAAAACATGAACACGAACGAAAACCATCTCCCGACAGAAACCCTCATCGCTCCCGAACCGCCGAAGACGTTCACCCACATTCCGAACGCGCCGGCCAAGCCTGTCCGGTTCACCGACCAGCCGCACGAATACAAGGTCATCTCATTGCGCGAATGTCCCACGCCGGAACATCTCCAGCTCTGTGACACGCCGGCCATCGCCGCCGCCTACTGGCGGACCCACATCATGGGACATCCCCATTTCAATCCTGAATGCGAATGCCTGGCTGTTTTGATTTTGAACACCCGCCGACGCATCAAGGGACACTATCTGGTGTCGATTGGCACGATGGATACCCTGCTATGTCATGCCCGTGAAATTTTCAGATTGGCCATCATGGCGAGCGCCCACTCCATTGTAATCGTTCATAACCATCCCAGCGGGGATCAGACTCCGAGCGACGCCGACATCCGCATCACCCGCGATCTCGTCCGCGCGGGGCAACTGCTCAAGATCGAAGTTCTTGACCACCTCGTGATCGGCCAGCCCGGCCACTCATCACTAAAGGAGCTTGGTTATATTCAAATGTAAGCCAAGGCTTTCACCCGCCCATCCGGGCGGGTGAACTCATGCTTACCATCAAAATCTAAGTGCATCGATCTGCCGCGATCAAAATGGTCCGCCAGTCAGCTTCTACAGACTGAGCATGTCAGCCTCATAGGCCGACAGAGTGTGCCATCCGAGCGCATCAACGACGTAAGTCGCCAAATTCTTGCCTTGTGTGAGTGAAAAGCGTGCTCCGTGTAGTGTTTGCAGCGCGGAGAAACACTGCACGCACGAGGACTTAAAATTTCCCTCCTCGAAATGCATCGCCTGGTTTCTTCCCTCCCAGATGACATCACGGAGAGTTGTCAAACCAATGGCTCTGCCACCGGGGACGTTCTGCTTCATTCCATGAACCATCGATAACCCTTGCTTCGCAATTTGAAGCAGCGCCCCGCACATGATTGAAGTGCTAGGAATTTTTTCGAGACGATCCATATGATAGGCATTGGTCTTGTAGAAACTGTTGAGCACCCCTTCCCACGCCCCTATCTGCAACTCCAGCAGCCTATCTCCGTTCCCTTGCTCATGGAACTGCGTTTCGAGGTTTTTGAAATCATCGACCTTTTGGTTGTATGCGATTACCTCTGCCTTGTGAACCTTCCACTCGACTGTGAACCCATCGAGCAATACTTTAGCAGCATGTTGTGTTTTCTGGAGATATTCAGCGATGGTCATTCCGGTTAAAGAGGCTGAACACCGAGCGCACTCCAGTCAAGCCGACCGCGCCAATCATGCCCAAGCCGAATCCGAATTCTTCGGGCCAGCGCGGCAGAATCTACATCGCCGTCCGTTGCAGACTGCATCGCCAGCGTGACCGCTTCAACGCCTCGGCTTTTCCTCTGCGGCCGTCGTGGCGGCCAGACTGATCATCGGTCGTCGTGCCTTTGATACAATTCGCCCGTGACTGCGGTTGCGGCGACGCCGTTCGCGGGCCTCCTGGTTGAAGCAGCCGCGCAACGCCGCAAACAAGGCGGCGAAAATGACGATGCCGATGAGCCAAGCAACAGGATTTGCGATGTCGAACATATTTAGCCGTGAACCGAATTTCTCCCGAAGTGGTAACAGGCCGGAAACGGATGGCAAGGGTGTGGTGGTCAGATACGGGGAGCGAAAAACCAAAAGATCGGATCGAACGTGACAGATATTTCGTCAATTGAAGGGAACAGTCGTCGGTCTGGCAACGCCAGCGCCGTCACCATTCGGGCAGCCCACGCCACCGTGTCCCGCCTCAATGGTCTTGGCGTGATCGTCCTTCGTTACTGACTTTTGGCGACTTCTCCCGACCATCATGCGACGCATCAGTCTCCATGAGACAGAAGTTAAAAACTGACGGACACGCTCGTGTTGCTGAAACCGAACTGGGCTGGTTTCAAGAACGGAACCAACAGCAATGCGACGAGCGCCAGCGGAAGGAGGCGCCACAGCATCTTGCGCCGGGATCTACCGCGTCGCCGTTAGGAGAATAACCGCAGTCTTCCCGGCTACCACCGCAAATGATTACGGTTCCTGAGAGCGGCGTTGTCTCTCGGATAAGAGAGCCGGGACGATCAGCCGAGTTGGTTTGCTGGTTCAGGCTCAACAATCATCAAGTGCGTCGATGCGGATTCGTTGACATTCAAGGGCTGCGTGAGAGACTCTGGCAACCATAACCGGGAGAGAAAATGGAGTTTCTCTATGGCCTGAATCAGTTAATGAACGCCCTTCCATTCAAGATAAGTTTCCTTGCCCTGCTGGCAGCGACGCTCGTTGGCCACCGTGCCGATGCGCAGGTTATCGCGGTTGATACTCCCTCATTTACCTACACCTACGCTCCCCGCACCGCTCTGGCGTTGGACACCAACGCGGTCAATGTCGGGGTGTCCTACAATCACGAGCCGCCATCTTTTTTCAACTGTTCGTACATCTCGCCAACGGCCAGCGCGCCCTCGACCGGATCGATTACCTACACCTTCCAAGCCGCGCCCGGACTTGTGATCCAGCATCTGGGCATTCTTCAGCGCGGCGTGCTTTTCACTTCCGGGCGCGTCACCGGCGAATTCAGCACCAACAACGGTGGCACGTTTCAGGCATTTTTCGACACGCCGCCGTTTGTCAATCCAGCCACCAGCGTTACTCGTTACACCAACCTTCGCAGCTTGAACGCACCGACCGTGCTGATTCGCTACACGCTCAACCTGACCAATGGCCACACCTACAACATCCAGTTTTGCCGTGACTGCGACGATGCGCCGCTGACCCTCACGTTCAATGGAACAACCATCGCGCAAACGGTCCCGCGCCAGACGACCGTGCTCGTTCCAGCCGGAGCAGGTTGGAAGTATCGGGACAATGGCCAGAGCCAGGGCACCATCTGGCGGACCCCATCGTTTGATGATCGTGGATGGAGTTCAGGTGTGGCGGAGTTTGGTTACGGTGATGACGACGAGGCGACGCGGCTCAATTACGGCACCGATCCAAACAACAAGTTCATCACATCCTACTTCCGCCACAGTTTTGTCGTCAGCAACGCCGCATTGTTCACCAATCTCACGGTTGGCTTCCTGCGCGATGACGGCGGGGTGATCTATCTCAACGGAAAGGAGGCGTTTCGCAGCCACATGCCGGACGGAATCATCGGCAATGGAACCCTGGCCATGCTGCCGCCGACTTTCGGCATCGACGAAAGCACTTTCTTTGAAGGAGCAATTGATCCGGCCCTCCTGTTGGAAGGGACCAACACGCTGGCAGTGGAGGTTCATCAGGCGACCGTGGACAGTTCCGATGTCAGCTTCGACCTCGAATTGCTCGGTCAGCGGATACGTCCTGCACCACTACTGACCATTGCTCGTAGCGGTGGCTGCATCAGTCTTTCATGGTCGGACTCCCTGACGGTCTTGGAAGAAGCCGGGGATGTCAGTGGCCCGTGGCAGCAAACGACAGAGGGCGCACCCGGTTTCTACTCCACCTGTGATCAGCAGAGCCGGAAGTTCTATCGCCTGCGGCAGTTGCCGTAGCGTTCTCAAGCCCATCGGGCACGGTGTCGCGTCCAACGGCAAATCCGAAGCGCGCCAACCTCATTAAGACGCGAGAGCAGCCATGCTCCTCCGCGCTGGCCCGTGCGGTCGGTCGGCGCTCGCTCATTTCGCTCTGCCGACCCACCGCACGCGCCGCGACGGTTTGGTTTATCCTGCGGTCCGTGCCGCCTCCCGTCGCGCGCGGAGGGAAGGCTATGCGCCCGTTCCCTCCCGCCGCGCCGTCCAGCGACACCGACCGCCTTCATGGTTTCAACGATTTCAAAACTTACCACTCCAGTGGCAACGCAGAGAAGCGGCGGGGCCATTGGGCCAGTCCCGCAACCACCGGAACGAACAGGCGACCAACTTACCGCCGATGTGCTACCCGCGCTGGCGTGACTGGCGCGTGCCTGCCGCCCTTGATTGTATGGCTCGGTCGCGCCGTCAAGGTAGTGTTCTGGCGGACGACAGAAGTAAACGGGGTTTTGCGTGGTCGTCTGCCAGAACCTCCACCGTTGACCGCGCTCCCTTCGCCAGGGGACGGGCTTCTAGGAAGGCACGCGCGGAATCTGCCCTCTGGTTCAGAAGGAACTTGTGGTTAATGCTTTCTCGCATGGCTTCGTTTCACACGACGCCGCGAGCGACGGGGCCGAAATCGTTTCTGTCCAAACATCGCGATTCGCAATTGTGCCCGTCGCATTCGCACGGCGTTCAATGAGCGGTTCAGTCGTTTGGCCAACCGGGAATCAGAAACGGTGCCGAGCAGCTTTTCTTCGCTGGCGGGCCAACCTCGTTTGGACGGCCCAAATGCAGCCAGGCCAAGTTTTCTCCGCTGGAATGCCACCGTGGCGCTTTTGCGTCCGAATCGTCGTGCCACTTCGGCATCAGACTTTCTGCCCAGCCATTTGATCTCTTTTGGTGTCCAGGGATGCATCGGTTTGGCCGACGGGATGTCCAGCACCTGCCGTTTGCGCGAAACTTCCTTGGCATCGCATTTCAGCTTGCGCGCCACTTCGTGGTCCCGTGCCATGCTGAGCAGCACGATCTCCCTGTCCGTCCATCGGCGGCTCGGTTTGGTGGACTCGATGTTCAGCCGTTGTCGCCGCCGTTGGACGGTGTGAACCGTCCGGTCCAGCCGCCGCGCCACTTCGCGGGGGACTTTCCCCCGGAGTTCTGTTGGAGATTTTGAATGGTCCGCGCCCGAATCAACGGGCGCAGACAAGTGCGATCTCAGGCGGCAAACGATGAACTTTCATCATCGTCATCCAAGGGGCATGACGCGCGCTTCGGACCATCGCTTATCACGGGCGGCAGGGGTGGGGGCGTCACCGGCGGACGGATCACGATGATCGGGAGGAGGATCGCGGCGGTTTCTCGCCGCGATGATTTCCGCCGGAGACCGCCGCTCAGAATCCACGCGATGAACGGGAGCGCGGCATACACCAGCGCCATGTAAAGGAGGTGGCCGTGCTCGGCAATCAACCTGTCGAGGAACTTATACACCGGGGCCAGCATCTGAACCGGATGCGCGTTCATACGACCTCCTCCATTGCAACCGCTGGTGACGCGGCCGGGTTGTTTCCGACGACAGCCGTGGCAGCTCCTCCCGCCGCACCGGGTGATGGCAGCACAATGACGGTCGGCTGCGGTGCGCTCGGCGCGGGCCGTTTCTCGTAGTGCTCCAGCGGCGGCAACTCCACCTGAGCGCGCTTGGCGTAGGCCCGATGAATGGCGCTGCTCTGGTGTCCAAGCGCCTCCTGGGCGTAGCGTTCCGGGTATCCGGCGGCGCGGGCGCGTTCCGCCCATGCGTAACGGTAGGAGTGCAGGCAGATGGACGGAATTCCCGCTGTCTCGCTGCGCTTTTTAATTCCGAGCCGCTCTACGCGTTCGGCAAACCGCGTCGCCCGGTCTGCCGACGAAAGCGTTGAATACTTCGGAAACAGTTTTCCGCTCACGGGCAGGCGTTGCAGGATTTCCGCGACCGCATCAGCGAAGCGCAGCACGCAAAGGCGTCCAGTCTTTTGCCGGTTATAGGTGATGGTGCGCGTCTTCCACTCCACGTCCTCCGCCTTCAGGTTCACGAGGTCAACCTGCGCCGCCCCGACGTGCCAGAGCAGTTCAAGGTAGGCGCGGCGCTCCACGTTCTTTTCCGTGCTCACGAGCAACTGATGTTCTTCCAAGGTGACGCCGCGCCGTTCTTTGAAGCGCAGTTTCGGCCATTGCTTGTAGCCGAGGATCGGCCACGCCAGCCAGCTGAGTTGCAGCGCGAAGCTGTGCAGGCGGCGCAGGTACATGTTCGTGCAGGACTTTCCATCGCGAAGCACACCGTAGAAAGTCTCCGCCGTTGTCTCCAGGAGCGGGATTTGACGGAGTGGATTCAGGGACGGATCTTTCACCGCGCTCTCGTAGCGTTCGCGTGACTTTTCGCAGAGTCCTTCCTTGGATTGCAGGAAGTAATCCATGACATCCTGCCAGGTGCGCGTCTGCACGCGCGGATCACCTGCCGCCAAGTAAGTCTTGGCCATCTGCTTGTTGAACGCGGGCTGATAGGCCGCTTCGTTTTGGGCGTGCAGAAGCCGGTTGGCCTCCGCCTTCTCACTCGTGCCGAGTGAGGATTGCTTTCCCGTGATGGTGTCTTCGGCGTAGTAGCGACCGTTGTTGCGCCGATACAGTTTGAACCGTTGCTTCATAACATTACCTTTCGTTGTTATGAGGCTAAACCGACTGGTTCACCCGCCGTTAGCGAGCAGCGGGAGAGTTATCCCCCGTTTAGTTGAATTGTTCGCGAGTTGTCAGACCGCTGACAAAACCGCTGGCAATCCACCCACCGGACCTACAGCAACCGAAGCAGCATCAACCGCTTCCGTCGAAAGACTGAACGACCCAAGCTCAGCGACCCGGCCCACGAGGGCGTGCGATTGCAACCTGGACGCGATGGCCAGGTTAGGCGCTGCAGCGCATTGATACTCCGCTCAATACGTGGCTGACTGATAATAAAGAAATCCATCTCGATACTTTGCTAGCTGCCACCAACGTCCTTGCTTCAGAATAAAACTGTCGTCAAGCTCTGGGCCAACATCCCATCGCCTGTCCGCGTCGCTTATCCATTGTGGCGGCTCATTGCTGTAGCTGGACTTTGGAACATCGCGGAATGGCGTCAAACCTAACTGTCTCACGGCTGAAGTGAACTCCGTCTCGGTAGCCGTGGCCTTCAGCTTGAATGTCGCGTCACCAAGAAAGCCGTCCTCCCATTGGGTAGTAAAAACAATCTTCGACGCGGATGATAACCAGTCCGGTCTATAAGCCACCTTCGGCTGTGATGACGTGCAGCCGGAGAGCATCGTGGCGCATACAAAAACGATGAGTAGTGGCAGACGCATGGCAGAGCGGCCTAGACCAAGCTCAGCGACCGCCGCCGGAAACGCCCGGTCGGCTGCAACAGTCGCGGACAAATTACCTGAAC
>Ga0154020_10005414_pt1 | contig 15070 bp, 11 predicted proteins | sample Klosneuvirus_201_FD_109709 | JGI IMG/M metagenome (GOLD analysis project Ga0154020, IMG submission 109709) | Active sludge microbial communities from wastewater, Klosterneuburg, Austria - Klosneuvirus_20160825_MG | ecosystem: Engineered > WWTP > Aerobic digester > Activated sludge | place...
CGCGACGTAGACGACGTCGAGCGGCGGGGTATTTCGGAAGAGCTCGAGACCGTACGAGGCCACGCCTTTCACCAGCTGCGGCGCGAAGGACGGAAAAAACGTGAGGCCCTCCTTCGCGACGAGCGTGTGCGCGTGCTCCAGCGCGGGCTGGAAGGCGTGGCCGTGCTCGACGAGCCGCGCGCCGAAGGCCGTCATGGCGCGGTTCTTCGCGGCGCTGTTACCGCGCGGAACGACGATCGTGGCCTCGAGGCCGAGGCGCCGGGCCGAGAACGCCACGCTCTGGCCGTGGTTCCCGCGCGTGGCGGCCACCACGCTCCTGACCCCGGCGGCCGAGAGCTCCTTCGTCATCACCACGCCGCCGCGCACCTTGAACGCGCCGGTTGGGAGGTGGTTCTCGTGCTTCAGCCACACCTCGGCGCCCAGCCGGTCCTCCAGGAGGGGCCAGCGGAGCTGCGGCGTGGGCGAGAGGACGTCGTGGACGTCGCGAAGGGCGGCGTCGAGCTCGGCGAGCGAGAACGTCACGCGGGGATGTGGAGCTCGATCGTGAGCGTCACCACGGCCGCGATCTCGCCCGTGAGGGGCGAGACGAGCGACAGAGCGACCTCGTGCGCGCCGACGTTCGACGCCTCCACCGGGACGATGACGCTGCCGCGCGCGAGCTCGGTGGCGATCGTCTTCCCGATCTGCACGTGGAGCGCCTCGCGGGGCGGCTCGGGGAGGAGCGGGAACCGCCGCGAGACCTCGCCGATCACGGTGTTCAGCGCCGCGCCCACGACCGGGCCGATCGTGTTCGTCCGCTCGACGAAGAACCGGACGTGCAGGTTCACGTGGTCCTTCACGTTCACGGGGCCGCCGAACATCGGCGAGCCGTTGGCGCCGGCGGGGAGGTCGGACGGCGTGAGCGTGGTGCCCGACCTCGCCTTGATGGGAAGGCGATCCGAGTCGACGGGCGGCCCGCCCGCGGGCTTCGCGAGCTGGAGGATGAGCGACAGATCGGCCTCGCGCGGCATCTCACCCGGCCAGCCGTTGTTCCGCACCTCGATCGACCGGAGCGCGAGCGTCAGGGTGGGGGCGTCCGCCGCCGCGGGGGCCCGCACGCCGCGCCGTTCGGGAAAGCGGCTCACCTGGGGCTTCACGTCGGACTTCTTTCTCGCGGGGCTCACGGTGGAATCGTACTCCGATCCGGAGCGGCCGTCGCTACTCCGCCCCGCCCGTCATCGGCAGCTCCGGCCGCGCGGACCACTCCCAGATCGAGCCGTCGTAGTTCTGCGCCACGATGCCGAGGCGCGCCTCGAGGAGCACCGCGAGGAGCGCCGAGCGGACGCCCCCGGTGCAGTAGGTGACGGGCACCCGGCTGTCGATGCCGGGGCCGGCCAGCCTGCGCAGCTCGTCTGAGTTCACGTAGCGGCCGTCGGGCCCGTTGAGCGACTTCACGGCGACGAGGCGCGCGCCAGGCAGGTGGCCGCCCCGCTTCTGCCCCGTCATCTTCTCGCCCTGGAACTCCTCGGGCGTCCGCGCGTCGAGGAGGGGGCGAGACCTGGCCTTCACGATCGCCGCGAGCGCGGGGAGCTCGACGCGCCGCGCGGCGTCCTCCGTCACGCGGAAGGTGCCGGGCCGCGGCTCCCGAGCCGCACCCGTTTCCACGGCGCCCCTCCAAGCGGCGAAGCCCCCGTCGAGGAGCGCGACGTCGCGGGCGCCCCAGTAGAGGAGGTTCCACGCGATCCGCCCCTCCTCGCCCCAGGCGCCCGGCTCGCCCACGACCACGGTGAGCCGCCCGTTCGAGAGGCCCAGCTCCCGGAGGCGCTTCGCCAGTGCCTCGTCCGCGGGGGGCACCTTGCCCCACCGTGCCGGGTCGCCGGTGACGTAGCTCCACGCCCCCGGCCGCTCCAGCGTGAAGTCCTTCCAGTCGACGTTCTGGCTCCCCGGCACATGCCCGGCGCGGAAGGCCTTTCCGTCGCGGGCATCGAGGACGGTGACCTCCCCGAGCCGCGCGGCGAGCGCCTCGGGCGACAGGATGGTCACCCGGGCCTTCCCAGCGGCGCCCGCGGCCGCGAGGAGCGGCGCGGCGAGGAGGGCGACGGCGAGGAGCGCGAGCGTGGACACCGTCTCATTGTGCCCGCTCGGGTATCCTTTTGGTGACTTGCGGTTAGGCACGGGAACGAAGCTCGGTCCGTTCGAGATCCTGGCACCTCTGGGTGCCGGGGGAATGGGCGAGGTCTACCGCGCCCGCGACACGCGCCTCGGCCGTGAGGTCGCGCTGAAGGTGCTCCCCGCCGACCTGATGTCCGACCGCGAGAAGCTGATCCGCTTCGCGCAGGAGGCCCGGTCCGCGTCGGCGCTCAACCATCCGAACATCGTCACCATCTTCGAGATCGGCCAGGCGGAGGGCTCGCCGTTCATGGCGATGGAGCTGATCGCGGGGAAGACGCTGCGCGAGCTCCTCGACGCCGGACCGATGTCGATCAAGAGGTCGCTCGCGCTCGCCACGCAGATGGCCGACGGCCTCGCGAAGGCCCACGAGGCCGGGATCGTCCACCGCGACCTGAAGCCCGAGAACGTCATGGTGACGAACGACGGCTTCGTGAAGATCCTCGACTTCGGGCTCGCGAAGCTGGCGGGGCCGATGCCGGGCGCGGGCTCCGAGACGCAGCAGCTGATGAACCAGTCGATGACGAAGTCGGGCTTCGTGCTGGGGACGGCGGGCTACATGTCGCCCGAGCAGGCGAGCGGGCACACGGTCGACTTCCGGTCGGATCAGTTCTCGGCGGGCCTCATCTTCTACGAGATGCTGGCCAGCCGGCGCGCGTTCCATCGCGCCACGGCCATCCAGACGCTCTCCGCCATCATCCAGGACGAGGTCGAGCCGCTGGACCGCGTCAACCCGAGGGTGCCGCCGCCGTTCAAGTGGATCGTCGACCGGTGCCTCGCGAAGGAGCCCGACGAGCGCTACGGCTCCACCCGGGACCTCTCGCGCGACCTGCGGCAGGTGCGGGACAACCTGGGGATGCTGGAAAACACCGGCAGCCAGTCGCGCTCGGCGATGTCCGCGGTCGCGTCGGCGGCCGGTGCGGGGCTCACGCAGATGACGCCGCTCCCCGCCGCGGAGACCGCGGCCACCACCCTGCTGCGGGCCTCCGCGCCGACGCCGGTCGTCCGCTCGAAGGGGAGGCGCGCGGCGGAGCTGGCCGGCCTCCTCGCCATCGGCCTCGGTCTCTTCGGCGGCGGCGCCTACGGCGGGTTCTGGTTCCGCGGACAGCAGGCCGACCCGGCCCCGACGAACTGGAAAGGCGAGCTGCTCCTGGGGGCCACGTCGCGCGTCATGGCGCCGCGCGTCTCGCCGGACGGGCAGGCTCTCGCGTTCCTCACGCTCGTGAACGGCGTCTCGCAGGTGGCCGTCATGAAGCCCTCGTCCGGCGACTGGACGGTGCTGACGAAGCAGCGCGGCGCGGGTTCGGCCTACAAGGTGGACTGGTCGCGCGACGGCAGCCGGCTCTACTTCGACCGCGTCAGCGATCTGCCGCACGGCATCTTCAGCGTCCCCGCCCTCGGCGGCGACGAGCGGATGGTGCTGGAGGGCGCGCAGGGCCCGGAGGCCCTCCCCGATGGCAGCCTCCTCGTGGTGAAGCGCGACGCCAAGCGCGATTTCCAGCTCCACCGCTTCTTTCCCGAGACGGGGAAGGACGCGCCTGTCGGGCCGGCCATCGTCCCCGAGTCGCTGGGCCTCACCGTCCGCGCGTTCACCGACGGCGCCAGCGCGGTCTTCTGGGGCAAGCTGGTGGACGAGAGGATCCGCCGCGCCTACATCCTCGACCTCGCCTCCGGCAAGGTGGCTCCCTTCGCGCCCGAGCTGCCCCTCGCGCCGCCGCTCGGCCTGTCGGGCGACGGAAAATCCGTGGTGGCGTTCCTCGTGGCGGGCGACCTGATGCGCGCCGTCTCGGTGTCGCGCGACGGCCAGACCGCCGTGTCGCTCCTCGCGATCACCGGCAAGCCGTGGTACGTCGACATGGCGGCCGACGGCACTCTGTACGTCGACACCATGGACAACCCCGCGGAGCTGATCCGCTTTCCCACCACCGGGGGCGCGCCCGAGCGCGTGGCGTCCACCGCCGGCAACCTGGTGATGAGCCCCGTCCAGTTCCCGGACGGCCGGCTTCTCGTGCCGAGTCAGATCCTGGGCAAGAAGCGCCTCCTCGTGGCGACCGGCCAGGGCGAGCTGCGGCCTCTCCTCGACGTCTCCGAGCAGGCCTCGCCGCCGGCCGCCGTGGTGGGGGAGAAGCTCCTCGCGTTCCTCTCGGGCGGCGTGGGGAAGCCGTCGCTCCTCGCGCTCGCGTCGCTGGCCGAAGGACGGATCGTGAAGCGGCTCGAGGCGTCGAGCGGGATCGCGCCGCAGAGCCTTTCAGCCTCGCCCGACGGCAAGACGCTCTACTACGCCGACGGGGGCTCGATCTTCGCGCTCGACGTCGAGAACGGCACGCCTCGGAGGCTCCGCGCCGGCAACGGCGTCGCCGTCGACCCGCGCGGCCCGTCGCTCATCGTGCAGATGAACGAGAGCGACGCCGTGAAGCTGTACCGCTCGCCGATGGACGGCTCGGCGGCCGAGCCGCTCCCGTTCCAGAGCCCTCTCCGGCTCGCGCCCTCACCGCTGTCCGGCGGCGCCGTGGGCCCCGACGGGCGGATCGCCGTCACCGTCACCTCGAAAGACTCCTGGTTCCGCAGCCCCGCGCTCCTCGACCCGGCGAACGGCGGCGTGGAGAAGGTGGCCGTGGCGTACGAGGGGGACGTGCTGAACCCGTCGTGGGGCCGCGACGGCTCGCTCCTGGCGATGGGGGTCTCGCTCCGGAGCGCTCTGTGGCGGTTCCGGCCGGCGGAGGCCGCGGCGTCGAAGAAGCCGTAGAGCCGGCGGGCTCAGGGAACGGCCTTGCGGTCCTCCGTCGCGGCGGCGAGAGGCGCCTCCCGTCGCGTCCGGCCCGTGAGCCTCCGGGCCCCGAGCCGCGCCACGGTCATGACCCCCTTGAAGATCTCGCCTCGGGAGATCTTCGACACGCCGTCGCGCCGGTCGCGGAAAACGACCGGCGTCTCGACCACGGTGAGGCCGTGGGCCTCGGCCAGGGCCACCAGCTCGACCAGGAACGAGTAGCCCGAGGAGAGGACGCTCTCGAGGGGGAGCGCCTCGAGCGCGGCGCGCTGGTAGACCCGGAAGCCGGCGGTGGCGTCGTGGGTGGCGAGGCCGATGGCGGCGCGCGCGACGGCGTTCGCGCCGCGCGAGAGGATGCGGCGTCCGATGGGCGAGCCGACGACGCGTCCGCCCTCGACGTAGCGGGAGCCGATCACGATGCGGGCGTTCACGCGAAGGAGGGACGGAAGCTCCTCGGGGTCGTGGGAGAAGTCGGTGTCCATCGTGGCGATGTGCGTGGCGTCCGTGGCGAGCGCGCTCCGGAAGCCGGCCAGGTAGGCGGTGCCGAGGCCCAGCTTCGCCGCGCGGTGGATCACTCCGACGCGCTCCGGATGCGCCGCCGCCAGCGCGTCGGCCACGGCGCCTGTGCCGTCGGGCGAGGCGTCGTCCACCACGAGGAGGCTCGGCCGCACCGCGAGACCGAGCAGCGCCGTCGCGAGACGGGGGAGGTTCTCCACCTCGTTGTAGGTGGGGAGGACGACGGTGACGCGAGGCACGGGTGGGGGCGAGAATGGCCGCGCGCGATGAAGACGTCAATCCGGATCGCCGCCCTCGTGGGGCTCGCGCTCGTCGTGGTCTTCAGCGCGCGGCCCTACGCCGCCGGCTGGAACGACGGGAGCCGCCTCGCCGCGGCCGAGAGCCTCGTCGACCGGGGGACGTTCTCGATCGACGACTCGATCTTCGTCCGCCCTGGGTTGCCGTCGGCGTTTCCTCGCGGCGGGCCCTTTGCCGAGGGAAACGGAGCGTGGGAAAAGGGGATCGGCGACAAGGTCCTCGTCCTGTGGCATTACTACTCGGACAAGCCGCCGACGCACGCCGTCGCCCTCGCGCTCGTCTACGGTCTCGTGAAGGGACTGACGGGCCTCTCGATGGCGGAGCGCCCCGACGTCCACTGCCGGATCCTGGCCGTCGTCTTCGCCGGCGTGCCGTTCCTCGTCGCCGTCCTCGCGCTCGACAGGCTCTTCCGCCGCGTGGCGCCGCGCCGCGCCACGCTCCTCCTGGTGTCGTTCGTCGCGTCGACCGGGGCGCTCGTCTACACGCAGTACGTGAACGCGCACATCCTGGCGCTCGGCCTCGTCGCCGTCCTCGTCTCGCGGCTCACGACACTGGAGAACGGCCCGGCCTCCGCGCCTCTCGTGCTGGGCCTTCTAGCGGGCGCGACGTATGCCGTGGACCTCGGGCTCGGGCCCGTCCTCGTCCTCGCGACGGGCGTGCTGGTCGTCGTGCGGGGCGGGACGGACGCGCGTTCGCGGGCGAGGGCGCTCGCCCTCTTTCTCGCGGGGGTGGTCCCCTTCGCCGGCCTCCACCACGCGCTCAACTACTCGATCGGCGGGACGCTCCGCCCCATCAGCATGGTGCGCGAGTACTTCCTGTGGCCCGGCTCGACGTTCACGGAGGCGAACCTCACCGGCCTCGCCGCGGGCCGCGGCTTCTGGAAGACGGTCCGGTACACGGGGAAGCTCCTCGTGGGGCCGCGCGGCTACCTCGTCCTGAACCCGCCGCTCCTCCTCGTCATCCCCGGGCTCCTCACGCTCTGGAAGAGGCGCCGCGACCGGCCGGAGATCGGCTGGGCGCTCGGCGTCTTCGTCGGCACCTGGCTGCTGTACGGCTGGAAGTCGACGGACTACTCGGGCGGCGCCCTCGCGATCCGCTGGTTCGTCCCCCTCCTCGCGCCCGCGTTCCTGCTCCTCGCGTTCGCTCTCGAGGAGCGGGAGGACGCCGTGCCGGATTTCGTCCTCCTCTCGATCTGGGGCGCGGCGCTGATGCTCCTCGCGCTCGAGGGGGGACCCTTCCGGCACGGCCTCGTGCCGCTGCAGTGGGCGGTGACGGCGGCGGCGCTCTACGCCTGGGCCGTGCTGCGCTTTCCGTGGGTGAGAGCTCGTTTCATCTCGGCAGCAGGGTCCTCGGGTCGTTCGTGACGTTGTCGATCACCGACGCGTACGCTGCCAGCGAGGCGCCCGCGGTGGTCGTCACGATGGTGAGCGTGGCGTTCGTGACGTTGGACGAGCCCGAGAGGTCCTGCGCGACGCGCGAGATCTGGCGCATCTCGTAGGGCGCGAAGGTCATCTGACGGCTGCCCAGCGACGTGCCGCTCTCGGAGAAGAGGCCTAGGAAGACCTCCATGGGGACGTCCGACGCGCTGGCGAGGATCAGGTTCGTCCGGAAGCGGCTGTCCTCGCGGATCGCGGTGATCGACTTCGCCGGGCCCGCGACGATCATGTCGCCCGGCCTCGCGGCGGGAACGCTCTGGCCGAACGTGCCGCCTGAGGTCCCGGGCGTCGACGTCTGGGCCACGATGTTGAGCGCGTCGGAGTCGGCCGTGATCCGGATCGCGCCGAAGTCCGCGCTGAGGCCGAAGACGCTCCCGAGGATGTCCGTGTACGTGACGGTGCGAGACCCCTCCAGGGTCACTGTCCGCTCGTCCCCGAGCAGGCCGTTGCGGTTGTTCCCCAGGAACTTGAACGTGATCGAGGCGGCCACGGAGGAGCGGTTCGAGATCGTGACGTCCGTCGTGAAGAACGCGCCGCCCGCCCCCGCGAGGTGCGCGCTCGACGCCACCATGTACGTCGAGACGGACGCGGCTTGAGGCCAGCCCATGTCGACGAGCGCCTTGTCGCTCAGGAGGGCGATGTGGTTCGGGACCTTGTAGAACGGGCCCATCGTGTCGGGGGGATCGAGCGAGGTGTCGAAGTGGGAGACGGACGAACCCAGCTGGTACGTCGTCGGGGCATACAGCCGTACCCGGCCGTCCGTCTTTCCGTCGGTCAGGACGCCGCTCGCGGCCGTAACGCTGGCTCCGCTCCAGACGAGGTTCGTGGTGTTGATGGAGGAGGCCATCCGCTCGGCATCGGTCATGGCCGACCACGCCTTGCTGGTCTGCGCGTCGAAGAGCCTTTTCATGTAGACGTCATCGGAGAGGTTGAACTTCTTACCGTCCTCGCCGATCAACGTGATGAAGCCGAGGCCGTGACACAGCTCGTGGTGGACGATCGTCACGAGGTCCGACTCGAACGGGGAGGCCCCCTGGTCGAGGCCGTAGTACCAGGGCCTCGGAAAGGCGCAGGTGGTGCCGATGGCGCTGTTGAACTTCGCCTGCACCTCGTCGACCTTGTCGTCGAGGTCGCGGCCCACGTAGTGGTTCACGAGCGAGCCGTAGTACCAGGTGTCCTTCTCGGGGAGCTCCGGGAGGTCCTTCCAGGCCTGCTGCGGCCCAGCGGCGCCGAGGATGGCGCTGGTCGCGTCGCAGGTGAGGGGCTCGAACGTTGCCTTGACCCGGATGGGGACGCGGCTCCGGATCCTCTTCGACCAGAGGGTCGCGGCGTACTGGAAGGCTCTCAGCCGCTGCGCGCCGAGCGTCGTCTCGGGGTTGCCTCCGACGGGAGCGACGGGCGTCGGGTCGTTGAAGCCCTCGCCGGGGGCGTTCGCGTTCACGATGATGATCTGGGCCTGCGCGTCGGCGGGGTGAGCGCTGACCGAGACGCCGAGGATCGCCGCGAGAACGATCGCCTCAGTGCGGATGCGCATGGCTCTTCTCCGTCTTCTTCACGATCTCCTTGCTCTTCAGCCCCTTCTCGTCCGTCCTGACGCAGTCGAGCGTCAGGTTCCCCTGCCCGTCGATCCTCGCCACGGTGGCGACCATGAAGCGACCGTCCAGGTTCACCTTGGTGCCGCCGCCGGGGACCGGCTCCTCGGGGAAGAACTCCGACGGTGCGCTGGCCGGAGCGACCCGTCGCGCCTCTGCCGGCACGGGGCCGTCCGTCAGCTCGCCGGTCTTCGGGTCGATGACGGCGCGCTGGGCCGCGGCGGGCGCGGGGGCCGCCTTCTTCTTCGGCTTGGTGTCCTTCGCGTCGCCCGGCAGGGCGAGCGCGAGGAACGCGACGGCGAGGACGACGGAGATCGCGTGGCGTGACATGAGGCCTCCTTTTGACGATCAGCTGAGCTTGCCAAAAGGATAAGCTCTTCCGGATCACGATGAAACGACGCTCGGGTGCGCGGTGGACGATCCCGCGGAGCGATCTCCTCGCGGGCGGTGCGGAGCTGGTCAGGCTCCATCACGCGCTCCTGCCGGCGTTCACGTCGGCGTGGCTCCGGTCCGAGGGGCTCGTCCTGGGGCCCGACGTACCCGAGCCGGAGCCGTTGCCCGCGGCTCTCGACGAGGCCGGTCGCCGCGTATTCCTCGTCAGGCTCCTCGGGCTCCTGGCGTTTCTCCGGGCGCACGGGCTCGGCGTCCTCGCGGCGGACGTGGCCGGCATCGGTCTCCACAAGGGGAAGCCGGCGCTCGGCGCGGCACCCGTGCCGGAGTGGCGGGCGGTGTCGCCGGCGCTCGCGGTCGCGGCGGTCGCGGTGAGGCTCTCGGGAGCGCCGCTCGCCGGCGACGGCCCGCGCGCGCTCCTCGGCGCGGTGGAGCGGGCGCTCGAATCGGGGGTCGACGCCGCCTCGTCGGCGCTGATCATCGCCGCGCTGAAGGCCGACGCCACGCGGCGCGCTCCGGAGGCGCTCCTCTTCGAGTGGGCGACCCCGCTCGACGGGGTCCCCGCCCTGGGCGGCGACCTCCTGGGCCTGGCGTATCCCGCCACGTTCGCGAGCGGCGACGAGACGGCGGCCGGCGTGGCCGAGGGCGAGGCCGCGCTCTACGTCGCGCGGGGCGCGGTGCGGCGCCGCGCGGGCGAGAGGTCGTTCGTCGAGGTGACGCCGGCGTCGGCGATGGAGGAGGGCGCGACGCTCGCGCGCCTCGCGAACGCGTTCCCCGACGACCCGCGGCGCGACGCGCTCCGGAGCCTCGCCGCGGGCCGGCGCGCCGAGTGGCGGGACGGTCCGCCGGTCGCGATCCTGGTCGAGGGCGGGGACGAGTGGGATTCGAGGACGCGTCACGTCTGGGACGCGGAGCTCCCGGCCTGCGCCTCCCTCTTTCGCGTGGAGACGCGCGCCCGGCCGCTGCCGCCGTGGGAGCCGCGGACGCGGCTCGTCCCGCGCCTCTCGAGCGGCGAGGTGTCGGCGCTCCTCTGGATGCCGTTCCGCTCGGCGCTGGAAGCGGCGGAGACGTGGGAGAAGGTGGCGGGAGAGGCGGCGGGCGATGCTGCGCGGTTCCTCGCGACGGCACGCGAGCTGGCCGACGGCTTCGGGCCGGCCGGCGTCTCCGAGCGGCGGCGGCGGGCTCCGCGAGCGGAGCCGGCCCTCCAGGCAGCGTCGATCCTGGCGGACGACTTCACGGCGGGCGAGGCGGCCGCGGCGGCAGGGGTTCCGCTCGAGAGGGCGGAGACCGCGCTGGCCGCGGCGGTGGCCGGCCGGCGGCTCGCCGAGTCCTCCACCGGGCGGTTTCGCTTCGTCCGGGAAGACGAGCGGCAGCGGTTCTCGGAGCGGCTCTCGGCCGCGGCCCGCCGGGACGCGGTGACGCGGCTCGCCGCCGCCGGATACGACGGCACGCGGTTCACGGTGGCCGCCCTCTCACGCGGGGACGAAGCGGACGTCGCGGCAGCCGTGGCTCTCTTTCGCGAAGCGGCCCGGGCCGAGGACGCCCCGCTCGTCCTCCAGCTCCTCCGCCGCGCCGGGGACGCCGGCGCGAGCTTCGATCCGTTCGTCTCGCTCCTCGTCCTCGCCGACGCCGGCGACCAGGACGCCGCGCGCCTGGCGGCGCGGCGCCTCGATCGCGACGCCGTCCGGAGGGAGCCGCTCCTCCTCCGGCGTCGGGCCGCGCGGCGCCTGGCGAGCCTGGGCGAGCCCGATCTGGGGCTGTCCCTCCTCGACGAGGCCGCCTCGAGCGAGGAGCTCCTGGCGAAGGCGCGGCAGCTCGTCGACCTCTGGAGGGGAGGCGAGGCCGCGACTCTGCTCGGGTCGCTGGACGAGACGATGCTCACGCCCCCCGAGCGGGTGCAGGCGCTCCTGATCCGCGCCGACGTGGCTACGCGCAAGCTCGACCTGGCGGCGGCGGAGCGGGCGCTCCACGAGGTCCCACGCTATCTGGACGACAGCGCGGCGTCGCTCGACGCGGCTTTCCTGGCGGGGCACCTCGCCATGGAGCTCGGCCGTTCGGGGGATGCGGCGGCTTTCTACCGGCGCGCCCGGGAGCTGTCGGTCCGGGACCTCTCCCGCGCCAACGCCGCCGCCGACCTCGCCGGGGCTCTGATGCAGGACGGCCGGCTGGCCGAGGCCGAGAAGGAGCTCGCGTCGGCGCTGTCGCTCTACGAGCGGATGGGGGACGAGACCCGCTTCACGAGCACCCTCGGCAATCGCGCCGAGCTCCACCTCCGGGCGGGGAGCTACGACGCGGCACGGGCCGATCTGGAGCGGGTCCTCTTCGTCGACAGGAAGAAGGGGCACGAGCATGCGCTGCCGTTCGGCCTCCAGATCCTGCAGAAGCTCAGCCTTCTCTCGCACGACCTCGAGGCCGCCTACCAGGCGTTTCGCGAGGCCGACGAGGTGACGTTCCGGACCGATCCCGAGCACGCCTCGCGGCGCGAGATGCTGGCGCTCGAGGCGGTGCGCCTGCTGACGGTGCGGGAGCCGCGCGAGGCGGCACGCGCCCTCGCCGCGGCCGGCGCGGTGCCCGACAACCGGAGCCAGTCGGACACCCTGGTGTCGCGGCTTCGCGCTTCCGTGGCGGTGGACGTGGGCGAGTCGGTCCCGGTCGGACTGCCACCGCTCGAGCAGACGCTGGTCCTGGCCGAGGAGCGGCTCCGGCGGGGCGGGAGCGCGGGACCGGATGCGCTGCTCGTCCTGGAACGGAGGCTCACGGACGCCGCGGGCGAGGTGACGGCTCGCCTGCTCGAGTGGTCGGGACGCTTTCCCGAGGCCTTCTCGCGGGAGCTCGCGGCGCTGGGCCAGCGTGCCGCGTCGCGGGCCGGCCTCCAGGCGGCCGCCGCCCGCTTCCGCGACCTGGCCGAGGTCCCTCCCGAGGCGCCGGCGGTGCGGGCCGCCCAGCCTCTCCCGGCGGAGGTGGTGTCGGAGGACGAGTCGACCCGCGCCGTCTTCGTCCTCGTCTCTCGCGTCGCTCCCACGGCCATCTCGGTGCTCATCCTGGGCGAGAGCGGCACCGGGAAGGAGATCGTCGCGAAGACGCTGCACGCGAGATCTCTCCGGCGGGGAGATCTCGTACCGGTGAACGTGGCCGCCATCTCGGAGACGCTGATGGAGTCCGAGCTCTTCGGGCATGCGCGGGGCGCCTTCACCGGCGCCGAGCGGGATCGCGCCGGCCTGGTGGAGCAGTCGTCTGGCGGCACGCTCTTCCTCGACGAGATCGGCGATCTCCCGCTCCCGCTCCAGGCGAAGCTCCTCCGCGTCCTCCAGGAGCAGGAGGTGCGGCGGGTGGGCGAGACGAATGTCCGCAAGGTCGACCTCCGCGTGGTGGCGGCCACACATCGCGACCTGCCTGCGCTGGTCTCGCGCCAGGCGTTTCGCGCCGACCTGTACCACCGGCTGAACGGGATCACGGTGGCGCTGACGCCGCTCCGGGAACGCCCGCGGGACCTCGCGGCCCTCCTGGATCGCTCGGGGCTCACCTTCGCGTCCGAGGTCCGGTCTCTCCTCGCTGGCCATCCGTGGCCCGGGAACCTCCGTGAGGTCCGGGCGATGCTGGAGTCCGCGCGAGCCCTGGCGGCGCCCTCCACCAGGATCCTGGAAGAGCACCTTCCGGCGTCGCTCCGGCGATCGCGTCCCGCGGGGGAGATCACCACCTACAAGAAGGCGCTGGCGGAGGCGCGGCGCCGGATCATCCGCGAGGCGCTCCAGGCGAGTGACGGCAACCGCACCCTGGCGGCGAAGCGGCTCGGTCTCGCGCGCCAGTCGCTCCTCTACGAGATGCGGAAGCTCTCGATCGAATGACCAGGCTCCGCTCCGGGCCCGCCGGGCATGCTGGTCGGCGTTAGTATCTTCCGGCGTCCGCGAAGGAGTCCCCATGACGCGCGTCACCGGAATCGGCGGCATCTTCTTCAAGTCCGGGAATCCCGGGCGCCTGCGCGAGTGGTACGACGAGCACCTCGGCATCGCGCCCGGAGGCGAAGGGGCGGCCTTCGAGTGGCGCGAGAAGGACGCTCCGGAGACGCTGGGGATGACGGTCTGGTCCATCTTCCCGAGCTCGTCGCGCTACTTCGATCCGAGCCAGTCGGCCTTCATGATCAACTACCGCGTGGACGATCTCGACCGGGTACTCAAGCTCCTGCGCGAAGAGGGCGTCGAGGTGGACCCGAAGGTTGAAGACTCCGCCGACGGACGTTTCGGCTGGGCGATGGACCCCGACGGCAACCGGTTCGAGCTGTGGGAGCCGCCGCGGCCGAAGAAGACCTGACGCGGGACACGGGCACCATTCGAAAGGAGATCGAGTGAAGAACACGAAGAGCCTCGGCACCATCCTCCTCGTCGCGACCTTTCTCGTCCTCGCCGTTCCGGCACCAGCCGACGACAGCGCCGCGATCGCGCAGGCGCAAACAGCCGCCAACAGCTGGCTGGCCTTGGCCGACGGCGCCAGGTACGGTCCGAGCTGGGACGCCGCGGCGTCCCCCTTCAAGGCAGCCGTCACGAAGGACCAATGGGAAAAGGCACTCGCGGGCGTTCGCTCGCCGCTCGGCGCCGTCAAGGCGCGAAAGGTCAAGACGGCCACCTTCAGCCGCACCCTTCCCGGCGCCCCCGCGGGCGAATACGTCGTCATCCAGTTCGAGTCCCGGTTCGAAAACAAGGCGTCCGCCACCGAGACGGTCACGCCCATGCTCGACAAGGACGGCACCTGGAGGGTTTCCGGGTACTTCATCAAGTAGAGGCGATGAACCGCTGGCTCTCGTCGCTCGCGCTCGGAGGCTTCACCGCGGGGGTTCTCGACATCTCGTATGCGGTGATCTTCTCCCGTCTCCGGAGCGGCGTGGCGCCGATCCGGGTCCTCCACTCCGTGGCGAGCGGCCTCCTCGGGCGGGAGGCCTACAGCGGCGGGGTCGGGACCGCGGCGCTCGGGCTCTTCCTCCATTTCGTCATCGCATTCGGGGCCGCCGGCGTCTATCTCGCCGCCAGCCGTTCGCTCCGCGTCCTCGTCGAGCGCCCCGTCCTCTCGGGCGTGGTGTACGGCGTCTTCGTCTACGCCTTCATGAACCTCGTCGTCCTGCCGCTGTCACGCCTCCCGCCGAGGACCTCGTTTCCCGCCGTGGTCCTGATCACCGGGCTCCTCGTCCACATGTTCCTGATCGGCGTCCCGATCGCTCTGGCGTCCCGTCGGGCGCACGACTGAACGGCACCGTCGCGTGACCGCGTCCTAGAGGTAGACGTCGGCCCGGTCGCCCTCGACGAGCACCGTCTCGGGGGGGACGGAGAGGTAGCCGTTGGCCGCGGCGTGGGCGACGATGTCGTGGCTCCCTTTCGACGCGATGGGCGTTGCCAGCAGGCGACCCTTCTCGTGGCGGAGGTGGGCGCCCAGGAGCGCGTGTCGTGACGTCTTGTTCCCGACGGGAAGCGTGACGAAGGCCTCGACCGGCTCCGGGAGGGACGGCCGGACGCCGGACCCCTGCCGCCAGGCCGTCCTGACGAAGAAGTCGAACGCCACCGCCGCCGAGACGGGGTTGCCCGGCAGGCCGAAGATCAGCGTGTCGCCGATCGCGGCGAAGAGGATGGGCTTTGCAGGACGGATCGCGACCCGGTGGAAGATGGTCTTCGCGCCGAGCGCGGTGAGGACCTCGCCCACGAGGTCGTAGTCGCCGGCGGAGACGCCCCCGGTGGTGAGCAGGTAGTCGGGTGCGGAACCGAGCGCCTTCGCCAGGATGCCGGCCAGCTCGTCCCGGTCGTCGCGGGCGATGCCGAGGCTCGTCACCTCGGCTCCGAGCCGGCGGAGCGCACCCGCGAGGAGCGGCCCGTTCGTGTTGCGGATCTGGCCAGGGCCGGGGCTCGACGCGGGGGGGAGGATCTCGTCACCCGTGACGAGGA
>Ga0154020_10005415_pt1 | contig 15069 bp, 12 predicted proteins | sample Klosneuvirus_201_FD_109709 | JGI IMG/M metagenome (GOLD analysis project Ga0154020, IMG submission 109709) | Active sludge microbial communities from wastewater, Klosterneuburg, Austria - Klosneuvirus_20160825_MG | ecosystem: Engineered > WWTP > Aerobic digester > Activated sludge | place...
CTCGGATATCCACCTCGAACCGTTCGAAGACGAATTTCGCATCCGCTATCGTATTGACGGTGAGTTGCAGGACGTGCCGGTGCCCGCGCAGTTGAAAAAGTTTCAGCCCGCCATCGTTTCGCGCGTCAAAATTCTCAGCCATCTCAACATCGCCGAGAAACGCCTCCCGCAGGACGGCCGCATCAAGATCCGCATCGACGAAGCCGAGGTGGACATCCGTGTCTCCGTGATTCCGATGCTGCACGGCGAAGCCGTCGTGATGCGTCTGCTCCGCCAAAACTCCACCCTGCGCGGCCTGCGTGAGATCGGCATGGCCGAGCGCGAGGCCGCGTGCTTCGAGCGCGTGCTGCAACTGCCCCACGGCATCATTCTCGTCACCGGCCCGACCGGCAGCGGCAAGACCTCGACGCTCTACACCGCGCTCGCCGCCATCAACGACTCCGTCCGCAAGATCATTACAATCGAGGACCCCGTTGAATATCAGCTCAAGGGCGTGAACCAGATTCAGGTGAACGAAAAATCCGGCCTCACCTTTGCACGCGGGCTGCGCTCCATTCTGCGTCACGACCCGGACGTGGTGCTCATCGGCGAAATCCGCGATGCCGAAACCGCGCAGATCGCCGTGCAGGCGTCGCTCACCGGTCACTTGGTTTTTTCCACGCTCCACACGAACGACGCCCCTGGCGCGCTCACCCGCCTCGTGGACATGGGCGTCGAACCCTACCTCGTCGCGTCTTCGCTCGAAGCCGTCCTCGCGCAACGGCTTGTTCGCGTGCTCTGCAAGCATTGCAAGCAGGAGGATCACTCCCCCGCGGCCGATGCGTTCAAGGCGCAAATCGGTATTCCGCCCAGCACCATCATTTACCGCTCCGTCGGCTGCCGCGAGTGCCGCAACACGGGCTTCCACGGCCGCCACGCCATCTTTGAGTGGATGGATAGCGACAACGAAATTCGCAAACTGATTCTCAACAGTGCCTCCAGCGACGTTCTACGCGAAGCCGCACAGCGCGCCGGCATGACCTCGCTCGCCACCGACGGCTGGCGGATCGTGAGCCAGGGCATCACGACGGTGGAAGAAGTTTTGAGCGTGACCACCGCCAAGGAAGTGGCGCGGACGCAAAAAGCGGCGGCAGTTGAAACTTGACCCAAACTTCCATGCCGCTTTTCCAATACAAAGCAATTGCAGCAAACGGAGCCGTTGCCGAAGGCCAGATCGAGGCGGCGGGCCGGGCGGAGGCGTTTCGCCAGATGGAAACGCAGGGCTTGCGGCCAATCAATCTCGCCGAGTCGCGCAATGGCGGCAAAGCAGCCAGCGCATCCGCTGCGCCAAAACTTTCGCTTGGCGCCAAGAAGATTACCGCGCGGATGCTGGAGAATTTCACACGTTTGTTGTCGAGCCTGCTCGCGGCGGGCGTCCCCTTGAGCCGCGCGCTGGTAATCCTCCACAAGGAAGCCACCTCGCCGGTGGCCGGTGCGAAATGGAAGGAAGTGCACGACGCAGTCGTGGACGGCGCAACGCTGGCGGACGCGATGGCGAAATCCCCGGATGTATTCCCGCGTGTCTATATCGCGATGGTAGAGGCGGGTGAAACGGGCGGGTTCCTCGACGTAGTGCTGTCGCAGATCGCGGACTTTCAATCACGTGAGAAGGAGCTTCGCGGAAAGGTCTTTGCGGCGATGTTCTATCCGGCCATCCTCGCATTCCTTGCCATCGGCGTGTTGGTATTCCTGCTCGTGTTCTTCATCCCCAAATTTATGCCGGTGTTCCAAGGTCTGGGCGGCCAACTGCCGCTCATCACGCAGGTCATCATTGGTGTCAGCGATGTGCTGCGGAACTATGGCCTCTTCGTGCTCGTGGGTATTGTTGTTACCGTGATTTTCTTCCGCACTTGGGCTGCATCAGCCGCGGGCAAGCGCCAGTGGGAAGGGTTGCTGCTCCAGATGCCCGTCGTCGGTCCACTCATCTCGCAGTTCGCCATGGCGCGATTCTGCCGGATGCTTGGCACGCTGCTCGGCGCCGGCGTTCCGCTCATCAACTGCCTCAATGTCGCCCGCCGCTCCATCGGCAACCAGATTCTCGTGGACGCCGTGACGAACTCCATCGAGCGCGTGAAGGAAGGCAAATCCCTCGGGCCGAGCCTCGCCGAATGCCGTTCGCTGTTCTCCGGCCCGGCGCTCGAAATGATTTCCGTCGCCGAGGAAAGCGGGCGGCTGGACAAGGAACTCGTCCGCATCGCCGCCGACACCGAGGGCGATCTTGATCGCAATCTCAAGACCGCCGTCGCGTTGCTCGAACCGCTGATGCTGTTCCTCATCGCCGCGTTCGTCGGCACCATTTTCATCGGCATGCTGTTGCCGGTGTTCGAACTCCAACAACAAATCAAATAAACATCAGCACATGAAAATCCAAATTCGCAAACACAGACTCCACCAACAGGCTTTCACGCTCGTCGAAATGTTGCTGGTGCTGGTCATCATTGGCGTGCTTGCCGCCATCGTGATCCCCAAGATCGCCGGACGCGGCGAAGACGCGCGCATCCAGGCGGCCAAAACGCAGATCAGCTCCTTCGGCACCGCGCTCGACATGTTCGAGGTGGACAATGGCTACTACCCGAAGGGCAAGGACGGCTTGAACGACCTCCTCCAGACACCACGCGACGCAACGAACTGGAAAGGACCGTATCTCAAGAGCGAAATCCCGCTCGACCCGTGGAACAACGCCTACATCTACGAGTGCCCGGGGAAGAACAACACGAGTGGCTACGACCTTTCTTCCGCCGGCCCGAATGGCCGCCCGGGAGATGAGGATGACCTGACGAGCTGGTCCAGCGGCGTGAAAAAATAATCCCGTGATTTTGCGAACGCGCAATTCGGATCTGCAGAGGGAAGCGGGACGAGCGATTCTCGCCTCGCGGGGCCCTCTGTGGTTGGTGGTTGGTGGGTCGGAGCGTGCCCGCAAGGCGCGCTCCGGCCTTTTCGGCGGAGCGCGGACCGCCGAGTCCGCGAGTTCTGGTCTCGCCCATGTGTTCTCGCGGACTCGGCGGTCCGGGCTCCGCAGCACCCGCGCGTTCACGTTGATGGAACTTTTGCTGGTGCTCGCGTTGCTTGCCGTGGCCGTGGCCGTGGCCGCGCCGTCGCTCTCGCGATTTTTTCGTGGACGCGCGCTCGACTCCGAGTCGCGCCGCATGCTCGCTCTAACGCGTTACGCCCAGAGCCGGGCTGTCTCCGAGGGCGTGCCGATGGTGATGTGGTTCAAGCCTGATGAAGGCACTTATGGCGTGCAGGCGGAAACGACCTATATCGGCACCGACGACAAGGCGGTTGAATACCAGCTCGATTCCGTCTTGGAACTGGAGCTGCCGCCAGCCTCGCTCGTGGGAACCGCGCCGTGGAAAATCACGACCGAGATCGCCGGCGATCAACCGGCCATCCGTTTCACGCCGGACGGTTTTATTGCCGACACCAGCCCCGTCTGGGTCTGGTTGAAATTGACCGATGAGCCGGACGCCGTGTGGCTCGCGATGAATGACAACCGTGTGAAGTATGAATTGCAGACCATCCAACCGCTCGCGAACCGCTAGCACCTGCGCCGGCTTCACGCTGGCCGAGGTGCTGGCTGCGATGCTGTTCATGGCCATCGTCATTCCGGTGGCCGTCGGCGCCTTGCGCATCGCCAGCCTCGCGGGTGAGGTCGCGACACGCAAGGCGGTGGCGGCGCGCATCGCTGATCGTGTGTTGAACGAGATGATTGTCACGGGCCAGGCGCAAAGGAATGCGCAAACCGGGAAAGTCCAGGAAGGGCCGATCGAATACACCTGGACGATGAACATTGAATCGTCCGGCCTCGACACACTGCGACTGGCCACGGTGGAAGTGACGTTCCCGGCACAGGGAAAAGATTACGACGTGAAGTTGAGCACCTTGGTTGCGTCAGAGTGAAAACCAGAATTCAAACTGCAAGATCAGCAGCGCCGCGAAGCGATTCGTGGGCGAAGGCTGCTTTGCGTTTGGTAGGGCGCGGCACCCCGCACCCCGCACTTGGTCGTGCCTTCACCCTGCTCGAAGTCCTCATTGCCCTGCTGATTCTCGCCATGGTGATGGGCGTTGCCCACTCGATCTTTCACGGCGCACTGCGACTGCGAAACCAAGCCGACCAAGCCTTTGACGACGCCATCCCGTTGCAACACACGCTGGCCTTGATCAAGCGTGACATGGCCAACCTCACCGTGCCCGGCGGGACGTTGACCGGCACATTCCAGACCTCGCCTACCACCAGTTCGTCATCGAGCACAACGCATTTCGGCCAGCAGGCCGGCCCGTTTTTCTACACCGCCTCGGGCACGGTCTCCGACACCGCTTCCTGGTCGGAGATCCAAAAGATCGCCTATTACCTGACACCTGCGACGAATGGCGGCCCCGGCATGGAGCTGGTCCGCGCCGTCACGCGCAACCTCCTTCCCGTGATGCAGGAGGAATACTCCGACCAGCATCTCCTCAGCGGCGTGGAGAATCTGACGTTCCAGTATTACAACGGCACGGCTTGGGTTGATACTTGGGATTCCACGACAACAACCGCGACCTCCACCACGACGAACACCCTGCCCCAAGGCATCCGTGTTCAACTCACGCTGGCAGTGGAGGCCGGAAAGCTCGCGTCCTCACCCATCGAACTGGTCGTCCCAATCGCCGTGCAACCGAGCACCAACACCACTTCGACAACTACGGGAGGTGGTGCGTGAAGCTTTTTGTTTCTCAATCAGCATCCTGCCAACGCGGCTCCGCCCTCATCATCGTGTTGTGGATCTGCCTTGGGCTCGTGAGCATCTCGTTATATTTCGCGCAGTCGATGAAGTATGAGATCCGGGCCGCGGACAATCGCGTTTCCGGATTGCAGGCCGAGCAGGCCATCGCCGGGGCGGCGCGCTACGCGAGCAACATCCTCGCGAATCTCCAGACGCCGGGACTAATCCCGGATGAAAATTCCTACGAACGTGAAGATGTTCCCGTCGGTGACGCCTCGTTCTGGTTCATCGGTCGCAGCGATCAACAAACGGCGCTCGACGAGCCGTGGTTTGGTTTCGTTGACGAGGCGTCGAAGTTGAATCTGAACACCGCCACGCAGGCCATGCTCGAAGCCCTGCCGCACATGACGCCCGAACTGGCCGCCGCCATCATCGACTGGCGCGATGCGAACAGCACCATCACCGACGGCGGCGCCGAGGATGAAACGTATCAACGCTTGAATCCGCCTTATCGCTGCAAGAACGCGCCGTTTGAATCCATCGACGAACTCCGCCTCGTCAACGGCATGGACACGGAGATCCTCTACGGCGATGACGCGAACATGAACGGCGCGCTCGACCCGAACGAGAACGACGGCGACACTTCAGCGCCGAACGACGAACGGAATGGCGTGCTTGATCCTGGCATTCTTGAATACCTCACCGTCTGGAGCCGCGAAGCCACGGGCTCGCTCACGAATGTGAACACCGGAACCAACCTGGCCACCGTTTTAATAGAGGCCTTCGGTTCAAGCCGGGCGAGTCAGATCATGGCGCAGCTTGGCGGCGGGGGCGGTGGACAGGGAGGCGGGCAAGGCGGCGGACAGACGCAATACGCCAACATGGTTGAGTTCTACCTCGCGAGCCGCATGACGCGGAATGAGATGGATCAAGTGGCTGAAATGCTGGTCGCCACAACCAACACGACCGGCAGCGTCCCCGGCCTCGTGAACATCAACACCGCCAGCGAAGCCGTGCTCCAGTGCATCCCCGGGATCGGCACGCAGTATTCCTCCACCGTGGTTGCGTATCGCCTCGGCAATACCGACCTCAAATCCATCGCATGGCTCGTGGAAGTCATCGGCAGCGAAGCCGCGCGACAGGCCGGCCCCTACATCACCACGCGCAGCTATCAGTTCACGGCGGACATCGCGGCCGTCGGCCATTACGGTCGTGGTTACCAGCGCGCAAAATTTGTTTTCGACACGAGCGACGGCGAGCCGCGCATCGCGTATCGCCAGGATCTCACGCACCTCGGCTGGTCGCTGGGCAAAATCGCGCGGGAAAATCTGCAAGTCGCCGGCAACTTACGATGAATATCAATCTGCAAAATTGGAACCCGCGCAACCGGCAGCCCGGCTCGACCCTGGTCGGCCTGGCGTTCGACACCAACCGGCTGGACGTGGTCGAGGTGCATCGCACGAACGGCTCGGTGGAGATCAAGAAGTCCTTCACCATCGCACTGTCTCTCGACCCGCTGACGAACGCTCCTGAACTTGTAGGTCGCGAGATCCGCAAGGCGCTCGACGAACAGGGCATCCGCGAACGGTGGTGCACTGTGTGCATCCCGCTAAACTGGGCGTTGACGCTTTCGACGAAACTACCCGACCTGCCCGTGAGCGACATCGCCAGCTTCCTGAGCGTCGAGGCGGAACGCGGGCTGCCCTACGCTCCCGACGCATTGCTGACCGCCAGTTCACGCTTCAGGACCGGCGCCGAAACCTGGGCCACCACCATTGCCGTGCCACGCAGTCACCTGTCCCGCCTTGAAGCCGTGCTCGCCGCCGCACAACTCCGCGCGGCCAGTTTCTCGCTCGACATCGCCGCACTGCAACCCTCCGATCCTGAAGCGGCCGACGGCGTGCTCGCGCTCGTGCCCGGCGAAAGCAACATCCGCGTGCAACTCACAGTGGGTGGCGGCATCGCCGTGTTGCGCACGATTGAGGGTGCGTTTGAGATGGAGGGCGCGGAGCGGCAGTTGCAGACCGACCACGTCGCACGTGAAGTCCGCATCACGCTGGGACAACTGGCCCCCGAGGTCCGCGACGCGGTGAAACTCGTCCGCGTGTTCGGCAAGAGCGAGGACGCCGAGGAACTCGCGGAGATGCTGACGCCTCGGCTCGAAACACAGGGGTTGAAAGTCGAGCAGGTCCGGACACACGCCCAGAATGAATTTGGCATCAAGCTCCCCATCAACACACCCGCGTCAGCCGCACTGGCGCTGGCGATGCGCCGGCTCGCGGGGAATCGCGCCACGCTGGAATTCCTGCCGCCCAAGATCAGCGCGTGGCAACAGCTCAGCTCGAAGTATTCCTCGCCCAAGCTGGTCACCGTCGGCGCAAGCGCGGGTGCGGTGGCGGCGGTGATCTTGCTCGCGTTTTTCGTGCAGCAGTCGCTCCTCTGGTATTGGGGGCATCGGTGGAACAACATCAAGCAGCAGGTCTATGTGCTCGAAGACACGCAGACGAACATCCGCAAGTTCCGTCCGTGGTATGACGCGTCCTTCCGCGAGCTGAGCATCCTGCGCCGGCTCACCGAGGCGTTCCCCGAGGACGGCACCGTCTCGGCCAAGCAGATTGAAATCCGCGATCCAAACAAACCCGGCGAATTGCTGACCATCACCTGCACCGGCACGGCGAAAACGCGCACCGCGCTGCTGGGTGTGAAGGACAAACTCGCCAAGGCGCGGAACGTGCAGGAAATCCACACCCAGATGGAACGGGGAACATCACCGATGGAATTCACATTCGACTTTAAATGGAGCGAGGGCGGACAATGAACTTTGACCCAAAAAACCGGCAGCATCTGTTGATCATGGCGACCATCGTGGTCGTGGCGTTGTTCCTTGGCGAGCGGCTGGTGCTCACGCCGATGTGGAACTCGTGGAAGGCGCGTTCGGAACGCCTGACCAAGTTGAAGGAGCAGGTCCGCAAGGGTGAAGCCCTGCTGGAACGCGGCGATTCCCTGACTTCACGCTGGGCCGCGATGAAAACCAACTCCCTGCCCGCCGACGCGGCAACCGCCGAGAGCCAGGTGTTGCGCGCGTTTGAACGCTGGTCGCAGGCGAGCGGCGTCAGCGTCAGTTCGATCCGCCCGCAATGGAAGCGCGCGGGGGATGATTACATGACGCTCGAATGCCGCGCCGACATCTCGGGCAACCTGCCCGACGTGACGCGCTTTCTCTTTGAAGTCGAGCACGACCCGCTCGGCGTGAAGGTGGACAACGCCGACATCGCGACGCGCGACACCGACGGCGCGCAGATCACCCTCGGCCTGCAGGTCAGCGGGCTGCAACTCATTGCCAGGACACGATGACCATCAGAACTAAAGCACACATCAGCAACGGAGGGCGTGCCTTGACGGCCCGTTTGTGCGACCTTGTGGTCGTGAAAACAAGCCGTTCATGCGCGTGGAGCTGGCTGCTGGCCGCGCTGGTGGCTGCCGGGAATATCTCGCTTCAGGCGCAGAGCAACGCGCCGGACGCTGGCGCGACACACACCAATGCCAGCGCTATGGGCGAGTCCGGCACAAACCACGCAGCCTCTGCGGATCCTGAAACCGCACCGCAACCTGAACCTGCGAGCAAGCCCGCGCCAGCTTCGGGCAAACTGGATTACTCATCGTTCAGGATCGTCAGCGACCGGAACATTTTTAACGGCAACCGCTCGGGCACGGTGTTCCGCTCCACCCGCGGCAGCACGCAACAGCGTTCCGTGCGTGTCGAATCCTTCTCCCTCGTCGGCACCCTGCTCTCGGAGGACAGAAGTCCCGTCGCATTTTTTGACGGCACCGGTTCGGAGTTCAAAAAGGCGCTCAAGCAGGGCGGCAACATCGCGGGCTTCACGGTGAAGGAAATTCTCCACACCGGTGTCCGGCTGGTGGATGGCACGAACACGCTTGATGTGCGCGTCGGCTACGGCATGCGCCGCGAAGACGCGGGGCTTTGGAAGTTTTCCACGACCAGCGGAAACTACGCGTCCAGTTCGGGCGGTGGCGCTGCGGACAGCGGCGCCTCATTCCGCGCGCAATCCGAGAACAACATTTACAACGGCCGTTCAACCGGACGCAACGGCTCCGGCCGCGGCAACAACGGCGACAGCTCCGTCGCGAGCCGGTCCGGCGGCGAAAGCCTGCCCGCCGCCGATGCGGCGGAAATTTTGAAACGATTGATGGAAAAAAGAGAAAAGGAATAAGCTATGAAACACTTTAGATCCCATGCTGTCCTGCTGGCGACCCTGGCCCTGGCGCTCAACGCCACCGCGCAAGACTCTGATAACAACCAGCCCGCGCCGCCGGCGGAAAACCAGCCGGTGCAGGAGGAAATGGTGATCCCCGTGCCCGTGGTGACGGAGACCACCGACATGACCTCCGATGCGGTCGTCATCCCCGCGCCCGGCAACGACGCCCAACCCACCGATGAAGGCCCCGCGCCCGCCGGCGAATCCTTCATCAAACAAGGCACGACCGCGCCCCGATTTGTCGCGCCGATGAAGCACGGAACAAACACCGCCCCCGCCGCTGAATCAACCTCCCTGTCCATGACTCCCACGCCGCCCGAGAAGGTCGTGAAGGACGGCGAGAAGGGTTTGCGCCTGAATTTCCGGAACGCGCCGCTTGATCTGGTGCTGAGCTATCTCAGCGACGCCGCCGGGTTCATCGTGGTTCCCGAGGCGGACGTGAAAGGCAAAGTGGACGTCTGGAGCAACCAGCCGGTCACGAAGGATGAGGCGGTTGAATTGTTGAACCGGGTGCTCGCCAAGGAAGGTTACGCCGTCCTCCGCGACGGACGCACGCTCACCATCGTGACGCAGACCGAAGCCAAGCGGCGCAATGAAACCCCGGTCCAGTATGGCTGGGACGCCACCAAGGTGCAGAAGGATCAGCAGGTCGTCACGCAGATCATCCCCGTGCGTTTCATCGGTGCGGTGCAGCTCGCGAAGGATCTTCAGCCGCTGATGTCATCGCAGACCACGATGACGGCCAACGAAGGCGGCAACGCGCTCGTCATCACCGACACGCGACAGAACATTCATCGCTTGATGGAAATCATCACCGCCCTCGACACAACGGTTTCCAGCCTGTCGTCGGTCAAGGTTTTTGCGCTGCGTTACGCGGATTCCAAGACCGTGGCGGACATGGTGAAGGAAGTGTTCACCAGCACCGATACGACCCGCGCCGGCGGCGGTGGCGGGCGTAACCGGTTTCAATTTGGCGGCTTTAACCCGTTCGGAGGCGGTCAGGGCGGCGGCGACAGCAGCGCGAACAACAGCGGACGCCCCGGCGCATCGAAAGTCGTCGCCACGGCCGACGAGCGCAGCAATTCCCTCGTCGTCAGCGCGCCCGACGACTTGATGCCGACCATCGAGCAGCTCGTGAATTCCGTGGACACGAACGTCGATGACCTGACGGAGATCCGCGTGTTCCGGCTCACCCATGCTGACCCGCAGGAGACGGTGGACCTTTTGACCAGCCTGTTTCCCGATCCGACGAGCAGCCAGAACAACCAGCGTGGCGGCTTCGGCGGATTCTTCCGCGGCCCGTTTGGCGGCAACAACGACAACAGTGCCACCGCGTCCAGTGATCGCATGAAGAAACAAAGCAAGGTCATCGCTGTAGCCGACAGGCGCACCGGTTCGGTCGTGATCACCGCCGCGCGCGACACGATGGACCAGATCGCCAAGATGATCACGCAGCTCGATTCCGATCCGGCGCGCAAGATGACCGTGCACCGGTTCCAACTGGACAATGCCGACCCAACCATGGCCCAGCAGACCCTGGACGATTTGTTCAGCGGCCAGAGCACCAGTTCATCGCGCTCGCGCACCACCACCGGTCAGGCGGGCACCCAGTTGAACACCCGCGCCCAACAGCAGAATCAAAATGGCCGCAACACGCGAAACAACAGCAGCTTCGGCGGCGGCAACACCGGCGGCACGCGATCGTTCGGAAACTGAACGCGCTGCCCACCACTATTTGATATGAAAATGAACATTCGCACCTTGAAACGAACCTCTCTCCGGCATGTCGTTTTTGCCGCAGCAGTAGCCGCCGCACTGGCTGCGGTGCAAACCCGGGTGCATGCCCAGGGCTTCGGCGGCTTCGGCGGCAACAATAACAACAACCGCACGGCGTCGCGCTCCACCACCACCTACCCTTCCAGCACTCAGATGGGAACAGCGACCGTCTCCGTGAACCCCGACACCCGCGAAGTCTTCGTGGTCACCGACGATGAGACAGCCGAATATGTGCGGCAAGTCGTGCAGGAACTTGACCGACCGACGCCGCAGGTGTTGATCAAGTGCGTCTTCCTCGAGGCCACCTACAGCAAGGACACCGACATTGGCGTGGACGGCACCTACCGGCACACCATCAGCGGCAGCAAGATCGGCGAATTCAACGGCGCCGGCACGGCATCCACCGCCTTCGACCTCGCGGCGAGCGGCGGCATGTATTCTTTGCTCGGGCAGGACTTGCAGATCTCCCTCGCCGCGCTCGCCAAGGCCGGCAAGACCGAAATCCTTTCGCGCCCGTCCATCCTCGCGCGCAACAACCAGCCTGCGACCATCAGCCTCGGTCAGCAGGTTCCGCTGATCACCAACACGCGCTTCGACAACTTCGGCAACCAGATCAACAGTGTCAGCTACCAGAACGTCGGCATCATCCTGAGTGTCACCCCATTCATCACTTCGGATGGCATGGTGGAAATGGTCGTGGCGCCGGAAACATCGGAACTGGCCGACAAGTCCCAATGGGTTCCCATCTCCAGCGGCGGCACCAACAACGCCGGCTCGTTCAGCGCGCCCGTGATCAATTCACGCTCCGCCGACACTGTGGTCATCGTGCCCGACGGCCAGACCGTCGTCATCGGTGGTTTGATGCAGAGCAAGAAACTCGACTCCACGAGCAAGGTGCCGATCCTCGGTGACATTCCCCTGCTCGGCCTGCTGTTCAAGCACAAGGTCACGAGCAACGGCAAAACTGAACTCATGATCTTCATGACGCCGCACATTGTGAAACATCCCAACGACCTCGCCTCCCTCACCTCCTCCGAGCGCGGCAAGCAGACGATCGCGCCCAAGGCATTCACCGAGCAGGACCTGAACCGCTATCTCGACAACCTTCCGGCGGTTGAAGACCCTAAGGCGAAGAAGAAATAGGCGAGCCGTGAGAAAGCACCACGCTCCAAGCACCAACCTCCAGAGAAACACCAGGCTCCAAACGGCAAACAGCGACGGTTGCTGGTTGCTGGAGCTTGGAATTTGGAGCTTCACTGGAGCTTGGTGCTTGGAGTTTGGAGCTTTATGACCCACCGCACCCGCCCCGTTTACGTCGTCCTGCTCGCCGTCTGGGTGCTGGTCGTCGTCTGGCAGATTGTCGAACATCGCCGCGTCGAGCAGAACGTCCGTGAGGCGCTGATCAACCGGTCCAAGGACATCTCCAGCACCGTCGGGCGCGTGCTGCGTTCAGAGCGTCGCTTCGGCATCATCTCGCAGGAACGCCTCGAATCCGCGCTTGCCGAACTGATCAAAAAGGATGAACTCACGGGCGTTTCCATCCTGAACACCCGCGGCGAGATTGTCGCCTCCGCCGGCACGCCCATTGATCTCGAATTGAAGGGGCTGGTGCCGACAGGCGTTCACTGGGGACACGACAGTGTGGCGCTGATGAACCTGGTGGACCTCGGCACCAATGTTACTTCCGAATCGGGGAGCCGGCCCACCATCATTCTGTCGCGCGAAGACATTCCCGCACCGCCGACCAATCGCCCTCCGCCACCCGCCTTCGTCCCGCACCCTGACAACACCAACGCGCCGCCGCCGCATCTCGCAGGCGTAACGAATCGGACGCCGCCGAACATGACAAATTCCCCGCCGCAAGAACGCGGTGATCGCCGCCGGGGCCGGATGCCGTTCGGACGCCCTTTCTGGATGAGCGAGGAGGATTACAAAACCGCGATCGAAAAGAAGGGCGTTCACAGCTTCGTGATGGTGTTGTCCACGCGGCCGTTGATCGCCATCACCAATTACGACCTCTGGCTGCGCCTCATCGTCAGCGCCTTCGCCGGCATCGCCGTCGTCGGCTTTGGCGTGGCGTGGCGCAATCTCGCGCGCACCGGCGATCTCGAAGTCCGCCTCGTCCGCGCCTCCGAACTCAACACGCGCCTCAAGGAGATGAACCTTGCCGCCGCCGGTCTCGCCCATGAGACCCGCAACCCGCTCAACATCATCCGCGGCCTCGCCCAGATCATTTCGCGGCATCCGGAGGCCACGCCCGAGATTCGCGAGAAATCCCGCAATGTTCTGGATGAAGCCGACCGCGTCACCGCGCAGCTCAACGAGTTCATTAATTACTCCCGCCCGCGCGAAGTCCGCCGCACGGCCGTCAAACTCAGCGCCATCCTTGGCGAACTCGCCCGGGCCCTCGGTTCCGACCTCGAAGACAAGGCGATGAAACTGAGCGTCCCCGCCGACCTGCCCGTGATCGAAGCCGACGAGCAACTTCTGCGGCAGATGCTGTTCAACCTCATTCTCAACGCAATTCAAGCCGGCGAAAGCGGCGGAGAAATCCGCGTCGTCGCGGAAAAGGTCAGCGCCAGCGAAGTCCAGTTCGACATCCGCGACAATGGCCCCGGCGTCCCCGCCGATCAGCGCACGGAGATTTTTAAGCCCTACGTCACCAATCATCCTGACGGCACCGGCCTCGGCCTCGCCGTGGTGCAACAGATCGCCACCGCTCACGGCTGGGACATCCGCTGCCTCGCCAACGAGCCGAAAGGCGCCATCTTCCGAATGACGCATGTGCGATTGGCTTCTTAATCGTAATCTTACTCTTAATCCCTTACGTGAACCGCTGGGAAAGGGAAATTAAGATTACGATTAAGAGTAAGATTATGAAGGGGGCTGAATCTTTTCGTGTCTTTCGCGGGTTTCGCGGTTAAAAAATCCCCATGGCTTCCGGCAACACCCCACAACTCGCCAAGCGCCCGCGCATCCTCATCGTGGATGACGACCCGGGCCAGCGCAGCTTGCTGGATTCCTTCCTGAAGAGTCAGGGCTTTCAAACCACCGTCGTCACCTCCGGTGAACAAGCCCTCGCCGCGCTCCGCACCGAGCCGTTCGCGATGATGATCTCCGACGTGCGCATGCCCGGCATCTCCGGTCTCGAAACGTTGCGGCAGGCGCGCAAGGAGTTCGCCCGCCTGCCTGTGCTGCTCGTCACCGCCTTCGCCGACATCCGCGATGCCGTGGACGCCATGCGCGATGGCGCACTCAACTATCTCAGCAAACCCATCGACCTCGATGAGTTGCTCCAGCACGTCCAGCAAGCTACCGGTCTCGCGAAGGACAAGACCGTGCGCCTGGACAAAGACCGCGATCTGCCCGCCCACATCGTCGCCCGCAGCCCGCAGATGCTGACCCTCTTCCGCGACGCCGCACTCATCGCCAGTTCCGAGAGCCGCGTGATGATCACCGGCGAAAGCGGCGTCGGCAAAGAAGTGCTCGTCGATGTCATCCACGCCTGGAGCCCGCGCGCCCAAGGCCCGCTGGTGAAGGTAAATTGTGCCGCGATTCCTGAAACGCTGCTCGAAGCCGAATTGTTCGGCCACGAACGCGGCGCATTCACCGGCGCAACGCAGCAGCGCATCGGTCGCTTCGAACAGGCCGACAGTGGAACCATCTTTCTCGACGAGATCGGCGAGATGTCCCCGAAGTTGCAGGCCAAGCTGCTGCGCGTGACGCAGGACGGAACCTTTCAGCGTGTGGGCTCGAACACGGAGATCCAGACCAAAACGCGCATCCTCGCTTCGACCAATCGCAATCTCGAAGCCGAGGTCAAGGCGGGACACTTCCGCGAAGACTTGTTCTACCGGCTGAATGTCGTGGAGTTCTGCATCCCGCCGCTGCGCGAGCGGCCCGAAGATATTCTTCCGCTCGCGGAGATCTTCATGAACGAATTCTCGCACGGCACCGCCAGGCTTTCGCCGTCTGTCATCGACTCCCTCACGCGCTACAACTGGCCTGGCAACGTCCGCGAGCTGCGCAACGCCATGGAACGCGCCGCGCTGCTCAGCCGTGGCGGCATGGTACTGCCCGACCACCTGCCCGCGCGCGTCCACGGAGCCATTGAACGCCCGACCGTCAACGTGGAACCCGCCGAGGCTCGCCGCCTGGAAGAGATCGAACACGAAGCGATGGTCGCCGCGCTGAAGTCACACGGCTTTAATCGCACCGAAGCCGCGAAGGCCCTCGGCATCAGCCGCCGCACGCTGGTTTACAAGCTGCAACGC